>Ga0209237_1000020_pt1 | contig 62732 bp, 66 predicted proteins | sample GraSoi013_1_40cm_2_FD_185820 | JGI IMG/M metagenome (GOLD analysis project Ga0209237, IMG submission 185820) | Grasslands soil microbial communities from the Angelo Coastal Reserve, California, USA - Sample 10_02_2013_1_40cm (SPAdes) (version 2) | ecosystem: Environmental > Terrestrial > Soil >...
TTAGGGGCCGTCGTCTAGCTTGGTCAAGGGGATTGACCCCGCCCAGAGGATACCAGAGTCCAATCTTGGACGGTGACCCTGGGGCGCTGGCGACCCCGAGAAATCGGGGCCAGAGGTCGTGGGTTCAAATCCCACCGGCCCCACCACAACTTGGGTATACATCGGGCAAATTCATATCTAGGCAATGCTCTAGAGAAATCGAGGCTTGACCGAGATCAGAAGATCTCGGCGAATTGTCGGCTCCAGGCCAAATCCTCTCGAGGCCTTCTTCAACAACATTCCCTTAGGACCGACGATGTGGCAGAGAGTGGCTTCGACGACCATTCTCGGATTACTCTTTAGACTTGGACAATACTGTGATTGTCGGCTTTTCTCTTCCTTCTACTAGAAGTCTCAGGATTGTCGGACGACGAAGATGCTGAACAGTACCCAGAGGGTCGCTACCAAGCCTCCCACAAGCGTCTGTCCAATAGTGAATAGGATCAATGCGGGCTCTGAGGCTGGGAGCATGAGCCCGAGCACGAAAAGAGTGTCTCCCTTTTTCATGTTCGACCGCTTCCTCGCGATACTCATCTTGGACGCGCCTACTATTCCATAATAGCACAACCCAGAGAAGACAAAGGAGAAGATAGTGGAAACTACGACACTCAAGGTGATTTGATAGAGAATTGCATCTATCGAACCCCGCTGGAATCTTGGGATGAAGAAGAATAGCAGAAATGTGAAAACAGCCTTGGTTGAGCCTATCAGTGAAGTTGCTCGGTTCAGGTTGGAGGCGACAAGTTCACGATCAAGTACGGGTCCCAGTTTCATTTTCGGACATTGGAACGCTCGAATGACACAATGTGATCGTGTATAAATGCCCAATACTCTTTGTTCGCGCAACTAGCGATCTCTGTTCGAGACTGTGATCCACGTCCCGCCACCGAACTCCTTCTCGTCGAACACTTTGAATCGCGTTGGAGTAAACCTGGTAAATCTCAACGGGCTTGGCTTTTGCCTCGGCCAGGGCCCCTGTTGTCGATAGAGTACAGGAATTAAATGGGACACTTGGAATCGCTTGGTCTTGTCAAGCAGAGGGTCAAGTTCGGAAAGCCTTGCTTGGAATCATCTAGTCGGGTTGCCCTTTTATAACGAGACGCAATCGTGCGCTTTTCTAATCATACGGGATTGAACTCATCTTGCATGTGCCAAGGCCGAGCCTTAGAAGACGAGTTGCCTCATCCTCGGCCGGAAAAACAGCCTCGTCCTTTACTAGGATTCTTCTAGTTGCGATAGCGATTGGGGCAGTCGGCCTACTAGTTATTGAGATACTTGTTAACGGCGCGGCCAATTCGATTCTTTCTAATGATCTGACACCTAGCGTTCCCTACTTTGCGCTCCGAACCCTGACACGGATGACTATTGCCTACGCGTTCGCGCTGGCATTTGCACTGGCTTACGGAATTGCGACGGCTATGAACCATCGCGCTTCCCACGTGCTACTTCCATTACTAGACATATTCCAATCGGTCCCTGTCCTCGGAGTCCTGCCTGTGGTCTTCCTCTTGATCCTAGGAACCGGAGCTAGTGCTCCCGAGTTCAACCAGGAAGTCGCGTCTATCATACTAATCTTTACAGCGATGGCTTGGGCGCCTACGTTCGGAGTCATCGCGGGAATAAACGCTATTCCGACTGACATAAAGGAAGCAGCCCACGCTTATGGAATGCACGGAGCTCGGTATCTTCGCCAGATCGTTCTTCCGGCGGTGTTCCCGGAGCTAGTCTGGAGCAGTTTACTCGCATGGGGTGGAGGATGGTACTTGATCCCTATCGAAGAGCATGTCTCCTTCGGCCCCACCCAACACGTGGATCTGCCAGGCATAGGGAAGTATATCGCCGTAGCGGCGACACGAGCTGATCTGGGCTCAGCGCTCTTTGGCCTCATTGTGTTGGTCGGAATCATCTTCGCGATTGACCGACTGGTCTGGAAGCCTCTCGGGACTAGAGCCGAGAAATACAAGTACGAGACTATAGCCGCGCCGAGAACCACGGCAACGAGACAGAGCGCTGTAGGAGTGGAAGTGAGGAAATACGAGGACCGTCTCGTCTCGCCAGTACTCTCGTTTTTCAAGTCCGAAAGATCCTATGCGGCAAGAGTTCTGGAACTGACCCGCTGGCGACGAATACGCCACATAACGGAGAAGTTGAGATTTCCGCAGCGAATCAGCAGAATACCATTGTGGGGAAGATTGCTCAGCTATGCGATATTCATCGGACTCGTTCTTCTCGGCCTCATCGTCACAATCATGTCACGATCCCAATCCATCGCAATCGGAATTTCCCTGCTCGCCACCGACGTAACAGCCTTCGAACTAGCCGCTCTCACTCTACTATCACTCTCTAGACTGCTCATGGCATATGCTATTGCCCTCTCATGGACTCTCGGGGCAGGCATACTCATAGCAAGAAGCCAAAGACTGTCCAGGCTTCTCGTGCCAATATTTGACATTGGACAATCTATCCCAGCGACAGCCCTGTTTCCCATCGTCGTGATACTACTCGTCGACCCGTTCAGGAACTCCCCCTTACTCGGGTTCACGCTCAACCTAGCGTCGGTGCTCTTGATACTAACGGGGATGCAATGGTATCTCCTGTTCAATATCGTCGGGGCGGTGAATAGCGTCCCGAACGACTTGCTGGAAGCGACCGCGGCTTACAGGATTCGCGGACGGCGTTTTGTCAGAGAGATTCTTATCCCCGCTTCTTTTCCCGCAATCCTCATTGGAAGCATACAAGCTTGGGGTGGCGGCTGGAACGCGCTTATAGTCTCCGAATACATCGGACCCAACGCAAACGTCCCTGGGCTAGGCTCATTTCTAGTTCAAGCAACGTTACCATCAAAGAACCAGCTCCTAGCCCCCCTTGAGATCTATGCGTCACTTCTTGTCATGACTGCGACCGTCCTGGTCATCAACCGGCTTGTCTGGAGGCGTCTGCTGCGGAAGGCCGACAGGTACAAGTTCGAGGCATAGTCTAGTTGAGCCAACCCTCCGAGCCCATTCTCCAAATCAAGGACGTAGCCAAGATCTACCCTGGTGAAGGCAAAAGCACAACGGTTCTCGACCACATTTCATTCGACGTCTACAAAGAGTTCCTCTGTATTGTCGGGCCTTCAGGCTGTGGAAAGAGCACGCTGCTGCGGATTATCGATGGACTTGACAAACCGACTAGCGGTCAGGTGCTGTTTCATGGCCAGCCGATTACGAGTCCGAGCCCGAAGGTCGGTGTGATCTTCCAGACCTTCGCACTAATTCCATGGAAAACTGTGCTTGGGAACGTGCAGATGGCAATATCCTCAACGCCAATTGCCAAGGAGGAACAGTTGAAGATCGCGCAAAAGTACATCCAGGATGTTGGCTTGGAAGGGTTCGAGTCTTCCTATCCTAAGGAGCTCTCCGGTGGGATGAAGCAGCGGGTTGGAATAGCCCGTGCTCTCGCGCTCCAGCCTGAAGTGCTGCTGATGGATGAACCATTTTCAAGCCTTGATGCGTTGACAGCGGAGAACCTCCGACGTGAGGTCTTGGATATTTGGAGAGACCCTGCATACCCCACCGGTTCGGTGATTATGGTTACACATAATGTTCAGGAGGCTGTAGAGATGGCTGATAGGGTGGTCGTTTTGAGCGCAAGGCCGGCGAAGATAGTTGATGATGTCAAGATCGATCTCGAACGGCCTAGAAGCCCGAGGGACCCCGTACTGTACGACCTAGCGGACCGAATAATCTCGAAAATAAGCTAGTGAACGTGAGTTTTGGGAAGAAGACGTTCGGATTGCCCATCGTAACCGAACAGGCCTGTGAAGACTCCCCAGCTGATAATTATGCTGATCAGTGTTGGGATGTCGAGAGTAGGGCCGTACTTGGAGCTGATAAATCGCGCGAGAGTGAAGCGCGTGACTTGCCCTTGTTGATTGAGTAGTTTTGCAATGTCAGAGAAGGGCTCAAGAGTTTCCAGCCGTTGGTGGACGAGTTTTTTCCGTTCTGCTATCTTGCTGCTGTGGGCTTTGTTGCCGAGTTCTGTGAGGGAGATCTCTCCCTCCTTGACGGCCACGAGACCGAGGTATTCCGCTGTATCGATTATCGGCAGCAACTCGTCGAGGTCGATGCGGAGATCGATGGTCAGGGTGGCAATGTCCGCTTTTCCATTGTACGCCTTCAAGAGATCAAGTAAACCGAAGACGCGGTTTACGCCGGCGGTAGGGAGCATTTCTCGTTACAGGATTCGCTTGAACCTGATAGGGGTTAAAGAACTTTGGATGGGCGATAGATTGTTTGCTGATCAGCTGAGAAGTTTCGACAAGGTTTTGATCGCGTCCATCTGGTTTGGCACACTTGCCTTTCCATCTGGACTTGGCACAGCAACCACGTAGGAAACTCCTAGCTCCTCAAGACGTGAGAGTATCTGTTTGTTCTGAGCCATATTTCCGGCGAGCATAATTCTCCTCTCTCCTTGCGGCGACTTGTACTCTGACTGCTCGGCCCTCGGATCTATGCCGATTCGGACGCATATCCCTTTGGTCTTCGCTTCTGGGGAGCTTTCTCTAAAGTCCGCGACAAGTTTTGCGAATTGGTCGAGCGGTTGGAGGTTCGGATGCCACGCATCACCGAGAGTTGCGGCCCGTTTCATGGCAGCTTTGCTCGTTCCACCAATCCAGATCGCTAGATGCCTCTGAACTGGGCGCGGTTCGAAGACGGCATCGGAAAATTCCAAGCTGAGAACACGGCTCTTGAAACTCGTCTCTCCTCTCCAAAGCGCTCTTATCAATCGAATAGACGCGTCCACCCTCTTGCCTCTGCTGTGGAAGTTTGAGCCCAGATGGGCGAACTCTTTCTCGTTCCAGCCGACACCAATGGCCAGCATGAGTCTTCCCCCGCTAAGGTTGTCGAGTGTAACGAGCTGTCTTGCGACGACAACAGGATTTCGCATCGCGATGATTAGTGAGGATATTCCTAGCTTTACCCGTTTGTTAATTCCCGCAAGGTAGGCGAGTGTCGTGATGCTGTCGAAGATTCGCTCATAGGGAGTTCCACTGTTTTTAGGCATTAGTATGTGGTCGGTGGTCCAAAGGGAATCACAGCCTGCCTGTTCGGCCTCCAAGGCTACGTTACGAAGCGCCTCGGTTGACGAGGATTCTCCGTAGTTCGGGACACATACTCCGAATTTCATACCGCGGTCATTGCGCCTCTTGTTGATATCATTCTTCTGATTTCGCGAGGATGGACCCACTCTTGACATTTTTCGCCTCGGTTCAACATTTTTATCGCCCATCTCCGGGAACAGACGTTTCCCAAGCTTGTTTGCAGTGGAAACGCTAGATCTCTCGAAGAGGTATGGGAAAACCGACGCTCTCCGTGGCTTGAACTTCACGGTCAACGAGGGCGAGATAATGGTAATTCTAGGCCCAAACGGGTCCGGCAAGACAACACTTCTGATGATCCTTTGCACGATCCTGAAGCCAACATCCGGAACGGCAAAAGTTGTTGGGATTGATGTTGTGGAGGAGGGGACCAAGGTCCGAGAGGTTATGGGAATAGCGTTTCAGGAGGCGAGGGGTTTCTGGCGTCACAAGCCCTCGTCGATCCTGAGGTTCCACGCTTCTATGTTCGACATAGACCCCGCAAAACGGCAGGATCTGATTGAGCGCACGATGAAGGATTTGGAGCTGTGGGAGTCACGCGACAAGATGTTCATGCACCTGTCGGGTGGTCAGGCGAAACGACTAGAGACAGCCAAGGTTCTCATTCAGCAGCCTAAGCTGGCGATTTTCGACGAACCCACGAGCCAGGTGGATCTGCGGGGGAAGAGGAAGATCTGGGACAAGATCCGAGAGCTGCGGGACCAAGGGTCCACGATCATAGTTGCGACGAACGAGGTTCGGGAGGCTGAGTACCTTGCTGACCGGGTCACGATCCTGCACCAGGGACAAAGGATTGTTTGTGACACTATTCCAAAGCTGAAAGACGCGATTGCCGGGGGAGACATTGTCGAAGTGGACTTCGAGGACCCCGTATCCAGAAAACTAGTAGACGACCTCAACGGACTCGGGGGCGATGTCTCGTTGTCATCGGAAGGTAATCAACTGAGGGCGAAGGTTTCGAGAGCAGAAGACTGGGTTCCGAAAATGACCTCCGCCAGCTACATCGCGGGGGCAAAGATCGCGTCAATCAGGATTACCGAGCCTTCCCTTGACGACGTCTTCCTCCACTTCACAGGCAAGGCCTTAGTGGATCAACCATGAACCGCGTGTTGACTCTCGCCGCTTACAATGTCCGGATTCTCTTATCGGAGAGAACCTGGTTCGTCCTCGCATGGGCCCTGTTCGGACTACAGATAGCTGTCTACGGGTCCCTTATGTCAAAGCTAGTTTCGACAACAGTCCCGAACTATCTGTTCTTCTACGGCGTGGGACTCATGGTTATCACAGTATTCGACTCTGGAGCTGATGTAGGCCGACACTTCGTCGAACACGCTCACGAAGGAGAACTACCCTACTTCCTATCCTTACCAGTCTCCCGCGGAGGATTCCTAGCAGCGCAGGCCATCTACGGAGTCGCGAATACGATGATCAAGGTTCTACCGCCCCTTATAGGAGTCCTCTGGTTTGTCGGAGACCTCACAGTTCAAGGCGCGGTCTTCGCGTTGATATCGATGTTTCTACTTGGACTGGGAATCACGGGAATAATGGTGTCGATGTCGTTCATCGCCTTCAAGTCAGTGGACATATACAGCGCGTTCCTCGCCGGGCTATCCGCATTGATCGTCCGGTTCAGCACAGTATTCTACCCACTAATCTTCATGCCAAGTTTCTACTCACCAATATCCGTGTTCAGCCCTCTGACCTACGGCGCGGATCTAACAAGATGGGTTTTGGGCTTCGACTCTAACTTCCTCATCAACCCGATCTTCGCAGCAGCCGTTGTCACAGGTGTCGCTGTCGGAACACTCTCGTTGAGTGCGAGGATAGTCGACAAAGTCATCGAGGGCGTGAAAGCCGCTTGAGCCAGCTCTCGCGACTTGTACGTATCGCGCGGACAGATTTCTCTTACTTCTTCCGGACCAAATGGCTGATGGCGGTATTGATCAGCCTCAGTCTCTCGGACATGTTAGTGGTTGGACTCGTATACGGTAGGCTGATTCCCAGCAAATTTGCTGGTCTTACCTATTTTCAGTTCCTTGTTCCAGGGATCGTCGTAGTCGGCCTGTTCTCCGCCGCCACGGATACGGGCCGACGAATCTGGCTCGCCCTCCGAGAGGGCGTCGTACAATACTACCTCACACTTCCAATCCGGACAGGAGGACTGGTTGGAGCATACATCATATCCGGAGGCCTCGGCGGAATAGTATACTCCGGCGCTCTCCTAGCCATAGCGTATCTAGCACTCTCGTTCCTCGGAGCGAGCACCATACCCATCCAGGGAATCTTGTACGCTCTCGCGCTCGTTCCCTTCCTGTTCATCCTCGCTACAGGGATCGCGGGTCTTGCAGCCTTCTTCGCAAGCGTATCTCGAAGAGGAGAGATTTACTGGGTTTACGCGCAAGCACTCCAAGTATCAATGGTCACAATCAGCACGGTATTCTACCCCGCACAAACCATAGCCCAATATCTTCCAGCGCCTGTGGCAACGATAGCCGAATACAATCCTCTCAGCCTAGCCGCGGGAGCTCTTCGAACCTCAGCCTTTGCTGGAAACCCTCTGGACACAATCGTTCTGACGAACCTACTCGCCACCTCCCTTCCACTGGCGATGCTGGGAGCCTTTGCATACTGGATCATTCTCCGAACGATCAGGCTAAAGGGAAAACCGTGAAAACACCTGAGACGGCTCAGATCCGAAAACCATTAGGAGTCTCCTACAGAACTTTTTCTCAAGGTGAAGAGTCAACACTTCTGACAATTCTAGACGATGCCCTAGGCAGTTTTGCCGATGTCCCGCGAACGAGGTCAGCTCTCCACTCCCCCCGATTTGACCCTCTTGGATGCTTCATTGCCGAGGAGAATCATACACCGATCGGTTGGGTGGCGGCGACAAGTCTTCCCCGAGACAACTGGTTCGTGATAAGATATCTCAGTGTCAAACACGCAACCGTTCGAACCAACATAGCCGAGAGTCTTCTGGAAAGAGCGACCAAGTACGTAGAATCGAAAGAGCCGGAATTCCTGCGAGCCACTACCCCAGCAATCGAGCCATATGTCCAGGTCTACCGGAAATACGGCTTCAAGCCATTACGTCGAGACTTTCGAATCAGCTGGCAAATGCATGACGAGCCTCAAACCAAGAAGTCTAATCTTGAAACTGAGGAAGTCTCAGACAAGACGATTGAAGGTGCAAGCAGCTTGTACGCAAGGGCGTTAAGCCCTTACTGGGACTGGCGGACAGAGGAAGAGGCCGGCATCACCGCCGTGACCGAATCATTCAAACAGGACAGGTCTCGAGGAGCAAGGTGGGTTCTCGCTCGGCTAGACAAGGAACCAGTAGGCCTAGTTGGCCTCATACCCGACTACTACGGGCCAGGCGAGGCCTGGTTCCGGGGAGCATTTGTTCTTCCAGCGCATCGAGGGAAGGGAATCGGGTCAGCGTTGATGTCTGTAATCCATACGTTTGCGAAAAATCTGAGCCAGAGAAAGATGACTGTTTACACGTTCTCCTACATGGACAGTCTAGCTCCGGGAGCCATCCTCTATCTGAAATCTGGCGGGAAGATAGAAGCAGAGTATCTGCAACTCACTAGAACCTGGGGAGGACTATCTCGTTCTCAGGAAAGTAATGCATAACCCGAATATAGCATATCGACCTCTTCCAATCTAGCGGAGGCATAGCACCGTTGGAGCCGTGGGATATCACGATTATAGGTGGAGGCATCCTTGGGACCTCCGTCTCCTACTGGCTAGCCAACCAGTACGAGGGCCGAATAGCGGTTATTGAGAAGGAGCAGCAGGTAGCGGTTCACACTTCCAAGAGGAATACTGGAGTCGTCCATCGTCCCTTCTACCTGGACCCTGTCAAGAGACGAGTCTTCGCTCGATCGTCCCAGGCGGCCTATGGAATGTGGAAGTCATACGCGAAAGAGCGAGGTCTGCCCTGGTCACCGGTCACGACGTTGGAAGTTGCGACCAGAGAAGAGGATCTCAAGCGGATCGAGAAGTATTACCACTGGGGCTTGGAGAACGGGATGGGAGAGGACGAGCTAGAGGTTCTGACAGCCGAAGAAGTGCGGAGGCTCGAGCCGCATGTACGGTCTCACGGCGCCATATGGTCGAAGACAGACACGTCCGTTGACTATCCTTCCTTCACGCGCTCGTTGCGGGGAGATGCGGAGCGAGAAGGTGTTAGGTTCATTCTTGGTTTCGAAGTAAAGTCGATCGGAGTAGCGAAAGACTTCTTGGAGATTAAGCCAAAAAATGGTGGCGAGACAATACGAACCCGGTTCCTCCTAAACTGCGCGGGAGGAAATTCCATGCGCATAGCCCACATGCTGGGCGTCGGAAGAGAATACGCAGACCTCAATTTTCGGGGGGAGTACTGGGAGATAGGAAGACAATGGACGTATCTGGCAACGAGGAATATCTACACTGTGGCACAACACCCGGAATTACCGTTTCTAGATCCGCACTGGATATGCCGTGCCGATGGTCGTCGGGAGATCGGCCCCAACGCCGTCCCGGTGGCCGGACCATACACGTACAAGGGCTTTTTCGAGAACCCGATACAAGCGTTGAAGACGATTCTAGAACCTCCTATGGTGAATAAGGTCGCTCTTCTTTTCAACAAAGACTTCCTGACTCTGGCCGGGGAGGAATGGAAATCATCCATCTTCAAGTCAGAAATGGCCAGAAGAGCGCGAGAATTTATTCCGGAATTTAGACAAGACTACTTGGTAAGGCCGGGGATCGCAGGGGTCCGTGCACAAGTAATAGACCGAAATGGCAACTTCATCAAGGAAGCTATTGAGATCAAAGGCCCGCTGTCATACCACATTACCAACTATAACTCGCCAGGGGCAACTGGGTCACCTGCCTATGCTGCCTGGCTAGTTGAGAAACTCGGTTCCCTAGGCTATATGGGAATTAGAAGGAGAACGTCTGCAACCTTCACTGGACCATGGGATTATGACTCGGTCAACAGCATGGTGAGCGACTCACCGAGGATAATCGCGTAGGAAGCGCAGTCGAGCAAAATCGTCCCCCGACTTCGTCTCTCAGGGTATGGAGTATCTGAAGTTCTTCCATATCCCGGTTGCGCCTTGTCCGTGGACCGACACGCTTCCCTTCTCCGGATCTACAGGCTTGAGGGTGAAGAGCCCCCAGCCAACGGTGATGTTCTTGGGAGCAACGGGAATATTCTCTGTTTTGAAGAAGGGTTTCCCATCGACAATCCATTCTGCTAGCTTCTTTTGAGCATCGATTCTTACCATGTAGTGATGCATCATTTCGGGCTTCGTTTTGATCCCTGAGAATGGCGCCTCAATAAGATAGGTGAAAGCTGTCTTCTCATCCGTCACACCAGGAATGAGAAGTCGCTCGTAGATTGCTCCAATCTTTTTTCCCGTGGTGACGAAGTCGAATATCATTCCGGTCTCAAAGTCCATGAGTATGAGGCCCGCGAACGCGTCTTGCAGATCCTCCGCGTTACTTCTGTAGGTTTCTGCTCCCATCTCTGCCTCAAACACGGTGACTTGGTCCCGCGAAACTGGGAATGTGCGAGTGGATGCGTAGAGTTGTTTGGGATCGTCGAACATGTGGATCTTGTCATGCTTTCGGGTGAACGGATCAACTGTAAGAGCGAGACCGGCATTCCTGGATGAAATCTTGGCCTTTGGTTCTTCCCAGACCCAATTCTCGCCGTTGCCCATGGGGAAGCTCATGATCTTCCATTTCGAAGGGTCAACACGACCCTTCGACATATCATCGTAAAGACTGGTTTCCGTTTTCAACAAGGCTGTCTCAAGCCGGGGCGAGATACGGATTTAATTCTTCTGAAAATGCTTCACACGTAAGTATTAGAGAAATCATTCAGGGATGAGGTTCGCCCTTGGGTTCCCAAAGCTCAATCCTATTGCCCTCGGGATCAATGATCCATCCGAACTCGCCCGTATTCGTATTCCTGTGCTTTGTCGTCGACCTTCACGCCTTCCCGCTTGAGCTGAGCTAGAAGCCCGTCAAGATCATTGACCCGGAAGTTGATCATGAACGGTGCGGCACTCGGGTCAAAATACTTCGTGTCATGAAGAAAAATTGACCGGACACAGTGTAGCCAACCCGTTTGGCATCATCTTTTTCTCGCCATTGAAGCATCTTCGCACTGGACCCTTCGCTTTCTGGTTTGATTCCCAGATGGTTTGTGTACAATGACATTAGTTTTCCAGGGTCTTCGGCTTTGAAGAAGACCCCTCCGATGCCCGTTACTCGGGTCGTCCTGGATGTGTGATCCTTTGGATGTTGCTTGCTCATAGTGATTCATTTCACAAGTTTGTCCCGGGATAATTTTGATCGAGATAAGACCTTCCTCTTCAGCTCGGTTCCGCATACTCTACACGTCTTCTCCGGTCCCCTTGATCTTCGATGGCATGCGGGGCAGTACATTATCCAGTCAAACTTGTGAGCTATACCAAAATTCGCGAGTGACCCATAGGTTAGATGAAGATGCTCGGCCATGTTCTGCACCGCATAATCGTCGCTGACAATCACAGGGTCTTGCCCATCCTGTTTCAGATCGAGAGCCAGAGCGACGACCTCGCGATCGGCCTGCGAAACATGTCCCCTCTCACCAGCCTTAGTGCTGACTTGCTCAACTGATTCCAATGCGCGAGGAGATGGCGACCTGAGAGTGACTGTACCCTTCTCCTTGTTCACATGAAATCGCAGCTGTGTCATCGTACCCTTCGACAGCTCATCTTCTACGGCTTGAACCGTGTAGACCTCTCCTGGCCGGGTTGGGTTGAAGCCCATTATGAATGCCGAGGTATCTAGAACCAGCACTCTCAACCATTTTCCCTTTCGGAGGACAATCTTCTGAGACTCCTCTGGAGGAATGAGTCGCCGAACCTGACGAAAAACGTGCTGTTGCCCGATTTTCTAAACGATAACGATTGTCCGATCCTTATTTCCCGCTCAAGACGGCCGTCTATGACCAGGTTCGCGCTTGGACCCGGTTCCGCCACGCGCAACTGCACTCCTGCCTTCACTGGTGCTACGATGGACTTGACTGGTTGGAGAGGAGCAATCAGCGTTAACGATACGCTCTCCATCGAGGTTTCGAGAACGGGCCCTCCTGCGGAGAAAGAGTGAGCTGTGGATCCTGTTGGGGTGGAGACGATGACTCCATCGGCTCTGGCCTGGAAAACTCGTTTACCTCGAAGGGTTAGGTTCAGGTTGAGCATTTTCGCGGGTATGGTTGGAAGGAGGAGCGCCTCGTTGAGGGCTTCGCCCACAAGCCGGTTATTGTGCAGAACTGATAGCTTCCATTGCTCCTCTACCTCGTAGTCGCCTTTCTCCCACCTGGTGAAAGCTGCTTCGAACCCGGACGGTTCCACCTCGGTAAGGTAGCCCCTGCGGCCCATGTTTACCGCCAGAAGCGGGGTCCTCGGTTTTAGCATCTCCTTCGCGGCCTTGAGGACGGTGCCGTCTCCTCCTATCGTCACTAGGAGATCGATCTCCATTCGCTTGAGCGGCTTGCTTCCTGGAATCTTCGCATCCTTTCCTAGTTCTTCGTCGGGGATGGATCTAAAGCCGTGTTGCTCGATGATTCCGTGAATCTTCCTAGCCTCTTTGTAGATTTCTTTGGAGCCTTTCTTGGCTAGGATGCCGACAGTCTTGGGCATGATGGTTCAGACTGATGGTGGACTGAAACGGACCACTTGAAAAGAATTCTCTAGGAATATGCTTCCATTCACGCGAAGTCTTTTAGATGCAGTCCTAGGACCGCTCGCCGTCGGGTCCCAGTTTCATGAGCAAGCCGGTCGAAGTTGGCAGTTTGAAGATTGGCCAGTACGTCCTCATTGATGGTGAACCCTGCAAGATTGTGGAATTCGAAAAGTCCAAGCCCGGCAAGCACGGCTCCGCTAAGGCAAGGATTGTGGCGATAAGTGCGTTTACCGGCGTGAAGAAGAATCTCATCAGCCCGGTCGACGGCAAGGCAGAGGTCCCGCTCATCGACAAGAGGACGGGACAGGTGCTTTCCATCTCGGGGAACCTTCTCCAGGTAATGGATATGGAGAATTATCAGACGTTCGAGACACCAATGCCTGATGATGAGGATCTGAAAAAGCAGATGGCTTCGGGAATCGAGGTCGAGTACTGGGCCGTTATGGGACGGAACATGGTCGTCCGCCGAAAGGGCTGAGCTGCTCATTTCGAGTAAGGTTCTTTCAAAAGTTAGACACTTGCGGCTTTGGCCGGGAATGACCGCTGACGCCCTGGTCCGAGAGATGGGCGCTACCGGAGTACTTGGCGGAGGCAGGATAGGTGCTGCGGCTGACGTTGTCGAAGATATGTTCCGAGGAACAGATTTCACAAACTTCCTGACGCTTGCCGGTCCAATGGTCCCTTCGGGGTTTAGGCTTCTCATTGGGGATCTTATCGACCGAGGATTTCTGGACGCGATCGTAACTAATGGGGCAAACTTGACCCATGACGTGATCGAGGCACTGGGTTTGCACCATTACCAAGGCACGTTTCAGGTCGACGATCGCCTTTTGATCAGGAAGGGGTATAGTCGAATCGCAGATATTTTCGTGAAGGAGAAATCGTTCGAGATTCTGGACAAGACTGTCAGAAGGCTGCTGGCAGAGATTCCTGTTGACGAGAGACGTGGAGTATCGGTCTCAGATCTTCTCCGGAAAATAGGCCTACTCTTGCAGGATAGGAATTCAATCCTCTACAAAGCCGCTCGAAACAAGGTCAAAATCTTCTCACCCGGCTTGTTAGACTCGATCTTGGGGCTCAGCCTCTGGAGCTTCTCCCAGACAGAAATGCTCCAGTTGAACCCGATGGCCGACGTGACCAACATGGTAGAAATGGCGATGACCTCGAAAAAACTCGGGGTCCTGATTCTAGGGGGAGGACTACCGAAGCACCACACTCTCTTGGCAAGTGTTCTTAGGGAGGGAGTTGATGCTGCAGTCCAGATTACTGCCGATAGACCAGAGCCGGGGGGATTGAGCGGTGCTCCCTTGACAGAATCGATCAGCTGGAGAAAAATCCGGAAAGGAGGAAAGTTCGTGGACGTATACGGCGATGCAACTGTATGCTTTCCACTGATAATCGCCGCGGTTCTGGGGAAGGTTAAGAAGCGCGTGAGAACTTCTAGAGAGTAGTCTTGGAAACGGTTGGCCGTTCTCTCACTGACGCAGTCCGCAAAATGTTGCGCATGCCGAACGTGGACGAGAAGGCGATCAAGGAACTAGTGAAAGACCTGCAGAGGACGCTACTGCAGGCGGACGTGAACGTCGAACTCGTTCTTCAGCTGTCCAAGGCTGTCGAGGATCGTTCTCTCAAGGAGAAGCTTCCCCCGGGAATAACCCGCAGAGAACATGTTGTCAAGGTTCTCTACGAGGAAATGACCAAGTTTGTTGGTCAAGATCCTGCAAAGGTCGAAGTTCAACCCGGAGCATTCCGCAAGCTCATGCTCGTTGGGATTCAGGGCACAGGAAAGACGACCAGCTCGGTGAAACTGGCACGGTTCTTCCAGAAGAGAGGATTGAGAGTAGGCATTGTCGGAGCCGACACCTACCGGCCAGGCGCGCTTGAACAACTGAAGCAGTTAGCGGCCACAGTGGAGATTCCAGTTTACGGCGAGCCGGGCAACAAGAAGCCCGAGGACATCGCGAAGCACGGTCTCGACCACTATCGGAAGGAGAAGACTGACTTGGTGATCATCGACACTGCGGGACGTCACAGGAATGAGCGGGACCTGATGGACGAGATGAAAAGAATTGCTTCTGCAGTAAAGCCAGACGAGATCGTGTTGGCTATCGACGCGACGATAGGACAACAAGCGATTACCCAGGCCCGTGCGTTTCACGAAGCAACACCCGTCGGGTCAGTTCTGTTGACAAAGATGGATGGGTCTGCAAAGGGAGGAGGAGCACTCTCTGCCGTCGCTGGGACCGGTTCGAAGGTAAAATTCATCGGAACCGGAGAACGAGTGGAGGACCTGGAGCAGTTCGTCCCGACAGATTTTGTCGGGCGGCTCTTGGGAATGGGCGACTTGAACGCACTTCTGGAGAAAGTGAAGGAGGCGGAGGTGCAGGTTCCGGAGGCGAAAGTCAAGCAGTTCATGGAGGGCAGGTTCACCTTGAAGGACATGTTTGATCAGATGGAGAATCTTCGCAAAATGGGGCCGCTGAGAAAAGTTCTCCAAATGATTCCTGGAGGCGTGAACCTTCCCGAGGAGCAGTTGGGAGTGGCGGAGGAGAAGATGAAAGCATGGAGAGTTATCATTCAGTCAATGACGAAAAAAGAACTTGCAGAGCCGCGGTTAGTAGACAGCTCTAGGTCGAAGAGGATTGCGCGAGGAGCCGGACGGCCAGAACGCGAGGTGCGGGAACTAGTCAACCAGTACTTTACGATGAGGAAGATGATGAAACAGATGAAAAGGCGCGGGCCAATGATGAAGGGCATGCCTTTCATGAAGAAATAATTCGTGGGAATGGGTTCTTTCGAACATTGGTTGGGGGAGAACCAAGAATTCAGGCCTTGCGATGATCATGCAGGTCCACCATGTTTCCCCACGGGTCCGTAAGCGTGCCTGAGTTCTTTCCCTTGCGTTTGACCGAGTATCCTTTCTTCTCCAACTGATCGGCGGCCTCTTCGAAGTTGAAGACGTGAAGGCTGATCGGAGTAACGTTCGCGTCCCGGAGAACTAAGGGCGTGATTTTCGGGGTCTTGTAGAGCGTCAACTCGCCCAGCTTTGTCGTGATGACACTCCATTCAGGTGATTGTTCTTTGAGTTCGAAACCGAGCGCGTCCCGGTATAGCTTGATTGCCTCTTCCATATTCCCGACTTGGAGGATGATGTGGCCGATGTCACTCACGAGCTTGGGCAAGTCTAGTTCCTTTGATTGCCGGAGGAATTTGCTTGGTCCTTGCGTTCGAGGCCCGATTTCAGTTTCTCCTCTTCTTTCTCGATATAGGCAAAGCCTTCTTTCAGGACTGAGCCGAACAAGGGTCCGAAAGTGAACGTGATTGCGGATATCGCGGCGCCTATCGAGACGAAGGCCATCAGAGAGGCGAACAGTTTCCCTGCGACTGTCAAGGGCGATAGTGCCGGGCCTTCCGCGGTTGCTAGAAGGGCCATGAAGTAAAACGAGGTCACAGAGTCCCATCCTTCTAAGAGCATCATACCGATGGTTCCAATAGCCATCACGATGGCTAGAACTACAATTGAGAAGAATGCTCGCTTCTTGAACGGAGACAGAGGATGCCGGACAATTCTAGAAATGACTCCTTCGTGCATAGACGATCACTCGGCTCTCGAAGGATGGAACCTTAGCTCTTTCTATCGACAGTTGCAAGCTCGGAGTCTTCGTCACGGTCTCATCGATGTGTCCACGGCGTATGCTTGCGTACCATTTTGCATTGGTCAATTTCGAATCCCTTATCAAACAGCTTCGAGAAATTTTCACTCGTGCCTAAGAAAATTACAATCAATCTGGAGAATGCCAGACGTCTCGCTGTTACCAAACAGCATCTAGCGGACAAGAGACCCGGTAACCCGGGGGCCCGATGACATTCTCCAAGTAACTCGAAGTTTAGGCTGCCTTCAGCTCGATCCGATCAGTGCTGTGGCGCCGAGTCACCTCATAGTTTTGTGGAACAGACTGGGAGACTTCAACACATCTGATCTGGACCGGTTACTCTGGAGTGAGAAGAAGCTTTTCGAGTACTGGGCTCATCAAGCATCTATCGTTCTGATGGAAGACTATCCTCTCTACTATTACTTGATGAGAGGATACCCTGATGTCTTCCTGAAATCGTTGGGGCCGGTCTGGCAATTGAGAGTCAAGAAATGGCTCAGCAAGAACTCGGACCTGAGAGATTACGTCCTGACCGAGCTCAAACGTCGAGGACCCCTCTTGTCACGCCAGTTTGAAGACAGGACCCGAACCAAGAATCGTGGGTTCGGTTGGTCATCTTGGAGCGACGTCTCTCGAATGCTCTTCCATCTCTTCTTCAAGGGAGAAGTAATGGTTGCTGGCCGTCAAGGTAAGCAGAAGCTATGGGACCTGTCTGAACGGTTCCTTCCGAGCTGGGTCTCAAAAAAGGAACTCGCCGAGCAGGAGACCGAGTATGAAGCAGTTCAGCGATCTCTCAGAGCTCTCGGTATTGGAACTGAATCAGAATTAAGCTGGCACTTTCTACGCGGCAGGTATCGAAATTTGAAGGAGACGCTCAAGAAACTGGAAGCGGAATCGAAGATCCAAGCTGTCGATATCACAGACGGACCCGTTGGAAAGGGCCAGCGTTACATTCACTCGCAAGACATCCCGTTACTCGGCGATTTAGATTCGGACACGTGGGAGCCAAGGGTATTATTGCTCTCACCTTTCGACAACTTGTTTTGCGATAGGGCAAGAACCAAGCTTGTCTTCAATTTCGACTACACCATCGAAATTTACACGCCCCGAAGCAAACGCAAGTATGGGTACTATGTCCTTCCCATCTTGTATGGCGACGAATTCATCGGGCGTGTGGACCCGCTCATGGACAGGAAGAACGAAAAACTGCTCATCAAAGCAGTATACGCTGAACCCCATGCGCCGAAGGGCAAGGATGTCTCGAGAGAAATACGGGACAGTGTGGAACAGCTTTCAGAGTTTCTTGGAGCGAAAGATGCAGTATATTCCCGCAAGGTTCCGAAGCTTTGGCAGAGCTATCTTCACTAGGACCAAGATATCAGCTCCGACGGGTCTTGGCCCACTAAACTATCGAATCTCGATATTCTCGGACTTTGTAATTACGCGGCCTTTTGTAACCTAGTGGTTGGTTTGGAGAAAACGAGCTGAATAAATCGGCGGAATCACGATTAGTTACTTCGAGGAATTGTCTCAAGAAGGCGAGCCTCGTGTCGAGAACATCCCCTTCACAACGCCCCCGAACCACGACACTCTCCGAGGCCACCGTCGAATCATCGAGCCCAAGAACTCCACGTGAGAACTACGTGGAAGAGTTCCTCGCGAAATATCCCGACTACAGGAAGGCCTTGTGGTTGGCCGCGAGGAGCGAGGAAGAAGGCCTGGGCAACCCGTCCTATCAAGGCTGGCAATGGAGCGATTTGGAAATGCATCCTACGAGGGTCCTGAAGCTGGTAATCGAGGGAGTCGCCAAGATCAGTTTGAGAACGAGACGGGCGACTTACTATCTTCTCAAGGAACCTGACTTGGTAAAATTCGTCCTCAAGAGTTCTATTCTCGCGAAATAGTCAGAATTGTACTCACGCAAGACGCGATAGCTCGAGTCGAGGGCTATTCTGAGACTCTCGCAATCTCCAGAATCTTGGCGAAATCCTCTAGGCCGCTCGCATAGTTGGCGTCTTCGCCATTCCATACAGAGCGTTTGCTCAGTATCAGCTCTTTTGCTTCTCGAAGAGGGATTCCGCAATGTACGAGGTAGGCCGCTGCGCAAGTTGGGCTCCTGCCGAGTCCCATCTTGCAATGCAAGTACACCTTCCGCCCTCCACGAACATGTTGCTCGATGAGTCGGGAGACGAGTCGGAGCTGGCTTACTGGAACCGCGGAAAAAGTCTCTTCGATCCTTGGGGTCCGATCCTCGTATTGCAAGCCGAGTTTTTTCGACCACTCCTCCTCCCGTGGGTTTCTCGTAAGATCGACAATCACGGCCTTACTTCCGCTGAGTTTCTTGATCTCTTCGAGGTCCGCTAGCGTAGGTGCTGCTCCTACCCACAATTCGTTGGCCAGAATCTCGGTGAAGTCCAACCAGTCTCTCGCTCTCTTATGATGAGCATTCGGTGAGGCGAGTAGTCATAGTCTCCTCGCAGAGGCTCGCCTGCAACCGTTCTAGCTGAGTTTCTTTGGATCGAACTTGTTGCCGAACTTGTCGATGAAAGCTAGCTCCGAAAGCGGCATACGATTCTTCTTCCCAACTATCTTCTTGACGGGATAGCCAAAACCCACAACCATGGTGGGCTTGATATCGGCCGGGAAACCGAAATCCTTCCGCATGGCCTCTTCCTTGATTCCCGTAAAGACTCCAGAGATCACTCCAGTGTTCCAAGCAGAAAGTTGCATTTGTTGTACTGCGCGTCCGGTGTCGATCAGGTGGAACCCTATTTTGGGGTCTGTCAGGACGATGACTGCAAAGTCTGCTCCCGCGACCCAAGGTCCACTGGTACTGTCCTCTGCGAGCTTCTTGATCGATTCCTTGCTCTGGAGGAGTATGAATCTCAAGTGTTGCTTGTTATTTCCCGTTTGAGCGGCTCGGGCCGCTTCGAATACTTTCAGTTTCACGTCGGATGGGACCTTCTTCGGGCTGAACTGTCTAACGTCCAGCTTTGTCAGGATTGCTTGATGAGTATCCATTTCTCTCAGTGTGTATCCAGGAATAGGCCTAAGTTAAAAAATGTCTCCTTGAACGCTCAGATTGGATAGAGGTTTCCGAGGATACAGTCATGGTTGACCAGGTCACTGTTCAGAAACAGGTGGTTGTCCAAGAAGCGAAACTGAAGGACTTTTGTAACAAAGTGTGGATGAAGCTCGGCGTTCCGGCTCAAGACGCTAGAATAACCACGGATGTACTGGTTCTAGCTGATCTTCGCGGGATCGAGTCCCATGGTGTCGCCCGTCTTCCTCGATACTATACTGACCTGAAGAATGGCTGGACCAAGCCTACCGACCAAAGCAAGATTGTGAAAGAGACCAAGGCGACAGCGATGATTGACGGGGCTCAGAGTCTGGGTCAGGTGGTTGGGCATAAGGCAATGGAATTGGCGATCAAGAAAGCCAAAGAGACCGCCGTCGGAATTGTTTCTGTCCAAAATTCTCACCACTACGGAATAGCGGGTTACTACAGTCTGATGGCCTTGGAACACGATTTGATCGGTATGAGCATGACCAATGCCGCTCCACTAGTGGTTCCTACTTTCGGTAGAAACGCAATTCTCGGTACAAACCCGATTAGCATGACTGCACCTGCTGGAAAGGAGAAGGCATTCGTGCTGGACATGGCAACCTCTGTGGTCCCGCGTGGGAAGCTTGAGGTCTACGACCGTCAAGGGAAGAAAGTGCCTCTGGGATGGGCGGTAGACAAAACGGGAAGAGGGACGGACGACGCGCATGCAGTTCTCGACGCTTTGTCCAAGAGATTGGGCGGCGGGATTCTACCCCTAGGCGGCGAAGGAGAAGAGCACTCTGGCCACAAAGGGTATGGTCTGGCCTTGATGGTGGACGTTCTGAGCGGGGTCTTGAGCGGTGCGGCAACGGGTCTCGGTGTCGATGTCAACAAGGAAAAACCGAACGTCGGCCACTTCTTCATGGCCTTGGATCCAGCGGCGTTTCGACCATTGGACGAGTTCAAGAAAGACATGGACCGGCTGGCTCGAGAGTTGAAGGACTCGCCAAAAGCGGAGGGACAATCGCGAATCTACGTTCACGGAGAGAAGAGCTATGCAAGGATGGAAAAGTTCCGGAGAGAGGGTATCCCATTGGGTCCCAAGGTTGTAGAAGCCATGAAACAAGTGGGGACGGAGATAGGCGTTCCCTGGCTTGGCTAGTTTCGGCCCTTCGGGACTTTTTCAGCGGAGAAGAGTAGTCACATTCCTCAATTACAGATGTGTGATGCTTTCTAGAAAGCCAGAAGTTTTGGATCAGAACTCACCATGACGATGACCTGGGCAAGCAAGGGCCCAGGGAGAGCGAGAGGGCCAAATGCCTTGTCGGCTTTCAAAATGAATATCGACGATTCGATTAATAAGCGAATCGGGACCGTCGCCCAAAAGAGAACTAGGACTTCCATTCCTAACCAACTACTCCGGACGCTTTTCGACCTCATGCCGAGAACGAAGAACTCCTTGGTAGGAGGGTCGCAGGTGTTGGAAGGTATATCCTCGAAGGTCAATCTTCGGTTAAACAGGGCTTAAGAGGTATTTCCCCCAATTCTTAATTGTGGTCGTCGAAAAATGAGGAAACTAATGGTCCTCTTTGGGACAGTATTCGTCCTGCTTGGAATTGTGGCTGAGAGCTTGTACATCTCTAGCGCGAAGATCGTCTATAGTGGAGCAACGATCTCCGCTAATGGGTTCATGATCTCGGGGCTTTTCCTTATCGTTTTGGGACTACTCCTGACTCTCTCTGGAGCGAGAATCTCCAAGATCCGAATTCCGCATGCCTAATTGCAGATCGCGGATTCGACTCCTGGATTGAGAGCCCACAGTAGTCTCTGCACTTTTCAGTACAGTTTCAGACTTTGGTTACGACGCCGGGGTCGATTTTGACTGGCCGATGTCCTGATACCCCGTGAGCAATGTCTCGAACTCCGACCGCTACCAACACAATCGCCATTATGATTGCAAGGCCGAATTGTCCCAAGGACGAGTCCAAGACCAAGAACACCGAGAGGATCACCATCAATACCCCCACTACGCCAATCAGACCTCGGACCCAAACGGGTGGGTGCTTTGCAAAGCCGGCTGCTACGATCTCCACAATCCCGACAACAAGTACGGCGAAAGCCACCAACAAAGTGAGGAACCCGATTGCAAGTTGTGGGTCTATTATCACAACAGAACCGAGTACCAGAGCGATTATTCCACCTCCTGCATTGACTTCTCGGAACCAGGGGGCGAAATATCGACCATATACGCTGGCAAAGATTCGTGATACACCAAGGATGAAGAGCCCGATCCCAAGTGCATATGCGAGGATGTAGAGGGCAAATCCTGAGTCAGCCAATACGAAAAATGCGACAACAAGAACTAACACTCCCGCAAGAACCTCTAGGAGACGCAGCCAACTAGGGCTTCTTTTCTCTATCAACTTTAATCTCAAGCGATGTCGTTGGCTCGGTATTTAGTAGCTTTCCTTTGAATTGTAACAACCTAGGAGGAATTAGACTCCGAAGAGACGTATGAGGTAGGCGGCCAAGACTGTGGCAACGAGCGGAGCGCCCAGGATCCCTGTCAGGCGAGCAACCGTGCCAATGTCAAATGGGCCACTCGTGAATTTGGTGAATCTCCCGTTTGATGGCATCAATCGCCAATAGTTCATTCACAAGTCCTTCACTCAACGGCTGTTCACCTGCAACCTCGACCTCAGCCATCACACGACTGTGTCGAAGCCCGATCAAGGCAGACTTCTCGGACCTAACCTCGCTCATTTTCTTGTGAAGCCCGAAGAGTGGAACGAGGAAGAAGAATAGGCCCGGTACCAGGAATATCGTCAAACTTAGCTCTACGGCGAAGCTTGGGTAAAGAAAGATCGGGAATGTCAGCAGTATTGCTACCACATAGATCGTTGTCAGATGCAGAGATGTAGTAGCGAAGGGCTTGAGACCCAGTGTCCTATCATCGGTGAAGACCTTCAGCCGCAAGGGACGCCGTCCCATTCTGTAGATAGCCACCATTGATGAGAGGAAGACCCAGAGAAAGGTCGCCTGGAGCAGGCGCATGTAGCTGTAGAGTAACTCTCTCAACAAGTCTTGAAACAAGGAATATCCTGGGTTGAAGACGGGTTCCAGCACCAACACCCCTGCTGCCAGGAGCACGACCCAGGTCACTACAACAGCGCGAAAGTCGTTGAGATAGCTTGTCTCAATTCGCGATTTGTCAGCTCCAATCGACACTGCGTATTGCTCAAGTTCCTCGATACGGCGCCGAATGTAGCGAGATGAGAATAAGATGTAGATGGTGTTAGCTAGTAGCAGTGGGACACCGAGGGAAATACCGCCGGTGAAGTCTGTCTTTACACCATAACTGTAGTATCCCAACGATGTCAGGATTAGAGGCGGGAGAAAGCCTAGAACGAGCACTCCTGCCCAAAAGGGTAGACCAACGCGGGCGTAGAGACGTTCAAACCAGAGCTTGGATGAATCATCCAGCGCAGAAATCAATCTGTGTTACTTCATCCTAGTTACTTTGAGAGCTGGACCAGTCGTCCAACGTGCGTTTGGTCCTCGACGGGGATTTCGCTCCTTTCTTCTTGACAATCTGTAGGAAACGGTGCATTTGTTGCTCTCTCTTCTGGCTCGTCCAATAGTAAGCCTCGTCGATCGTTCCTTCTGACATGAGGACTGTCATCTTTCCCTGCCGTGTCCTGCCTGTACGGCCTCTACGCTGTATCAGGCGGATCTCGGACGGCACGGCCTCGTAGAATATGACGTGATCCACGTCTGGGACGTGCAGTCCCTCTTCACCAATGCTAGTTGTAACGAGTAGATTGTGGCGTCCTTGGCGAAAGTCTTCTAGAATACTCATCTGCTCGCTCTGACTCAGACCCACGTCGTCCGTGTCGCGAGTCGCCTGACCGACAAAGCGGACGGCAGAGACACCATCAAGCTTGTTCAATCTCTCGACAAGTGTCTCGACAGTATCTCTATACTGAGTGAAGACTATGATCTTCGAATCCTTGTTCGACCTAATCTCCCCCTCGACTAGCTCTCGAAGTTTCTTCTGCTTCGGATGTTCTCTCTCCTCCATCGAAAATGCGAGCTTTCTAGCCTCTAGAATTTTCGGGTCCCTCGAGAGGCTCTTGCCTGACTTGCTGCTCGCCGCTTCGAGCTTCGCAAGGTATCTAGTGAGATTGTGCAAACCCTGTGTTTCTAGAACATCGATTGCATGACTCAGCGACATCGCCTGGGCTTGCAAGACTACCGCTCCATACAAAGCTCCGGAGCCTCCTCTTCTCAGATTCTTTCGAAGCTTCTCCCCGAGTTCCAGTAGCATCCGTTTGTTCGCCCTGACACCAGTTGGCAGCTGGTGCATGGCCCTGAGCTTCTCCGTCCTCTCTTCCATCGCGGCTCGAAGAATCTTGCTGATGTCCTTGTAAGCTGGCGGAAGTGGGACGCGTTCCCAGTTTATCGTCACGTCGTTAACGTATTGAACAACATCCTCATCTTCCTCGGTTCTCATCTCAACGTTGGTGATGGCGAGCTTGTCGCAGATCTCTTGGACCCGCTCCTTTCGAGCGCTCGGTGAGGCGGTTAGCCCGAGTATCAACGGGTTCGATGCCTGGCGCTTGTAATTCTCAGCTACCTCGGAGTAGGCATAGTCTCGGACGCACCTGTGCGCTTCGTCAAAGACGATCAGACAGACCCTGTTCAGCGAATACCGTTCGCTCAGGACATCGTTCCTTATCACTTCAGGAGTCGCAAAGATAAGCTGGGATTCTTCGAAATCCGCGACTCTCATAGAGGGCGGAGACTCCCCCGTCAACACTGAAGATCTGACGGTCTTGTCAGGATAGTGTTCTTTGAAGAACTCGGCGTGTTGGAGAACCAACGGTTTTGTCGGGGCAAGGATAACGATTTTGCCGTTCTGTATTTCCGAAAAACGCTTTAGGGCCACTAGTAACGCGATTATGGTCTTGCCTAGACCAGTCGGCAGAACGACCAGCGTGTTGGCTTTGGCCGCGGACTCAGCAATCGTCCTTTGATACTCCCGTGCCTCTAGGCCTAATGGCTCAGTGACCTGCAGTTTGCCCTTGCGCCTTCTAATCTAAGGAGAAGGCGGGAGGGGGTTTAAGGGTGTGCGCCTGATTTCCTGGATGTGTTTCCTGCCAAACGTAAGCAGGAGAAGAGAGGCTGAAACCCATGCAACGAGGGCCGCGTTCACGAACATTGCTCGCAATGGTCTGCCGAAGTAGAGAAAACCCAGCATGGCTAGAACCACCGCAAAGATACTGAGAGTCTGATACCGATCCAAAAATTCAAAATCTCTTCGTCCAATGGTCCAGAGCTTGTAAATGGTCCCGAGATACAATGCAAGTCCGACGATAGCGAGCGTTGCTAGGGAAGCAATGGCCCAGTAAGGCAAGCCGAGGATCAGGAGACCAACTTCATCAGCGATAAGACCAATCCCGGCCCCAAAAACTAGGGCGGTGTCCCATCTGGTCCGGATATCGGTCGCAAAAAACATGATGATTGAAGACGCTAACAACAATAAGACTCCATAGTAGAGATGATGGATGTGAAATCCCTGAACCCTGATGACAGGACATGATTGAGTGCATCTTGCCTCGACCGCGACGAATAGTCTCGCCACCATAACGGCCATGGTGAACCCTACAGCAGCAAATAGGAATCCTACTGGCCCTAGTAGTGGCGCGCCCTTTGGCCGGCTCAACCTGACCTAGTCCTCACTAGTCCGCCTTCTTTAGTCTATCCCGGTCTTTTGTGATTTCGGACATGGCTTTTAAGAAAAATCCTCAATTACAACTTTGCACGGTTAGTGAGGATGGAAGACTGGCCCCGAGCTATTCATACTGGTAACGAGTGAGCAGTACCGAGGAACTTGTCATGGCATGGAAAGAGTTGAGGCACAACGGTGTGGCGTTTCCGCCCCCCTACGAGCCTAGGAAACTCTCGATCCGAATCCATGGCACCATTGTTCGACTCTCTCCTGAGGCTGAAGAGTTAGCCTACGCGTGGGGAAAGAAGCGAACCACACCCTACATCCAGGACCCTGTTTTCCAGACAAACTTTCTCTCAGACTTTCTCAAGCTTCTGCCCGCAAACTTTGCGAATACAAAGTATTCCGACATCGACTTCACACCCGTCTACGAGTATCAGGCGAAGGAGGAGATGCAAAGGCTGGACCTTGACTTCAAGAAAAAAATGGCAGCTCAGCGAAAACAGCTTCGCCTATCTCTCAAGGAAAAGTATGGTTTCGCAGAGATTGATGGGGTCAAGACCGAGATCGCCAACTGGATGGTAGAGCCCCCCAGCCTTTTCATGGGCAGAGGCAGCCACCCGATGAGGGGGCGTTGGAAACCGAGGGTCCATCCCCAGGATGTTGTTCTAAACCTATCCGAGAGCGTCGAAATTCCTCCAGGAAACTGGAAGGAGATTGTTCACGATCATGACTCCATCTGGATTGCCCATTGGGTGGACAAGCTCAGCAACGTTCGCAAGTACGTCTGGCCGAGCGACATTTCTGACCTTCGTCAAGAGCGGGACAAGCTCAAGTATGACGCCGCTCGGAAACTACAACGCCGCCTACCAGAAGTTCAGCAATTCATCGACAAGAATCTTCTTTCTCCTGACCTGAAGATGCGCAAGCTCGCGACAGTCTCCTATCTCATAGACCATCTGGCTATGAGAGTGGGAGATGAGAAGGAAGAAGATGAAGCAGACACGGTAGGCGCTTCAACCCTCAGAGTCGAACACGTCAAATTCCTTCCACACGGGATCGAGTTCGATTTTCTGGGAAAAGACAGCGTCCGTTGGGAGAAGACGCTGAAGGTAGATGGAACGAACACGCCTATTCGCAAGAACCTCCAAGAGTTCACACAGGGAAAGAAGGCCGAGGATCTCGTCTTTGACGGAATAACATCTCAGCACGTGAACCGTTTCCTCAACAAAGCGATGAGAGGCCTAACGGCCAAAGTGTTCAGAACTCACCACGCGACAGAGACAGTTCAGACCTATCTACGAAGACACAACAGCTTCAAGTCTGAGGAGTCGCCGTATGTGAAGTTGCATCACGCCCGCGTTGCGAATCTCGAGGCGGCGATCAGGTGCAACCACAAACGGACCCCGTCGAAAACCTGGGAGGGAAGCCTCCTCAAAAAGCAACAACGATTGGACGAACTGAAGACGAAGAGGGTAGACACGGATAAGCAGGAGATGAGACTGGAAGAACGTATTCGGAAACTGAAGCTCGACGTAGATCTTCAGAAGCGGACTCGCGATTACAATCTAGGAACGTCTCTTAGAAACTACATTGACCCAAGGGTCTACAAGAACTGGGCGAACAAAGCCGAATATGACTGGAAGGGCATCTACCCCAAAACTCTGCAACGAAAGTTTCTCTGGGCATCGAGAGCCAAAGCCTGACTTGTCTATCGCGATTTCTTGGGACCTTTGAGCCAGCCTCCGAGACCAAGCTCCTTAGGCTTGCTACCTGCGTCGATCGTAACCGAGCCGTCATTGTGAAGTTGAAGTCTTCGCCATCTGTTGTCGCTTGACATTCCGCGTAGAGTTCTTACTCTTGCAAAGTGCTCAACCTGTCCTCCCTCATCGCTACTCCGGAATTCGATAATGCCATCGCAGAGTGATTCGAACTGTTTGTAGAAAGAGTCAGATGCGATCCCCATCATCAGCGAGTGGAACATCGCGAGACCCCTGACCCTCGCGTAGGGAATGATCCTCGTTCTCCAAATGTCGATCATCAGCTTCTCGTCAGTGTAGTGACACATCACCGAAGTGTTGTCATCAATGTGCAGCCACTGTTTCTCGTCTTCAGCAACTCCCTCCTGGAGCATGGTGACAACTTTGCTACTCCAGTGATTGAGATCGAAGGACTGGTGTTCGTAGGCTTCGCGTCCCTTCGCTCGCATGCCTTCCGGCGTTTCAGGGTGCGCCAGCCCAGTCATCACGTCATAGGTATCCAGTATTCTGAGATGGTCCTTCTGCTCCAGCTCTTTCACCTTCAATCCGAGTTTAGTTAGGGAGTCTCTGACTTCGTGCGGGGGATGCATGTAGGTATGATACTCCGTGCGAGCCCCGTTTCTCAACGCGCTAGCGGCTATCGTCAGCGACGTTTCATACCACGGAGAGTCTGGACCGAACTCTACGAGATAGCTAGCTCCGAATCTGATTCCATTGGGAACGAGATCCTCAAGGATTGCTAGGGCCAGGGTCCGTTCCAAGGTCGGGGTTTCACGCTCGATGAGCTTCCTGTTTCGCTAACACTTATGGTTAAAGCTGAACTAGCTCCAACCGCAAGCAATCGAAACAATACCACAGTCAAGTCATGACAACTGAGACTGAATGACCTTGCCAAAAGTTATGGGTGAACTGTGATAGGTACTACTGAGTATTCTTCGGCCCCTACCCAGTTTGGCTTGCGCCGAAATTGGCACTGGCAAGCCAATATGCCTGAGTTGTCCTCAATGCGGGCTAAGACTCGAGTTCGAAACTGGATTGCGTCACAGCGAATGGTCAGTTACGTGTGACTCAATTAGAGCGTCATGAGGCATCGCGTCAGAACGCCATGCCTGGCGCTTGTGTTGGATTATTTTCTCCAAATCAAGTCTGGGAGAGGTTCGATGCCCGATCCTTTGGCCTCGGACACGCTTAATCTATGGCGTAAGCAGGAAACATCGCATGGCTCAAGCCCCTCAGTTCGACGAGGAAATAGAGATTCTCAATACGACGGTTTTTGGCAATGAGTGAGACCGAGAAACTGATAAAGGCTAATGAAGACCTAGCAAGGTCAGGACCGCTGTTTTCAGTACTGTTTCCAAACGTACTTTTTCCAGCTCGATTGCAAGGGCCCGAATCATCATCAGGAGGAGGCCTAGCCATCCTCACGTGCATGGACCCTCGAGTCCGCCTGGATTTCATACCGGGATTTGAAAGGGTAACCAGCATCATCAGAAACGCTGGCGGCATCGTAACAGATGACGTTGTTCGTTCCCTCATGGTGTCCAACGAAGTCTTGGGCGTGAAGGAATTTTTGATAATTAACCATACTGACTGTGCGATGCTCAAGTTCAAGGACTTGGAACTTCAGGGAAGACTTGAGAAAAAGTACGGAAGAGAGGCAGGCCTCATGAAGTTCTACACCTTCTCTAGTCTAGAACAGAACATCAAAGACCAAGTCCAGAAAGTCAAAAACCATCCCATAGTCCCGAAAGACATTACAGTTTCCGGCCTCATCTATGACGTAGAAACCCGAAAGCTCAGCAGGCCCGGCACCTAGCCAGTGAGCGCTCTCGTGGTGCCATTCTTCGACCAACTAACCTTGGGACCAAAATGACGCAAACAATTGGGAGCCCAAGAAATTACGAAGACCTCAAGCGGTCAAATACGCTCAATAAAGTAAGGAAGAAGCCACCACAGTTGAGTAAACTCAAAACCTCCCCTAAGCCCAATCTCTTGATTACAACTGAGGCCGTTGACCAAGACAGCATTCAAGCTCTTTCCAAGTACGCCAGAGTCTTCAGCTCTGCCGGACTCGATGAGGCATCGCTAGCCCGACTGCTTCCGTCCGTAGACGGCCTTCTCGTGTTCTTCTGGCCAAGCTTCCTATCCCCTGAAAACCTCTCAAGAATGAGCCATCTAAGATTTATTCAGAGCATCCTCGCCGGCGTCAACCACATCCCCTTCGCCCAGCTCACCAAGAAAGTCAGAGTCTGCAGCAATGCGGGCGCTTACTCGGATGAAGTCGCTGAGTACGCCTGGTCGCTTTTGCTGTCGGCCGCCAAGAGAGTAGTTGACTTTCACAACACGGTAAAGTCGGAACAATGGACATTGAGGCGAATGTTAGGCGGAAAGGAAGTGACCATTCTGGGCGATAAGACGCTAGGAATTCTTGGATACGGCGGGATCGGGTCCGCCGTTGCGAGAATCGGTAAGGGGTTCAGCATGAAGATCTACGCCTTCTCGAGAAAACCAGTTAGAGAGAAAGGAGTGAGGTCATTTCAAGGCGAGAAAGGACTGTTAACGGTTCTTGCAGAGAGCGACGCAGTGATAGCGTCGCTCCCTCTAACGAAATTCACCGACAAGATCATTGGCGCGGACAAGCTGGCAACGATGAAGAAGGATGCGATACTTGTGAACATAGCCCGTGGAGAACTGGTGGACGAAACCGCGCTCTACGAGCACCTGAAGTCTAATCCCGATTTTCGATACGCGACTGACGTGTGGTGGTATCGAGAGGGAAAAGAATCTCTCAAGACCACGCATCCATTCTTCGAAGTGCCAAATTTCATCGGGACCCCTCACGTATCAGGTCCCTCGGGATTAGCCACTGGGAAACCGGTGAAATTTGCTGTGGAGAATGTGATCCGCTTCCTCCGGGGTCTCAAGCCGAGGAACATCGTCAACCCCGCAGAATATCTGGCAACTGACAGGCAAGAATACTAGATTCCATCTCTCATCCATTCAGAGTCTTGGCAAGGAGACCTAATGACACATTGCCGCCTGATATAACTAGGACGACTTTCTCCCCAAGCCTATCTAGATCCCTATTAGCTAGCAGGACGGCTGCTGGCGCGGCTCCGGAGGGCTCTGGGAAGATGTGGGCCTCACGGACTAACAGCTTCATCCCCGCAAGGATCTCGTCGTCTGAGACACTGTAGACGCCATCGACGTATTTCTGACATGCTTCAAGGGTCAGATCCCCTACTGCCGATGGAATAAGTCCGTCCGCGATTGATTTCGGCGAGTCGAGTGTGACAATCTGCCCGGCTTTGAGGGCTGCTTGTAATTTTGGTGCGCCCTGCGGTTCGACCCCGTAGACCTTCGCTTCTGGCCTTAGCGATTTGATCGCTGTGGAAATGCCGGAGACGAGGCCTCCTCCACCAACCGGAACTATTACCGAGTCGAAATCGTCCAGCTGATTCGCAATCTCTAGCCCGCAGGTTCCCTGCCCCGCGATTATGTCAGGGTCGTTGAACGGATGCACGAGGGTCGCACCAGTCTTATTGACAATCTCCTTGGCCCTCGCGTCGCGATCAGTATTGTATTTTCCATACCTTATGACTTCAGCGCCATATTCGATGATAGTGTTGACTTTCTCCTGGACCGCAGTCTCCGGTAATACTACGGTGCATTTCTTTCCGAGAAGTCGAGAACTGTAAGCAACCGCCATTCCATGGTTGCCGGAGGAAACCGCGACGATGTTCTTCGCTGATAGTTGCGAGATCTTGTTGTAGGCTCCTCGAATCTTGAAGACGCGTATGGGCTGGAAGCATTCGAGCTTCAAGTAGACCCTGCGACCAAATCTCTTCGAGAGAGATGGCGACTCCACAATCGGGGTTTTGGTTGCAATGCCTTCGATCCGCTTACTCGCGGCAACAATGTCGGCGAGATTTGGTAATTGGCCTTGGTTCATGAATCGGTCTGATTCCAGCTCACTATCCTGAGGATAAATGTGCAACGACAGGGCAAGAATCGCCCAAAATCAGCCCTGATATGGAATCTGGGATGGGCTCCCTAGACTGCCCTGAGAATCGTTCGTGGATCGCTGAAGATTTTCCGACTTTTCGCCTCGCCATCCAAGCCTATATTGGACCCAGAATCCCCGGACTCACGCATAAACCCTACCAGACAGCCAAACCCCCTCTCGTCAAAGAAAAGGGGGTACGTTTCAAGCGTTTTGCAAGGCATGAGCGGGAGTTCCAAATCCCTCCCGCAGAAGCTGTAATTTTTCACTGGTGAGACGAACCAGTGTGAATTCGTTCTTCTAGGAAGCGCTCAGTCGCCCGAGTTGCCCGAGCACCGTTTCGCGAACATGATCCTCGGACGGAAGCGCCTTCAATAATCGCCCTTTCGAAAGGAGCGGTGCAAGCAGCCTCCCCATTTTCCCTCCGCAGGTGGGACATTTGGGCTCGGACGCGGTTGCGACTGTAACCTTCTCTATCAGACAATCGTCGCATCTCCAGACCATCTTCCTGCCGCCCAGCTTGCCCCTCTTTGCAACAGGTTTCCCGTCAGCCTCTACAATGTCCATGGCGAAGTCGATGCTTGGCGCGTTGCTGACCGAGGTTCCAACCCCGAACCCGTCCGCTCCGGCAGGAGATAAGGCCGCGACAGATTCATCGTTCAGTCCGCCTGAGACGAAGATCTTCACATGATTGTATCCTCTCGAGTCTAACTCCCATCTTACCTCTCGAATAATCTCGGCAAAATTACCTCGCCTAGAGCTAGGCGTATCCAATCGAACGCCATACAAGTCCTTACCAAGCGCTTCGGCGGCCAGGATAGATTCCGTCTTCTCATCATAGTACGTGTCGACTAGAGCGATTCTTGGCACTTTTTTGGGCATGTGCTTGTTGAAGCTCTTCCAAGCCTTAACCTGGTTTCCCATCGCAATTATCAGCGAGTGAGGCATTGTTCCAGCAGGATCTTTTCCGAGAAGCCTCGCGCCGACGATACTGGACACTTCGTCAAACCCCCCAATGTAGCAGGACCGGTCGATCATGGGCGCGAGAGCAGGGTGAGCCCTACGAATCCCAAAAGAGAGGAGAGTCTTCTTCCCAGCGGCTCTTCTTACTCGAGCTGCCATGGTTGTTATCCCTGATGCGTGGCAGAGAAATCCGAGCAGCGGCGTCTCGTAGAGACAGAAATCAAGGTATCGGCCCTCAAGCACCATAACAGGCTCTCTTACACCTTCCACGTCACTTGAATGAAACAAGGTTCCTTCCGGAAAAGAGAGAACATCGATAGGTACACCTTCTAGCAAATGGGCCGCTTCCTCGACTCCGGCAAGTATGCCCCATTCCCAGTTTTTCGGAAGAGAACCAGTCGTTATCTCTGCAGTTACATGAAGATCGGATAGTCCCTCTTTTTCGAGAATCTCCTTTGTTCGAGTGAAGTAGACGTCCGTTGTCTCCGCGTTCTTGATCTCATCGTCACTTGCTACCTGGAATTTTCTCAAATTAGTCATTGTCGCGTCCCCATTGATCGAATTATAATGTTAAGGTGGCCAAGAATTGCCGCACCTTCCGACGACACATCGGACAAGTTATAACTAGGCTCAACGACTCTCGATAGCGCAGGTTAGTTAATCGTGAGATCGCTGGAAGAGCTTGCGAAGAGTGCACGCGAACTGAAAGAACGAGGCTTGTCCACGTACGAGATAGCGGACGAACTGAAAGTTCAAGCGGACACGGTCGTCTGGCTCCTGCTCCACGGTAAAGACGGAGTCAAGACAAAGGAAACCTACGACGTCTACGTCAACTGGAATCCCATCGGATCCAGCGTTCGCCGTCTAACCCTGATCGGCCGAGCAATGGCAGACATGGTCCGCGAAGCCACAGAAGCCGGACTGATGGAAGAACCTGAGGTGGTTGCTGGAATCGAGAGCGGCGGAATGGCCCTCGGACTCATCGTCGCAAGATCATTGAACAAGCCCATCGCATCCGTACGACCTCAAAGACTCGGCGAGAAGAAAGTCGCAGGCGCAGTGAACCCGAGCTTCTCAAGAGTGGAAGGCAAAAAGGTACTGATCGTCGACACAATCCTCCGCATGGGAGAAACCATCAGGGCAGCCATCGAGACACTTACTGGAGTAAAGGCAAAGCCTGTCGGAGTCGTGGTGCTCGCGAACAAGAGTGGGAAAGAGAGCATCGAAGGAGTTCCCCTACGATCTCTCGTGGAGTTATTGCCGGTGGCGAAACAGTGAGCTATCCTCGATCAAACCGAATAGAAAAATGAATACGGATCTCTTCCGAGTCAAAAGCGTGCAATTATATCCTGCGGATGCGTCCGGTATATGGGAAGCGTAGAGAGAATGCCTACCAAGTTTATGCAGTCACTTGACCCGCAAGTCTACGCAGAACTACGGAAGATCGCAAAGGACAGAGGCATAACAATGCAGGAACTAATCAGGGCTGTGATTGTCCCAGACTGGATGAGAAAAGATGAGGGCACAAGCGCCCGCGGATCGCCAAGAAGATCCCGAAGGGCACGTAGCGCTTCCAAGAGAGCTAGGGCTAGGATTACCGCTTAGAGCCCAAAGCTCAGGCAACGCTTATCTCTCAGCTAACTGAAGATTTCAGATTAGGGGATTAACTGTTGTCGGCTCAGGACCGAGTTCCCGCTTACGCGATCTCGCTGCTCGCGGGAATATTGACGTTCATCGGTGGATTAGCAAAGGCCTCTACGACAGGTATCGTCAAGTACACTGCTTCCGGAGCCGCCTTCAACGCTTTCGTAGGTAATAGCGTCCGGGCAACCAATTTCGGCTTTGCCGTTTCCAGCGCAAGAATCTCCGCGGTCATATTGATCCTCTCCGGAATACTCGTCCTGGTCAGCGCAGTGGTAATGAGCTTCCGGTCCCACCAATACCCCGCCTGGGGAACCATCATCATAGTATTCTCCGTGGTCGGACTTTTTGCAGGCGGCAACTTCCTCACCGGAGTCGGTTCTGTTCTAGGAATAATCGGCGGGCTCCTGGCAATCACGTACAAGACGGCTTCGCGTTCTGTGCGGGCATAGTTCGCCTGAACCTCAAGTCTTCAGGATTCGCTCTTTTTTCAGCGAACGTAGACTATCCACCTATTTCTGCCGGAGCCGTAGTCTTATCTTTGGCCTATGATCTGCTAGCTGATAGGAATTCCTTTGAGTCCTGAAACAAAGTTGACTTATGTTACGTTGCTAGCTGACCCGAGCATTCATCCGAAGTATGAATCGGCATTGAAGCAGGTTGAAGCCGATTTTGGGAAACATCATCCGATGTTCATTAACGGCCGAAAAGTTCTCGCTGGAGACGGAGAATTCGATGTTAGAAGCCCTCTAGACACCAAGATACTCCTCGGCTATTTCCAGAAAGGAACCGCACAGTACGCCAAGAAAGCGATCGAAGCGGCCAAGGATGCGTTTGAGGAATGGAGCAGGAAGCCCTGGACAGAGCGAGTTGCAATCATCCGGAAGGCAGCAGACCTGATGGAAGAGGATCGATTCACGCTAGCAGCACTCATCACCTACGAGGTCGGCAAGAACCGGTACGAGGCCGTCGCAGAAGCGAGCGAGGCAATCGACATGTTCGACTACTATGCTGACCTAATGGAACAGAATGATGGGTACGTGAAGCCAATGAAGCCGGGTGCACCGGGAGAGACATCGAAGAGCGTCCTTCGTCCCTACGGAGTATGGGCAGTCATATCCCCGTTCAACTTTCCACTCGCCCTCGCCGCAGGCATGATTGCATCCGCGCTGATAACCGGCAACACAGTAGTATTTCATCCCACGAGCGCAGCGCCCTTATCCGGACTCAAGCTCTACGAGACGCTCATCAACGCAGGAGTCCCACCTGGAGCCCTGAGCTATCTGACGGGTCCCGGTGAGTCCTTCGGTGACGAGGTCACTACTAACTTGAACGTCGCTGGTATCGCCTTCACCGGCTCGAAGGACGTTGGAATGAAACTCTACCGCGATTTCGTGAACAAGCAGCCCTATCCGAAACCGTTCATCGCGGAGATGGGCAGCAAGAACCCGGCCCTAATCACCTCGAACGCCGACCTAGAGAAAGCGGCAGAAGGAGTCGTTCGAGGAGCGTTTGGGTACAGCGGCCAAAAGTGTAGCGCAACCTCACGAGTATACGTGGAGAGAGGCATCAAGAACGACTTTCTCAAGATTCTCAAGGACAAAGTAGACCATCTCAAAGTCGGGGACCCGAGAGACAAGGATGCTTTCGTGGGACCTGTGATTAACGAGAAAATGGTGAAGAAATACCAGCGATATCTCGAGCTTGCAAAGAAGGACGGCGGCAAGATAGTCGCTGGAGGCGGCCTACCCGAAGACAAGAAACTATCCAAAGGCTACTATGTCAAACCAACAGTCGTCTCCGGTCTACCCTCAAACGATCGTCTCTTGAAAGAGGAACTCTTCCTGCCTTTTGTCGTCATAGACGAAGTCAAGAGCTTGGATGAGGCGTTGAAGAAGGCAAACGACACGGACTTCGGGTTGACAGCCGGAATATTCAGCAGTGACCAGAGCGAAGTTGACAGGTTCTTCAAGAACATCGACTTCGGCGTCACGTACGCAAACAGAAAGGGCGGCGCAACAACAGGCGCATGGCCTGGATCTCAATCCTTTGGTGGGTGGAAGGGAAGTGGAGCGACCGGCAAGGGAGTCGGAGGACCATACTATCTGCTAGAGTTCATGCACGAACAAGCTCAGACCATCGTCAAGGACGCCTAGGCGGCTAGTCGATCTATCTCGTCAAGGAACATCTCTTCCTTTCCGATTGGAAATACGCCGGAGGCCGCAACGGAGTGTCCGTCACCGAAGCCTCCGACCTTCGAACATGCTTCAGGAAGAATCTTTGAGAGTGAGGGTTTCGTTCCCTTCTCGATGAGGCGTGTAAGGATTTGAGGGGCTCTTGCTGAGACCTTCACCATGGAGGATGGTAGTTTTCCCCAGCCTGGAATGTCAGGCGGGACATTCATCATCCCGATCAAGTACTTGACGGGGTTGACGACTCGCTGGTAGCGTAAGTATGAGCAGAAACTCCCGACGACTTTTCCTCCCATGCCCTTGTAATTATCGTGGGCGTGAAACCATTGGACGTTCTTTTTCTGCGACAGCCCATCTCTCCTGATCGTCGAGAGCATATTCCGATTGACCTGCTTTCGCTCCTCTTCGAACTCTTTCGCCATTTTCATCGCTTGTTCGCTGAACCCCGCTGTACACGCTTCAACGCCTATTTCGGGGCCCTTTCGGTAGTATCCGATTGAGCCGAGCACATTGAGAAGGCTGGATGCTCTTGTTCTTGTGAGATTCATGCCCTTAGCCTCGATCTTAAGATCCCCCTTGCCAGAATCCCGGACGAGCCCTTGATCTTTCGCGTCATTAACTGCGATCAAGTTGAGGCCTTGTGTCTCGCCGGGTAGTTCTAGCGACCCTATTGTCGCTAGGTGAGCGTAGCTTGACAAATGAGGATCAACTGCTTTGCAGAACAGGTAGGCTACTGTCGCCGAAGAGGCGTCTTTCTCGCCTGAAAAACCGTAAAGTTCGGGGTTGAGATTGTAGAGTGCTGGATCCTGAATTGACGATGTGTCGTGATGGTCCAATACTAGGATTAGACTTCTGGATCTATTTGCTTTGACCAACCAGTCAATATGGCCGGAGCCCAAATCGATGTAGGCTACGACACGAGGACTTGTCTCGATGTCCTCGACCACTTCCGGGTACAGCTTGTCAAGACAGATTAGCCTCGTCTCCAGCCCGAGATTTGATAGCGCTATCTTTGTCAATGCCGCGGAGGTGAGCCCGTCTGCTTCATCGTGGTGGAGAACAACGGCTTCTCGGATACCCGACTCCCGAAGAGCGGACGCCGCGGCATGTAATCTGTTCTGGAAACCCTGAAGACTTTCCATAGGTCCTTGTCTCAGTTCTTGATGAATCGGGCTATGAAATAGCCAGTCTCATGAATGTCGGGGTTGAACCTCTGCGTGAGATGATCTGGATCGAACCCGGTTTCAGCCAGGAACGGGGTTTGTTCTTCGAGCTTCAGCCCCAAATCTTTCTCGGCAAAGCCGACAACATCCTCGCACTCGTCCTTGCTAATTGTGCAGACACTGTACACAACTGTTCCATCTTTTCTGGTGATACCAGAAGCGGCTGTTAGAAACTGCTTCTGATAATCCGCTGAGTTCTCGACATTCCGCGCCCTAGTCTGAATTGCAAGTTTCGGGACTACTCCCAGGGCAGTGCAAGGAGGATCTACAAGCACTCTGTCGGCTTTGATTTTGTAATCAAGGTGCACGTATCTCGAGTCGTGCGATATCAACTGGTAGTTAGCACAGCCCATTCTTTGCATGAGTTCCTCTGCCTTCTGGATCTTCTGTTTGCTACGATCAAAGCCGATTATCCGAGCCTGATTTCCAGTTAGCTGGCTGATGTGACTCGTCTTGCCGCCGGGTGCACAATTGAGGTCGACTATTGTCTCTCCTGGCTTGGGATCTATGACATGGCTTGTCAGGATTGCCGGCAGCGACTGGAGATGGATTTGTCCATCAGCGTACCACGGGGTTTCCATTATGCTGGGTAAGCCTGTTCTGCTGATCTTGATCTCAACAGCTACTCCTTGTCGGTACATCAAGATGCTCGTCTCGCTCTGGTGGGAGATTCCAGAGCCTACCGGTGTCCCGTTTCCGTCGACCACGGTAACTTTCATGCCTGGCCGCAGCCCATGGCATCCTTTCACGCCCGGAGCGTAGAGGTGTGCGCCTAATTGAACCGCCTCCGCAGCAACCCTGTCCGCTTCAACGATGGTTCCGTCGGTTTCTATCTCTGAGGGACGAGGATGGAAGAATCCGGCATCTTCGAGTTGATCGTGCGGCTCGGCGTCCAGACCGTTGAACCTCATCGATCGGATGATGTCGTTTCGTCTAGCTTTGAGAGTGTTTATCCGAAAATAATATCGTGAAGGCATAGCGACCATCGCGGATAGAACGTCGTTGAGTCTTTGGCCGTAGGTTTCCCGGAGACTGCTCTCCAGTTCTGGATCGAGTTTTGGCCGTATCTCGGGACGTTCTAGGAGCAATGTGTTGTCGCTTTAGTGTTGGGAGGCTTTCTGGTTTAATTACCCTTGACTTTGGCTCGGGGAGAAGAAAAGGGTCTCGGGGATGGTTAGAGTCGTCTTGGAGCTTCGCTGCGTGAAATGCGCGGTCAAGTTTGAACGGACGTTCGAGGAGAGGAGAAGACAGCTCAACTATGCTGAGGGGGAAATGCTACAGCTTGATGAGAAAGCCTGCCCCAACCATTGCGGTGGAGACTGGTTCTTCATCGAAAAGTCACACCCAATTCGCAAGTTCAAGCGTCGATTCTGACCAGGACGCCGGTGCACGAGAGAATCGCCCATTTTCAGCCCTGATTCCGGTTTTGAAGCATCGCGAAATTTTCGTCTGGAAATCGTTCGGGAATCGCGTGACGAAGCAAGCAAACGCGATCTCATCTAAGCCCAGACTGTGCCCTGATCGGCTGGACTCACCCAGAATCGGTGCCAGACAGGAAATCTTCCAGAGAAAAAGGGGTATGTTTCAACCATCCCGCGCCGCAAGAGAGGGACTTCCCGAAGCTCTTTCGAACGATGCCCGTTTTCAACAACCGACGACGGGTCGGCCCACTCGCAAGCTCATTTCCTCGTATCCGCAGCTTAGTTAGACCCGTTACGTTCCGTGAGAGTTACTCAAGGCTTAAACCGGGTCTTTCGCAAGCTACCATTCGATACCCTATAGAAGAGACAGAATTCCGGGATATGGATTGAAAAAGACGGCTAAGAAGAGCCCTCAGCTACTCAACGGTTTTCCCCACATTCCATTCGACGAGTTTCCCCTGAAGAAGTCGGAAGACCTAGTTGTGGTACTCGAGAAGAACATGCCTGAGGGTGCGAAGGTGGAAGTTACACCGATGGACGACTCTCATCACTCCCCTTGCATGCAGGAGATGGTCGCAATAATGGTCCATAACATCGAGGAGGGAAAAGAAGCAGCTTCTGATATCTTCACCATCTACCAGTTCTGCCCATCATGCCACGTCGCCGTCAGAGTCCTGTAACCGGGACTATTCTAGATAGATCGCGGGACGATAAGGTTCAGACATTCTAGCACGTCCCTTAGGATCGTTTACGCTTTGATCTCCTTCTTTCCAAACATTGACTGAGCATTTGAATTCCCTTTGATAGAAGTCTACTGAGTCAGCGAAGATAGCGTTCTCGTCCGTGATCCCATCTCGCAAGCGTGCCTGTCTCATCTCGTCGGGCATCTGGTTTGCTTGTTGAATCGCCTTAGCAGCATAATCAGCAGCAGCCTTTCCTAGAGATCGTAAATGAAGATCTCCCATAACGTCCTTGATAAAATCGCCCTGTCTCATCTTTTCCTCGGCCGCTTTCAATGCCTTCAGGTAGGCCTGCCATTTCCAATCGGCCGCCGTGTAGTAGGCGATGCGCTTCGGGGTAATGCCTGTGGCTTTCAAGATCTCGCCAGTATCGTCCAGAACCTGTCGAATGAGCGCTTCTGCTCTGTCTGCCGCGGGACCTTTCTCGTTCTCGGTTTCTTCAGGCCAGTCCGCTTGGACGACGAATCCCTTGTTTCCGATACGGCTCCAGATCTCCTCAGCCGTATGTGGCGCAAGTGGAGCCAACATTCTTGTTCTCGTTTCCAAGACATTTCGTAAGATTCGGCCGCGATTATCTGACTTGGTCTTCTTCAGCCCCAGCCTTCGGTTATACCAAGAAATGTCGTTATCGAGTTGGTAGAGAATGATGTTGATCGCCTCCCTGACTCTCAACCTGTCCAGCGCGTTTGTGGCAGTCTGGACTGCGTAATTCAAGCGGCTGATCATCCACCGATCGAGCATTGAGAGCTTCGACTTTCCGGCTGTTTTCTTCACGCCTAGTTTTCTCGCCTGTCCTATTAGACCTGCAAGCCTTTCTCCAATCGACGCGGCGAGCCCTTCACTGAAGTCCACGTCCTGCCCCAGTTCCGCCGTGGCCATGACTCCGACTCGGACCGGATCGGCACCAAATTTGGCGATTCCCTGGCGAAGGGGTATGATGTTCTGGAGGGATTTTGACATCTTGCTTCCTTCCATCAGGACGAAACCGTTGGCCACAATTCCTTTTGGCCATTGTTTCTCGGGGAAGAGAGTCGAATGGTGAAAGATGTAGAATGATAGATGGTTAGAGACCAGCTCTCTCGCGGAGTGCCGCATGTCAACAGGGTAGAAGTACTGAAACTCGCTTCGGATCCCATTCAGGATTCTCTTGGGAATCCCGGTCTGCTTGGCAACCGAGTCAACGGTTCCTTCTCCGAGCAGTGTGAAGTTGAAGAAGGCGTCAGGTAACTTCGAGGTGTCTTTTTCGAATTTCTTGAAGACAACCCAGTCCTTGGTGAAGTACTTGGATAGTATGTAGTAGGCCATGTAGACGACCGAGTCCGACAAGGCCTCTATAGTCCAGCTCTTGTCCCACGGAAGCTTTGTCCCTAATCCCACTGCGCGCGCGCATGCCCTTTCTCTCAACCAGTCTATCGTGTAATTGAATTCTCCTCGCAGTTCTTCGGGTAGGATAGCCATCTGATCTAGGCATTTGTGAGCGAGCTTCTTCCATTCCGGGTCACCATAGTTGATGAACCACTGATTCTCTAGAATGTGAACCAGGCATTTGGTTCCGCAGCGGCAGACGACAGGCGCGTTTCTCAGTTCCAGTAAGGTCTCAATTTTTCCCTCTTTTGCCAGTTCTTGGACGATGGTCTCCCTCGCCCTCGCGACGGGCATTCCCGAGTAGCTGCCTGTGTTTTGTTTCATTATGCCGTCGTGGAATTCTTTCGAGTACAGTTCCTGGGTTGCGTGCTCAAGATGGGGATCGTTCTGGTCTTTGACCTTGAATTTCCCGATAAGATCGGCGGCCGGTAAATCGGAGAATCCCTCCAGCCTGATGATCGACACCGGTTCTACTCGTAGCATTATCTGCCCCTCCGGTGAATTGGCATATCTCTTCTTGAGATCGGTTAGTGCTTGGTAGTCGTATGGAGCATGTCCTGGAACGGACATCACAACGCCAGTGCCGTTGTCGGGTTCCACGAAGCTTCCAGGTAAGACCGGGATCTCATCGCCAGTGACCGGGTTCCGGACAGTCTTCCACAGCAGCTCAACTACCTGGAATTCGCGTTCTACAGTGATTTTGCGATTCTGGTGTTGAAGTTTCTCGATCGCTTCTTGGCTGACGACCCAAGGCTCGCCGTCTACTATTGCTCTGACATAGGCGGCTTCTGGATTGATCCATAGGTTGGTGACACCGAATACAGTCTCGGGCCTCAGAGTCGAGGTCGGATAGACTACTCCGTTTTTCTGGAACTTGACCAAGTAGGACTCTCCAATATCCGGCTCCACATCACCCATCGTATCCACGACTCCTACCGGGCTCTTGTCGTTGGGACACCAAGCAACCGGATGTGTTCCCTTCGTGATCAAGCCCTTCTGATTCAGAGTCTGAAAGTGCCACTCGATGTAGCGGCTGTAGAGCGAGTCAATGGTCGTGAATTCTCGGCGCCAGTCGATAGAGAACCCGATCTTCATCATTCCTTTCCTGATGTCTTCGCGGAAGTAGGAAGCCATCGCCTTCGGGTCTTTGAGCTTCTCCAGCGTCGTTTCGGAGATACCGTAGATCTTGGTGAAGGTCTCAATGATCTCTGGGTCGCCATCTCGTAGGCGCTTGCTCATGGCAAAGAGCGGCGTGCCTGTGTAGTGGAAACCCATTGGAAAGAGAGTGTTGTAGCCTTTCATCCGGTGATATCGGGCGTTAACGTCGGCGATGGTGTATGTTCTCGCGTGACCGATATGCTGTGGAGAGTTGGGGTATGGGTATGCCGCTGTTACATAGTACTTGGGCTTACGAGGGTCCGGGTCCGTCTCGTGAATCTTGCGCCAGTTCCACTTCTTCTGCCACTTTCGCTCCAGGGCGTGCCAGTCAAGCTTGGCCGGCGTGGCTGATTCCCTCCGCTGGGACCGCTATTCTGAGCTGTCTGGTGACGATTTGTTCTACGATCTTCAACGCATCGTCTACTTTGTCTCTGGAGGATCCACCTCCCGTCGCGAAGAAGAGTCTACCTCCTCCGCCTCCACCTAGAACTTTCGAGACTTCTGAGACGATCTGGCCTGCGTTGATACCCGCTTTGACCGCCTCATCGCCAGCCGCCGCCACTATCTGGACGCGCTCCGATGCTTCGAAGATTATAGCGATCATGTTGGGGTCGGATGCTTTGAGCCGATTGGCGACCTCGACCATCTCGATACCTCTTCTCTTTGACGTCTTCACCAGTACGAGTCTGACTGTTCCGAGACTGACTGCTTTCTTCCCAAGCTGTTTGACATAGGCGTCGGTAGTCTTCGCGTGGACCTTTTCGAGTTCTCTCTCTAAAGAGTCTCTCTCAGCCACAATTGCCTTGATAGACTCTGGAAGTCTTTCGGGTGTTGTTTTTAGGAGCTCGCTCGCCTTTGCAAGTGCTTCGCTCTGTTGACTAATTCGTTTCAGCGCGGGTTCTCCCGCTGAGAAGATAATTCTCTCTACGCCGTCTTGCAGTTTGCTGGCTTTCTCGATCTTGAAAACTCCAAGTTCCCCGGTCCTCTTGCAATGGGTTCCACCGCAAGCTTCCGCGTCCCATCCCTGAATTCTCACTACACGGATCTTGGATCCAGGAACGGCTCCGCCCTGGTAGAGCCTGTACCCGTACTTCGCCTCTGCCTTCTCACGCGCCATCCATGCTACTTGGACCGGTAGATCGCGCAGGATGACTTGGTTGACAAGCCTCTCGATCCGTTCCTGCTCTTTCGGAGTAATCTCCCGGTAGTGCGTGATGTCTAGCCTGCTGGACTCCACTTCTTTCTGTGCGCCAGCTTGCCAGACGTGCTCGCCTAGGACGCGACGAGCAGCTCCGATTAGCGCGTGAGTGCCGGTGTGGTGACGCATCAAGTTCAGGCGCCGCTGCCAATCGATCTCGGCCTCAACCAGATCGGTTTCTTGAATGATAGGCTGGTCTAGGAAGTGAACGATGACGTTTCCTCTTTTCTGGACGTCTGTGACTTTCAGCTTCTTGTCGTTGGTTCGCAGCTCGCCGTGGTCGCTGGGCTGGCCTCCTCCCTCAGGGTAGAAGCATGTCTGGTCTAGCACGACAGCGTTTTCCGTGACTCTTGCTAGTATCTTCGCTTGGAAGCTGGTCTTGTAGGCATCATCATAGTAGAGTGCTCTTGTAGCTGGAAGATCCTTTAGCTTCGGTTCCCATTCAGGCTGGGCTGAGGATTCCCCAAGCCCAGTGGTCGGCTTCGAATGTCTCTCCGCGACCAGCGTCAAGAAGTTTTCAGGAACGTCGACCTCTACTCCGACTTTCTCCGCGCTCTCCTTAACGATCTCCGGAGCCAGACCTTGAGAATCGTACAGCAGAACGAGTTGGTCGATCGGAATCTTTCGAATGCCTTGGCTCGAGAGTTCCTTTGAAAGTCGGAGGACTGCATCTGAGCCCTTGTTGATCGTCTCCTCGTACTTCTCTACCTCAATCTGTAATCCGTCCAGTATCTCTCCCTTCATATCCCGAAGGAGATGGAATTCTCCGCCCCACAACTTGACCTGTCCCTCGATAATGCCGGGAAGCTCCTGAAGGATTCCCAGTTGTCGCGCTAGCCTCGCTGCTCGTCGGATGATTAGTCGGGTAAGGTACCCCTCTCCAACATTGGACGGAACGACACCTTCGGCCAATAGGAAGGAAATCGCCTTTGTGTGGTCGGTTATTGCAAATGCGGCTTCTAGTGTCTGGACGATGGCGCGAAACGCTTCCTTGTCGCGACCAGTCTCCAGCGCCGTCGCTTCGATGTAGGCATCCCTGGAAGCTCGACTGGAGGCCCCGTAGATTCCTGCCGCTCTCGTAAGTGATGATAATGTGTTTTCGTCGAGGTCAACCTTCGCTAGATCCATGACCTGTTTGAGCAGGGGCCCGTATACGGCATGGAATCCACTAGGTGAGCCTTGAGACAACCACGCCCATCTCTCCATCCCATAGCCCGTGTCAACCGTCCTGATTGGCAGAGGGGTGAGTTCTTCTCCTTGTACCTTGTACTGCATGAAGACAAGCGTCGATATTTCCAGTCCTGCGACTATTCCCTCGAGGTCTGGACCAGCGTTGCCTCCCCCTGACCAGAAGTGTTCTTTGTAAGTGATCGATCCAGAGGGGACTCCCATCACATCGGTTAGGAGTTTGTGGTGGTAGCGGACTGTATCGTCTTTCCAGTAGATCTCCTTGTCTGGATAGTTGAACGCGTGTGCTCCGCCCATTTCGAAGATGGACATGTGTCGGCCCGCAGCACCAACTTGCTCGATGTCTGTAAACCGAATGCAGGGTTGGCTGATCACGAGTGGGTTTGCAGGCGGGGGCATCGTTCCCTCTGTTACGTAAGGTTGGAAATCGTAGATCGATGCACCTACAAGGTATACGTCGTTACGCCAGCGAGCCACGATCGGATATGGCTTGATCCTAGTGTGTCCTCGTTCGGCGAAATAGTCCATGAACTGAATACGCATCTCCGCCAGGCTGAATGCTCGCTTCGTCGGAGGGGTTCCTATGAACGAGTAAGGCGCACATGGGACCTCGCCGCATGTCGTCTGTTCTGGAACCGCCCAGTAATTGCTTCTGCAGGATGGACATTTTCTCCGAATGAAGCCTAGTTCCTGGAAGTACGGTAGCGCAAATTCTTGTTCGTTTATCTCTGGCGTCTATCGTACCCCTCCACGATTGCTCTGGAAACAGATAGGACTGAATGGGGAATTGCTTTAGAGGGTTGTGGATTCGAGGAGAAGACTGTGCGGAGCTATACCGCGAACCTCCTATCTCGTCCTCTAACCGAATAGTGCCCCGAGTCCCGCTAGGGCCTCTTCTTCCTTCTTCTTCTCTTCTTCGGCGGGCTTCTTATCTTCCTTCTTGGCCTCAGTTGGTGCCGCTGGTGCAGCTACGGGTGCAGCCATTGCGCTGGCTGACTTCAGAGCCTCGTCAATGTTCACTTCGGAGAGCGCCGCGACCAGGGCTTTCACTTGAGACTCTTCGACTTGGCTCCCCGCGGCAGTTACAACTTTCTTCACATTCTCTTCTGTTACAGGCTGCGCTGATGAGTGCAGCAGGAGTGCGGCGTAAACGTACTTCATTGGACTTTTTCCTCTTTTCTCAGGATTGATTGGATTTTAGTCGAGCGTCAATTCCTACACTTAAGGGTTTCCGGGTGTCGCGCTAGAAATCTTCTGGTTCAGCGCGTTCGCGTTCATTAGCGCGCGTCTGAGGACAGGCTCGATCGTGCCGCTTTCAAGGAATCCCGCTTCAACCGCGATCGCTAGCGCTTCTCTCATCCCCTTCCCCAAGATTCTCGGGGCGTTCTCAGGAGTCACGTAGCCTGCATCTATCGAGAGGCTGAATGCATTACTCACTGCTTGAAAGACGTCTTTTCGATAGGCACTAATATCGAGAACTAGATCGTCGGCTCTAAGTATGGTTCCGTTATCGAACGCAGTAGAAAGGGTGAGTCCGGCCTCCATCGGCTTGAGCCCAAGTTTGGAGAGCACTGAGGCCATCTTCGGCGTGATCAGGTCTCCTTTCCTAGCGACCACCGAGTCTCTTGCAACCCAGATGCTTCCCCCCTCGATTCTTGTTTGAACCTTAATCTCTCCGAACTCGCTGATTACCGGGCCCGGTGGGAGTCCCGTGTTTCCGGCTGGAACCATTATTTCACCAGTTGCAATATCTCCAGCTTTCGCGGGCACTCTGACCTTGCTCTTTTCGAGCAATATGATCAGAGAGTAAGGATTGACGTCGGTGAACAGTAAGATGTTGGACCCTTGGAGGTCCTTGACGAACTCCTCGACCCTGCCGTGGCTGGACTCTGAAAGCTCAACTGACTTCCGTAACAGATTATTTTTCGTCACAACCATCGCGACCCTGTCCCGTAGACGCTTACGCAGTTCGTGAATCTGAGATGAGCGAACTTTGGTCAGGTCGGCGGCAGCTATGACGGGATATTTCTCAAGGAGAACCTGAAGTTGAGCGATTGCCTCCTTCTTCCAGGCGGCTACTTTTCGAGTTGTCGACATTGTCCTATGCCACCGTTGTCAGGGGTATCTTTACGAGCGGTCCCATTGAGGCCTTGATCGACACAGCCTTGATGTTCTTGGGACCCTTCTCTAGCTTCGCCTCTAGTCGCGAAATTACTGTCAGAATGTTCTGGATCAGAACATCGTCGGGCATGTCCTCCGTCCCAACCTTAACCTGAATCACTGGCTGATCCTTCACCTTGAGCCGGACGTTTCGGCGCTGGCGCTTGATAATATCGTCAATCGGTGCAGTAGGAGGGATAGGCGTCGGCATTTTGCCTCTGGGTCCCAGAATCTGTCCGAGGGTCTTTCCAACCAGTGGCATCAGCGGGGCTTCTGCTACGAAAAAGTCGTAGCTTTGAGCTATCTTTCGTGCTTCCTTCTTGGCTCGACCTAGTTTGTCAAGATCTTCGCGCCCGATGATAATGTCCGCGCCGGCATTTTTTGCTCTAACAGCTAGGTCGCCGCCAGCTATCACTGCGACTTTCGAATCTTTGTCGGCAGCTGTTGGTAGTTCGAGGTTCTCGTTGATCCTCCCCTCGGGTTTTTTCAGGTCTATTTCGCGAAGCTTGACTGAGAGTTCAATGGCCTGGGTAAACTTTCTCTTCTCGGTCTTGCTCCTCACCTCACCGAGGGCTTTAGTGAGCGAGTCTTTGGACAAGGGCATCGTACCGTTCTCCTATTGTAATTCCTTCAGCGCAGCGTCATACTGGCCTGCGTCGAGGTTCTTGATGAACTCTTTCGGCTCCTTGGCGTCCACTGTCACGCCCATGCTTACACAAGCACCAGCGACCTCCTTGACAGCGGACTTCAGGGTTCGCGCGTAGCTGTCGGTCCGTTTCATCTGGGCAATCTTCACGATCTGTTCAGGAGACAGATTACCAACCTTGGTGGCCTTGGGTGTTGCTGACCCCTTCTCGATCCCCAACTCCTTCACTATCAAGGCAGAGGTGGTCGGTGTCCCGATCTCAACTTCGAAGCTCTTGTCTTCTACATTGACCAGGATCTTTACGGGGACTTTCATTCCCGCGTAGGCTTTGGTGAGCTCGTTGATCTTATTGACGATCTGTAGGATATTGACTCCTAAAGGTCCGAGTTGAGGACCGAGTGGGACGCCTGCTGTGGCTTTGCCGCCGTCTATTATCGCGTCAACTGTTTTCTTGTCGGCCAGCTTCCTCTACCTCTCCTCTACTTACTAGCTTCACGTAGTCTGCGTGTACTGTTATCGGCAGCGTTGCAAAGCCTTCCTCTAGTAGCTCAATAACGACTTCCTGCTTCACCTTGTCAACGTGTGTGATTTTCGCCTTTAGACCTCTGAAGGGTCCTCCAACAACCTCGACGAGGTTGCCGACGCTTAGCTCTTCGATTACTGGTTTGGTTACTATGAATCGTTCGATTGCTGCGAGCGAGACGACGCCCTTTGTTCTGGTTCTCGCGTGCCTCGTCCCTGCTATAGCCTCGTCAACGAAGTGTGGCCCTGTCGCCTCGACGAAGATGTAGCCCTTGATTACTTCTGGAGCGAGTATCGCTACGATCGGGAGTTTCTTAGGCTGAATCCTGCTAGCCATAAGGTCCACCACGGTTCTCTCCTGTCCACTCGTCGTTCGGACTGCATATATCGAGGTCTTCTGAGTCTGGGTGGCCAAGGTCTCTTCCTCTCTAACGAGTAGGAGTAGCCTGGCTCGCGGGCAGCTGGTATAGTCCGACTACCCAGAAGAGGATTCTAAGAACGAATCCTATCCCTCCTACTATAGCAACTCCTATCAGGATGATTTTGATGTTGAGTTTGGTTTCTTGCCAGTCTGGCTTTTGGGCTACATGAAATAGGCGTCTCGCCGATTGAATGAAGTTCCCAATGCCCATGACAAGCCCTCGATTATGGATCCGAGTTCGAGGGAGCCGACCTTCCCTATTTTAACTATGCTAGTCGCCCAGAAGCCTTTGCACCTTTCAACCTCGATGTTCCACTTTCGGACTCTATTCTACGTTTGATCACAGGATGAGTGAAAGAAGTCCTTTGGCAGTATGCAATCTGTTTTCGGCTTCGTCCCAGACCACTGACTGAGGACCGTCGATGACGTCTTTAGTGACCTCTTCCCCCCTATGAGCAGGCAAGCAGTGGAGGAATATCGCGCCGGGCTTGGCGTGGGAGAGTAGTGTCTTGTTGACCTGATATCTTGGAATGAAAGTCGAAAGTCGTGTCTGCTTTTCTTTCTCCATGCCCATTGAAACGAACGTGTCAGTGTAAATCACGTCTGAGCCCTTTACCGCTTCTTCAGGGTCTTCCACAATGCTGATGGTTGCCCCGGATGTTGCGGCGGCTTCCTCGGCGTGTTTGACTGCTTCTGGGTCCGGGCCGTAGCCCTGAGGCCTGGCGACTGCGATGCTGACTCCGGTCTTGGCGCAGCCTATCAAGAGGCTGTTGCAGACGTTGTTTCCGTCGCCCACGTATGCGAGTTTTAGGCCTTTTAGTCGCTTCTTGTATTGAATCAGAGTTAGGAGATCCGCTAGTATTTGGCACGGGTGGTGTTTGTTCGAGAGACCGTTGATGACGGGCGCATCGGCGTTCTCGGCGAGAACGACAAGGTCGTCATGGGAATAGACCCGAGCCATTATGGCTTTGACGTATCTGTCCAGAACTTTGGCGGTGTCCGAGATCGTTTCTCCTCTTCCTAGTTGCATTTCGTTCCAGCTGAGATATACTGGGTGGCCGCCTAGTTGGGAGACAGCCGTTTCGAAGGAGACTCGGGTCCTTGTCGAGGGTTTCTGAAATATCAAAGCGACGGCTTTTCCCTTGAGTTGTTGGGGAGCGGTCCTACGTCGTGCCAATAGAGAAGATCGTTCTAGGATGAGATCTATCTCTCTAGAGGATAGTTCGACCAACGAGAGAATGTCTCTTCCTTTCAGACCGGCCAAGGTTGTGCGACGGTTCTCCGTGACAGTTTGTCGGTCGTGGATTCCTCTCTTATAATAAGCCGTCTGGTCGGGCGCTCATCAATTTCGTTGTGCGGAAAACGAGTTTAAATCTCGCAGGCGATGCATTCAACCATTGAGCAATATGGTCGACGTGGAAATAACATACTGCCAGCCCTGCGGGCATCAACCGCGGGCGGTGGAAATGGTCAGTCAACTTCTGGCTACCTACGGCATGCCGCTTAACCGGAAACTGACGGTTTCGCTTAAACCGGCAGACAAAGGAGTCTTTGACGTGATGCTTGATGGCAAGCTCATCTTCTCGAAGCACCAACAGGGTCGGTTCCCGACGATGGATGATCTCAAGAAACAGCTTGACCAGAAGCTTACGATTCCCCTAGAAACGCCACAGTAGACTCGCCAAAGTCCCGCGTTAGCTCATCAACGTCCTGCCAACCTGGACTTCGCATATCGCTCAACCAACTAGGTTCCTTACGATAGTTTGGGGTTGGAAAGGCTCTAGGTCGTCGTATCCTTGTCCTGTTCCGACCATCGTTACAGGCCGGCCCATTATGTAAGAGAGGGATATCGCGTTCCCGCCTTTGACATCGGCATCGAGTTTCGCGAGGATTATCCCGTCAATCTTGACTGCTTGGGAAAAGACCTTGCCTTGTTCTACTGCGTCGTTTCCGGTGAGAGCATCGACGACTAGAATTGTCAGATCTGGCTTCGTGACTCTGACAATTTTTCTCATCTCCTCCAACAAGTTCTGGTTTGTTTGCATTCGTCCGGCAGTGTCAATCAAGACTGCGTTGACTCCGTGCGCCCGGGCATAGTTGACTGCGTCAAACGCGACAGCAGCTGGATCAGCTCCGTATTGATGTTTGATCATTCTTACGCCGATTCTTCTCGCATGTTCCTCGAGCTGTTCTATTGAGCCCGAGCGGTAGGTATCGCTGGCGGCTAGTATGCACGTTCTGCCTTTTTTCTGGAGAATGTGTGCCAGCTTTGCGATGCTTGTCGTCTTTCCTGTTCCGTTGATACCCACGAATACAATTATCGCTGGCTCTCCAGCGCTCTTCTTTTTTTCGACCAGCTCGAATATGTCGAGTTGTCCGGCCCGGTCCAGGACCGATAGCAGTACGTCGCTCAAAATAGTTTTGACCCTTCCTCTGGGATCTGAGAATCTTGCAAATTGAACGTCTTTCAGCTTCTCTTTCAATTCAGTTGTTACATAGTCTGCTACGGAGACCGCAACATCATTCTCCACTAGCGAGAGCTGAAACTCGTCTAGAACCTTGTCTAGATCCTTTCCCTGAAGCTCTGTTTTGGCTACGCGATCGTAGAAGTTGGAAAACTGGGCCCTGAGCCTGTCAAACAAGCTCTACCGGCCCACCGCCCTTTCTGCGGGCTAAGTCCTCAAGGCGGGCTCTATAGTCTTCAGTTTGGTTGATGATCTGGTTCAGTTGTTGCATAACGTTGATCCGCGCCTTGTCCAGATCGGTTGCTCTCATGTTGAGATCCTTAATCGAATCATCCACGGTCTTTTCTAGACACACTCCCGCCCCGACCCCGATTATGATATGTTGAGGATCTTCGAGCTTCGCTTTGACAAATGAGCCCGAGCCGATTGGAATGAGCATCTCAACGTCCTTTCCAGCCTCCTTCGTGCCTTCCAGGGTTTGCTTTGCTGTCTGTGTCTCAGATAGGGCCCCTGTGACAATGTCAAGCCTCGACGAGAGAACTCGGGCTGATCCCTCTAGCATTCTTATCTCGACTAGTAGCTGTCGCATTTCCTCGTCTAAGTTGCGAGGAGCGGCTAGCTGCTTTTTCGAGCTCGCCATTAAGCCGCCTCTGGTTCGGATAATTCTTGGATCTGTTTGATTGTTATTTCGAACCTTCGTGCTTTGTGGCGGCTTCCCATGTCGGAGTAGAGGTGTTGCACGGCGTCTTCCTTCCTGACTGCCTTGATATTCTTGGTGAATGGAAGGTTGTCTCCTCCTTTGCGCAACTCGCCCGTTATCTTGAATAGTCTAACCTGACTCAGTGTGGTGGCCTTTTCCTAGAATATCGGAGTTCGCGAATGGGCGGTACTTAACCTAATCCGTTTGGAACGCATTGCTTAGAGTGATAAGTTCGGATCCCAAAGTGTGGGATCCTACGATCGCACCTCTAGAGTTTACGACTAGTCCAGCTTTGGGGTACGGGACACCGGAGTTGACGGTCCCTTTTGATACGGGAACGCCGAGAACGTTTGAGATGGTCTGGCTCTCTTTGTCGCTGATTATTGGATTTACTAAGACTCCTTTGTTCGAAGCCGTTGCCAGTGCGCCGACGTGAGGAAGTCCTCCTATTGTGGATGGTGTGACAGGGACTTTCAGTGTCTCCTCGAGTGCTGCGACTGTATTGTATTTCAGTCGAGGATCGATTATTGCACCATGATCATTGCAGAGTATTATGTTGCCAAGCGCCGTTCGTTTCTCCCGTATGATCTCGACATGTGCCCCTGTCGCGCGGAGTTGCTTTAGTTCGTCTTTGGTGGTAATGTATGGGACTAGGACGGCGTTTGAGTTCCCTGTTACATAGATTCCGACAAGCCTTGATTCCGCGATTCCTACCGAGCAGGGTTCCACCCCTAACGTGTCGTGGAAGCTGCTAATCTTCTTGTGAGAAAGGCCTGCGGGCAAGATTGCTATCTTATCGTTTGCGAAGGAGAAAATTCCGACGTTCGGATCCCCGAAGATGTCAGAGAGAATGACGGGCACTATTCATTTTCCCTCACCTGGAAATACAATGACTTTGCCTTCCTTGTCTTTGACGACGCGAATCCTAATCTTTCGCGGGGGTTTGCTAATTCCCCGACTCCACAGGAGGCTGTTTGTCTCCTCGCTTAGTGAGACATTATCCGTTTTCATTCTATTGGCTGCGTACTGTCTGACGTATCTTACAGCTCGAGGCGTTCGTTTTTCTCTTGGAGCCGTCCAAATACGCCGAAGGTTGAGGTCGTAGAATTTCTCCTCAACGATTTCTATCTCCTCTTCTTCCTCAGCAGCTTCTTCAGCCACCGGAGCCTCGGGGGCCTCGGGCGTCTTCGTTTCCGATTCTAGTTCTTCCGATTCCTCTTCTGTAACTTCTGTCTTTGCGGCTTCGGGCCTGGTGAGTTCTATCTCCCTGGATGGTTCTATGTCAGAATCATCTTCAATTGCGACTTCTTTTTTTGCCATTTACACTACACTTTGATCTTTGTTTCTCGCCAGTGTCGTTGCTTCGGGTTTCGCCGCACTTTACCCTCGGTCTTGGCTACGACCCATGATGGGACTGGTTGGGCCTGTTTTAGAGCATGTGATAGATGCTTTTTCTTTCCGGAGGGTTTGTGGCGTGCCATCTATGCTCGCCTGATCTTGATCTCTTTTTTCTGTGATTGTAGTTGGACCAATGTTTTCTTCAGCTGCTGATCCGTAATCTGTGTTTGAAGCCTCCCTGACTGAGCGAGCTGAATGAGTTGCACTTCTAATTCCTCGGCGAACTCAGGTTTCACCATTCGAATATTGGCCAGTCGCTGTCTTGCTTCTGGTGTGAGGATTTGGCGAATGATCGATTGTTTCTGACGCTCCACCTGTTGCTGGGCTTGTGAACGGCGTTGTTCATCGTAGGCTGATCTTTGCATTTCGGCCATTCTTCGTCGACGCAATGCTTCAAGCTCTTCGTCCGTGTAGTCTCCATTAGACATTAACTTGGGGCCTCTTGAGGCCGGGCTTTCAATTCCTTGACAACTTCGGCTGCCGTGCGGTTTAGGAGCGCAATTCCTTCCCTAGTTAGTTTTCGGCCTTTCTTCCCATCGACTGCGACTAGTTCGGCCTTCTGAAGTTGTTGCAGCGGTTCCCTGATGGCGGAACCGCCGGCGGGAACATGATGAGCTGGCCGATTTCCATGACTCGCTCGTCCTCCGTACTGGACTCGCAACCGGGACACTCCAACGGGGCCTCGGACGTACATTTTTCGGAGAAGGGAGGCGCATCTGAAGTACCACCAATCCGGGTTCTGAGGGGGCCTCTCCTTGTGAGGGCCGGTTTTCGCGAACTCTGTCCACGGCGGAGGTGTGATGTCGCTCATGCTTTCTTTCAGGTGCTTGGCTAGCTTGTTGATGAGTTCCTCTGCAGGGACTTCGAAAACTGTGGGCAATTCTGGTAGTGTCCTCAGTGGATTCTAGATTTTCGTCGGGAAGGCGGGGGTAGCGTAATATAAGGCTTCATTGAAAAATGCGGGTCTATACTCGTTTTCTATATGGATACCTTCGAATTGCACCACAGGCGAGACAGGAAATGATGATTCTTGAGTTTGGAGAACGAAGCCTAATTCTAGCATTCTTCCCGAGAAGTAGGGGCTGGCCACATTTCTTGCAAAGATAGTGTTTTTTCTCTCGTGGAATCCTGACCTTGGTCCGCTTCGAGATCTTCCTGGCGAGTCCAACGTATCTCTTGGATAATTCACGGCTCTTTGGAAGGACTTCTTCTGCCTGATTGAGAAGGAGGTCTATGCGCTCGCGCGCGACGGTCGCTACAGCCGATCGCATCTTTCCGTAATTTCGTCTTGTATGTCTATTTCCCATGAAACTCATAACCTAGCCTAGGCGATGACTGATCGGTCTGCATTGGTCCTGACACTCATCCTGGCAGAGTCCTCCATAGAGCTGGTGCCTAATGAACTGGTTCGCCATCCTGCTATACTGAAGTGGGCTCAGAGAAAGAGAAAAGATCCCCACTCACTCATCTTGGACCAGACATATCATCACTCAGCCATCCTCCGGCTGGGGCCCCGCGGAGCTGGGAGAGGCCGACCGGACATCGCCCACCTCTCCTTGCTACTCGCGCTTGGTTCGCCACTCAACCTGTCAGGGGAACTAAAATGTTACGTGCATACCAGGGATAACAACATCATTGAAGTCAATTCGAAGGCGAGACTTCCGAGGAACACTGATCGTTTCACTTCGCTCCTCGAGCAACTCTACCAAGAAAGAGTCGTTCCTCCCACAGGACACTGGCTTCTATCGATCAAGCCTGGGTCCATTGGAAATCTAGTCGATGAAATATCAGCGATGGTCATGGCGCTCACAACAACGGGACCCCGCAAACATATGGACGAAATTGCTTCGAGATTAACAGAACATAATAAGCCGGTATTAATGGTGGGAGGGTTTCCAAAGGGTCACTTCTCGAAGGACACACTGTCCAAGGCCAAGGCATTCTACAGCATTCACGATCAGGGTTTGGAGGCGTGGACTGTGGTCGCGAGAGCGATCTACGACTACGAGAGGGCGCTTGAGCGTAGAGAAACCCATCCAAAAACTAGCCTTATGTAGACCAGACCGATATTTCTCTCTCGAATGATCTAGACTAATGTCCTCCGACCTGGACCTCCAGAGACAAAAACGAGCTCTGGAACTACGCAGAAAAATGCTGCAGTCGCAGGAAAAACCGGCTGCAGCCCAACCACCAAAACCACCAGAATCTGCACGCGACATCGTTCGAAAAATCCTTGCCGGCAGGGGCGCAGAAGTAATGGAGACAGCACGAAGATACTATCCTGCCGAGATACAACGGTTGGAATCAAGTATCGCTGCTCTTGTCGCTGAGGGAAGGTTGAAGGGCCCCATCTCGGGAGAGGAGTTCTACGCTTTCCTCAAGAGACTCGGACTCGCATTCAGCATGGACGTGAAGATCAGAATAAAGGAACATGGCGAGCTCAAGAGCATCGAAGAAAAACTTCGACAACCATCCACGTAGAGGCTGTCTCACGACTCTTCACGGAATCTTCGTGGACAGTCCACATGGACAGTAGTACTCTAGGACCGGTTAGGCGGGCACGGAAGACATTTTTTGGTTACGTCGTTCATAAGGAACGTTCACCTTTGGCAGCAACTGCAGGTGCCTTCAACGTTCCTCTGAAGTGCACCCCCGAAGAGACCAAGCACTTTGTCGAGCCAGCCATGAAGGAGGCTGAAGGCTCCAACTTTACCGGAGCATTAGAAGTCGTCAATGACGGATTGAACGCCCACCCTGCTTCCGAGGGGCTTCTCTTTCTCCGATCCTATTTCTGTTACAAGATTGCAGACAGCATAAGCAATGAGCTTACTGCCCTGCCACAACCGATTCAGCCGTTAGGAGACGGTGTGCTGATGGTTGATGGCGCCATGACGAATCAGATGCTCGGCCGATTTCAGGAAATCGTCAAGGTCTTAGGAGATGCTGAAGAGGCGATCAACGAGATTCTTCAGGTAAATCCCCACAACAACGAGGTTACTGCCTTTAGAGCCTACATTGACAGCAAGCTCAAGAAACTTGGGCAGGAATCAGAAAACATGCGGATGACTTTCACAAATACGCCTAACATCGCAGGCAGCTTCTGCGTGGGATGCAGAAAGAATATTTCGTTCGATACACAAACGGTTGTCTTTAGGAAAACATCGTCTACTCAGCTAGAGGTCTGGCATCTGCCCTGCTTCAAGCAACTGGGCAACAAGAACTAGACCAGTTTGGTTATTGTCGTCGGCAGTGGGCCCTTGTCTGATTCTACGAGCAGCTTCGTTCCTTCCTTTGCAAAGTCTCTATGGGCGTAACCCAAACCCACGACAACCTTCAACCCTGGGGAGAATGCGGCGCTAGTAACATATCCGACTTCCTTGCCGCTTGCGATCATCTTCGATTTCGCACTTGGTGCGTGATCTGACTCCGTTTGAAATTGAATCAGATTCTTGTTGACCCGACCAATGTGAGTGGCTCGGGCCACGACTTCCTGGCCAAGATAGCATCCTTTGTTGAAGCTGATGGCATCTCTGTATCCAGCTTCTAGGATGATTGTGTTCTCATCCACATCGACACCATATCTTGGGTATCCTGCTTCAAGTCTGAGAATCTCCAGAGCATCTAGTCCAACGGGTGTGACTCCCTTGAGAAGGAAGCCTTGCCAAATCGCTTCTGCCTCGTCACTTGGAATTAACATATCGTATCCCGATTGGCCGGTTCTGTCACGGCTAAGAATCATAGTAGGCCCCAGCATCTTGTGCTCGAGTGGCTTCATCTCAGCAAACGTGATTCCGAAGAGGTCTTTTACGTTCTCGGCAGCTTGCTGGCCTTGCAATGTCAGATGAACGAATCCAGAAGTAATATCTTTGACTTGTACGTCCTCTGTGATGATGAAACGGTCGAGGATGTCTCGAACCCCAGGTCCCGGGACATCTCCGGTGTCAATGAGAAGGTCCTCTTCTCGTGCATAGAGGTAAAGGTCCGCAAGAACTCTGGCTTTTGTGGTGAGAAGCGCTGAACGGATGCCTGTTCCTTCACTCATCTTCAATATCTCGTTAGTGAGTAGTCCGTTGAGGAAGGATAGTCTGTCCTTTCCAGTTACATGTAGTAGGCCAAGGTGCGAAAGATCAGCCATCCCAGAGTCGTTTCGAATGGCCCAATACTCTTCAGCTGGATTCGTGTAAGATAATGGAATCCGGCTTTCTTCAAGCCGGGCACCCATAGTCTCGTGGTGCATGACTAAAGGATTAGGCAAGCCAACCTACACAGGTCCAACAGGGGGTAATAGGATTGAGCCCCCGTGGTTTGGGGGGATCGGAGTGGAAGCATTGTAACAAACTTCGTAGCTAGGGCTGTCGGTCCAGGTTTGTCCAGGATTCAGAACGGTAGTGGCCGCAAATCGGGTTCCAGCCAGGCAGAACGCGCGTGGTTGCCCCCAAGCGTTTCTCGTCGCCAGTGATGGAATGGAAGCTGTTTGTCCAGTAGAATCGGACAAGTGTCTATGAACTGTTCGAATTCTTGAGCGAAAGGGTGCGCTTGTATGGCATGGTTCAAGACGCGTTATCCAGAACTGTGTTAGGGTCTCATTATAGGTGCCACCGGCTCCTTTGGAGATCGCGTACTGCCTTATCCCAAGGGTAAGAAGCTGCAACGCCTCTTCTAGACCGTGTCTTCGCAAAACGAGCCGGGCGAGCCTAAGGTGGCCGCGATGTCTGAAATCATCAGCGGATAGAGGAGATTCATGGAACGCTCTGAGGAATTCTTGATCGTTCATTCGAGCGTCTGAGATTGAACCTGACGAATATCTGCCTTTCCAAGCAATTCTCTTCAATGTCGAGGGGCTTTGCACTATAACTTCAAATTACTGTGGGAAAGTCTACCCGGTTAAGCGGCGCTTCCATTTGTATTGTTCGAAGTGCGGAACTCAACTACCGAATGATGCGGCATTCTGTTTCAAATGTGGAGCGAGCCTAAACCAGGCCGCCACAACCAATCCAAATCAACCAAGTGGTGGTCACATTGGAACGGTTGAGGTGATAGCGCCTTCAGGGGCAACTTCGTTGAAGTGCCCTAGCTGTGGGGCGCCTATTTCTCCAAAGTTTGGTGAGATGATTATTACTTGCGAGTACTGTGGGAGCAGCATTACTCTAGGTAACGCGGGCTGGGCAAATATTCAGAAGCAGACAATGCTGCCTCTTAAAATCCCGACAACCGATCAGATTACCTCCCTAGTCAGGTCAATGATGGATAGGGGGCTTCTCAACAGACATCTCCAGGAGAGTTCGACGCTTGAGGAGATGACACTCTCGCTCGTGCCGTATTGGCTCGTTGCCATCTCGGCGAGAACTTCTATCGTAGCTACGGACATGGTCACTGAGGGTGCTACCGTGGCCACAACGGCGGCGTTGTTCGGAGTCCTGGCTGGAGGGATGGGTGGTGGAGGGCGAAGAGGGGGGTTTGGTAGTGCACCGTTGCTAGAAGGTGCAATGCTGGGTTCAATGATGAATCGCGGAGGCGGGAACAGAAAGGCGGTTCAGATGAACGAGAACTATAACTTTCCAATAATAGCGCTGAAGGCGCTTACGACTTATCAACCGCGCGACTACCAGTTCGCTCTCGAGGGTCGAACTCTTTTTGACATTTCACAGTTTCCAAAGGGGATCAAAACGCTGAACGGCGATATCAGCGAAGACGCCGCAAAATACCAAGTGAAGACCCTTGTTGACCAGCTCCAATCACAGAAGGCGCACGCGAAATACCATATGATCCAGCAGATATCCTCCGAGGAAGACGTTTCCGATGCTGAGCTGTTGCATGTTCCAATATGGTTTGCGAGATACGATCATAAAGGAAACAAGATTATCCTTGTTGTGGACGGAAACTCTGGAAACGTAGTCAACAGCATGGGACCCTAGTCGAGTCTAGCTCAATCACGCCAATCTCCCAAACGAACCTGTTCATGGTGCGGCCGCCGGGATTTGAATTCCCGAACCGCTGTTGAGGCGGTTTCCCGGGTCGTCAGCGATCTGCTAGCCCTGCATTGGCAGGCTGATATCATAGACCAGGCTAGACCACGGCCGCACAAAACGAACACCGAAAGGTCCCGGTCATTTAAAGACTGGCCAACCTTGGGTCGGACAAAATCTCCCGACTCATAGAATCTTACCTCGGTGAGTCGAAACTCCATTGTCTTAAATAGAAAAACCAGGCGATGCGATCTAGAAGAGAGCCCAACTTGAGCATCCCACTTGAGAACCTCAGGCGCGACCTAAGGACGCGACTGGAAAGCGACAAACAGATGTCCGGTGCATGGGCCATAGTTCCTCTTTTGCCGATTATGGTGGGAATAGTGGTAGTGGTCGTAATATTCGCGGCTATCTTCTCAGCCATCGGTTCCTTAGGACCGTCTGGAACAACTACTACGGGGGGTTCCGCTATAGCTGCCGCTCTGGTTGGATCGATATTCCTTTTGTATTCTCTCTATTTCGTGGTTTTGATTCTGGTCGCGGTGATGATTTTCAAGCTGGTGAGTCGTCGCAACACACACTTCAACCGGCAGATCCTCTTGCAAGAGGACATCATCAGCATGGCGAGGGAGATGTCCGCGAGGAAGGGCGCTGATGTTTCGATTTTCCTCAACAACATGGACAGAAGTGTGAAGGAGGCTCGACTGGAGGAAGTTGAGAAGAATGCAACGCTCTGGGCCATTCTCATATTCGTCTCAGGCTTGGGTATGCTTTACGCTGGGTACTTCTTGATGAAGGACTTCTTCAGACATGAGAGGAGAGAGGACTTGTTCATCAACGACATGCTCCGAACCTTCAACGCGCTCGGAGTCCCGATAAACTTCCCTTACAGAAATCCTCCGATTCCGGATCGGAGTTTTGCTCTCTACTTCATCTTAACTCTGATAACCGGGAGCATCTTCGCAGTTTACTGGGTCTATGTCTTGGTCTCAGACCCCAACAACCACTTCCGGCAGCAGATGTTGATGGAAGACACTATCATGGCTCAGCTGTCCGGGACACCATCGCCAGCTCCGATTCCTGCGCCTCCCCCAAGCTAGACAGGGAAAATCCGTCTGTGTGTCTATGACCTCACCTCAGGCGGTTAACCAGGAACAGTCTCTTTCAGCTCTAGTTCAAATGAGGATGAAGACTGACATTGAAATTCCGATTGTACGTTTGTTGTTGCCTCTTGCGAGCTATCTCTTGTGGGCTGTCTTTGCCGTCGCGTGGTGGTCAACGGGCGCGTCGGAGATCGTAGGCAATGGAATCTCCGCGTCAATCCTCATCAAACCGACACCGTTCGTGGCCGGGCTAGGCGTACTCGGGTTGGCTGCATCGGCCGCAGCCGCCTATGTAGTATTCACGCTCGTGAACAGGGGCAATGAACATTCGAGTAGAACTCGGGCCCTACTTTTAGAGGCTCTAAGTGCGCTTGAAACCCGAGCTGGACCATCTAGCTCCCAAACGCTTCTTCCGCTGAACTCGGCTGAGGAATGCTTCTACAATCTCGTTCGGGGAGAGCGGGAGAAGAGTGCCGTGCTCTGGGCCCTCCTTTCATCGATTCCTTTTGTCGGCTGGGCGTTCCTTGCCGTGGCACAGTGGCGTCTCTCACGAGACCTAGCGAAACATAGCCGCTTGGAAGGTTTGGTCTTCGAGGATGTTGACAGGACTTTTAGAACTGTGGGAACACGAGGAATGTCTGTCAAACATGCTCCGATGCATTCACATGACGCCCTGGGCGTCACGATTGTTGTCGTTTCGATAATCGAACTGTTATCCAGTGCCGTACTCGGGTTTGTTGGCTCTCTCGTCCTGATCTACTTGACCGTCGGCATGTTCTCTCTCTTCTGGATAGACCTATCCATGATGGATCCGACTGGCCACTTCCATTACCATTCGCAGGTCGAAGCTGACATGCTCCGGGCGCTGCAGGATACCGCCATCGTCAATTCGGGAGTTGCATAGATGGCAAGAAACGCCCTGTTCGGTCTGAAGAGGATCTTCTTCGACAGGATCTTCCAGAAGTCGTTCTGGACATGGAGGAAACATCCCGTGATCATTATCCCGACAATGTTGGGATCCGCCCTCCAACTCATCCTGCAATCCATTCTGACCCTCGTGTTAATGCTACTACTCACAGGTTGGGCGTTAGCGGGTTCCCTGACCGGGTTTCTTACAGAGTACAGTAACGCCGGCTTGTTTGGTGTCTTTCAGGACCCGGCATTTTCGTTTACGCTCGTTCCTGTGGTTGCGGTCACGGTGGTCGCGCTTGTTCTCGTCGCTGTGCTCGGAGGAGGCTACGTCTATTCCGCGGAGTATGGCATGTATGTTTTCGCTTGGAATGGGGATAGTGTGCCGGTGAAGTCTGTTCTGGAGAATGGTTCTCGTAGATGGAGGCCGATGGCGTGGACCTTGCTCCTATCTAACCTGATTACTTGGGGTCCGGCTGTGATCGGTTATTTGCTCATCGTAGCCTCAGCAGCAAGTGTCAACAGCACGACCAGTTTGGTGGCTTTGCTCGCAGCTTCTAGCGTGTTTCAACCGCTTCTCTTTGCGTCTTTGATTCTTGCAGTGTTTACTGTCTACTCGTACCCTGCAGTTGTTGTCGACCGGGTCTCCGGGTTGCGAGCTATCCGGCAGAGCTTCAGGGCTGCCAGCCACAATCTTGGGATCACGCTCACTTACGTGGTTGTCCGGATTATTTTTCAGGCACTTCTTCTCCTGGTGGTTCTGCTCGCAAGCGTCATTGGACTTCCTCTGACATCGCTCATCACCGTGGTTCTGAGCTTCCTTCTCACCCCTATTCTTCATCTCACAAAGACGATGATCTACTATCATGCGGGATCGTCGATTCCAGAGATGCCGTTTCAGATTTCCAATCCGATCTGGCAGGACATGTTTCGCCAGCTGCCGCGGGCAGCGTGGCTGAAGATCAAGATGGGGCTTGCTGAAGGGTTCAAGTTTGTCATTGGACCGAGGAACCTTCCCTTTCATATTCTCTCCGCTCTCGGGTTCGCGCTTGGAATCTACATGGGCTACTACGTCTCCGTTAATGGCGTAGCAGGCTATTTTTTGAGCCTAGGCTATCAGCCGGGACACGGGAATAGTCTGCTTGCACAGCTGCCTGTGCCTGCTTTGCCTGCGCTGGGTGTTGACATTTTTCTCAACAACTGGCTTGTCTCCATTGCTACTGGATTGTCTGGGTTGGGCTTTGGGGCTCCGAGCTTCATCACTATAATGTTCAACGGTTTCATTCTCGGGGTCCTCGTGGCTCCACAGTTGTCGCCGAGTCTCACGATGTTTTTCGCGGCGATTCTGCCGCATGGAATTATCGAAATCCCGTCTTTCGTTCTCTCGGGATCGGTCGGGATGAGACTGGGCTACGCAGCTTTGAAGACCAAGTTCCGACGCGGGCCGGAAAGTGATGAGTATCTTTCGAAGACTCTCCGGGTGGCAGTGTATGTCGTGGTCGGGCTTGCGCCGTTGTTTCTGATCGCGGGCTTGATCGAGGCAGATATTACGCCGATTATCATGCGCACGTTCGGATGGGTAGTCTAACCAAGCCTTTTTTGGCCAGACCAGAATATGCCGATCTTCTATGTTGATGGGGAGAGTCGGGGGAACGAGCAGAATAGCTTACCTCGAAACGCGAGAATTGCTATTGCTTACTCAGAGTCATCCGTCCAAGCCGATACCGGCAAGTTAAGGATCTATTGGCAGCCTATCGGAGACAGGACTAACAATGAGGCAGAGTACTACGCGTTGCTCAAGGCCCTGGCAATGATCGCCGAGAAGTGGGCGGACAAGACAACCGGAAGAATCCAGAGTGGCTTTGGTCAGATCTTGATTCGCTCAGACTCCCAGCTTGTGGTATACCAGGTTAGTGGAGAATGGCGGGTTGAAGATTCCAAGCTCATCGAACTGAGCGAGAAAGCGAGGGATTCTATCGAAAAACTAGGCTCGGTTAGGCTCGAGTGGGTTCCACGGGAAGAGAACTATGCGGGTCTCTGGCTTGAGGGAAAGCTGAAACCCTTCAGTATCGAGAGAATACGCGGGTAATTTCTGTTATCTTCGAACCTCTGCAGCTTTTCCAAGGGTCTCCTTCTCGGGTCTTAGGCTGTCTAAAGGTGGGTTCTTTGGCCATGACAGCAGGGAACACCATTCTCATATTGCCGGTCGAGCGAGTCCTGTCGTGAGGCGACGGGCCCAATCTGGACAGGCGG
>Ga0209237_1000023_pt1 | contig 61195 bp, 63 predicted proteins | sample GraSoi013_1_40cm_2_FD_185820 | JGI IMG/M metagenome (GOLD analysis project Ga0209237, IMG submission 185820) | Grasslands soil microbial communities from the Angelo Coastal Reserve, California, USA - Sample 10_02_2013_1_40cm (SPAdes) (version 2) | ecosystem: Environmental > Terrestrial > Soil >...
CTGATCGGGGGGGAAGGGGAAGAGAGACTAGGTACCCGCAGCCTGGCCCCGGGAGAGAACGTTTACGGCGAGGAAATCGTCAAAGTTGGCGATGAAGAGTATCGGATCTGGGACCCGTTTCGGAGTAAGCTCGCAGCCGCTATCCTGAAGGGACTTCACAAAATCCCGATCAGGGAGAAGTCGAAGGTCCTATACTTGGGAGCTGCAAGCGGAACGACCGTCAGCCACGTAAGTGACATCGTAGGACGCGAGGGAAAAGTATACTGTGTTGAATTTGCGCAAAGATCCTTCAGGGACCTAGTTAACAACGTGTCCAAAAACAGGATCAACACCGTACCAATCTTTGAGGACGCTCGCTTTCCCAGCAGATACCGCACCCTGGTCTCCGAAGTTGACTCCGTGTATTGCGACATCGCACAGCCAGACCAGGCAAGAATATTGGCCGAAAACCTTGACACGTTTCTAGATCCAGGCAATGAGTTCCTCATGGCAATCAAAGCGCGAAGCATTGACGTGACTAGAGATCCAAACGCCATTTTTCGACAGGAAGCTGATGTTTTGAAGAAGAGGGGATACGTAATCGAAGAGATGGTTCGCTTGGACCCCTTCGAGAAGGACCATTGCATGGTTCGAGGCGGAAAATAGGCGGCCGTCTCTCGTGGATCGAGACAGCCTCTTCGATGCTATGCTTCAGAACGAATTGCGAAAGCTCAACACGCATCTTCCAAAGAACCGGAAAACAATCAGGACCCTGTTGACTGAGACGGAACCGTCTACTCTTACTGTTGGTGGAGATAAGGCGATTATGAAAAAGAGTGAGATTGAGGCTCTGAGTGCTGAGTTGCCCGATGAGTTGCGTGATAGGGTGAAGCTTCCAATCGTCTTGTTAAGGAGGAGGGAGTTGGGACCCGGCGCGTTTGCGTTGTTGGGAGATGAGTACGAAGAATATGCGTTTTCCAAAGTCCTAGGCGATTACGCTGGAACCTTCACAGAATTCCAAAGGACAAGGGACTCCCCGACGGTCTTCTATAAACCCCAGGTGAGCGAGCTGACGCGCCGCTTTCATTCTCTTATTGTAATCGGCTTCGGTCTCTCCGACTGACCATTGGACCAAGCACCCATGCAACCTGTCTGACAGGGTTCTCTCGTGACGAGACTCCACGCGACCATTGAACGCTTATGTACGCATGGGTTCCAAGTGACTAGCCGATAATTCTCTTGCTTGAGGACAGCGTTGCAAAACGTGTCGTTCACACTTGTTTGAGGGTACACGAAGACGACATGGTCCTCATCGAGACTTGGCAGCACACGATCGATTTAGCCAGCGAAATAGCGCTTGAATGCTATCGGACCGGCGCCAAGCCCCTCATCACACTCAACACTGATCGGCTTTGGTGGGGAACGCTTGCCGAGATTCCAGAACAGTACATGCGGAAGATCCCTAGACACATACTCAGCGCGGTCGACAATGTCACCGTCTGGATTGCGCTCGGGGGTCCCGAAGATCCCACAAAGTTCCGGGACGTACCTGCGTCAAGACTGGAAATCATCTTCGAAGGAGACAAACCTGTTCTCGATAAGACCTTTGAAAAGAAAGTTCGAACTGCCGAACTCCTGCTAGGTCACGTGACAACTCAACGAGCTAAAGCATACGGGTTTGATTATGATCATTGGTTGAAAACGACTGAAGAAGCCATCAAGGTCGACTATCCAAAGCTCGCCGAGCTCGGAAGAAAAATCGCCCTTCGCCTAGAACGTGGCTCCAAAGTGCACATCACATCCAAAGGAGGCACCGACCTGAGATTCGAGATAACAAAACGACCGGTTCATGTCCAAGACGGAATTGTGGATCAGGCCGACATCGAGCACGGACTCGTGTCGACTCAACTGCCTTCAGGCAAGGTCGAGGTCGCGCCATTAGAAGAGTCGGCCCGCGGGACTGTGGTATTCGATGTTCCTCGAGCATTGAAAGGAAGACTGATTCAAGAGCTTAGACTCGATTTTGAAAAGGGGCATCTCAAGGAATTCAAAGCCAAAAAATACGAGGAGGTTTTCCGAGAGGTCTTCGAGGCGACGCAGGGCGACAGGGATAGGATAGCACAGTTTACACTAGGATTGAATCCCAAGATGGATCTGATCGGATATACAACTGACGAACTCTCGCTGGGTACGGTGACGATTGGCGTGGGAGCGAACAAGGGCATCGGCGGAAAGAACGACAGCAGCTTCTCCTTCTCGGGAACCATTACGAAGCCGACAGTCGAGATTGACGGGCAGACGATAATGGTTGACGGAAGAATAACGCTGTAAATGCGAACAGTCCATTTTTAATCAACAATCCGATACGCGAGACGGGGAGCTCGCATGGTCAAGAAACGGGTCGACGTACTAGTTCTGAACTCTAACGAAACCATAACCCTAGATCCTCCCGACGGTGAAAACGGACTTGGCATTGTCGATAATGGAGGTGTCGCGATAGACAAAGGCAAGATCGTTTTGGCGGCGTCGACCGACCTGCTTCAACGAAAATTCCAGACCAAAAGGACAATAGATGCTGAGGACGAAGTCATTCTGCCTGGGTTCGTGGATCCACACACGCATTTGGTCTTCGCTGGCGATCGTAACGACGAATTTCAGCTTAGGATAGCGGGCGTCTCCTACATGGAAATCCTTCGCAAGGGCGGAGGAATAATCGAGACTGTGAACCGTACGCGCCAGGCCAGCCCGGAATCGTTGTTTGAATCCGGAAAACAGAGACTCGATACGTGTCTTGAATCTGGTTCAACCACGCTGGAGATAAAGAGCGGGTACGGACTAAGACTAGATGACGAGCTTAGGATTCTCAGGACAGTCCAACGTCTAGGGAAAGACCATCCTTGCAATATTGTTCCTACGTTCATGGGGGCTCACGCTGTTCCGCCGGGAGAGCCCTCGCCAGAATATGTTTCAATTGTGGTTGACGAAATGCTGCCAAAGGTTGCTCAAGCTGGACTTGCAGAATTTTGCGATGTGTTCTGTGAGCAAGGAGTGTTCGATTCGATCGAGTCAGAAAGGATTCTGAGGAAAGCCGCGAGACTTGGCCTTAAGCCCAAGATACACGCCGACCAGTTCACGGATTGTGGAGGAGCTGATGTTGCAAACAAACTTCACGCTACCTCCGCGGATCATCTAGTCCACTCGTCGGCGAGACAGCTCGAAAAGATGACTGAGACGGAAGTAATCCCGGTGCTGCTACCATCATCATCGCATAGTCTTCTGACAGGGGAGAGTGCGGATGCGCGGGGCATGCTGGCAATGGGCCTTCCAGTTGCTTTGGGAACAGATTTCAGTCCGTCCAATTGGATGCTGGGGCAGTTAACGGTCGCGGCTCTTGCTTCCAGAGAGTTGAGAATGAACGCTTCTGAGATCATTCGAGGGATAACGATCAACGCGGCTCGAGCGCTGGGATTGGAGAAGAAGGTCGGAAGCCTCCGACGAGGCAAGCAAGCGGATCTTGTGACGTTGCGAGCACCGAACCACAGATGGATCGGATACACGTATGGTGAACGAGTCGTTGACAATGTCCTTATCGCAGGCAAATGGGTAGTGCGGGACGGGAAGAGGATACCTTGACTCAAAAGCGTAAGCCCCGGGCTTCTTTGGCACAGACGCACCGCAGGATGATCTCCGCAATTACTGGGACTGAGCTACACTGCAAGAGCTGGCAGATAGAAGGTGCGTACCGGATGCTTCACAATGTCTTGGATCGAGATGTTGCAAAAGATCCGGATCACTTGATCGTGTATGGTGGGACAGGACGAGCGGCCAGGTCTTGGGACGCGCTTGGAGCAACGCTTGATTCACTAGAGAATCTCCGCGAAGATCAGACACTCCTCATTCAAAGCGGCAAGCCGGTGGCGGTTTTCAAGACCCACAGATTGGCCCCTAGAGTCCTGATCGTTAACAGTATGATCGTTCCCAAGTGGGCGACTTGGGACTATTTCTACGAACTTGAGCAGAAGGGGCTCATCATGTACGGACAAATGACAGCAGGGTCCTGGGCTTACATCGGAACACAGGGCATACTCCAGGGCACATACGAAACGCTCGCGGCGGTCGCCAGGGAACACTTTGACGGAACGCTCGCGGGAAGACTCGTATTGACAGCAGGGCTCGGCGAGATGGGCGGTGCTCAGCCCTTGGCCGTGACCATGAATGATGGGGTCGCTCTGGCAGTAGAGATCGACAAGAGGGCTATCGAGAAGACAATCCGTCATGGATATCTGCAGAGAATGGCCAGCGACCTGGATGAGGCGCTGGACATTGTCCATCAGGCGAAGCTGGATCGAGTTCCTTGCAGCGTGGGTCTGGTTGGAAACGCTGCCGAGGTGCACCCTGAACTTCTGAGACGTCGCATAATCCCCGACATTGTGACCGACCAAACCTCCGCTCATGATCCTCTGAACGGCTACTATCCAGCCGGCCTTTCAAAGGAAGAAGCTGATTCCCTTCGCCGGTCCAATCCGAAGGACTACATGACGAGGGCAAGTCAAAGTATTCTCACGCATGTGAAGACTATGATCGCCATGTCTCGACGAGGAGCTGTGGCATTCGAGTACGGAAACAATATCCGGCAACAGGCGCTCGACGCGGGGTTGAAGAACGCGTTTGAATTCCCGGGTTTTGTCCAGCGCTACATTAGACCAATGTTCTGTGAGGGTAGAGGACCGTTCAGATGGACTTCGCTAGTCGGGGATCCGGAAGATATTCGTAAGATCGATGAGCTAGTCCTCTCTACCTTTCCTCACGACAAGGGCTTGGCTCGGTGGATTCGGAAAGCCCAGAAAGAAGTGAAATTCCAGGGCTTGCCGGCTAGAGTGTCCTGGCTCGGATTCGGAGAGCGCGCGAAGTTCGGTGGGCTGATAAACGAGATGGTTGCGAATGGGGAGCTTGCGGGTCCGATCTGGATTGGAAGGGATCATCTTGATTGTGGAAGCGTTGCCTCTCCGCGGAGAGAGACCGAGGGAATGCTTGACGGTAGTGATGCTATCGCTGATTGGCCTATCCTGAACGCGCTTCTGAACACGGCGGCTGGCGCGACTTGGGTGAGTGTGCATCAAGGCGGAGGTGTTGGAATGGGCTACAGCATTCACGCCGGAATGTGTCTGGTCGCAGATGGCACGCCTGAGGCCTCCGATAAGCTCGAACGGGTGTTGACTACCGATCCGGGAATCGGGATCGTGAGACATGCAGATGCAGGGTATTCAACGGCCAAGAAGATAGCGAGGGAAAAGGGGATACAGATGCCGATGCTCAAGTAACAAACGGAAGAAAAGTGCCCGGACGAACGCAGCGACGAGGGAATAGTATCCGAACTCTGACGTTTAATTTTACGATTCTGTTAGCCCAAGGTCGGACCCAAGGTCATCTGCTGCTCCTTACTTCTCGTCGGACAAAGCTGTCCTAGCAAGCTTTCACGTAGAAGTTGAAGATATTTTCGAGGGCGGTAGTGGCTGTTAGGGTGATGTAACCCGGGCAAGAGTTGACGCTAGCGAACCTTACAGGTGTCACAACGTTTGGACTGACTATCACGGGACTGGCCGCAGCGCAAGACGTGTTAGTGCAACTGCCCCCCGTTATGTACACGTTTTGTGGGCCAGTATTGGTTAGGTTCAGCCAGTAAGCGTAGACGTTGGTAGACGGCACGTACCCATCATAGCTGTCCAGGATCAATGTTTCACGTCCAAGATATGAGTTGAACCCTGGGCTTGAGCTGTTCCAATGGAAGGTGTTACCCCAGAATGTAGTGACGCTGAAGGTCGTAGAGCCAGAAGGCTCCACTCCGCTGAACTCTACCGTTACGTTTTGCCCTGGGCTAACCGCCGCTGGACCGAGAAGGATGCAGTATCCCGAAGAACAGCCACCGCGCTCGACTGTAACACCGTCGGTACCGTTATTGGTAAGACTGACTTTGAAGAGGTTATTCGCATATCCTTCGTACGTCGCCTCTAGTGATTCTTTGGGAAAGTACGGCTTCGGCGTTGTAGGAGGGGTCGCATTTCGACCGTTGATGATGATAACGTCGCCGACAACTAGGCCAATTGTTGCTGCAAGACAAGCAATGATTATCGCCCGCCTAACGTTCTTCTTGCCAAGCTTTTCCCGAAGCAAATCGCTCCACCGGGTTTGCCCATTCTTCGACTATTGTGCGGCCATAAGGTCGGAAAAACATGTTGTTCCACTAGAAATTGATGAGTGGTTCGATCCCGGTCAATATTTTTGCCAAGCGGCTTTACGAGCCTTGCGGTCTTGTCGCCAGATTATCTTATATCCGCATTTTTCCATTTCTCGCGAAGTTCCTCTACTGTATACGTTATCTTGAGGTCATAATCTAGGTCTTCATCCACCCATGATCGAAGGAACGACTTTACCGCGGAGCAGAGAAGCTCCTGGGAAGGCCGTCGCCATGGGGCGATCGCTCAACCCTTTTCGCGTCTTCATGAAGTTGGGAACGCCTAAGGCCCAGCCTTTCCGGGTCATCATTGTCATCTGACTTTCGCTGAGCCTTTACCTCCACTATCCAGTCCCATAGGGTAGGATACTTCTTGCAGAGAGACTCGTTCCAGTATCGAAACAGGGCTGACGAGTAGGTGGCTTTGGTGCTTTCCACCTTGAACTCTAGAAGCCATCCTGCCACCTCTTTCGTGTTGATGAAGGCAGCAAACTTTGCTCGGTTGTCCGAGGTGGTCATGGCTATGCTCCTCCCTCGTCAAACCCGCAGATTAGGTTCCCAGAACCGAGCTGGGCAAACCTTCGGATTATTCCCTCAGAACTGAGGGGGTAAGGGCGATTTTTCTGAAAAGGAACCGCGGTGGGGGAATTTGGCTCATATAGAGGCAGTCTTTGATAGGGAGCGTCATCGAGTCCGAGCTCTTTCTACTGCCAAATTGAACTGGGGCTCCACGAACCAGCACGAAGGGGATAGTTTCCCGGGTTTCCCCCATCAACAATTGTGTCGCTCCAGCGATGCCGTCAGCCAAGGCTTGTAGAGTGATTCGCACCTTTCGTCCGTACAAATCCTTGCTTCCCCGGGAGTCCCTTACCGGTTGAAATCCTGAAGAGGCAATCGCGAGCCCTATTGTCCCTAGGCGGAGGGGAGTGACTCGACTGTCGACTATAACAACGCCAATTCTCTTCCGGAGTTTTCGATTGAGGCTTTTCCGAATCGTCTCGGCGGAACGATGCGGATCTTTCGGCCAGGGAATGACGCTGTCGCCAGGAGCATTCTTTCTGTCGACCCCCGAATTCGCTATTGCGTCTCCATTCTTGAGAGTGAGAAGAGCTCCGGGAACCCCACCGTAAACAGCGTCAGCCTCGTTGAGCACGACCTGGGCGAACTCTGGGACCATATCGAATCTACGACCAAGCCTCCTAGCTAAGGCCCTGGGCCTAACTTTCGAGAGAGAAACAATGCTCCTCTCTGAGATTGAGACCGCCTTACTGGCGATTGCAATTATGTCCCCGTTCTTGACCGTCAGTCCCGCAGCCGAGAGTGATCCAACGAATCCTGCAACTAACGAATCACCTGGGAGAAATAGTTTGGACTTCAGGGGGTAGAGCTGCACTCTAATCCGAATCCCTGGTGAATCGTATTACCAGATCGCTTATCTGCCCGCGCTTGACCATTTCGAATACTCGCTCAATATCCTCGTGGGATGACCTATCCTGAGTCAGTGGCCGAACCACCTTCCTGATCGCTTGATAGACCATCTTGGTACCCTTTCCTAGCCCTGAGTCGCCCCGGAGATGGACAGCCTGAGCGGCCGTTAGAAGTTCTATCGCCACCACGTATTGGCAATTCTCGAGGATGCTGGTTGACTTGTGGGCTGCGCCGGGTCCCATGCTCACGAAGTCTTCGAAGTTGCCGGAGGTGGGGATTGAGTCGCTGCTAGCTGGATGGGTCAGTATCTTGTTCTCCGCGACCAGAGCGGTTGCAGTGTATTGAAGGGCCATCAAACCACTTGCGAGCCCGGGTTTCGATTCCTTCCCAACGAGAAAGGCTGTAAGGCCGTTGTTGAGAGACGCATCGAGTAGAGCGGAGATTCTTCGCTCCGATATGTTCGAGATGGTCGAGAGACCCAATGCCATCAGGTCCAGAGCCATGGAAACTGGCTGCCCGTGAAAGTTACCACCCGATAAGCAAACCTTGTCGCTTGGGAAAATGAGCGGATTGTCAGTAGCCGAGTTCATTTCAATTTCAAGGGTAGACCTGACGTACTCCAACGCGTCCATAACCGGCCCCATAGCTTGGGGGGCGCATCGGAAAGAGTATGGGTCTTGAGGGCGTCCGCCAGTCGGGTCATCCCTAGTTATCGACCGGCACGTCCTGCTACCCTTCACAAGGGCGCGGATGTCCATAGCGACTTGTACCTGTCCAGGGTGTCGTCTGACCTTGTGTATCCGTTCATCGAACGGATCAACCCATCCTTTGATCGCCTCTAGAGAAAGAGCTAGCGCTGCTTCAGCCGTCTTCAACAGATTGTAGGAATCGTATAGGTTGAGGCAGCCGATCGAGGTCATTTGCTGGGTGCCATTGTTGAGTGCGAGACCTTCCTTAGCCTCTAATTGGACGGGATCCTGACCAATCTTTTGCAGGGCTTGTTTCCCTGCCATCCATGTGCCCTTGTATTCGACTCTCCCTTCTCCCATTAGGACCAACGCCATATGTGAAAGAGGGGAAAGGTCGCCGCTAGCCCCGACGGATCCCTTTTGGGGAATGTAGGGATGAGCCCGCTTGTTAAGGAGCGCCACGATTAGTCGTGGGATTTCTGGCCTAATACCTGAATTGCCTTTGATCAGAGTATTTGCTCTCAAAAGCATCATAGCCCTAACCACGTCCGTCGAGTGAGGTTTGCCGACACTTGAGGCATGACTGCGGAGAAGGTTTGCTTGTAATTGCCTCACGTCTTCAGGGGCGATCTTTACGTTCGATAGTGCGCCGAAGCCCGTATTGACGCCATAGATTACCTCGTCTTGTTGAAGCAACTTCTCAAGAACTGCCCTGCTTCTCTCTGTTCTCTGCAGCGCCCTCTTGTCAATCCGGACAGCGGCATCACCTCGAGCCACAGAGACTAGCTCTTGTAGAGTCAGCATTGATCCGTCTATTGTTATCTCGGCCATTCTTCCACGAGAAAGCGGGACGCTAGGATTTGAGAAATAAGGTTGGTTGTCTGTCCGCCGAGACTCTCCTTTTCCGCCGGCAACTCGTTTCTCGTGATTATTCCGAGCTCTCCCATCTCGGATCTTCTGGATCCCGCTTTCCGAAAGGGGACCAATTAGTTTTAACGTGTAACCCTGATATTCTCCCTCCAAACGTCGAGGCTTGACTTTGAGCCAAGTAAAGGATCCCAAGCTAGCCCCTTCCGGCAAGATGAAGATGGCGTGGGCTAGAGAACATATGCCCGTACTTGCAAAAATAACACGGAGACTAGTCGCTCAAAAGACGTTCAAGGGCTACAAGATAGGAACTTGCCTCCACCTTGAAGCTAAAACCGCAGTATTGGCAGAATCTATCCACCAAGCTGGCGCAGAGGTAGCAATAACCGGCAGCAATCCCCTCTCAACTCAAGATGACGTGGCAGCAGCTCTATCCGAAACGGGAGTCCACGTGTACGCTTGGCACGGAGTGACCGAGATCGAGCATAAGCAGAACCTGAACCGGGTCCTAGATTTGCGACCGGACATTCTTATCGACGACGGTGCTGAGCTCTCGATTCTTGCACACTTGAAGGGCGGGAATCTCTTGCGTGGTATCATCGGGGCTTGCGAAGAGACCACGACCGGTGTGATGCGACTAAGGGCGATGGAGCGTCAGGGAAAACTGAGATTTCCCGTCATCGCCGTCAACGATGCCCTCACCAAGTATCTCTTCGACAGCCAGTATGGAACGGGCCAGTCAGGTCTCGAAGGGATAATGCGGGCTACAAACTTGCTCCTCGCTGGCCGAAACGTGGTAGTAGCAGGCTATGGATGGGTGGGGAGAGGAGTGGCTGAACGCGCTCGCGGAATGGGTTCGAAGGTCATTGTGACAGAAGTCAACCCTGTTAGGGCATTAGAAGCGCTAATGGAAGGGTTCGATGTGATGCCAATGTCCGAGGCGGCCGAGAAAGGCGACTTGTTCATCACTGCAACCGGAGACACTGACGTCATAACCGCGTCGCACATGCTCAACATGAAAGACCAAGCGATTCTCTGCAATGTCGGTCATTACGATGTGGAGGTAAGTGTCAGAGATCTTGAGAGGATTGCTGTCAGACACAGAAAAGTGCGCGTCGAGGTTGTCGAGTACACTCTGCCAAGCAGGAAAAGGCTCTACCTGCTTTCTGAAGGACGTCTAGTTAACCTGGCCGCTGCCGACGGACATCCCGCCGAGGTGATGGACATGAGCTTCGCCGATCAAGCCTTGTCTGCCGAGTATCTCTCCAAGAACAAGGGCAAGTTACCCCCAAAGGTTGTCAAGGTTCCTGAAGAGCTCGATCTTGAGGTTGCTCGACAGAGACTCGAGGCCTTCGGGCGCAAGATCGACAAGTTGTCCCGATTGCAGCAGAAGTACCTCCGCTCTTGGCAAGCGTGACCCCTCTTCGCACAGGTATATGCACAAGTTCGCACAGCAGTGTCCCGCTCTGCACAGACGCATTCTGAACTGCTCTGAGTCAAACCTCGGCCTCAAACCATCGATTTCTTTCCTTAGAACCGATAAGCGTTCGGCGACAAGAGTTCAGAACCATAACGCATTAAGCGCAGAATTTCGCCGATTAACTGTCCAAAGCTAATTAGTTCTGTGAGGGGACTTTGCGACTCTCGGTGTATCGAGCTGCGTTTCTGGCCATTCAGTCCCAAAGTCTTCCATCGAGTCCGGGACACAAGTCGGAACAAAGCCCGACTCCCGCCATGGCTGATTACACTCCTCGCTATCTTTTGTGTTTGGGAGGCCGTATCACTTCTCGGCATAGTCTCAAGCGATCAGCTTCCCCCTCTTCACAACGTTCTCCTCACCCTGGTGCAACTCGGAGTAACTCCATTTTTCTTGGCTCGCGTCAGCCAAAGCTTCGTCAACGTAGCGGTGGGGGTTTCTCTAGCGTTAGTGGTGGTTATGCCCCTAGCATTACTGGTAGGTCTGAGAAACCAGTTGGACGAGGCAATCACTCCGATCATCATGCTGGTAGGCGCTCTGCCAGACTTGGCGATACTGACTCTTCTGGTTACTGTGATCGGACGGGGCAACGTGGCCGCTGTAGCGATCTCCGCCTTCAGTGCCTTCTTCCCAATATACTTCACAATCAGACAGGGAGTCAAGGAGATTCCAATTGATTACTTTCACGTTGCATCGGTATTCAAAGCAGGGCGACTCGATACCTTCTCGAAGATTATTCTTCCCTCGATATTTCCGAATTTCCTAACTGGACTAAGGCTATCTTTCGAGTTTAGCTGGAACGTACTTCTCGCGGTAGAAATCATCGCAAGTGTTGCCGGTGTCGGAAGTTTCATCTCGAATAGTTTTCAAGGATCAGCACACTCAATGACCTATGGCCTGGCTGCGATAATGACCGTTGGCCTTCTAACCATCTTAATGGATCGCGCATTCTTTGAGCGACTAGAACAACGAATCAAGAGATGGCGGTAGACAATCGCTTGCACGTAGAATTCGCCAACGTCACAAAAGTATACTCAGAACCCCCGCAAACCGTAACCGCACTGAACGACATATCCTTCAAGATCAACGAGGGAGAGTTCGTCTGCATCGTGGGCCCAAGCGGTTGCGGAAAATCCACACTTCTGCGAATGATTGCAGGGCTAGATCGGCCCTCCAGCGGAGAAATCCGTTTCAAAGGTGACCTGCTTACTGCCCCTCACCCCAAGATCAGCATGGTCTTTCAGACGTTCGCTCTGCTTCCTTGGCGAACCGTCTTGGAGAATGTTGCCTTTGGGCTTGAGGTCCAGAAAGTCCCGAAACGTGAGAGGGAGAATACTGCAAGAGAACTTCTTGGAATGGTGGGCCTCAAAGATAGCGAGAATTTATTTCCGAAACAGCTCTCGGGCGGGATGAAACAACGGGTTGGCATAGCTAGAGCCCTTGCCATCGATCCCGAAGTTGTGTTAATGGATGAGGCTTTCAGCGCCATCGACGAGTTCACAGCTGAAGCGCTCAGGGAAGAGGTCGCGGAGATTCACGCTGAGACTCAGAAGACATTCCTCCTCGTTACTCACAACCTTCCTGAAGCGATCGAGCTCGCTGATCGGATACTGGTTCTCTCTGCCCGTCCCGCAAGGGTCAAGAGCATTGTACCCATTGAGCTGCTTCGGCCAAGAAGCCCGACCTCATCGGATTTTGTGAGCATCCACAAGGACATCTTTTCGCTATTGCAGGCTGAGCTGGAAGCTAGCATAATGCGACGCCGGTTAGGCGAAATCAGGGAGTTTCAGAAACTGCGAGACATGGAGGGTCGCTAGACACGCAGTTCAAAGTAGTAGTTTTCGGACTAGCTTTGCTGATAGTCGGCCTCATTACTTATGCCTCCGTCCCCGCCGTGCACACAACCCCCGTTGTTAACGAACAGAACGTTTGGATTCAAAATGGGTTTCCTATTCAGCCGAACACCCGAGTGGGGCAGCCGAAGAACATCACCGTTTTTTCTGACATGAACAATGAATTGCGGGCTAATGTCACAGTTTCGGAGCCCGACGTGGGAGCTTCCGCCATCCATTTCGAGTTCCTAGTCATGAACAACTCCAAATCATGCACCCCGTCACCCATCCCCCCAACCGTTCTTGTTGACCAAACAGTGTCGAACAGGTCGTTCAATATTCCAATTAGTGCAACCGGAACTTACTGCTTCGTATTCGACAACCAGGGTCCGCAACCGCTGAAGAACATCGACATTTCAGCCCGGGTATCGGGAACTACCAACCAGGTCGTTGTGGGGAGAGATGGAAGCGCGAATACCGCGGGTCTCGGGCTAGGTGCCGTTGGTCTGGCTGTCGCTCTTTACGGGTACTCCAGAAAGAGCATTATTCCCTGGGAGTGAACCTATAGGGGCCGCGACAATGTGAGGTTGCGTATCGCTAGGTCCAGGAGAGGTCGGCGAAGCTGGAACATTACCGTCAAGCCGATGCCTTCTTCGATGAATAGTCATCGCGAGTATAACGACCCCAAGGACAGTCGCGGCCGTAATTGCGGTAGCAAACGAGGGCTCAATTACAACCCGATAGCTGGCGGTCAGAACGGTGTCCTTGACAACTGAAACCCACCGCGGGTTCGCCGTGCTTCCATCGTCCCACGAGGCAAAGCTGTCTGTAAGTCCGACTTGAACGGTTGTAGATCCGATTGATACTGGGATGTGTGGTTGAATCGAAATTGAGTGCGGTCCGTAACGTACCGGCAACCTCAACTGGTTTGAAGCGTCCGAGGTCCAGTTGGACCCGTCAACAGTGATCTCAACGCCTTGAGAGGGAGTATTCACTTGCAGGAGGAGGCGAGGAGCGCTTGTTCGATCGACCAGAACGGAATATGAAGTTGTGCCGGTCGTAGTCACTATTACCTTTACGAAGTTCGCCTGGTCTGAGAATGTATTGTTGCTGACGCAAGGAGTGTTGCAGGGTCCAAAAGGTGCATCACTGAGATCTCCCCCCGGATGGGCGTCTATCAATCGGACGTTACCATGGCCTGCAGTTATGCTCTCGTTAACTTTGTAGATCAGAATACCTGCTCCAGGATAATCAGATGGAAAAGGCAAGTACTGGTCGTACACGCCGAGTTTTGCTCTCATCTCAACTAGGTAGTAGGTCAAGGAGTTGTCTTGGTTGACCGCGATTGGGATATTGATCGATTGGGTTCCACTGGTCGGGGTCTCTAAATTATGCAAGGTTATGTTAGCACTTTGACCTGCTTGAACGACGACGGTTCTTGAGCTCGGAACAAAGCCTAGTTGGGTCTTCGACCAGATCGAGTGGTGAGCTGGATATGTGCCTGGCTTAGGTTGGAGTGGGTTGCCATTGTTTGGGTTCCATTCTCCCAAGGCCATAATTTCCCAATAGCCAAGAAAGTTGTTTGCAGGATCGATTTGACCCGTTAGGTCGTAAAGGTCAGGCAGGCCAAGGAGGTGGCCCGCTTCGTGGCAGTAGACTCCTGTCGGATCTGATTCGGCGACAACAGATGTCGAGATCTTGTACGATACCAAGGGTGCGGGATTGAAAACGTATCCTGGAATCGTGAATGAATGAATGTCAGAAATTACATGGGTCATTGCTTCGTCGTCGCCGGAATGAACTACAATTGCAAACTTGTAGTTTGCTAGGTTGACCCCTGCGCTGTATGCGGCCTGGAGCGAGTCAGAGACTAGTTGGCTGTCACTCGACACGGTATCTGCTCCATAATACGCCATGGCGTTAGGCAAGGTGTACCAAGAAGAGCTGGCAGCTGGCGTCATACCAGTCTGAAATGAAACTGTTCCGTAGGAGTCTTCGTTGTAATAATTGTTCAGATTTGAGAGCATTGCCAGAATCTGGCTAGGCGATGTGCCGTTTCCTTTGTCGGGAAACCGGACGAAGATGACGATGGTTTGCTGAGGCCCATTCACCGCTGCGAGGGGTAAATGATTCGGAGGAATCCGGGACGTCGTCTCCTCCTGACTAGGAGCATTTACGGCACCTGCTGAGAATGATAGGATGACGAGTGCAAGAATCGTGCTCGTTGTAAAGCTGAAGACCATCTCGGATCCTTCGAGAAGCTAATAATGAACCGACCGCGTTTCTAGCCCCAAAAGCAGACTGTAACCAATTGATTACCGTTCGAGTTTCAGAAGGAATGAAGAAACTGCACGCAGTTGCCGGGGACGGAAGAATCCTTTGTTGAGTCTAACTTTGAATTTGATCGACTTGCGTCGTCAACGCGCGTGCTACGTAGTCTTAAATACAGTGTTGGCTGAGAAAAGGTCCTTCACATATCGGATGTCTCCGAAGGTCTTCGCATGAGTCACAGTAAAGTTGGAATTGTCGGTTACGGAGTTTACATCCCCCGAGAGCGAATTGAGACGGCGAAGATCGTCAAAGAGCGAGAGAAGAAACGGGGGAAAGAACTTGAAAAGGTTCTCGAGAAGGTCAGGCACGGACTTCTTTTACGCGAAAAAGCGGTAGCCGGACACACTGAGGATACGATGACCATTGCCACTGAGGCAGCTGAGAATGCGATACGAATGGCTGGTATTTCTCCCGGAGAAATAGGGGGCGTCACTGCCGGATCGGAATCTAAGCCATATGCAGTTGGTACGATTGCAAGGCACGTCGCCTCGTTCGTCGGTGTAGGGGAGAACGTGTTCATTGCTGACCTTGAAGGGGCTTGCAATTCTGGTATGCAGGGAGTCGCCTTCTTAGACGCTGAGATCCGAAGCGGACGAATAAAATACGGCCTCTCAATCGGGTCGGATGTTGCTCAGGCTGAACGTGGAGACCCCTTGGAATACTCGGCCGGAGCGGGCGCCGGAGCCTTCGTGTTGGGCAAGAGCGATGTGATCGCCAGTATCGAGGACATTGCACCCTATTCTAGCCTCTACATGGACTTTTGGAGACGCGAGGAATCCGCTGTTCCCAAGCACTTCGGTAGGACAACCGTTGAAGCCTATAAGTCACATATCATCGGAGCCATCGCAAACCTGTTCCGAAAGCACCCGGATCTTTCTCTATCCGACTTTGACTGGATAACATTTCACCAGCCGTCAGGCTATCTTCCTATGAAGACCTGCAATGCTCTCACTCAGGACGAAATCCCCTATGTCGGCGATTCGTCCATCGCTAAACGAATGAGACTCACCGAGCAGGACATTGAGAAAAAGATCAAACCATGGCTTAGAGTGCTAGACACGGGAAACACGTACGCCGCCTCTACTATGATATCTCTCGCCTCACTCTTTGACAGGGCAAAACCAGGGGACCAGGTTCTTGCAGTGTCATACGGCTCCGGGGCTTATTCAAACGCAACTTGGTTTGAAGTTCAGGACGGGATCGAGGAAAAGAGAGGGCGAGCCCCCACGGTGATGGATTACGTGAATCGGAAATCTGAGATCAGAATAGACACTTACCACGACTTGATCCGCGAGCGACTATCAAGAATCAAGAGAAGATTGGAGATTCCGCGGATGGTCGGCGAAATTGAACCCGTGAATGGAAGCTATTTCTCACTCTCCCTTTGCAAAGGGTGCAACAGGATATACTATCCCGCGAGAGAAACATGTCTCGCCTCCGACTGCCCGGGACCGATGGAGAAGAAGCGCTTTCCGAGATTTGCGAAGTTGAAGAACGTTTTCAAGCTTCCCTTCAAGAAGAGATGGACCTCAAACTTTGAACTCCTCGAAAACAACAAAGTGTTGTTTGTCGACGCTGATGTCTCCGATTTGAAACCGGGACTCCGACTGGAAGGAGTCATCAGAAGGCTAGACTACGAGGGAAAGGATGGGCTGATCCTCTATGGAATCGCCTATCGTCCGATATTCAGAGAGGCGTTAGCGGTCGTTTCCAAGCCGAAGCCAATCGCCGTCGCGCCAACACAATATGCTTAGGCTTATCGAAACAGAACTGAATTAGCTTAAACACCGGTTTCAGAGGAGACTCGTTATGAGTCTAGCTCTAACGGGGCCAGAGCTAAGCTTCCAGCGAAGAGTGAGGGCGTTTGCCGAAAAACACCTCAAACCTTTAGCCGCTAAGATAGAAGCCGAGGAATATTTCCCTAGCGACTTCCTTCGCACGCTTGGCAGAAACAAGTTTCTGGGAGCTCCGTTCTCGAGATCTGATGGCGGTCTTGGCCTAGGCTGGGTTTCCGAGACAATTGTAGCAGAAGAGGTTTCCGCTATCAGTGCGGCGGCGGAGATGGCAAGACTCGCTTCGGCAGCTCTATACTCGGCGCCGCTTGCATGTTTTGGAAATAGTGTCCAAAAACGACGGTTCCTACATTCAGTTCTTTCGGGCGAGAAGGTAGGTGCGTTGGCTCTAACGGAGCCTGAAGCGGGATCGGACGCGGGGTCCATCAAGACCCGAGCAAGACGCGATGCCAGAGATTTCGTTCTCAACGGAGAGAAGCGCTTCATAACTAATGGAGGCGTCGCGGACTATCTCTTCGTTTTCGCGGTTACAGATCCCGGCAAACCGGCTCGGTCTGCGCTTAGCGCGTTCGTTATCCCAAGGAATTCAAAGGGTCTTGAGGTCGTGAGGGCCTACGGTCTTCTTGGCATGAGGGGCGCTAATGTCGTTCATCTTCGGCTTCGCAATGTTCGTGTTCCAAGAGAAAATCTAGTGGGCGGTCTCAACCGTGGTTTCTCGATCATCCTCGATGAACTGGATAGGGAGCGTCCTGCCGTTGCTGCGGGAATGATGGGAATAGCTCGATCATCGTTTGAGGAGGCTGTCAGGTACTCATCGACTAGGAAGCAGTTTGGACGTCCGATCAGAGACTTTGAAGGGGTGAGTTTCAAGATCGCTGATATGGCAGTCAAACTTGCCGCTTCTCAGCTCCTCATTCTACATGCTGCCCGGGCGCTTGATCGGGGAGAGCCAGCGAGGAAGGAAGGGGCTGTTGCCAAACTCTACTCGACTGAAGCTGCGTTCGAGGTGGCGAACGAGTCTCTGCAAGTCCATGGAGGTATTGGGTATACGAAGGGTCTTCCGATAGAGCGATACTTTCGGGATGCTAGGTTCATGATGATCGGAGGAGGGACCAGTGAGATCATGAGATACATTATTCAGCGAGAGGTCTACAAGGAAGTGGGCCGACCTTCCTGATGTTACCGCTTACATTTGCGTGAGGTTACGCGAGACTTTAGTCGATTTCAGGCCGTAGGCCCGATCGACAAAGGCTCCACTGGTATGTCCACTGTTGAGATAGAGAATTACCGTTGGAAATGCGAGAACTTTCTCAAGGGGTATTGTCCGGGTAAGGACTGCGATGTTTGCGCAAAGGTCACCAACAGGCTCCTGCTGAAGGGGCTTGTGAAGATAACTCACGCAGACGAAGTCCTGAAACCCGTTCAAACCACTCCAGCAAACAGTCAGCCATAACTAGGACTCGCAAACAATCTGATCGACTCCCGTGTTAGTAGGATATACTTTTCAATAAACAGGTACCTCTTGGCCTAGTTTATTATTTTCGTTCTGAGGTAGGTTTATACCGCCAGTTTCGCAATATAGCGTATGCGCGCCAAAACCTGTCCACTCGTGTGTCCACACCTCGCTCGTGTTTTAGTGGAGGCATCCTGAATTGGTTGACATTCACTATTTCATCTTCATAATGAACGTGGACTCTGCAATCGCGTCTGCTATCGCAGGTATTGTTGTTTTTGCTCTGACTTTCGTTGGGCTCAAGCTAATTTACCGAATGTGGCGAAGGAATCTCAAATGTCCCCATTGCGGGCAGACTTACCATGATCATCAGGTTTCTCCCCCGGTTGAGAAGGCTCTGCCAAACGCTTTGTGGACGTAGACTTCTGTTCTCGCTTGTCGGTCCTTCTATACTGTCAAGTCTTCAAGACTGCGCGGATATTCAGTTATGAATTCCATTCCATGTTCGGTAATCTTTATCGTGTCTGAATGTCGGAACCCAGCAAATCCAGGAATGTAGAGCCCTGGCTCGCACGAAAACACCATTCCGGTCTTCATAGTCGTCTTCTCTCCGGGGTCGAGCCAAGGAGGTTCGTGGCCGTCGATTCCAATACCATGACCTATGTGATGACGAAGGGTGTCAGCGAAACCAGCATTTTCAACTGCCTTCCTCGCGGCGGCATTAACCTGGAAACAAGGAGTACCCGCTTTGAATGATCCTAGCGCAGCGTCTTGAGCTCTCAGCATGACTTCGAAGTACTTTTTCTCCCTCGACCCGGTCCTTCCGACCACAACCGTTCGCTCCAGTTCACTTGTGTACCCCCCAACCTCAACTCCGGCCTCAGTAACCAGTACGTCTCCTCTCCGGATCTTGCGCTTTGAGAAGACTGCGTGCGGCACGGCCGACCCTGGTCCAACCTGTCCCCGGCAGCCTACAACTACTGGAGAGAGGCCCCACTTGAGTTGGCGATATCTGGCGCCGAGCTTCCTCATCATCCTTCTCAAGGCCTCATAGCTCGCCATCATCCCAATTAGCGCATCATGTCTACCGGGTGCGATGTTTTCCATCAGAAGGTCGTGGGCTTTCTCCGCCCAGCGAGCGCTCTCCTTCAGCAAGCGTATTTCTTGCTCCGATTTAACCCATCTCATGTTGTCGACAAGATCTCTGCCGTCGACCATCTTAGACTGTCGGAGCAATTCTCGCAAAGAGGGGCCTCGATAGCCCCAGCCTCCAGCTGCCCCGTCAACAGAGTCCGTCGCGATCTGCGAATTTGCCAACCTCTTTTGCGACAAGACCTTGGCAAAATGTCGAATCGGGTGAGTAGTGCCAGGGTAGTCGGGATAGCTGAAGAACTCCTCTATAAGAGAGGAATCTTGTTTCACGTGATCCTCCTCTAGATGAGGGCCCATCATGAAAATCGTGCCGTCTTGGGGAATTACTAACGCTAGGGGTCTTTCTGTAGAGATGTGACTGAATCCAGTAGTGTAGAGGATCCTAGTGGGATTCGTTAGATAGAGTGCCGTGCTCCGAGATCTTTTCAATTGCTTTCTGATTTTCTCTATCCTAGACTTGTGTTCGGCCTGGCTGATGACGAGGTCGCCTGAGACCATGGGATTCAACCTGTGATCATCGCTGATTAAGACTTAGGTCAGTGTAGAGCATTCTCATTCGGGTACCGGGACCATTCTTTCGTCTGAAGTATTGAAGGGCTCTCTGTGCAAGAAAAAAAAGGTGGCGGGAGTGGTACTCCCGGATTAGTCGATGGCTATCTGTTTGGCTTTGGACCCTGACTTCTTCCGAATCAGAAGTAGCTCAAGCACGCCGTTCTTGTAGGATGCCTTCGACGTGTCCGGATCTACTTCGACGGGAAGCTCTAGTTCCTTGTAGTAGCGCCGTTTGTCCGTGTCCACTTTTAGCGTCAGTTTATGTCCGTCGCATTCTAGGGAGATGTCTGGTTTTTCGACGCCTGGAAGTTCAGCGACAACCTTCACTGTGTCAGGGCTGACGATGGTGTCAACCAGAGGCTCTCGATCTTCTTTCACATCGAGCTGAGGCCTGACTGCGCCCATTGGTCCTCCTTTGAGGGAGGGTTTGACATTACCGAACTCTCTGATCACTGGTTTCCCGTCCGGACCCATGCTGAACGAGTAGCCGTAGACGAATGGACCCATTTCTCTCACGGTGCCTCCGTCAGGAAGCTTTCGCTCTCGGACAAGATCCTTTGGGAGCTCTAGGTCTTTGAACATCTGCTCAAAGTCTTGCTCTAGCTCGTCAAAGAGGTTGGCCGTTGGGAATCGCCATCGACGCCGTAGCCAATTGGAAAAGAATTCATCTTCACTCAATCATTTTTCACCTCCAGTCTTTGACTCATCAAGGGTCTTCCGCGTCTTGTCTAGAAAGGTGATGAATTCCGCGAGAACCGTTTTTCCGAATTGGCTCAGTTCGTATGATCCCTGGTTATTCTCGTCGAGGAGACCCGCGTCGGAAAGAGCGGTTATGTTGTGGTAGACAAGCTTCGGGTTTATCCTGGTCCTATAGTCCCTTTTTGCCCCTGACTTCTCAAGGAGTGGCGCTAGCATTCTCATTCTGGTTTCGTTTCCCAGGAGCTCTATGAGAGCTAGGGTTTCTCGAAATGTTTCTTCAAACGTGTCGTCGAACCAGCCGAGCACCTCCATAGTAACCTTCCCTGTCTCGAGGGCGGAGCGCACCGATTCCTTAAGCACGGGCTGATCCAATTCCCGAGGCAGAAGAATTACCGCACTGGCGTTTTGGGCGTTGTTGATGGTCTCGATGGCTCTCGCGAGAGGCTCGTCTAGTCCTGCAGTCTGACAGAACACAGCTGTCAGGGTTCCGTTCTTGACTCCACATACGTCAACAGTCACGGCTCGGGTGGGGTCGTCGGGGGTCAGTTTTGCGTCTAGGTATGTGTCCATTTGTTGAGAGATCAGATCTCTAGCGGCATGAAATCGTTCGAATTGTCTGAGTTCGCTCTTCTCAGCTGGGCGTCTGTACCTTTCGGTGAAAGTCTTGTAGTCGAGGATGTCTTGAGGGGACACGCGTTGAGTTTCCGTGGACATGTTCAGTTGTAGTTTCATTGGGATGACCCTTTTTCGTTACTCTAGGTAACAGAGTTGAGCTATAAAAGTTACCTTTGGTAACACTGTGAGTGCCGGTAACTAGTAAACTGATACCTTGGCAACCCCTCTGATTTTCAGAATTCGCGGAATAGCCTTTCCAGGGATGACTCTGTCTCCTATCAGGGTAAGCTTGGGATCGGGATTCATTTCAGGGTCATCGACAAGTGCCTGTCTAATGCTTATGCCGTGCTCAGCTAAGACTCTGGCTGCATTTGCAAGAATTCCAATTTCGTTCGGATTGTCCGCTGTTATTTCAACTACTCCTAGCCCTATTTGCTTGGCTACCGCTCGGAGCGAAGGCCCGGCCGATTCTAGTTTCGAAAAGATCAGCTTGATTTCTTTGTCCACGTTGATTGTTCGGATCGTCTCGTTTACAGTTCGCCGATCGACTCCGACTACTCTTGCCACTTTGAGAGTTGGGACCTCAACTTCATTGACGTAGATCTTGTCGCCCTTGACCGAGAGTCCATTCCGGAGCAGAAACCTTGCAACCTGCAACCGTTCGGGATGAGTCTCAAAGAGGACTCGGATTCTCTCCCACATGACAGGTCGAGAGAGATCTTACCTTCAAGGAACCTTAAAGAGTTGGATTGCGAAAACACCAACGCCATTGGCACTAACGTGTGGAATACGGGTCGTCACAACGGCAGTTGACATAGTCTGAGCCCAACACACTCGGCACCAAGAAATACGTTTGACGAAGGCGTGTTCCAGGGAAAGATTGTACGGCTCATTGCAATAGAAAGGAATCCTGAGGAAGCGCTCGATGCCCTCTCCGCACACTACCACGTCGAAAGGCCTACCCTGAGGATCGGCCTGCCCAAGGGAGAAAAAAAGGCCCTAGGCTGCTACGTGCACAGAGAGCAGACCATCTACATGTCGAGCGAAGAATACCTGTTTGATCCATACGTGTTGATCCATGAATTTTATCATCACTTGAGACATGTAGACGGAAAGCACAGAGGAACTGAGCGACACGCGCGCGACTTCGCTGTTTCCTTCCTAAGGAATGCTCACAGGAGCAGCGAGGGTTCGACGTGATGGTTCGATTTAGGCTTTGAACCAGCTAAAAACGAGATATCGTATCTCGTCTTGCTTTGTATCCGGAATCGCAATGATGAATTGCTTCCTAACGGTCGTTGCTAGCCTTCCAGCTCGGACTACCTCGAAGGGCCCCATAATGGACTCTGGATCTTCGACCGAGACGATGAAGGGAGCGTGATCTATCCCTGGTCCGTGCTCATACACGGCAAAGTCAGCGCCGAACTTTATGCCGGGCGTTACAATGTAGCCTTTGTTTCTCAAGTCCTTGTATACTTGGTACGCCTGACTGAATCCACGATACGTCTCTCGCGCTTCTTTGAGTAAGAGTGATTTTAGAACAGGTTTCTTGGTCCTTCCATCAATTACGGATATTCTGCGATGCTCGAGGAGGTAGAGCCCTTCCATAAGGTCGAGCAAAAGCGGAACATCGAAGTCTTGGTCTGGTTTCGGTTTTGGTATTCCGACTGGTTTTCCGAAGAAGCCCGAGCGGTAAATGTCGAGTCCGGTCTTGGCGTCCCACACTATGAGGCGTGTTCCGATAAGTTCCGCTTCGCCTTGAAGGGTCGGGGACTTCATGATCTTTCTAGGCCGTCAGGGCGATTACCCTGATCAGGTCTACAACGTCCACTCCTAGGTCGGCCATGTTCTCCATGTGGGCACTGAGGTCTCTGACTAGAAGGAGAGTCCGTAACGGCATCTTCTCGTCTAGTACTTCGAGGTCGAGAGATCGATAGGCGGTGTCGACTTTCCTTTCCGTTTCCTCGACGCCTCTGGAGAGCTCCATCGCCTTTGTTGGGTTGAATCCGAGGGACATCACGGTCTCTCTTATCTTGGACATCTCCTCAAGAACTAGGGCGTTTAGTTCCGCGAGCCGCTTGGTGTATTTCTTGTCGACCTTCCAGTTCCGGTCGATCACTGCGGACAGCCGGTAACCAATGCCCTGTGCATAGTCGGCTACCTCGCCGATCTTGAAAATTAGCCTGATGAAATCTTCTCGGTTGCTCAGGAGGGTTCCGAAGGAGGCGACTTCTTCCAAAAGTTTCTTCTTGGTTGCTTCGAAGTCTCCTAGAATCTTCAGCATGTTTTGGTAATGTTCCTTTGCTTCCTTTGCCTTTCCATCTGAAACGTTGTCGGTCATGAGGGCTAGTTCGCGTGTTATGTCCACGACGTTCCTGGTTTGTTCTCTGCATATATCGAGTATTCTTCGTCGTATGTTCGCTTCGGTTTCGACTGGAAAGGTCATCAAGTAGCACTGTCTCGCAATGTGATGCTATCCTTGCCATAAAAAACTAGCAGCAGTCGAGTCTAGGTCATTTTGACGGTTTGAAACCCTCTTTCATTATAGTGTGGATGGTCGATGCGAGCGTTCCAATAGGGGTTCTCATTTGGCTCCAGCTATCACGATCTCGGACTGTGACCGTATCGTCTTTGAGCGTATCATAGTCTATAGTTATTCCAAGAGGTACGCCGGCCTCATCCGCCCTGGCATATCTTCTTCCTATGGAGCCTGATTCGTCAAAGTCTACTCTAAGCCCGTCCGCGATAAGCGCTTCGAACACCTCGGATGCCCGCTTTGGCAACCCATCTTTGTTTACAAGGGGGAAGACGGACGCTTGTATGGGAGCGAGGTTGAATGGGAGCCCTAGGATGAGTCTATCTTCCTTCATTGTAAGGTTGTATTCGAGGGTCGTGTAGAGAAGACGTTCTACTCCGAAACTTGGCTCTATTACGTGAGGCAGAAAACGGGTGCCTGTTTCCTTTACTTCTTCCTCAACTACGTCGAAACAGTCCGGGGGAATAGTGTACGACCCGATTTTTACGGGATGTCTGGCCTTCTTGGCTCTCAGCAGTTTTTCCGGGTCGTCTTTGGATATTAGATCGGCGACTCTTCCTGTTTCTTCTTGAAAGATCTTTCTGATGTTTTGGTGGTTTGGCCGAATCGATTTGACCTTACGAACCCGGGGTGTTGGATAGGGTTTGAAAACTCGCAAGTCCTCTCCGGTCGCTTCCATGTGCTTTCGCAAATCGTAGTCTGTTCTGTAAGCGAAACCCGCAACTTCAGTCCAGCCCCAACGGTCCAGCCTAACTTCGTGGTCGAACGTCTGGGCTGAATAGTGGGCCCTTTCGCTCGGAAGTTTTTCGAAAAATCTTTGATGTTGCCCATCGACGCCCAGCTGATTCAGGAACTGTTTTGAGAGTGCCATGAAGTATGCTGCCCATGGTGCTTTGATCACTTGTTTCTTGACCGCTTCGCCTACTTCAACGCTGATCGCGTTTTCTGCGCCTTTCTTTCGATTTTCTTCCGTAACGATCAAGAGCTCCTCGGACGCAACTTCATCGAGGTAGGGGCAGTCCGGCTCTTCAGGGTCGAAGAAGAGCTCGAAATCCATTATCGTGAACTCACGTAATCGTAAGGGACCCTGTCTAGGTGATATTTCGTTGCGGAGGACAGTCCCGACCTGTGCTATTCCAATTGGAAATTTCTCCCTCATTGTCTCGAAGATTCGGCGGAAGTTGACGAATATTCCCTGCGCTGCCTCCGGGCGGCCGTAAGCAGGATCCTCGCCGTACGGACCTATGCTAGTCTTGAACATTGTCATGAAATATTGAGGAGGTCCCAATTCTCCGCCACACTCCGGACACTTCACATGTCTTTCCTTCAGGAGCGAGCCAAGTTGTTCCAGACTCATTCCTTCAGTCTCAAGGCCAGTAGCTTCCTTGACCAGTTGGTCCGCTCTGAATCGTCTGTGGCAGTTACTGCACTCAGTCATCGGGTCTTTGAAGTTCTCAACGTGTCCTGAAGCTTCCAAGACCTTGCGGGGGGTGATAATAGGAGTCGAGACTTCAACGAACCCATGGCGTCGAAGGAAAGATTGTTGCCAAGTATCTTCAATCTGTCTTTTCAGGCCGACGCCCAAAGGCCCTAGATCCAAGAATCCGCTGAGTCCACCGTAGATCTCGAATGAGCCCCAGAAGAATCCTCTCCGTCGGGCAGTCTCGGATAATAACTTGTGCTTGTCCCTGATTTGTTGCTGCACGGTTTATCGGCTCGGATTTGTCCAGAACGGAGCAGGTTAGTTATATCGGCTTTCCGAGCGGACGATTGGTCTTGCTATCGTGCCTTCACATGCTTTACGATTGGAGGTCGTACTTTTCGAAGTATTCTGTAGCCGCAAAACGGGCATTTGATCTCCGGGGTCATAGCAAGCTGATCAGCTGTCAGCTTTGATCCGCAGTTGATGCACTCATAGATCAGTCCGCCGGGGTTGCGTTCGCGTGGCGGGGACTCTGGTGGTGCTGATTCGATGATGGGTTCTTCTGGGCCGGATTCCATTGTTCTTGTTCCGAGAATACAGAAATTGTCTTCGAGTTCAAGTTAAGGATTTCGAGGTGGTGTCCCCGAGGTAGGTTTTGGTTTTCCGCCTGTCGGCTTGTCCTTTGTCGTCGGTTCAGGGCTTGGGACCGGCTTCTTTCGGAAGACGAAGAAGAATAGGATGACGATCGCCGCGGCGACTCCGATGATTGCTGGGATGAGCACTTGCAGGCTACTCTGGAGGACTGAGACCTGTAGGGTTCCTGTTATGAGTGGTGCCCCGTAGTCAGGTGAAAGGAAGGTTATCGTGTATGCTCCGACGCTTGAGGGTGCGTTGAAGTTGAACTGGGCATCTTTGGTCTGCCCAGGAGCTATGATGATTCCGGAGACGCTTTGCGAAGCCTTGGTCGCGCCTGTGCTATCCTGGATGTTCAGAGTGATAGTGACGTTCATGTTGACGGTCGTCGAATTGCTCTTCAAGTGAAGGACCAGGCTCACGGGCTGATTCGACGTGACTGAAGGAATGCCATCAAGAGTGGAATGGAGGAGGGTTGACTCCTGGGATGATTGTCCCTGGACCGTAATCGCGAAGCCTGTTGGGTCGATCCCAAGAGTCAGAAAGACGAGTTTGCTGGCGCCAAGTATTTTTCCGGAGGAAATGGTCGACGAGTAGGCTCCGTTAGTGCCCGACGTGAAACTTCCTGAGGCCAACAGACGTCCCGGACTGGGAGCATTCACAAGCACGTAAGCGTAGGCTGGGGACTCTAGACTGCTCGTGCAAGATGCGGCACAGGCTCCCGACCCTGAAATCGGCTGGCTCTTCACTGTTATCTTGAAGAGACCGGCATGCTGGCGCAGACTCGTAACTGGCGGGTTGCCCGGTGGCAAGGTCGCGGAGACCGGTGTCCCGCCCGCTGTTATTCCCTTTACAACTATCTGGATTCCCGCAGGAGTGAGTGTCGCATCCAGCTCAAACACGTAATCCGGATGGAGAGTGAACGTGTCGTAACCGGAAGGAACTGGAATGGTTACGCTGGAACCGTGGGTCGTCCTGCCAACAAATTCGTGATCGATAGTCAGACTTGCGTTCATCTTTGTTCCGGCGGAATTGGCGGCATAGGCAGAGTTGACTAGCGTGAAGAAGACCATCAAGGGTTGACCTGAAGTGAACACTCCGTTGACAAGGCTGACGTTGGAGACGTAGACTCCAGTACCGCTCGAAATCGTGGGAGTAGTTAGCGGTGCGGCTCCAGCACCGTTGTCTATGGCGAACACGTAGCCGTTAACGTTGATGTTGGAGGGATTGGTGGGGGAATAAGTCAGGGTTCCTTGGGTGTTCAACTGCTGGTTTGATCCCGAGTATGAGAATCCTGTGACTTCGAGTTGCTGGAGGGTGAAAGATGTCTTGTTGTAGCCGAAATCGTACATGTTGTTGTACGTACTATTCACAGTCCATAGGCCGAACAGCGATGTGTCCTGAGGGATGGGCGTTGTGAAATTCAGCAATGAGGTTCCTTCCTTTGTACTTGTGAAGGTCTGTGTGACTTTCACGGAGGTTCTATTGGCTGTCACATAGTCCGAGCCTGTCACATTAACTCCTTGGCGGAGAGTGACTCGTACCTGTAGGAGATCGCCTGTTCCCCACGTGGTCGTTGGGATTCCGCCTAGAGTGGTCTCGACTTTGGCGCCGAGATTGATCGAGTTGGCAGTTATGATGATCAGAGAGTGCTTGATTCCGGTTGAATTGCTAATTGAGACAACATGAGAATCGGTGCAGTAGAAGGACGCTGGGCAATTTCCCTGAAAGATAGGGGAAGCAGGTGAAGTCGTGGGGAAGATGGTGGTGCCATTTTGGACGATCTTGACCGTTGTGTATGAATCCGGGTAGTAAAAGCTCAAAATCATGTTAGACCACGTGTGGTTGAGATGGCCGCTCGCGCCGTTAGGTTTGGGATAGGTTACATTGGCAAAGTAACCGGTTGGAATAGAAAGGTCGGATTTGTGGTTCACGGTCATGCTTGTCAAATCAGTAGGATCAAGTCCCATCGAATGTGAGTAGGAGTTGATCGGGAGACCGTCCGCTGAGACGATCGCCACGTTGCTAACGCGTACGCTGAGTCCCTCCCCTTGAGAGGTCGTGTTGAAGGCGAAGACTAACGTTAGGTCGAATCCTAGGTATTTCGTAACGTCGTAGCAATTGTCATTTGGACCGCATCCTACTGGAGGGCTTCCAGCTGTGAACGACGAGCCTTCTCCGCCTATAATCGAGGTCTGATTGATCTTGGTCAGCTGGTGGATTGGAGCCAGCTTCGTATCGTTGTAGATGAAATAGCTCACTTTTGTGAAGTTACCTAGATTGCCCCTCCAGTCGAACCTGAGATAGGTTGTTAACGAGACGTTTCCCTTTGGTACGTTGAGCACTTTGCTGAAGGTGACATTATCGTTCACCGCTGGCGCGGGGCTTGGAATCGTAACATTAAACGTCGTTTCAGGAACAGGGGCTCCCGTCTGTGGATTTGTGAAGTTGCCTCCGGACCAGACTATTGGGGTTCCGAGCGTCACGGTCGCGTTAGGGCGCGTGTAAAGGTCGAATTGGGCTCGACTTGCATTAAAGGCAAAGCGTGTTCCATTGGGGTCGTGGCCTGGGACAAGTGGGAGCGAGTGGGTCTGTTGCCCAGGCTGGTAATGATTAGTCTGAGAACCGAGGGGGATTGCAGGTAATAGAGATAGTATTATGAGAATCGCGCATAGGGTCCCCCGGATCAATACGTTTCACGATGTAAAACGCGACAGCCGGACGGATTCTATTTAACCTTTGTAAGTTGCTGTGTTTGAGTTGTGCTAAATTCGCACAATCTCACAGCTTGAATTGTGAGTTGCGTTCTGAGGTGGTGTTGCAGAAATCATGAAGCGCGTCCTTGGGGGTCAACCCATGTCAATAGCAAGAATGTTGGGCAAATTTATCCCTCAACATCAAAGTCGAACAGATCTTGGCTCGAGCCGAAACCGCTTCATGAACAGGGAATGTAGAGATACCCTAAGCGACCAGAAAAATGAGAGAATCTAGCGTTTAGGTGGAGGCGACACGAGGACTACGTTGTCTCCTCGAACAATGATAGTACCAAGCTTCTTCGTCGACTCAGCGTTGGTTACGTCTTCCGCGTCTTCCAGTACTAGGTTCATGTGCTGGTCGAAGCTGTAGAGTCTTCCTCTAACACTTCGTCCACCTTTGAGCTGGACGAGGACAACTTTGTTCAGGCTCTCTTCGAAGATCTTCGCTGCAACTTCTGACATTCATCGTTCAACCGGAGAGTTGTGGTTGTCGGGCGAAGGTACTCTTTTAAAGATTGTCTCTCTCGGATGATTCTGAAAAGTCTTGACAGTTAGAACAATACTCAAAGATCGCGACTCTAAGCCTCTGATCGAAGAGTTGCGGCGTCTTCCGAACCAACAACATCTCACGCATAAATCCAGGGTCGAGATAGAGACTGTCAAAGACTCAGAAATCGTGTTTGTTGATGGTGTTGCCATAGCGTTTCGCCGTAAAGGCGAACTTGCACCGGTCTTGACTAATACTTCCGCCCTCGATGCCATGGCGAGAATCGTCGTCGACATGGGTGCAGTACCGCATGTGGTCGGAGGGGCGGATATCATGGCTCCTGGAATACGGAATGTTGACGGAGAATTTGCTGAAAAGCAGTTCTTAGTAGTCGTGGACGAGAAACATGGCAAATACCTGGCAGTGGGAAGAGCGCTCATCGGGTCGGGTCCGATGGCTGCTACGAAGAAAGGCAAGGTCGTTGAAAACTTTCATTACGTCGGGGACTTGATTTGGGAAGTGATAAAGCCCAAGGGGCCGCCCGCGCCAAGCTCGAGTTGACGCTTTCTTTCGAAAATAGTCAGGGAAATGTTTAAAGTTGAACCGGGTCCAAGCCCGATGATAAGCTCTCGGAGCCTAGCCTGATCCTTCCCCATGCAGCATTCTACGATATACGTGAAAGCTCTCCCTCTTCAGGAACTGGATGATGTGGAGACGATAAAAGGGGAAGTCAGGACTGGCAATATTCTCATTGTAAGAATCACTCCCCTGGCGCGAAAAAGCGTGGAAGAGACAAAATTGGCAATTACTGAGTTGACTGATTACACCAAATCCTTGGGCGGAGACATCGCTCGTCTGGGAGAAGAGCGCATCGTCATAACGCCTGCTGGCGTGAGGGTTTGGAGGAAGGAAGCCGCTTCGTCCGAGGGAGCGATCCCCGCGGTTCCTCTTCAGAACGAGGCCGTTCCCGGGACCCGCTGACCTTACAATCTGTTATCTGAGTCTTATTGATTCGAGTACGTCGGGGACGACAGTTTTGATTCCAAATATGCGATTGACGTTCTGAGCGAATAGATCAGATTTTCTTCTCTCCCCGTGATTGACGATGATCTTTGTTGGTTTGGGAGACATTCTTTTGATGAACCCTAGGAGCTGATTTCTGTCTGAATGGCCGGAGAATCCTTCTATTGATTCTACTCTCATGTTCACCTTCACCATTTCCATTTTGCCGTCATGGGCGTAGAGAGAGACTTCCTTGAGACCATTCTTAATTCTGTTTCCTAGCGTACCATCCACTTGGTAGCTGACGTAGGCAAGTGTATTTCTCGCGTCCGGTGCAAGGTGTCGAAAGTAGTCTATCGCTGGTCCGCCCTCGAGCATTCCTGAAGTGGCGATGATTACGCAGGGTCCACCGGCGATGATTTCCTCTCTATCACTCGGGTGAGTTACCGGGTGGAAGTATTCAGACTGGAAGGGGTTGATGTCTTTGTGGAGGATCTGTTCTTTGATATCGCGAACCAGATATTCGGGAAACGCTGTGTGGATTGCGGTCGCCTCGTTGACCATTCCTTCGATGTAGATTGGGAGTTCCCTGAGAGCGCGGTTCTTCATGTACGCGTCGAGGACGAGCATGATTTCTTGAGCCCGTCCAACTGCGGGAACTGGTATCAGCACTTTTCCGCCTTTCTCGACGGTGTCGTTGACGATGCTGACTAGTTTACCCTCCACTCCCTCTCTGTCGGGCATAATGTCGTCAGGACCTCCGTATGTGCTCTCGATGATGAGCGTTTCGGCTCTCGGGAACAATGCTGTGGCAGGATCGAGCATCATGGTTCGTCCGAACTTGAAGTCGGCGCTGTAGACTATGTTGTGGAGGCCCTCACCGATGTGGAGGTGGACCATTGAGCTTCCTAGGATATGGCCAGCGTTATGGAAAGTGAGTTTGATGTCCGGAGCCACGTCCGTAACTACATTGTAGCGCAGGGGTATAGTGTGGGTGACGACTTCTCTGACGTCTTTTTGGTCGTAGGGAGAGTGTTCGCCTTCCCTGCTGTGAACGTCGAGATAGTCCAACTGGTGAAGAGTCATCAGGGTTTGGGTGGGTTCCGAGCAGTAGACGGGTCCGTCATAGCCATACTTGTAGAGGAAGGGGAGTATTCCGCAATGGTCAAGGTGGGCGTGAGATATGACCACTGCATCCAGCTTTTCCAGGTCAAATTCATCAGTATCGAACCGTGGGTATGCAGAAGCTGGGTCCTGGGCGCCAGGGTTTATTCCGCTGTCGAGCAGGACGCTGCTTGATCCTGCTTGAATAAGCATAGCCGCTCGTCCAACTTCATGAAACGCTCCAAGGGTTACGAGCCGAACATAGCCGGCTTTGCTAAAAGTGGGGCGAAAGATCCTTTCGCCGACGTCACGGAGGATCCTACTGCGCTCTTCGCTTTCAGTATGAAGGATGTGTCGAGTACTTGAAATGATCTTGGAGTGCAGGGGAGGAGCTCTAAGAATTCTTGGCCGCCATCTTGTCTCCTTCACAACCTGTTGCAGGACGGTAGCCTCCTTCCCGATAGCCACGCCGGGCTTGGCCGCTTCCACCACTACTTCTCCGAGGCTAGGGTCGAAGTTGATTGAGGAGATTTCAGCCTCCGGTGGAATGATTTTTCGAATGTAGGCTTCGGCTTCTCGTTCTGGAAGGCGTATGGATTGGTCAGATCGGATGACGATTCTCTTGTGAAGTAGGTTAACGATCTCGGTCACAACATAGTTCTGTTCAGCGATCAGACCTACGTTCTTTACATAAATTGCGAGTCGTGGCCCCTCGAACTCTATACGGGTTATCTCAGCATCTTTCGGCATATGCTCTACGATGGTCTCGCGTATCTTTGCGTGTACATCGTTGTAGGTTCTAGTCAATTCTCTCTACGACTGTGATATCTGTGGAAGGTTTGAAAGAAAGGATCAGGCGTGGAGGATGTGCTTCTTCTCGTCCTCTGAGAGTTCCCTGTATCCTTCCTTCGTGATTATGGCAACGTCGAAACTATCGCCGCTCGCAGAATCTCTTTTCATCGCTGAATCGACTGCTCTGACGACTATGGGAATCGACTCTTTTACGTTCATCGAGTCCTTCCATTCCGACTCGAGGACTCCGTAGGCAACAGGAGATCCGGATCCGGTTGAGACGTATTTCTCCTCCATCATGCTTCCAAGGGGATCCAGCGCATAGATGTGACCTCCACTGTCGTCTACGCCGCCAATTAGGGCTTGGACGCCAAGAGGGTAGTATCTGGCGCCGAACAGAATGTTGGAGACTAGTCTCGCTGCTGAGTTTATCGGGATTGGCCTGGCGAGGTCAAGTCTGTAGAGCGAAGAGTTTGCTCTAAGCATTTCCACCAATGCTTGTGCATCTCCTACTGTCCCTGCAATGGTCATAGCTATGTGATGATCGATCCGATAGACTTTCTTAGCGTGTTTATGGGCCACAAAAGAGCCCATTGTGGCTCTGGTGTCTGTCGTAAGAATGACTCCGTCCTTGCAGACGACGCCGATTGTGGTTGTCATTTGAGAACGCTCATCTTTGATGGTCTCAGGTTTTCCAACTTGTCGTGTGTCCAGTTGTTTTTGTCTTAGATCATGGCTTTCCGAGAGACGGAAAGATTTGATGTTGCATCGGTTTCTGATAGCTTAAAAACGTTTTCAGCGATGGTTGAGCGGGTTGAGCGGTTTGGGTCCTGGAGCAGATGTGTTGATCATTCATTGTTGATCTAACAGCTCTCAACGCTTACATCAGTGATTTGATGTGTTAATTATCGGAAGCAGATAATCCTGCCCTGCCCCTGCTGTGTCTTGCCTACCCGGGTATTTGCGTGGGCCGAGAGTTACGCTTGTGAACCCAATCAGTCTAAGTTCCTTTTCCACCTGGTTCATCAAGCCCTCTCGGTGAAACAACGGAAGTTCTTCTTGTGATACTTCGATTGCCGCAAGTTGTCCATGATGCCTGACTCTTATGTCTCGTGCACCACTCAGCCGTTTGACCATGGACTCCGCTTCTCCGACCTGAGATAGCTTTTCGACAGTGATCTCCTCGCCGTGCGGTATCCTGGATGATAGGCAAGGCATTGCAGGTTTGTCCCATACTTCCAGCCCGAGAAGTCGAGCGGTTTCTCGCACGTCCTTCTTGGAGAAACCTGCTTCTGCGAGAGGACTCCTTACGCCAGCCTCCTTGGCGGCAAGAAGTCCGGGCCTAGCATCCCCGAAATCGTCAAGCTGGGTTCCGTCAAGAACTGCTTCAAATCTGCAGTTGTCAGCTTGGCGTTTCAGTTCGCGATAGAGTGTGTCCTTGCAGTAATAGCATCTGTTCGAGGGATTCGCTTTGTAGCTTGCACTTTGCACCTCGTTGGTTCTCGCGATAGTGTGTCTGATCCGGATGTGTCTCGCGGTTTTTTTCGCAATTTCAATCTCTCCCGGGGCGAGAGATTCGGAGACTGCTGTTACTGCAACCGCGCGATTCCCTAGCGCTTTGTATGCGAGAGCAGCGACTAGGGAGCTGTCCACTCCGGCGGATAAGGCAACTACTGCCCCGTTGAGCTGGCTGATAATTTGAATAGCTCTCTCTATCTTCACCTGCAAATCCGCCCCGGCAGCGATGAGCGACATATTCAAGACACGCCCCTCCTGGCCATTAAAACAGTTGCCCGCAAAGAGAAGTAATCGATTGTCGTCTCTAACGAAGTTTGAGCGAACCCGAAGACTACTGGAAAAGAAAGATAGACTGCTCGCTATCGCTAGCGTGTCTCGGTTTGCGAAACTTGACGTTGGCCGTGAGATACGCAAAGGGCTTCCCGAAGTGATTCTGGCCGAAGGCAAGCTTGCTAGCGATGTCGCGAGAATTAGCCAGGCGATGGTTAGACGAACCGGTCGTGCGATCATAAGTCGTTTGGATGGCCCGCAAGTCAGGGCTGTTAGATCCGTCATGAGAAACGGGTCTAAGGTTGAATACTTTTCTCGCTCTCGAATGATGATAGTAAAGTCGAAGAGCTACAACCCTAGGCGTAGTGGCGGTAGGGTCGGAATATTAACTGCGGGGACTTCTGACTTACCGGTAGCTGAGGAAGCAGAGGTTATCGCTCGAGAGATGGGATGCGAGACAAGATCATTCTATGATGTTGGCGTTGCCGGGATTCATCGGTTGTTCCAGCCCGTTCGCGATCTTCTAAGATGGGACTGTGATGTGATTCTTGTGGTTGCGGGCCGTGAAGGGGCACTTCCTACTGTCGTTGCGGGAATTGTTGATGTTCCAGTGATAGGCGTCCCAACTTCCAGAAGTTACGGGTTTGGAGAAAGGGGGATCGCGTCTTTGGCGGCTATGCTTCAATCATGTTCTCTGGGGATGGCTGTGGTCAATATTGATGGTGGTGTCGGTGCAGGAGCTGTTGCTGCACTGATTGCAAACCGGGTCGGTAAATATCGGATGGGGAGAGATTAGCCGTGACAGTCTGGGAGCAATGCTAGGCCTTGGGCGTAGATCTTGGGGACATAATTACTCGATCTAAGAGCTCCTTGGACGAGTTTTCGGGGAAGACTTTCGCGGTTGATGCCTACAATGCGCTCTATCAGTTTCTCGCGATAATTCGCGGGCCAACTGGCGAGCCCTTGATGGATCGGCAGAGTAGAGTTACGAGCCACTTGAGCGGGCTTCTTTACCGAACTACCAACTTGGCAGAGAGAGGCATCAGGCTCGTGTATGTTTTCGACGGAAAGCCCCCAAGTCTGAAGGATACGGAGATCAAGCGAAGGCAAGTCATTAAGGTCGAAGCAACTACGAGATACGAATCTGCACTGTCAACGGGAAAGTTTGAGGAGGCGAAGCGGTACGCGCAGGCAACGTCCAGCCTTAGGGATTTGATGATTGACGATGCTCACAAGCTTCTCCGGTACCTGGGCGTCCCAATTGTCCAGGCTCCATCTGAAGGAGAAGCTCAGGCTGCATACATGGCCGCTCGGGGGGATGTTTGGGCTGCGGTCAGCCAGGATTACGATTCTCTGCTGTTCGGAGCCCGGAGACTCGTCCGGAATCTAGCAATAAGCGGAAAAAGAAAGCTACCGATGCAAGAAGCCTACGTCCAAGTAGAACCCGAACTGGTAGACCTTGCCTTCACTTTACAGACTCTCCAGTTGTCACGAGAACAGCTTGTGGACTTGGGGATTCTCATTGGGACGGATTTCAACCCTGACGGCTTCAAGGGAATAGGGCCTAAGACGGCACTCAAGCTAATCAGAGAATACGGCAAGATCGAGAGAATCGCTGAATCGAACGAGGAAGTGGTACCACCACCGGAGCTGGACAGAATTAGGGAGATATTTCTGAAGCCTGCAGTCACTTCGAACTACAGTCTGGAGTGGCGTGAATCCGATGTTGAATCTCTCGTGCGGTTCCTCTGCGTAGAGAGAGACTTCAACGAGGAAAGAGTCCGGACGGCCGTTGAAAGAGCAAAAACAGCAATAGCGAAAGAAAGCGGTAAGAAAACGCTTGAGTCATTCTTCGGTAGCTAATGGCTGAAGCCGTATTTCCCGACGAGAGGGACAAATGCCACTCCTCCCATAGAGTTCCGCTCCAAGGCTCCATCAGGCTTTTTCCTAACCTGGACAAGCTCTTGTGGGAACATTCTTCCACCTACGGGCACCACTAGAATTCCGTCCGATTTCAATTGTTCCAGCAAAGGAGGTGGAGTCTCAGGAGCTGCAGCTGTTACGAGTATTCTGTCATATGGCGCTCTTCCTGCGTAACCCAATGATCCATCGCCTTGGACCAGTGTGACTCGGTCAGCGTATCCTGCTCGAATCAGGTTGTTCCTAGCGACGGCAACCAGTTTGTCGAGGTATTCAATCGCGAAAACGCGTCCGGTGTCACCTACTATTTCTGCGATTGTAGCTGCATGGTATCCGCTTCCGGCGCCCACTTCGAGCACCTTCATCCCTAGTCGTAGCTCCAATGCCTCGTCCATTATGGCCACCATGTAACGCCCGGCTGGTCAGCCGTGTGGCGCGCTGATTGTCTGGCCGTACTCCGTTGGCAATGGAGTATCATTGTAAGCATATTGGCGCATGTGCGGAGATACGAAGAATTCCCGCGGCACCTTTCGCATAGCATCGATGACTTCGCGGGTTTTGAGGAGTCCTTCTGCGATGAGGGCACGAACCATTCTTTCTCTATCACTTGCGAACTTTGTGGACCTAGATCATCCCTCCGATCTCTCAAGGGTAGCTGAGCATATTAGACTCTCTAGCTTGTGTAGGGTTGGTCTCGATGAACTTCAGTTTCTATGCTCAAGGCCATCCATCTGTACTATCGACGCACACGACGACTTTGGAGCTCACGAAGGAGGCTAACCTTAGGAAGAATGGGGATTGCATTGTCGCAGTTGGGTCTTCTGCGGGATTGAGAGACTTATCTACGCTTATGAAAGACGCTCTCTCCAGTGAGACCTGTAGAGCCCGTCTGACTCTGAAGCTTGACCCCCATCGATTCGTAATCGAAGGGCGTGGCGCCCATGGGTTGACGTTTTCCCATCCGACAGATATTGTGATCAGAAAGAGCGGTTTCGTATCAGACAGGACGTTGATGGTTTACGCCAATCGAGCGGCAGCGGACCTTCCAAGATCACTGGTTGAACTGCTTCAAGACCCTGGCCGGAAGGTACTGGTCGAGCTCACTGTCGAGACCTAGGCTAGGGCAAGTTTCGCGTCTACCGCAATATGCCACTTCATCGGAGCGACACCTCTCACCTTACGTGTCTCTATGTTTTTCTCGATCTTCCAATCCGAATTGTCCAGGGCGGCTGAAAGTTCTTTTCTGGCATTTGACTCGCTTTCCAAGCCATCTGCGAATGTGTAATAGTGTACGATTCCCCCTTCGCGTCTAAGAGTTTCGCAAGCGGGATGGAGAAACTCCCTCGATTGGGAGGGGTGATTCATTATGACTCGAGTTGCCACGCCTAAGAGATTATTCTTGACGACTGTTCGAGCATCGCCAGTCCACACCTTTACACGGTCTTGGACCTTGTTCATCATCGCGTTTTCTCTGATCAACTTAGCAGCCTCGGGGTTGGCATCGATGGCATGGACTTGCACATCCTCCAATCGTTTCGCGATCAGTATCGAGAACGGTCCCACACCAGCAAACATGTCGACCACGCACTCGCGGGGCCGGACTTGTTCGGCGACTCTCGCGTGCTCGGTGGAGAGACGCGGGGAGAAAAAGGCTTTCGAAATGTCGATCTTGAAGCGGCAGCCCAGCTCCTTGTGAATTGTCTCGGTTCTATTGGGACCGAGAACGTGATGGAGGGGCCGCAGTCTCTGGCTATCGGTTACTGGTCCTGCCTTTGAGTAGACTGTCTTGACGTTCTTGTGTACTTTCATCAAGGCTTCGGCGATGTTCTTTTCGAACGGCTCGGTTGCGGGAGAGAGTTCTATGATGGCGATGTCGCCGATAACATCGAACGATTTTGATATGAGAGGAATGATGCTCGATGGTAGTTGCTGCGCGAGAACCTGCTCCAATGATGCAAGGGTTTGAGATCTGGAAGGAAATTTTTCTTGTGATAAGGTCTGTTTGCCCAGGGCTCTGTCGAGCTGCTTTTGCTCCGCTAGCTGTGGCGCCCGGGAGAGCGGTACGTGAAGCGTATCGTCTGCTGTTTGAGGTGCAAGCCCTCTATTCAGCAATTTTAGTTTCGCGAGAACCCGGATCGCATCCTCTCCCTGTTTCTTAGATATGTTGAGGGACAAGCTTTCCCGGAGGCGGTCTGAGTCTTCTTCGTTGCCGGTCAACAAAGAGACTCTGCGCCTATCGCCCGCTGGTTCGTGTTCTGAGGCGTTCTAAAAAATCGAGATCTGCCAGGGCAACCTCCGCGGACAATCGTACATCCTCATCGGGGTCTTGGAGTCTGTCGATCAGTCCCGACCGAGCGGTCTCCTCTCCGATCGACCCGAGAGCCACTGCTGATTCATGTCTGACGAGGACGCTTTCGTCGTTCGCCATAGCATCCAGAAGGGTGGGGACTGCTGACTTGAACTCCAACTGGCCAAGGGAGAATGCGGCCTCATGCCTCACTAGGGGGCTTCGATCCTCTCTCAAGGTCTGGCAAAGTGCTGGAACCGCCCTCTCATCTTTCATGTCCGCCAGCATACACACTGAGTGTATTCGGAGAAGCAAGCTTGGTCTGGTGTCGAGTACAGTCTTGAAGAAATCAACATCGCCTTTTGAGAACGCCCATTCCATTTTTTCAAGGGTCTCAAAGTCTTTTGAGTAATCAGGTCGCACTATTGTCGTTTCTCCTTGAGCGATTGCCTTCAATTCGGTTTCACTAGGCCGGTAGACGAGTTGGTGATCGGGTTCATCTTAGCTCGCCGACGCGGTCTTGTTGATAGCTTCGCCGCTCATGGCGCGTTCGTAGCATTCCGGGCAGTAAGGACCGTCGTATGGTCCGTGTTTGGAGCAAGAGGGTCGCCGTTGGTCCTTTTCGACGAGCTTGGGAGGTTTCAATTATGGAATCTGACCTCGAAAACAGCGCGTTGAAGTGTGACCGCCTCCTCGCTGTTTGAGATTCTCTGGCCTTCTATTCATTGGCACCGTGCCCTCGTAGGAATTGAGCGATATTCTCATGCTTTCTTTCCATCGCGACCGACAGCGGAGTCTTTCCCTGAAAGTTCTTCGAGTCTAAGTCTGGACTGGCGTTTTCGACCAGCCAAACGACCAAGTCATAGTACCCTCTTGTAACGGCGTTGTGCAGGGCAGATGACGATCCGGTTTTTGCTCCGTTTTGGAATAGGTATTGAACAAGTTCGAGGTCGCCGCTCCAGGCTGCATGGGGCAAGAGCGGAATGCCGTGGGCTCCCTTCGAGTTGATGTTATCAGGTTTTTCTCTGATTCTTCTTTCTATCTCATCCTTCCGTCCGAGCATTGCCGCTGTACAGATTTCGAGAGGCGCGCCCATCTCAAGCAGGTACGTTGCGACAGGAGCGCTGCCTACTTGCGCTGCACCTTGGATCGCGGTCTCGTGATCAGTCTCACTCCATGCGTATGATGCGTTAAGCAGTTCTGGGTTTTCCTCTAGCATTTTTCGGACTTTATCCAGACTCCCGTGTCCGGCGATTACGAACTCGCGGACTAGGTCGGTTGAGAGAGATGTATTAGTCGCTTGCACAAGGATAAGATTCGCCTTCGCAGCCTATAACCGTTCGGAGAACAGCCTTGGTGATGATAATTCAAGTTTTAGTCCGGTTCAACTCGAAACGCGGAATAGATGTGTTAAGCGAAATCATAGGTTCTGCGGAAGGGTCCAAGACTAGACCCGGGCCATGGAGGAAGGACGCATAGGCAACGCGCCTTGAACGCGGTTTCTCAGTGCTTTCACGAAGGGCCGGGCACGAGAAAAAAGACCACCCCCCCGGGGGTCTAGAAAAAGAATGCTTATTTTTTTCGAAAAGGAATGTTACGAGAATCTCACGAATGGGTCATAGTGTGACTGAGCTGTCTGCGCTGGAAGCTGGGGTTCGCTTGTCCTCTCGTTTCAGGGTCGTTCATGGCCTTTCAGAACCAAGGGGGAGTGCGAATCGTGCCGTGGCGGGCCCGGAGGGATTTGAACCCTCGACCATTCCCCGAACGAGTCAGCTTGACCCGTCCTTCAGGTTAAGAGCTTCAGCCTAGAGTCTGCTGCTCTACCTGGCTGAGCTGCCCGACTAGACCAGTATGCTTGTCCGGTTTACGGGCCCACGAACCCGCCGAAGGCTCGGTCCCGGCCGAATTTCTAATAAGGATTACCGTTTCTGAGAGCAAATTGGTCCCCGAAACCGCGGATGACGAGCGAAGAATTCTCGCTTTAGTCCATCAAAAGCGCAGGATTGGGGAAGAACGATGTCACTGATGTCTCTCACTACCGGAAGAGACGACACTCGTTAGCTTGGCGTGAATCGTGTTGGTGTCCCTAGCCTGCTTCTGTTTCGGTAACACAAGGCTTCCCCGACACTCTCCGTAGCGGGTTCATTGATCACGCCACCTCGGCCGAGAGTAGGATACTGTTGAAACCATGCTTTGTGATGCTGCTCATAGTCCTGGCGACGGGTCTGCTATTAGTCGTCCCGGTGAAAGCTGACATTCCTCCCTACTCTCTCTCGGTAAGCCCGACGACGATAAGCCTAGGCAACACAGTCAACATCATGGTAATCGTTACTAGTGGCAACGCCAGATTCGCTTATGGGGTCACGATCGGAGTGCAGAAGCCCAACGGTGCTGGTTCAGCAGTATCAAACCAGGTGATATCAACAGATAGGTTCGGGTCGGGCAGTGTATCTGTCCAATACCCAACGTCAACTTCGTGGACCCCGGTGAATGGCACCGTCGCAACAAATGTGGGCGGCGTCTACAATGTCGTTGTAAATCAGACATCACCGACAAACATCGCCAACGTTGCTTCACGCCAATTCACGGTGACTGCCATGATGAGCGTTGTCGTGTCTCAGCCAACTTCGGGAACAATTGTCCAAAGGGGGCAGGCTTTGACAATCACTGCATCTGTGGCGAACTCTTTAGGGGCGGTGTCAGGTGCCACGGTAAAATTCCTCTCTCCTTCGAATGTCAACATTACACTCCCGGAAGTTAGCTCTACGAATGGGGTCTACTCCATCAGCTATCAGGTCTTGATAAGTGACCCGCTTGGTTCCTGGACGATAATCGTCTACGCCAGCGACTCCAGTGGAAACTCAGGAACAAGTATCCCCGTTACTGTTACGACAACAAAGAGCGACTTGTTTGTCGACGCCATGGTCGCATACAATTCCAAGGGCGTTCCAACCACTAGCTTTTCTACGGGGGACACGGTCTACCCCTACTTTCGGATAAAGTACTCGGGTTCCAGCGGGACGTTTCTAACCGCCGGCCAGTATGTGGTCTCGGTCAAGAATCCATCAGGGACAACCGTTGCGAACCTCACCGCGGTTTATGACGCGAACCGTCTCGGATTCTATACTCCTACAGGCTATTCGGTCTCTACTTTCGACCCAGGCGGTTCTTGGACCATTGGAATCAATGCGAACAGTCTCAATGATGGTTTCGGGAACACTGGACCCAACTTCGACACGTCCGTAAGAGTGGATGTTGTAACTTCTCCACTAGGCTACCTTCCCTTCATCATCGGTGGAGTGGTAGCTTTGCTCGGCGGAATCGTCGTGTTGAAGCGCTACGATACATCTCTTGAGGGATTCGAGCATCTTGAACAGATGATCGGAGGGCCTATTCCCCGTGGGTCGAGCCTCTTGTTGCTCGGGGATCCAGGTAGCGGAAAAACCGTTCTCTCGTATGAATTGTTGCATGACGAGCTTGAGACCGGTAGGCCTTGCGCATTCTTGTCGTATGACGCATTCCCTGAAGACGTTCAAGGACGTATGGGAGAGTTTGGATGGGATATTATCTCCCATCTCCGCAAGGGGCGATTGAAAATAATCGATTGCTATTCAGGGCTCGCGGGGCAGGGCGAAGGGGCGTTGAGGGATCCGTCGGACCTCACCGAGCTCAACATTCAAGTTACCTCTTTCATAACGAAGGCGAAGAATGCCCCTGTGACACTCATTCTCGACTCGCTCACGCCGATCTTTAACGGGGTCGAGGCGAAGCAAGCGATAAACTTCTTGCAAACTGTTGGAGCGAAGGTGAAGAAGACGGGAGGTCTCTTCATCCTGACTGCTTCGAGGGGAGCGATACCGGAGGATTCCATTGCGAAGATCAAGAGTATAGCGGACGGCGTTATCGAACTCACTCTGGTAAGAACAGGAAGAAAGGGGGTTAGGTACCTCACAGTTCTGAAAATGGAACGGAGACGAATAGCATCCGAGACGGTCTCATTCGAGATAGCTAGAGGGCGAGGACTTGTCTTCCGAGTCTCACGCTTCGGTATCCTGCGGGGAAAGCTGCAGCATTTGAAGCTCAAGTCGGGTCAGTCATCTGAAAAGCGGGTTCCGAGTACCGCTGCGCCGGCCAAACCGGACGGAAAGCCAGTGGATGAGAAAGACAAGGGAGGAGCAGGCTCCGGGCTGCCGTCGAAGGGGACAGGCACGAAACAGCGGTAGGGTTACGAAAGCGAGCTTTTAGCAAACAATTCATCTCCCTATCTCTATGAGTGTGGCATTTATCGGCCTAGGCTTGAACGATGAAAGAGGCCTCACCATCGAGGGGCTCGAGGAGGCTCGACGGGCAGGCAGTGTTTTCGCAGAGTTCTACACCAACATCATGCCAGGTTTGGATATTAAGAAGCTTGAGCTTCTACTCGGAAAGAGGGTTGTCGTGCTAGGTCGAACTCAACTGGAGGACGAAGGCGGCAAGCGGATTGTTGAGGCTGCGAAAAGGGAGAGAGTTGCTTTCCTGGTTCCTGGAGATCCGATGATTGCAACGACTCACATTTCTGTCAGATTGGAACTTGCGAAGAAGGGTATTCCCTCAAAGATCATTCACGGCCCGTCGGTAACGTCTGCCGTATGCGGAGCCACAGGTCTTCAGAGCTACAAGTTCGGAAAATCCGTAACCCTCCCGCAAGAGCCTGGCGTGCCGGACTCGTTGCTGGACACTGTTCGTGATAACAAGACGAGGGGACTTCACACTCTCATTCTTCTCGACGTTCGACCGGAAATGGCGCAGCAGCTGACGATAGGGGAGGCGGCGGCGAAACTGGTAACTGCAGATCGCACACTCGAGAGCCGGATGGGAATTGGTGTGGCGCGGTTAGGGTCCGAAGACCAGTTCGTGCTGTCAGCGAAGCTTGGAAAACTTGAGAACCAAGACTTCGGGCGAGCTCCTCACTGTCTCGTGATCCCCGGTAGGCTCCATTTCATGGAGGCTGAAGCTTTGAAAGTGTTTTGCGGGGCGGAAGATGAGGATTTGGAGGCGTTGAAATGAGGGAGCGGTCAGGAGAGAGAGCCGCGAAATATCTGGAGGCAACGACAAAGTCGTTGCGAGCCTTGAAGGTCAAAAGGAATCCTGGAACTGTTTCCTCTCCTCAACTAGATTATGTTTCGGATCTTGCACGGGACTATGCGAGAGACGCCAAGCACTATTTGGGCGACAGGAAACCTGTGACTGCGCTCGCGTGCATCGCTTATGCGGAGGGTCTTCTCGACGCCTTGAAATTTCTTCAGTTAGCAGAGTTTTAGCCGGAACAGATCGTTTGGGTAACACTCTCCTGATATCGCGGGCCGAGTCTACTAATCGTCGAGATACATGGAGAACTGCGCGGTATGCGGCAAGCCCATTCATAGGGAGGAGCCTGTCTCTGCCTCGTTCAACCAGGAAGGCCAGAGGAGCTTCTTCCACAAGACATGCGAGGACAGAGCCGAGCACGTCAACAAGTGGAAGGAGGAGGCAGCATGGGCATTCAGGGTGACGCGAATGACGATGTCCGAGTGGGACGCGTGCAGTCCCAGAAAGCACGTCGGTGTTTGGCAGTCGATTTTCATAGCACGAAGAGACGAGGATGTCTGGTGCCCTGACTGCGGTCTAAAGATCGCTAGACAAGAAAGGTTCGCTTGTCCCACTTGCGGCGGTCGAGTCATCATCACCAACGCTGAGACTACCAAGATGGTGTTCACTCACAGGGAGCCTCTCTACAAGCTCCAGGTGCACTGCACCGAGAGGGGAGATGACGGGGTTGTCTATGGGATCATAAGTGGATACACTCCAGTTACTATCACTTCGAAGAAAGGCGAAGCTCCAGAGGCTTCATCGAAACAAGCCATGATGCTGAAGTATGAGCCAAAAGGAGATCTCAAGAAAGGGCTAAGCGTATAGCTTCCCGTTGAGAAAGCGTTCTTATTCTCTCTACTCGCAGGTTTATCCCGTTTCGGTCTTGCCACCGAGGAAGACAGTGCTAGCCACCGGCGTTTTTGATCTTCTACATCTCGGACATCTTAGATTTCTACAGGAGTCTAAGAGAAAAGGAGGACCTGGATCCAAGCTCGTAGTCGTTGTCGCCCGTGACAAGACTGTGTTTCGTAGGAAAGGGAAGGGTCCGGTTATCCCTGAGGATCAGAGGAGGGAGCTTGTTGGTGCGTTGAGAGCTGTAGATCGTGCGATTCTGGGAAGGGAGGAAATTGACCTTCTCGGCATCCTCAAAGAGGTCAAGCCGAACATAGTCTGCGTCGGCTACGACCAGGACGAAATACGAACCGCCGTTACAAGACTCATCACGAAACAGGGGTTGCCGATCAAGGTCGTTCGGATACGAAGGTTTGGGCCGACCGGTCTCAACAGTAGTTCGAATCTAAAGAAAAAGATCGCAAGATCATTCACGGCGTCCTAGGGTTTTATGGGGACTCGGACGCGCACTTTGTCTCCGTCGACAAGTTTGAACTGTTTCCGCAGCGATACTGGTGCAATTAGTTCGACAACGTCCTCGCCGTAGTGTGCTCGTATCGGAAGGACGATTGCGCTCTTGACCTCGTCGTTGACGATGGCTCTGAAGCATTTCGCTGGTCCGTAACTTCGTTTTTCATTGGCGAAGCCTTCGATGTAAACGAAAGGGTACGTGTCGAGGATTTTTCGACTGTTTAGATCTTCCTTGCCGACTCTAAGGTTGAGGGTGCCCGGAAAGGGGTCGAATCCTAGTTTGGATATGAACTGTTTCCGGTATCCATCGAGACTCATGTAATACGAGCCCTCGGAGAGCCCGGTGAACACTGTTCCAGTTATGATCAAGTCTTTCTTGGGCACTTCAAAGACTCGCCTGAGGTTGACGTACATGTCAGATAACTGGCGAAGTCCTTCTCCGGTGATTCTGACCTTCTGGTCGCGTCCAGTTCGAGCCCTCTCTATCAAGCCCAGTTTTTCCATCTCAATAAGACGCCGGGAGGCGGTCTGTTGAGAGCCTCCAATTCCCTTCGCCACGTCTGACGTGCTACAGATGACTTCCTTGTCTGCGGCCCCCATCTCGGACAGTTTGTATAGAGCCAACAGATGGGACGGTTTCATTTCCAGATTCGACTTCTCAACTGATGGTCGAGAATCACTTACTGTTTTTCTATCTTCTTTCCAAGACGGTCTAGGGCCTGTTCGAGCGAGAATCGTCTAACTTCCGTGACAACGTCTCCTCTCGTGGTCTCAATGATTCGCCTGGCTGCGTCCATTTTGACTCTGAACGTAGGCACAATCGATGTATGCTCCAGCGTTTGCAGGTCATCATACACTCCTTCCATCGCGTCGAGAAGTTTCTCCGCTTTTCCAACGTCGCCTTTTCGGAGAGAGTTTAGTGCCATTCTGCGGAATTCTCCGACGGCGTCTAGGAGGCCGAGCATGTAGCTTCGGTGGTCGGCGCCGGACTCTGCGATCGATACAATTCCTTCGTTCCGCGAAACCTTGCGCAGAGTGATCGCTTCCACGTACTCTTGGAATGCAACTATGACTCCGTTCGAACTTCGAAGCTCCGGGGCATCAGCGGACAGTTTTTCGATCTCCTGAAGGGTCTTCTGGGCTTGTTCGAGTATGGAGTTTGCTGCCTTCAAGTCTCCCCTATGAATCTCGAGAATTGAGGATGACGCCATTCTCGTGGCGGCTCTGGAAAGATCGAGGACTCTTTCACGCGCGCGATCATATTGGGACAGGTCTTTCTGGATTGAGGTCAGGTCCTTTTTTGACAGCATGTTGCGAGCTTCCGCTCCGCTGAGCTTCGCGGTATTAAAACAGGGTTCCGGTTACTCGTTTTTCTCTTTGACGAGCTTATGGGATTCTTCCTTTATCCCGCTCTCTGTTATTACGAGCAGATCGACTCCGTCTCCGCTTGAAATGTCTCGAGCGAGGGCGGATCTTATGGCTCGCAGGATGAGCGGGCGGGCTTCGTCAACCGATAATCCTTCTCGGTATTCTGATTCTAGAACTCCCATGGCGACTTCTGCGCCGGTTCCGACTGCGGCGAACTTGTCTTCGAGCACGGATCCGATGGGGTCCATGACGAATAGGCTTGGTACGCTGTTGTCTACGCCTGCGATTATGGTCTGGGCGAGATAGGGCATGAAGCGTCTCGCTGAGAGCAGGTTGGCCATTAGTTTGGCTGTGTTCTTTACCGTTCCAGCTCTTCCTCGTTCGTATTCGAAGATGTTCATGTAAGCTAACGCTTCGCGTGAGAGGACTTGCATGTCTCCTATTATCCCAGCGCAGCCTATTCCGATGTTGTCTGTTATCTTGAAGACTTTCTTGGCTACCTTGCTCATGACGAATGTTCCGTACGCGTATCTCCGCTCGGAGCCGAGTATGGCTCCTTCTTTGCATACGAGCCCGACGGTTGTCGCTCCAGGCATGTAGATGTCATCGCTCATAATTGCGTCAGCGTTCGGCCTTCTTGCCGTTTTGCTATAAAGCTAGCGCCGATGTTGATCAGGGTGGATTATTGGAGTCTCTGCTTTGGAGTCTCGACTGGGACGTGGTCTCGAATTCTTTGCTCGTGCAAGCGGTGCCATGCTGGAACGTAAGGCTTCCTCCAGTCGATTGGTCCGGATGATAATCTCTGCTGCATTCTGGCGAGATCAAGGTCCCATGCGCGGTCGAAGAACTCGTAGGCTGCGTCCCATTCCTCTCCTTCTTGCCAGGCGGAATGCTCGACGCGGACTTTGCTCAATGCCTCAACTCTTTCGAAGTAGATGTCGACGCGGGTGTTCTGTCTTCGAACGTTGGGGAACTCTGGCGGAGCTTTCCATTCTGCGGACAGTATCTTCATTGGGTCGAATCCGAGTAGTTTGCAGCCTTCTGTTCCTCTAAATCCTAACGGAGCTTCGGGGTCGAAGAATATCTCGTAGGGTCCTTGGACTTCGAGTTTGATGTTTGCTTTCGGGGCGAGAAAACTGGTTATTCCTTCAGGTGTTGTCCAGATGGTCCAGACGTCAGCGATTAGAGCTGATGTGATTACCTCTTTTCGAAGTATCCTTGGATCCACGAAACTCACTTTTCCCGTTTCGAAAGTACGAGCTCTGGGATACGGGAATCATTTAGCCTTGTCCTCGCTCAATCGAAAAACCCTTCTTCTGACCGTTCAGTTATCAGTCCATGAAGGAGCATCCTCTGAAGGCCATCCTTTCGAAAATTATGCGCGGTGGAAGTGATCCTTCAGAATTCGAACTCGCCTACGTTCATCGGGGCGCGGTGGACGATCAAATGATCATCAGGGTCTCGGAGATTGCCAGACTGGGAAAGGGCTCGTTCCTATTGCGGGATGGGGAGACTCAGATTCCCTTCCACAGGGTCTTGTATGTGTTGGACGGGAAGAAGACTCTGTTGTGGAGGAAGAGACAACGAGAGATAGCCTGATGGCTTATCCTTTAGGCGATTTTGGGTTCGGGGGTGTGTCGGATTGTCCGCTCTTGCGTCGCGGGATGCTCTGTGCAATACCCCCCTTTTTTCTAGAGACGATTTCCTGTCTGGTAGTGATAATAGGCGAGTCCGATTGATCAAGGCACAATTCTGGTTCGGATAGCCTGGGAAAGATGGCAGCATTCCGAACGAATCAGGGGAGAATCAGAGCGCTAGTGCCAGAATCGAGATCAGGGCTGATAATGGGCGATTTTCAGTCTTGTTTTCTTCCTCCTAAACTCGGGTTCTGTGTCACGGGACCAAGATCACAATCTGGATATTTTTTTTCCAAGCCGTTTCTGTCTAAGTTGCATTCTAGGTTTGTTTTCTTGAGGCGGGCGTGATATCGGCTTGTCGCGCTTTTTTCGATCCCCGTGTATTCCCCTAGGGATTAGCGTGGAAGATCGTGTTCTACAAATCGTGGGCTTGGATTCGCAATCAGGGTTGATATCGGGCGATTTTCCAAGGAAACAGAAAAATCCAATTCAGGCGTAGCCCGAAAATTATTCCAGACATAAGGGAACTTCGAATCAGATCGTGAGTTTGCTGGACCCCTTACGGATTACTGGGGAAGCGAATGATTGAATCGTGTAGATTCTATTCTTCATCTAACCTTTTTTAGTAGAACGGGGTAGCAAGAGTTCCAAACTTGCCTCGGAAAGAAACCCTCGATCTTTCCATGATAGCCGACCGCGTTGATCCACAGACATGGTCTCTCTTCCAAGCACTCAGAACCCGCATGCGACAACTGAAGGGCGTGTCCATGAAAGTTCTCTACGAAAGCAACAGCGGCGAACCGACTCCAGCGTTCTTTTACGAGGGCCGCCAGCTCTTCCATCTCCACGCTAGAGGCCGAGAGATGAACGCAACATTTCACACGGACTTCAAGTCGCGGCTCCGTCTGACGGAGAACCAGGCGATCGACTGGCGTCTGCGTGACGAGATCAGGAAACGGACCTGGGCAGGCTTCGCCTTCGAAACCTCGAAGGATCTGGGACCCTTCATGGAACTCGTCAAGGCAAAATACCAGATAATTGCTGAAGAGGCCGGTGGCAAACCGCGAGAGGAACGACCTATCGCCTTCTAGATATACTGGGAAAACAAACCAATGTCGGGCTCTTCTACCTCCGGTGAACAGAGAAGCTGTAATGTGCTAGGCTCTTGCCCAACCTAGACCTGAGCTCAAACCTCCTTCATCTCAAGGACAAACTGGCTTCAATTCCTCGACCAGCGGATAGCGACCATGTCGAGGCTGTGGTTGCGATTCTTCTCTGGGACGAGCCTGGAAGAAGCCTACAGACACTGCTAGTCCAGAGGGCTGAGAGGGAAGGCGACCCGTGGTCGGGCCAGATCGGTCTTCCCGGGGGCCGGGTCAAACAAGCCGTCGAATCGCCTCGAGCCGCGCTTCACCGGGAGGTCGAAGAAGAGGTTGGAATTAGGCTAGAAGAATTCGGCGTGGAACTTGGGAGCCTCTCGGTGGGTCATCCGATGAGACGGATCGAGATGAGGGTTCAGCCATGGGTGTATGGATTGAAGATCAAGCCGGAGGTCAGGCTCGGCTCGGAAATAGCCGATTCTCTCTGGGTCAACTTACTGGAACTACCTTCAAAGAAGAAAATGAGCGACATTACGATCAGAAACCAACCTTGGAGTGTAGAATCCTATTTTGTCGAGGGAAGAGTTGTCTGGGGTTTCACGTATAGAGTCTTGACTGAGCTGCTTCCGATTCTAGAAGCATCACTCTAAGCAGGAATCTCAGGGAGAACTGAGCTTATGCCCTGCATCTTGCAAGCCTCGCAAATCTCGAATGTCGTTGGCTCTCCGCAGGACTTGCAAGATTGTAGCTTAGAAGCCGCGAGATTAGGCTCGGCGAGGGATCGAAGTCGGAGCATCGCTCGGTAAGCAGAGAAAGTCACGCCGGGATGAGCCAGCTCTAGTTTGTTCAGTATTGTCCGAAGCTCATTCCTCAGAGCTTCGGTCATGTAGGGACAGGATGCGGTTTGAAACTGCAGGTTCTCAGCATAGCCATACATGACAATCTCTCTCTCAGGAATATCGCACAGCGGCTTTACCCGAGTTAAAAAGAGGCCTCGAGGATCTTTGAGAGCGGGGCTGAATCTAACGAACCGTTCGGCGTCGCCTTGAAACAAGTTCAACAGGTAAGTCTGCACAATATCATCAAGATTGTGGGCTGTTGCAATCTTGTTGGCTCCAACCTTCTTTGCGGCGAGGTTGATGGCCTTTCTGCGAAAAACACCGCAGTAAGAACAAGCGGTCATTCTCTCTTGCTTGTTCTTCAGAAAGTCGTCCAACCCGTACCCGTACAGCTCCTCGAATGAAACGATCTCGTGTTCGATTCCAAGATCCTTGCAGTACTTTGTCGCAAGGTCAACTGCCTCCTCTCTATAACCTGCGATACCCTCATCAACGGTGACCGCGGTTATTCGAGTGCGGGGAAATCGCTTCGCGAGCTTGTGCAGTATCATAAGGAGTGTTAGGCTGTCCTTTCCCCCTGATACAGCAACTGCGACGTGGTCTTCGGGGCTGAACATGTCCCAGTGGCTAATGGTCCGACGAACCTTCCGTTCTAACGAATCTCTAAAGCAGCTCTTGCATAGAATCGTTCCCTCGTACTCTCTTCGGAAATAACCGGGATTCCGCTTGCACACAGTGCAGGATCTGAGATCCATTGGACCTATCTCGGAAAGATCGTACCGAACAAGATGTAGGACAGAATAATGTTCGAGCCCAGTAGACCGAGAGAGATGACACTGGCGACTGTCCGCACGTTCTTGGTATTCTTCAGTCCAACAACGCTCAAGAGGGTATCCAGGTAGCGATCCCCGTCGAAGGGAAAGAGAGGTAACATGTTCACGAGCGCTACTCCGAGAAGGATTAGTTGCATCCAGCCGAACGCGGTAAGAAGTTGGTATGATGAGGTGACCGGTAGAAATTGGTATCTGAGGGGAACATAGTTCGCGGTTTGCACCCCAATTATTGCCCTACTAGAGTTTGTGTCAGATTTTCCAGTCGTTATTTTCAGAGTCTGTGATGGATTGGTGAGATGAACCGTGACGTTCGTCCCAGGGCTGAGGCTACCCAAGTATGACCCTAGGTGCTGGACATCGGGCGTCGCGTTGTTGTTGACTTGAGTGATGATAGACCATTGGGGCAAGCCTGACGTCTGTGCTGGGCTTCCATTTGTAAATCCAGTAACAAGGACACCCGTAGGTGCAGGTTGATAGAGCGCGACGAGAAGAACCAGGACAAGTGCCCATGTGGCCACGTTGGTGAATGATCCTGCTGCAAAGACTCTGAGCTTTGTTCTCGCCTTTCGTTTAGCCAGATTCTCCTCGTCAATTTCCACAAAACCACCGGGGAGGAATATGGCCATGAAGACCCCCGATGACTTCAGGGGAACCTTGTCGAGTACACTCGCTATTCCGTGTGCCACTTCGTGCGGAATTAGAAGAACGGCAATCGCTAGCAGAATGTAAGGGAAAATATCCCATCCGATGGTCAACCCAGGCAGTGGAATTATCAGAAGAGTCGGCCCGGCACTAGAGCTGTGCCTGAACAACCCAATTGCGTTGTTGATGAAGCTGTAGACAACGAATACTAGAAGACCTACCCCCATGGCTGCGCCAATGTCAAAAAAGGCGAGCCAAGCTCTCCGAAATCGGCCGCCTATCTTTTCTATCCAGCCGTTGAAAACTACTGTCTTCAGCATGAGATAATAGGGCTTGGCTATGATGCCGTACTTGTCGGCCTTCAACAACACAGCCAGACCGTAGATGACAATCCAAACGGCGAGGTAGAAGAGTAACGGGATGTAAGGGTCGAGTAGACTCAAGAAGCTCTTCTCTTAGTTCGGGGAATTAGGCTCGGCTCAAGCGGGTTTCATATTACCTTTTCAGCTTCTTCCTCTAAGCGTTCTTCTCAGAGCCGGGTCCGAGTCCACACGCGCCTGAAGTACTTCTTCGAAGGATTCTCCATCTCGGACTGGGGTCCTGAGATACATTCCCGTTCTACCGATGGTGTCCCTACGCGTCAAAACTCTTACTCGTTCCATGACGATTCCCACACTCACTCCTAAGATTCCAGCGACTTCACTCTCTCTACCAACCACCGGAGACTCGAAATGTCCTTCTGTTGTGGGTTCGATCAGAATCAGTTTCTTGGTGCAACCCGGACTTCTAACGTTGGCTTTCAACTCGGGGAGTGTGACTTTTCCTCCGAAGGCGTAAAACTCCAGCTCTAGTGAGCGGAAGGGTGTCAACGGAACAGTGACCGAGGTTGTCTGTTCAACGTCTAATTGGATGTGCGCTTTAGGGGAATGGGATGGAGTTGCTTGTGCGATTTCTCTTGAGAATATGGTAAAGCCGGCGTTTTCTAGGGTGGCCTCTACGAGTTGGGTGTTGACATTGGATGGAATCAGCACGTCCACGTCGCTCTTGTCATCTACGTCTCCCCTAGCGACGCTCCCATGAGTCAGAGCAGTTTGGGTCCATCCGGTGAGGGCGTTGATGACCTTGACTGCGCGGTCTCTGAGAGACTCTATCCTAGCCCATTGAGACGCGGGATAGCTGACTAGGACCTTGTCGGATGTTCTGCTCGGTTTTGCGCCCGAGCTTCGTCTTTTCACAATGTCCCCTTGAACAAGTCTTCTCGGGCGGGTCCAGTGAGATCAGAACTCTTCGCCCTGTCCTGGAATCTAACTCTCTTCAATCCTCTCACAAGGGCTGCGGGAATAGCCTCTCTGCCTTGACCCATGACGAGTTCAGCTGCACCAGCCACTTCGTCCGCTAGTGCTACGTTCTTGAACCGTAGTTGATATCCGAATAGGTCTCTTTGGCCCCTATAGTCGGCGTGAGGTTTGAGGCCTGCGATTCCAATGGTCTCCTCAACCTGTCCCAATCTAAAGGGCCGACTATGAGTATCCGTTACTATGACCCCAATGTCCTTGCCCGTGAGACGTCTTATTCTGCTTCTGATCCTCCTCGCGGAAGCATCTGGGTTTGTGGGAAGTAGCGCATAGTTCTGGTCCCCTTTCACATTCGACTTGTCCACGCCGGCGTTGAGACAGGTCCAGCCATGTTTTGTTGTGACTATCAAGGCCATCTTGTCGGCTCTAACAACTTTCTTTGAATCATTGAGGACTATCTGAACGAACCCCGGTTTCCGTCCGGTCTTCCGCGCAATGACCAGGGCCCTTTTTGAGGGACGAACAGAGGCAATGTCCACGAGCCTCCCCTCCGCCTTGGAAACAGCCTTCTGGCCCACAACAAGTACGTCCTTTTCTCGGATTCCCCATCCAAGCTTGCGGGCAGTCTCGGCCACCAACCGAGGCAAGTCGTCGCCTGGTCGGATCAGTGGAAGCCCGCTTAGGGGAAGTATCTGCACGGCGCCGCGCATACCGAGCCGAATTGTTGCATGGGGTATACAAACTAAATTTTAGGAGAGGATTACGTTTCTTGTCGTGCCCCAACGAAAGCATGTTTATATTCTGAAGAGACCGCTTTTCTATCGTCAGGTTGACTGGCCGGAGAACGTCCGGTAGCCGTTACGAAACGACGACTGCTGATTTCTCCCGTAGCAACCGAACGGAAGAAACGAAGAACGGAGGTGGAAAATGCTATGGGTTATGAAAGGAGAGGCTATGGCGGTGGTGGCGGTGCGAACAGATTCGGACCGAAACCGGTCGAGGAAGGCAAAGAATACGACGTTGACATCAAGGAGATCAGTCGCCGCGGAGAAGGAATCGCGCGCGTTGAAGGACTTGTTGTCTTCGTACCGAACACGAAACCCGGGGATCATCTTAAGATAAAGATCACACGGGTCTCGAACCGCTTCGCCTCAGGCGAAGTCGTCCAATAGGACGCCCTTGGATCTAGGGAGAGACACGGTTTCTCCCAAATCCTCTATTTCTGATTCTACGAAAGCCTAAAGGCTTCATGGGTAATAAGAAACCGAGTTTCCTATGACAGAGGGGAAGCCGGGCCGTATGACCTGGACTGAATTCCGATCCTTCGTAGAGAAACGACCTTGGTCCGTTTTATCTTGGTCAGGGGGCCTTACTGCGCTTGCGTTCATCGTATACTACGGGTTGCAAGCGACGACGAACCCCCAAATAGGGATACAGTTCGTATCCGCAGAGTGGCCCGATCCCTCGATCTTTCCCCTATATGCCAAACCCATAACCTGGTTCGCTTACTTCAGTTTCATATATTGGGCTGCGGGCCTCGAATCGAACAAGGTCCATTTTCTCAACCTTTCCCCGCGGTTTCGAAATTTCCTATTCCTCGTCACTGCTCTGGTCGCGTTCGCCTCATTCTACGAGATCTTCTACAATTTTATGGTCTGGCTGGCTCTCGAAGTTCTAACGACTAATTGTCTACCTTTCCCGTGCAACCCTGATAAGGTCGCAAGCATTTTCGACCTGAAGAGCCCTCTCAATCTAGTCTTTGCAACAAAGATCGTGACCACAGCCTTCGGTTTGTCTATGTACTCGCTATGGTTCCTTCACCGGGTAGATGTGGAGACGGAAAGGCGAAATCACACGGCGAAGCTTGTCGATATGGATGCGAAGGCACCTTTGGTTAGCCCGTCAAGGAAACCCATAGAAGTCGGAGCTGGCCTTGCTGCCCAGCAACCGATAGACCGAACCGTAGACCCAGTTGACCCAGTATCCTAGGAAAATGGACTTTTGGAAACCTATGATGTAGCCGTCATCGGCGCTGGTCCCGCTGGAGTGATGGCGGCGTGGAAATCTGCTGAGTCGCACGCGAGGACTGTATTGATTGAGCGAGAAGGATCTCCGGGAAAGAAGGTTTGTGCTGAGGGAGTTTTGGCGGACGTTCTCATCGACGCAGAGGTTGGGCCGTCGCCCGAATTTGTTGACAATGAAATTTCCGGAGCTTTTCTCTACGCTCCAGACGAAGCGAAGAGAGTGAACGTTGGCGGCGAAGGCTATATCTTGGATAAGCCGGCGTTTCTGAAGGTCCTGGCCGACCGCGCTGAAAAGGCAGGCGCGGTACCAAGATACTCGACCCTTGTAGAGGATATCGAGCGTCAAGACGGTTTGATTGAGATCCGGAGCAAGACAGACGGAGAGCCAAGCTCGCTGAAAGCAAGAATAGTCATAGGATGCGATGGTACCGGCTCTATCCTAGCTAGACGATTCTTCCCTCGGAAGAACTACCAAGCCATTACAGCTTTGCAATACTCGATGACCAATTGCGAGGTCGAAGACGAGTCAAAACTGGAAATCTACGTCGGACATGAAAAAGCACCTGCCGGTTACATCTGGGTATTTCCTAAGGGAAAAGGCGAGGCGAATGTGGGCATCGGAGTGAAGGGAGCTGGCGCGAAGATGCTTCTCGACAGGTTCATCGAGAAACACCCGCGTGCATTTGGTGCCGCTGGAATCGAGCGGACACTTGCTGCCCCAGTCCCGGTTGGCGGAGAGGTAGAAAGTTACGTTGCTGACAATATGATGCTTTGCGGCGACGCTGCGGGCCAAGTCATACCGCTTACCGGAGCCGGGATTCACACCGGGCTGGTAGCTGGAAAAATTGCTGGCGAAGAAGCAGCTATCGCAGCTCTCAGCGGTAATGCCTCATCTGAGAATCTGAAACGCTACCGAGAGAGATTCGACAAGCTCTGGGGGCAGCGCATCTCGAACAGTCTCAGAGCGCTAGACTCTTTCGAAAGATTCTCGGATCATGAACTCAACATCATAACGGGCTTATTGGAAGGACAGGATCTGGTTGAGATGGCAAACGGCTTTAGCCCAACGAAAGCCGTAGGCCTGATGGCGCGTCACCCGCTTCTCGCGATGAAAGTCGCCTACCAACTCTTGACCGGATAAAAGGCGGAACAAATGGGACCCGTAGAATCCTCGTTGCTTGCAGGGATCAAGGAAGAGGGGTGCATTCACCTATCGCTTATTGATCCTGAAAAGTTCACGGGACGGCTATCCAAGTCTTTGGAAGACCTACAGACTTGGGGAACTGCGGCGATAATGGTGGGCGGCTCTACTCTCAAGTCGGTTGATCAGCTCGATGGAACTGTGAAGAAAATCAAGGAGCTGACGAGTCTCCCAGTGATTCTATTTCCAAACGGTCCCGCGGGAGTGAGTCGTTTTGCCGACGCGATATTCTTCATGTCTCTGCTCAACTCTTCCACTCCTCGATTTCTGATCCGTGCCCAAGCGAAAGGTGCTCCGTCGGTCAAGCGGTTCAAACTCGAACCGATTCCCCTTGGGTACTTGGTAGTGGGAGACTCGAAGACAGCCGTGAGCGCTGTCGGAAGAGCAAACAGAATTCCGTATTCTAAGCCGGAATTGGCGGCTGCGTACGCCCTTGCGGCGCAATTTCTCGGGATGAGATTTGTCTACCTTGAAGCGGGGAGCGGAGCGGAACACCCTGTAGAAACGAGCATGGTCCACAAGGTCTCATCGGACCTAGACATCCCGATAATTGTGGGGGGAGGCATTCGAACACCGGACCAAGCGCGGGCGTTGGCAAAGGCAGGAGCCTCAGCAATAGTGACGGGAACCCTCCTCGAGCAACAAGGACTCGATCCTGTGAAGAGTATCGTATCAGCCATGAGACGCGCCTAGTGGATGCCTCGTGGCTCAAGAGCCTGCTGGGGGTGTAGGCGGTACCGTTGGAGCATTCAACTTCATCCGAAGAGTAGGCTTTCCATCGACGCCTGAAGTCCTCTCCGTTCTCCTAACTCTAGCAGTTCTTGCATCGATTCTCGCACTTCCCTTGGCCGGTATCGGTCTTCAAGCGGCACTGCTCTTCCCTTTGATCGTGGTCGTGGTTCCCTCCATTCTCGGCGAGGCGGCAAATTCGACAGTGCTTCTTCACGGAGAAAAGGTTCTGAACTTTCGAAGGCTGATCGGACTGGAGATTCTATCATGGTTCTTGATCATCATGGTGTTGCCGCTTGGGGCGTTCGCCGGGACAATCGTTTCTATTACGACATTATGGGCTGCGGGATTCTTTGTAGTGCTTATCGTCTCCTTGCCCATTCGGTTTCTCACAATTGCTTCTGTTTCATCGGTGTCGCCCGGGAGGAAGTTCGCGGCGTCCGCACTGACTCCAAGTCTTGTAATCCTCTCCTTTTCGGGAATCGGATTCGGCGCTGGTCTCTCAGGTATTTCGAGCACTGTTATGATCCGTGGAATAGCCGCTTTTGCGGTAGGCGTCGTTCTTTCAGCTGTCGGTGTTTCGATGATAATACGAAACGTGGAACGTTCCGGCACTCCGGAAGTTCGGGATTCTCCCCTGACACTCTTTAGGGCGTTCCTCCAGCACTGGCTAAGGTCCGACCCTGAGCCTCTGGAAAATCGACTTGGTCCGCTAGGGACGCAAGGAACAATCGAAGGCTCGATTCTCGCTTTTTCTGGTAGCAAGGGGGCGCTCGGTTGCGTTGTCGCCTCGAACTTCCATCCAGGACCTTACCGGGATCTCGGGAGTGCAGGTCTCCCTTCCCGGCTGAAGGCCTCGCTTGAAAGATCGAAAGGAGGAATTGTCCAGGTCCCACATGGGATCTCTAACCATCAATTGAACATCGTTTCGCAGCAGGATGTGCAGAGGGTCATAGAGAAGGTTGTAGCGGAATACCCTGTGGGAAATCCAGTTCACGACGCGAGCGCCATGGTTAGGTCCGCAGTAGACGAGGCGAAGGCATCCGGGCAGCTGTTTGGCGATGTCGCGTTTCTGACGTTGACGCTTTCCCCTACCGAGATGGAAGACTTGCCTTCCGAAGTTGCGCGTGATATCGAGCGGGAAGCGCACGCACGCGGCCTGACGGCTCTTGTCGCTGACGCTCACAACAGCCTTTCAAATCAAACCTCAATAACCTCCGAACAGGCACGAAAGCTCGTTGAGGCGTCAGTCAAAGTGCTGGACCAGCTGGCTCTCGCCCGAAAATCATCCTTCAAAGTAGGATCCGCTGCAGACCCTCTAGAAGAGTTTCGACTCGAAGATGGGATTGGTCCGGGTGGACTTTCGTCGCTCGTAGTCCGGAGTGGAAACCAGATTGTTGCGTATCTGACAATTGATGGGAACAATATGCACTCTGGGATGAGAGAGGCAATTCTGAAAGATCTTGAGATAGTCGGAATATCCGACGGCGAGGTAATGACAACTGATACGCATCTGGTGACGGGTCTGGTTAGGTCTACTCTCGGATACTACCCTGTTGGAGCTCATCTTGATGTTGGATTGTTGACCCGGAAGGTGAGGGAAACTGTTCAGCGCGCTCTGTCAACAATGGAGGATTCGACCGCGGGTTTTTCGAGATTTTCCATTGAAGTGCGAGTCCTGGGCTCGGAGACATTCCATACCATCACGGGTTTCGTGGGCCGAATTGCTAGACGAATTGCGCGCCAATTCTACATTCTAGAAGCTTTGACTCTCGTGGCGACTCTAGTCGTTCTATTCTTTCCGTGAAAGCCATGGAAGCCGATGAGTCGTTACATTACATGCAGCTTCCGCGGGAGGTCATAGTAGGCAAGAATGTCCTCGGCCGAACCGGAGAGGTTTGCGCGCGACTTGGCTACACTGGTACCGCTCTCGTGGTTTCGGGACCGATAACTTACCCTCTCGCAGGCGAGCCCGTCGCAAAATCAGTTGTGAAAGCAGGTCTGAAAGTTGACCATGTCATCGTCAAAGAATCAACTGACGCAGTCGTAACTCACGTCATGGGCGCGATCAAGCGTACAAAGGCCTCTATCGTCTTAGGGGTCGGTGGCGGCAAAGATATCGACGTAGCAAAACTCGCATCAGCCAAAGCTGGTGTTCCGTTCATGAGCACTCCGACGGCCGCTAGCCATGACGGAATCGCAAGCCCGTACGCTTCAATCAAGGGCGGTTCAAGGCCATATTCGATAAGAGCCCAAGCACCGGTGGCAATTCTCACGGATATCGGTGTCATAGCAGATTCACCATACAACCTGCTAGCGGCGGGTTGTGCGGACATCGTTGCCAAGTTCACGGCTGTCAAGGACTGGCAGCTTGCACACAAACTGAAGAACGAGTACTATGGCGATTATGCAGCCGAGCTCGCAATGATGAGCGCCGAGCTCGTAACCAAGAACGCTAAGGAAATTCTCAAGAGAAACGTCGAAGGCGTCAGAACAGTAGTTGAGGCACTCATAAGCTGCGGAGTCGCAATGAGTATCGCTGGAAGTTCACGGCCTTGCAGTGGGTCGGAACACCTGTTCAGTCATGCCCTCGACATTGTGGCCGGGGAGACGAGTCTGCACGGTGAGAGAACAGGTGTTGGGGCAATCCTTTGTGCTTACCTTCAAGGATCCAACTGGGAAGCAATTCGAACATTCCTGAAAGAGATTGGAGCCCCATCAACTGCCGAGGAGCTTAACGTCTCCAATGAACAAGTGGTGAAGGCCTTGACGATGGCTCACAGTCTACGTCCCGAGCGATACACGATTCTCGGAGAGACGGGAGTCGCTGAGGCTGCTGCGGAGAAAGTCGCTCGGACTACGGGTGTTATTGGATAGGAAGTTGAAGGCTTCTGCTCGGGCCTATGCAATCCAAGGGCTCGTGAAATACCACGGTCTCCGAAACGAGAAACTGCGACTCCCGTTTCACGACAGCATTTCTGTATGCATGAAAGCGCTTCCCACGATTACAACAGTAGCGTTCAATCGAGAATTTGCTGAGGATCAGATCAGGATAAACGGCAAATCGCCATCACGAAAGGAACAAGATAGGGTGTTGGCGGTCGTCAACCACCTCCGACACTTGTCAGGTCTAGGTTCACTGAAAGCAAGGATAGAATCCAGGAACCCTGACGTCAAGGGCAAGGGACTGGGATTCTCAGCATCAGGGTTCGCTGCACTAGGACTTGCAGCAGCAAGAGCGTTGGAGTTGGACATCGAGACGCCGGTGTTGTCCGAAGTTGTCAGATTGGGCGCGGGTTCTGCTTCACGCAGCCTGGCCGGGGCATTCTCTATCTGGTACGCGAACAGGAACGGTCGGTCGTATGCTGAGGAGCTTGCGTCAGCCAGTTCAATCAAAATGAGAACAGTGATTGTTCCGATAGAGTCGGAGATCAAAACGGATAGAGCTCATGCTGACGCCGTCAAATCTCCTTTTTTCAAGCCACGGCTAGCTTACCTTCAAGGCATTCTTCCACGGATGAAACGTGCGATTTCACGGAAGGACGTGGAGTCCATTGGAAGACTGGCTGAAGAAGACACGCTCAACCTGCATGCTGTCACCATGACGGGTAAGGAGGGATTGGTTCTTTTCAGTCCTCTCTCCATCGAAATCATCAGAGAGGTTCGAAGGCTCCGAACCGAAGAGAAGCTTCCTGTATGGTTCTCTCTAGACACTGGCCCATCGGTGTTCGTCAACACTACACGAGAGGCCGCCCAATCAGTTCGAAGGAATCTCAGCAAGATTACAGACAACATCTTGGTCTCGGATCCGGGTGGCCCTGCCGAGATCATCGACAAGCACCTTTTCTAACCACTCAATCAGTTTGAGGTCCCGAGAACTAGAGACTCGAATGTCATCACAGAAAGGACTCGTTGCCGGATCCGCGGACGCCAAGAGTCTGGCCCCTCTTCCAAACGCGGACAAGTACTCCCAGATCGTAACCCGGTTCGCCCCAAACCCTGACTTCGTACTCCACATAGGATCTCTTCGAGCGGTGATACCGTGCCATGACTACGCGAGAATGTACAAGGGGAAATTCATACTTCGCTTTGAAGACACGGACCCGAGACTGAAGAAGTCAGTCCTCGAATATTATGGACAGATCGAGAAGGACGTGAAATGGCTGGGTTGCCAGTGGGACGAGGAGTACATCATGAGCGATAGAGTCCCGATTTACTATGAGTATGCGGAGAAAGCTCTCGGACAGGGGTTCGCATTCGTTTGCACATGTGAAGCTGACCAGTTCAAGGCGATAATCGAGTCAGGACGAGCTTGTCCACATAGGTCCAGGAGTCCTGCTGAAAATCTCGAACTGTGGCACAAGATGCTCAGTGGAGAGCTAAAGGAAGGAGAGGCTGTGGTTCGTGTCAAGACAGAGACGACTCACCCGAACCCAGCGGTTCGAGACTGGCCAGCTTTCCGAATAATCGATCCCGAGAAGTATCCTCATCCTCGAGTCGGGTCCAAGTATCGCGTCTGGCCCTTGTACAACTTCTCCGCTGCGGTAGACGATCATCTGATGGGTATTACTCATATTATTCGGGGGAAGGAGCACTTGACCAACGCGGTCAGACAGACCTTTCTCTACAAGCACATGGGTTGGTCGTATCCCGAAGCGATCGAGTACGGCCGGTTGAAGATGATTGGTTTCAAGCTGAGCAAGTCAGAGATGGTGAAAGAGCTTGAAGAAGGATTGGTCGATGGATTCGACGATCCCAGAATTCCGACTATTGCCTCGCTTAGGAGGAGGGGTTATTCTCCTGAGGCGTTGCGAAAGATTGTTCACGAGATGGGCGCTCGGCCGGTGGACGCGACTTTAAGTTGGGATAACATCAATGCTGCCAATCGCAAAGAGATCGACAAACTAGCGCATAGATACAATTTCATTCCTAATCCTGTTCCCATGGATGTGGACAATGTCTCACAAGCGTTCGAAGCGCATCTGCCTCTTCACCCGGAACTTCCATCGCTTGGAAACCGGACATTGAAAGTGGTACCTCGCGAGGGTGTAGCTCGAATATGGCTGTCGGGATCTGATCTTCAAGTGTTCGAGAAGGCGAAGGTTGTGCGGCTCATGGAACTGTTCAATGTAGAAATTCATTCAACAAATCCAGATCTGGTCAAAGCAACTTTTCACAGTCAAGAATACGCGAAGGCTCGAGAACTCAAAGCGCCTCTGATACAATGGG
>Ga0209237_1000024_pt1 | contig 60814 bp, 54 predicted proteins | sample GraSoi013_1_40cm_2_FD_185820 | JGI IMG/M metagenome (GOLD analysis project Ga0209237, IMG submission 185820) | Grasslands soil microbial communities from the Angelo Coastal Reserve, California, USA - Sample 10_02_2013_1_40cm (SPAdes) (version 2) | ecosystem: Environmental > Terrestrial > Soil >...
CCCTCCGTCCCGCTCTTCCACCCGTCCCCCCTGGGACGCGAGGATGTGGGTCGCCAGCTCGAACCCGAGGACCCCCCCGGTAGGATCGCCGCTGGCGCGCTCCTCGGGGGCGGGCGGAATCAGCGGCTTGGGCGCCGCCTCCGCCCGGATGTGCAGCGCCGGACTCTCAGCGTCAGCGCGCCCGGAGATGGACAGGCGCGGGGCAGGCGACGCGCGCGCCATGTGCTCGAGCAGCAAGCGCACTGCGCGCCGCAGCATCTCCACGTCGCCGACGGTCGAGACCTCATCCAGCTCGAGCACCCAACTCTCCGTCGATACACCGTCTTTTTCCGCCAGAGCGTGCATGGCGGGCTCGACGAGATCCTTGAGGCCCACGTTCTCCCGCTTGAGCTCGTAGCCGTGCTCCAGGATCCGTTCGATGGTGAAGAAATCATCGACGAGGCGTCGCATCCGCCTGAGCGCGCGCAGGGAGACGTCGATCATCTTCTCCGCGCGAGCGCCGGCGCGGTCCGCCGGCTCCATCCTCTTCAGCAGATCGCAAGACCAGAGTGCCGTCGCCAGCGGGTTCTTGATCTCGTGCGCGACGAAGCCGAGATACTTCCCCCGCATGGGCCTGGACGGCATCCCGGCCAACCTAAGCGCAGGCACAAGAGTGCGCAAGCGAACGGCTGCTCAAGAGTTACCGGTCTAGCGGGCGGGCAGGCCTGCAGTTCTTACCGGCCGCGTGGACATACATCCGACTCGAAGACGTCAAGCCCCTGTGAACCGCGGTTCTGCCGCGGTGGCATCCCACTTGCTCATGGCAACGGCATCGTTCCGAGCCCGGAGGAACCATGCAACCGTCTGCCCTTCCGTCGAGCACTGGCTCACTTGCCATGTACCTGGCGGAGATCAACAAGTACCCACTTCTCACCGTCGACGAAGAGCAGCGTCTCGCACGGCTATACGCCAGAAGCGCGGATCTAGATGCGGCGCACAAGCTGGTGACCTCGAACCTCAGGTTCGTGGTGAAGGTCGCTTACGAATACCGCAGCTACGGGATCAAGATGGCCGACCTCATCCAGGAGGGGAACATCGGCCTGATGAAGGCGGTGCAGAAGTTCGATGCCGACAAGGGCATCCGCCTCATCTCCTATGCGGTGTGGTGGATCCGCGCCTTCATCCAGAACTACATCCTGAAGAGCTGGAGCCTGGTGAAGCTCGGGACCACGCAGGCGCAGCGCAAGCTGTTCTTCTCGCTCGCGCGCACCCGGCGCGAGTTGGAGAAGTTCGACGGCGTCACCGGGGACATGCAGAAGGCCAGCGAGGGCGCCATCGCCAAGAAGCTGCGCGTGAAGCCCGGCGAAGTGCTGGAGATGCAGCAGCGGATGGAAGGCCGCGACCTCTCGCTCGACGCTCCGATGGGCGAGGACGGCGGTTCCTCCCACGTGGACTTCGTGATGGACGGCGCCGACCTCCCGGACGCGGAGATCGCCGAGCAGGAAGAGCACCACATCGTGCAGGAGCGCGTGCTCGAGGCCTTGGGCCGCCTCGATCCGCGCGAGCGCTACATCATCGAGCAGCGGATCATGAACGACAAGCCGATGACGTTGAAGGAGCTCGGCGAGCACTTCGGTTTCTCGCGCGAGCGGGCGCGTCAGTTGGAGATCCGCGCCAAGGCGAAGCTGGAGGCCGAGCTCGGCGAGCTGATGGACGAGCTGTTCCCGAACGAGGAGCGCCTGCCCGTCGCCGAGACGGCGTAGAGCGCCCACGGCAATGGTACCCTCGCGCGATGCGTCGCGTCGCCGGGCTGCCCCCCGTCTACTGGTGGCTCTGGCTCGGGTACCTGCTCTCCTCCCTGGGCACCTTCGTCTTTCCGTTCCTCGCGCTGTACCTCTCGTCCCGCGGAATCGACGCCCGGCAGACCGGCCTCGTCCTCTCGCTCCTGGGCGTGGGAGCGGTCCTCGCGGGACCCATCGGCGGGCAGATCGCCGATCGGGTGGGACGCAAGCCCGCCCTGCTGCTCGCCCTCGCCTTTTCCGCCGCTTCCGCGCTGTACCTGGGCTTCGTCCGGTCGCCCCTGGCGATCGCGCCCGGAGTGCTGGCCTTCGGGCTCGGCGTCTCGATGGCGCGGCCGGCGATGCAGGCCATCGTCGCGGACGTCCTGCCGCCCGATCTTCTCGGCCGTGCCTTCGCGCTCCTCTACTGGGCAACGAACGTCGGCATCGCCTTCTCGGCGTGGATCGGCGGCGTGCTCGCGGGACGGACCTGGCTCGGGCTCTTCGCGGGCGACGCGTTGACGACGGTCCTCTTCGCAGCGCTCGTCGTGTTCCGGGTGCCGGAGTCGCGGCCCCTGCCCGCCTCCGGCGGACGCGCCGTGGGTTGGACCGCCTTGGTGGGCGATCGCCCTCTCCTGGCATTCCTCGCCACGCACTTCGCCTTCATGATCGTGTTCTGGCAGTTCCAGTTCGCCCTTCCCCTCGCCGTGGTGGGCAGCGGCTTCGGGACACGGGAGTATGGCCGCCTCATGGCGCTCAACTGCGCCGCCGTGTTCGTCACGCAGCCGTTCACCGCGCGCTGGTTGCGATCGATCGATCGCGGGATCCTGCTGGCGATCGCCTCCATCTGCGTCGGGTTGGGATTCGGCGCGTATGCGCTCAGCTCCAACATGCCGCAGTTCTACGCTGCCACGCTGGTCTGGACGGTCGGCGACGTGGTGGGGCTGCCGCTCGTCAGCGCGGTCGTGGCGTCCATGAGCCCGGCGGACCTGCGCGGGCGCTACCAGGGCGCGCAGATGCTCGCGCAGGCGCTGGCGATGGTCGCGGCCCCGCTGGTCGCCGGCGCTGTGATCGACGCGTTCGGACTGCGCGTGCTCTGGGGCGGCTGCATCGTCATCGGATTTGCCGCGTCCGCTGCGCATGCGCTGCTGGGGGCTGCCCGCCGCCGCTCCGCGCTCGCGGCCTGACGCTCACTTCCTTGCCGCGCGCGGGAACGCGGACCTTCCCGCATAGCGCGCCGAGAGCCCGAGTTCCTCTTCGATGCGAAGCAGCTGGTTGTACTTCGCGATCCGATCGCTGCGGCTGGCCGAACCGGTCTTGATCATCCCGCAGTCGCACGCGACGGCGAGGTCCGCGATGAACGCGTCCTCCGTCTCGCCCGATCGATGGCTCATCACCGTCCGGTAGCCGCTGAAGTGCGCCAGGCGGACGCAGTCCATCGTCTCCGTGAGGGATCCGATCTGGTTCACCTTGATCAGCACCGCGTTGGCGATGCCCTGCGCGATCCCCCGCTCGAGCCGCTGGGTATTCGTGACGAAGAGATCGTCGCCCACGAGCTGCACGGTGGTACCGAGGCGGTCGGTGAGGAGCTTCCAGCCGTCCCAATCGTCCTCCGCGTAGCCGTCCTCGATGGAAACGATGGGGAAGTCCCTCGCCCAGCCTGCGTAGAGCTCCGCCAGCTGCGCGCGATCGAGGGTCTTGTGCTCCCCTTCCAGGACATACTTGCCGTCCTTGAAGAACTCGCTCGCTGCGCAGTCGAGGGCGAGCACCAGATCGTTGCCCAGCTTGTAGCCAGCCTTGCCGACGGCCTCGGCGATCAATTCCAACGCCTCCCTGTTCGACTTCAGGCTGGGGGCGAAACCACCCTCGTCGCCGACGCCGGTGAAGTAGCCGCGGGCCTTGAGCACGCCCTTGAGGGCATGGAAGACCTCCGCCCCCATGCGCAACGCTTCGGCGAACGTGGGCGCTCCCCAGGGGACGACCATGAACTCCTGGATGTCCACGTTGGAATCGGCGTGCGCGCCGCCGTTGAGGATGTTCATCAGCGGGACCGGGAGCGTCCGCGCGTTGAGCCCGCCCAGGTAGCGATAGAGGGGTGTGCCGAAGCTCATCGCGGCCGCGCGCGCCGCGGCGAGCGAGACCCCGAGGATGGCGTTTGCGCCCAGCGCTTTCTTCGTGGGCGTTCCATCCAACTCGATCATCAGCCGGTCGAGCCCTTCCTGGTCCGCGGCGTCCATCCCGATCAGCCGGGGAGCGATGCGGCTGCGCACGTTCTCCACGGCGGTGCGCACGCCCTTGCCCCCGTAGCGCCCCTTCTCTCCGTCGCGCAGCTCGTGCGCCTCGTGCTCACCGGTGCTCGCGCCGGAGGGCACGGCCGCGCGCCCGACGGTGCCGGAGGCGACGGTCACCTCGCACTCCAAGGTGGGATTGCCGCGGCTGTCGAGGATCTCTCTGGCGTGGACGTCGACGATTTCGGTCATGGCGCGGCCCCTAACATGCCTGCCGGCCTGCGGCAACGGCGGTCGGCCCGCGGGCCGGCCCTCGATGTGCTAGAAGCCGCCTCCCACACGGAGGACGACATGGGTCTGCTCGAAGGCAAGGTCGCGATCGTCACCGGATCGGGCGGCGGTATCGGCCGCGAGCACGCGCTGCTCTTCGCGCGGGAGGGCGCGAGGGTGGTGGTGAACGATCTCGGCAGCGATCGGCACGGAGGCGGCAAGGGGGCGGACATGGCCGACAAGGTCGTCGCCGAGATCAAGGGCATGGGCGGCGATGCGGTGGCGAACTACGACAGCGTCGCCACGCGCGAGGGGGCGGACGGGCTGGTGTGGAGCGCGTTGAACAAGTTCGGCAAGCTCGACATCGTGGTGAACAACGCCGGCATCCTGCGCGACAAGACCATCCTGAACATGAGCGAGCAGGACTTCGATCTCGTGATCGACGTCCACCTGCGCGGCACGTTCCTCGTCACCCAGGCGGCGGCGCGCGTGTTCAAGGTGCAGGGCAAGGGCGGCCGCATCGTCAACACCACCTCGCTTTCCGGCCTGCTGGGGAACTTCGGGCAGGGGAACTATGCGGCGGCGAAGGGCGGCATCTACTCGCTGACGCGGACGGCGGCGCTCGAGTTCCAGCGGATGGCGGTGACGGTGAACGCGATCGCTCCGGTGGCGCTGACGCGGATGACGCAGGACCTGGCGATGTTCAAGGGGATGACCCCGGAGCAGATCGGACCCCAGTACATCGCCCCCGTGGCCGCGTTCCTGGCAAGCGACCTTGCCGGGGACATCACGGGCACCATCGTGGGCGTGCAGGGTCCGAAGATCTTCCTCTACAGGATGGCAGAGACCTCCGGGGTGGCTCGCGAGGGCGGGCCGTGGAGCGCCGCCGAGATCAAGGAGAGATGGGCGGAGATCGCGCGGTAGTCGCGGCCCCCCGAAGTGCAACGAGGGCCCCCTGAACGGGAGCCCTCGTTCATGTGCCCGGTCCAGAATCGGCCGGGCGGCCCCGCCACCGCGGGGAAACCCTACGCTGGCACCGAGTAGTCGATGATGATCACGCCGCGCTGCGGCTCGTCATCCTCCTCGTTGCGGTCGTTCTGGCGCTGCGGGGTCGGCTCCGGCAGGGGCAACTCGATACGCGGCCGCTGGTTCTCCTGCTCCCGCTCGCGCTTCTTGATCTCTTCAATGATGAAGGCGTCGAGCATTGGAGAACCTCCGGGTCACCTACAGGATAGATGCAATCCTGGCACCATCGTTTCACGACCCCCGCGTTTTCCGCCGCCCGTCCCCTGGCCTCCAGAGGGCATGTCCGCCCCCTTCAGAACTTGTAACAATCCACCCACTCGGGGTCAACATACCCACTGTGGGCAACGTACGCCTCAACGCATTGTTTCACGGAGACTCTCCGCGCGGGTCTTGAAATTGGCGAGCATGTTGGGAAGGCCCCGCTCCGCCAGCGCCTTCTCGAGCGTACCCGGAACCATGGGCCCGAGGTCGATCTCGATCGCGTAGGTCGCCCGCGTTCCGCCGGCTCGGGTGGCCTCGATGGTCCAGGCGCCCTCGTTCGCGCGCATGAATTCGCCGCCGCGGACGAGCGTCCACTCGATGCGCTCGAGCGAGCGGGTGATGTGGCGGAGCGTGAAGTCGAACAGCTTCAGCTTCACGTCGAGCCAATACGTGACGTCCACGGAATCGCCCTGCCGCTGGCCTACCCTGACCGCCTTCACCTCCGGCACGAACTCCGGGTAGCGCGCGTAGTCCTGCACCACGCGGTGGAACGCCTCGGGCGTCACATCGATCTCGATCGACCGGCTCACACGGACCAGATGCCCTTGGGATCGCACGATCGTCGGAAGCCTCCAAGGCGCAGTCTGACGCACTGCGCACACTTGTGCTAGCGATTCGCACGCTGGAGAAGCCGGCCACGTCGCCGTCGCCGTCAACGCTCACGTGACGTTGGGCGTTGACGTGGACGTGAACGGCGACGGCGACGTGGCCGTGATCGGCCTACCCGTACGCGGGCTTGTGCTCGAAAGTATGCCGCGACTGGATGTACCGGATGGTGCGGCTCTTCGAGCGCATCACCACGGAGTGGGTCTCCGCCCCACCCTTGAAGAAGCGCACCCCGCGCAGGAAATCCCCTGAGGTGACGCCGGTAGCCGCGAAGACCACGTTCCCCCGCGCCATCTCGTCCACCTCGAAGATCTTCTTCACGTCCTTGATCCCCATCTTCTGCGCGCGCTCGATCTCCTTCTCGTTGCGAGGCGCGAGCCGGCCCTGCATGTCGCCGCCCATGCAGCGGATGGCAGCGGCCGCGATCACGCCTTCCGGCGCCCCGCCGATGCCCATCAGGACGTCGACACCGGTCTCCGGAAAGCAGGTGGCGATGGCGGCGCTGACGTCTCCGTCGCCGATCAGCTTGATGCGAGCGCCGGTCCCGCGGACTTCGTCGATCAGCTTCTCGTGCCGGGACCGGTTGAGGATGATCACCGTCAGGTCGTCGACGTAGACCCCCTTGCGGTCGGCGATCGCGCGCAGGTTCTGCGACGGGCTCTTGTTCAGGTCGATCGCGCCCCTGGCGGAGGACCCCACCGCGATCTTGTCCATGTACGTGTCCGGCGCGGCGAGCAGGTTGCCCTTGTCCGCCATGGCGATCACGCTGAGCGCGTTCGGTCCGCCAGTGGCGGTGATCGTCGTCCCCTCCAGCGGATCGAGGGCGATGTCGACCTCGGGATCCGCGGCGTCGCCCTTCCCCACCTTCTCGCCGATGTAGAGCATGGGCGCCTCGTCGCGCTCGCCTTCCCCGATCACCACCGTCCCGCGGATGTTCAGCTGGTTGAACGCCTTGCGCATCGCGTCCACCGCGACCTGATCGGCCAGCTTCTCGTCGCCGCGGCCCATCACCCGCGCCGAGGCCATCGCCGCCGCCTCCGTCAGCCGCACCGCCTCCAGCCCGATGTTCCTATCCATTCCGCTTGCCCTCCTGACCAGCAGTCGCGCCGCTGCGCAGCTCCAGCCGGCCGCCCTGCAGCTTCTGCAGCAGCCAGTCCGGAGCGCGGGTCGGCCTCAGCTCCGGACCCACGCAGACGTGGACCGTATGGCCCAGGGCGATCACCGCGCCGTCCTGCTCGCGGTGCACCTTGTACTCGAATCGGATCTTCACCCGGGTATGCGTCTCGGAGAGATGCACTTCGAGCACGTCGTCGTACTTCGCGGACTTGACGTACTGCACCGATGCCTCGAGGACCGGCAGAAGGATGCCTCGGCTCTCGATCTCCCCATAGGAGAGCCCCAGGCCGCGGATGAAGTGGCCGCGCGCTCCTTCGAAGAACCGGAGGTAGTTGGCGTAGTAGACGACGCCCATCTGGTCGGTGTCGCCGTAGATGACGCGGACGCGGTAGGGCTCCACTCGGCGTCGTCTATCACTGCCCGACGCGATAGGCGACCAGCTGCAGACGCGTTTGTTCCTGCTGCCGACCCTTGGCGTCGACGGTGCTGGTCACCAGCTGCACCAGTCCGACCTTCGGAGCGTACGTCCACTCCGTGACGAACTTGCCCCCTTTGGCGAGGACCTGCTCGTTGCGCACCACGGCGCAGCGGGTGAAGGTCCCTGCTTGGGTCACGGCGCTGCCATCCATGCTGACGACTTCGAAACGCTGCACGATCAAGTTCTCGACCGCGCTCCAGGTGGCTCCCGCGGAGAGAGGCGTGCGCAGCAGATACCGGTCGGCGTCGCGCACCCCGTCCGGCTCGTAGCGAAGGCGGCCGCGGTGGTCGTCGATGAACCAGGGACCGTCTCGTCCGACGATCTGGATGGTCTCGCGCCGGTCGGAACCGCGGAACGAATACGTCCAGGAGTTGCCGACGGCGAGCGGGTAGTACCTGGTGGCATCCTCGCCGGATCCGGCCGCGGGCGATGCCTGCGGCCCGGCCTTGCAGGCGAAGAGCAGCAGTCCGAGAGCGGCGGCCCTTCTCACGGGCGGACCCGCCTGCGCTGCGAGACGCGGGCGGCGTCCTCCTTCTTCCGGCGGATGAGGTCCTCGTACGCACCCTTCGCCGCGCGGCGCGTCTCCTCGTCGGGCGCGCCGCTCTCGAGCGTGAACAAGAACGCCTCCGCCTCGGCGCCGCCCAGGCTGGCGATGGCGTAGAGGATGGGCCCGACGTCGTCAGGATGCCGGTGACGGGTCATCTCGATCAGCGGGGCCACGGCCCGGCGGTCGCCGATGGCGATCAGCGCTCCCGTCGCCCGGCGCGCCACTTCCGCATTCGGATCCTCCAGGCGCGCGATCAGCTGCGGCACCGCCGCGGGGCTGCGCCGATCGGCGAGCACCCGGATGGCGTAATCGCGGACCCGGGCATCGTCCGCGGTGAGGTCCTTGAGCAGCGCGTCGTCCGTCTTTCCCCGTGCATCGATCTGCGCGTCGAGCGCGGCGACCGCCTCGCGGAGCGCGGCTTCCGCCGCGGCGCTGAAGGCGGCGTGGCGGGCGGCTGGATCCAGGCTGTCGTCGGCGTTGGTGGGCCTGCGCGCGGCTCCCTCGGCCACCAGGCGCTCCACGTCGCCTTGCGCGCCCGTGGACGTCATCTCGAGGGTGACCGCGACGTCCGCGACCTCCTGCTCGAGGAGCGGCTTCGAGGGGTCGAACACGCCCGCCGGAGCGAGCGTCCTCTGGGCCCGGTCGATGTCGAGCTGGATGCGCAGCGGACCCCCTTCGCGCACCGCGAATCGGCCGCTCGCCTCGAGAGCGGCGCGCACTTGCTCGCGCAGGGCCTCGGAGGACTCGCCGATCTCCGGCTTGCCCGCCAGTCCCGCCTCGCTGACGCTGATGCTGCCGACCACCAGCGCGCGGTTGGAAGCCGACGGCTTGCACGCCGTTGCGGCGATCGCGAGCGCGGCCAGGCTTTTCGCTGGATGCATCGGCGCTGTCCTGGGCCCGATGCTAAGGGCGCGCGCCCCCGCGGTCAAAAAGGGTCCGGCTTCTGCGTTTCCGGCGCCTCGGCCGGCTCCTCGCTGCTTCCGGCCGGCTCCGCGCTGCTTTCGGCCGGCTCCGTGCCCGACGAGTCCTCGCGTCCGGTTGTGGTCGCGGAGACCACAGTCGGCCCAGGGGGCGGCGCGAATCGCATGGTCCCCGCAGGCTGACCCCACGCCTGTTCGGCGGCGCTGGTTGCGCGAGGCCGCTCCTCGCGACCGCGCCGGCGGCGCGCTTCGCGTGGCTCCTCGCCCTCGGCGCCCGGGGCCGCGGTTTCCGCCCCAGGCTGGGCCTCGGAAGGGACCTCCTCGGGTGCCGCCTCGGGTTCGCCCGTGCCGCTCGCGCCAGCGGAAGCGATGGCCGTGGACTCGGCGACCGGCGGCGGGGGAGCCGCCTCCTCTTGCGGCGCGGCCGGGCGCTCTTCCCTTTCGCGCTTGCGCTCGCGGATTTCGCCGCGGTCCTCCCGGTGCCGCAGAAGGCCGGCGAAGAATGCCTCGTCCAGATCGGGCACCTCCACCGTCTGCACGGTGACGCCGACGCGGCAGGCGATCATCTCCTCCGGCAACGCCTCGCCGGTGTACAGCGCGACCGGGGCCTGGCCGGCAGCGCTGGCCTCGCTGCGCGCGTCGCGCCCCGCTTCTCCGGGGGCGAGCACGAGGCCCATCTGCGCCGAGTAGTGGGCCAGGTCCTTGCGCAGCTCCTGCACGTCCGCGCGTCCGATTTCCCTGCCCCCGCGCACCAGCTTCACCGCCACGCGCAGATCGGATACGCCGCGCCGCTGACGCGCCAGGTAGAGCGGGCCTTCCTTGCTGCGCTTCGCCACCCGCACGTCGCGCATCCCCATCCTGTCGAGGAGCGCCGCGCACAGGTTCTCGAAGGCGCTGGTATCCAGCTCCGTCACCCGGCGGCGCAGCGCGCGGATCACCGCCCGCCGCACCTCCGTGCCCAGCTGGATGGCGCCGAGCGGCCGCGCGCCAACGTGCGGTACACGCGTCTCTTCCGGGAGCGCCGTGGGCGGAGGAAACTCGACCAGGGTCACCCGGTCTCCGTCGACGATGAAGGCCGGCTTGCGACCGGCCTCGGTCCGCCGCCGGTTGTCCTCGAGAAGCGCGGCGACCAGGGACGGCAGGTCGCGCACCAGCGCGTCGGAGAGGAGCTGCCGGTGGAGCAGATCCGCCGCGAGCTCGGCCAGCACCGCGCCGGTCTGACGCTGCGCGAGCGCCTCGAAGACCACCTCCGCCGGCGGGGGGAAGCGCCGCTGCCCCTTGCGGCCCTGGTCCTGGCGGCGCCGCTCCGCCTCCACCTCTTCGGAGCCTTCCTCGTGCTCGGCCTGCAGCTCCGCCAGCCTGCGCCTGGCCTGGGCATGGATCGCGCGGGGCTCGCGCTCGCGCGGCCGATAGAGCGGCTCGCCGGTCTCCGCCGGCTGCATGGGCGGCACCACCGCCTCCACTTGCAGCTCCTGCGGGACTGCCCATTCGAGCAGCGCGAAGGTCCCCTCCGGCATCACCGCAACGACTTTGCGGTCGTCCTCGCGCCTGGCCATGGCGGCGAGGCGCTGGCCCATGGTGATCTCCGGATCCTGCCCCACGTGTGAGAGAAGGTTCTCCCGAAGGGCGGCATCCGCGATTTCCTTGTAGTGCAGGGGCTTGCCAGCGCGCCGCAGGACCTCCACGGCCGCTTCGGTGAACGTCATGTGACACTCCGCGGGAGTGCGGTCGGGACCAGGTGGAGGCTACCCTTCCGCCGCTCCGAAAATTCCAGTCAGCCTATTGAGTTGCCTTGGCGGTGTCAACGAACTTAGCCTCTTTGCAGTGATCCGCATCCGACCCGGCCGATCGTGGCGCCTCAACCCCGCGTATGTGGGCGAGCTTCGCGCGCTGCGCGGCGCTCGCGCCAAGGGCTTCACGGGCTCGGACATCCTCGACGTGCTGGGCATCGAGGTCGACGGAGTCGACATCGCGGCCGGCGTCGGCGAAGCGCGCGTGTTGCAAGCGGTCGACGAGCTGGCGCAGGCGTTGATCCGCATCGGCGAGGGCCAGCCGGCGGCGCAGGCCACCATCGGCCCGGGACCGACGGAGCTCGTGCTGGAAGCGCGCGGGCACGATCTGCTGCTCACGCTGGTGACGCTGGCCCCGCCGGCGCGGGTGATCGCTTCCGGCCTGCTGGTCGACGGGCAGAAGATGAGGGCGGCGACGCTGCACGCCGCGCGTGGCTTGCTCCTCGACCTGCTCGCGATCAGCCCGGCGCTGTCCGGAGCGCGGCTCGCGCGCCGGCTGGGAGCGGAATGCGCCATGCTCGCTCGAGGCCGGCATCGGCCGGCAAGGCCGCGGCCGCCGCGCGATGCGGAGCCGCAGACGTTGCTCAGCCACGTGCATCGCAAGCCGGAGAAGCTGTCGATCCAGCTCCCGCCCGAGACGATGGCGCGCCTGCGGAGCGTAGCCGAGATCCCCTTCGCGCCGCTCGCCGCGCACGTCGGACGAGGTTCCGTCACGCTGCTGCGCAGCGGCGCGCCGGGCCTCACCTGGGAAGGGCCGGTGTTTCTCTTCCTGCGAAATCTGCTGGCGGACGCCGGCCGGCTCATCGAGGCATGGGAGAGCGGCGAACCGGCGTTGACCCTGATGTTCGGCACGCACGAGCTGCGCTGGGACTTGACCGCGGACGAGGTGCGAGCGCAGGGTTGGAAGCGGCCGCTGAAGCTTCCGCCGCTGCGTCTGGCGAAGATCGCCGCGGGCGCGTCCGAGCTGTACGCCGACGAGACCCTGCGGCACGGCAGCGACGAGCTGGCGGCAGACCTGCGCGAGCGGGCGCGCGCGCTGCTCACGCACTGCACCGATCTGGAGACCGGAGATCTGCGCCGCACGCCGGCTGCCGTCGCCGCTCCGCCGCCGCAGGAGGCGCGCGAGAAGCGAGCTTCCCTCGCGCACGGACGGATCCGTCGCCTCGTCTATCGCGAGATCTGGCGCAACCCTGCTGCCGGCGCCGTGCGCGCCGTTCCGATCGAGCAGGGCCGGCTGGTGGTCGAATCCAGCGAGCACCTCGCCGCCCTGGACCTGCTCACCGGCGAGGAAATCTGGCGCGTGCCCGCGGCGCCCGGAGCGGTGAACCGCGGCTCCGAGCTCTTCTATGCGGAGCACGGAGACGCCCTGGTGCGGCTCGATGCGCTGTGCGGTGAAGTGCGCTGGAAGCGCCGCCTGCGCGGGGCGAGGCAGCCGGCCCGGCTATGGCCGCTCTCCGCGGGCGTGCTACGGGCCTTGCCGGGCGAAGGGCTCGCGCTGGTCGGCGACTCGGGTGCGCTGGAGTTCCGCGCGAAGCTCCCCGGCGGCGCGCCGCACGACGTGCTCCCCGTGTCCGGCGTGCTCGTGGTCGCGCTCTCCTCCGGGTCGCTGGCCGGACTCGACCCGGCAGACGGCCGCATTCTCTGGAAGCGCCGGTTTCGCGCCCGGACCTTGCTCGCCTGCGGGGCCCGCGCGCTGGCGGTCTCGAGCGAGACGCTGTCCTGCATCGACCCGCAGACGGGCAAGACGGACTGGGAAAGGGAAGTCCCGCCGGATGCCGGCGACGCGGCGGTGCACGACGGCGCGGTGGCGGTCCTGGCAGGGGGCGCAGTCTCGACGTTCTCGCTGGGGGGCGGCGAGCGCCGCAGCCGCTTCGAGCTCGGTTGGGCGCGGCACCTGCTTTCGGACGAGGATGGCGCGCTGATCGCGGTGGGGCCGGGCGGCGCGGCGATGCGCCTCGACGGCCGCAAGCGATGGTCGATCGACGGCGCCGGCGACGCGTCCGCGGCGGGAGTCCTGCGGCGGGGAGTGCTTCTGCTGCAGCGCGGCCCGACCGAGCTGTACGACGCCGCCGACGGCCTTCTCGTCGCCCAGCTTCCCGCGGCGCGGGCGGCGGCGCTGGGCGCCGACCTCTGCTGTGCGCTGCTCCACGAGGACGCCGTCAGCCTGCACAAGCTGGCCACGCACCTGAGCGTGGTCTAGAGACCGAAGGCGGCTTAGCGATTACGCTTGAGCGCTAACCGTGCCAGCACGGGTCGTGAAATGTGTTCTAAGTCACCACTTCACGGGCGAGAGGTCCTGTTCGGCGTACTCGTTGAAGGTGACGCGGCGTTGCTGGTGCAGCAGCGGGACCTGCACGTCGCGCGAGTAGGTCAACCAGATGTGCATGAAGGCGGGGACCTGCGTGCGCTCGATGCGCAGATCGCCGTCGTCGACGTCGATCCGCATCTCGGTGATCACGCGGCCGTGATCCTCGACCTTCTGATCGAAGAGGTGGTGCAGCTCCTTGAACACGTACTCGTGGATGCGGCGATCGTCGGCCTCCCGGTACGACAGATTGGCCGCTTCCTTGAGCACGCGCTTGACCTCCAGGTTCTCCCAGTAGGCCCCGCCGTAGGTCACGGCCCAGAGCACGCCTGCGAACACCGCCGCGAACAGCAGCACGGTGATGAAGGTGATCCCGAGGTCGCTCCGCCGGTGCACCCGTCCAGTTTACACAGGGGCAGAGTTGCTCCCAGAATTCGTCTACCTGACCCCGCGGAACATCCGTTCGAGGCGGATGCCCACCTTTCCCCCGAACGAGATCCAGATCACGCTGGCGCGGCCTTTGATGTAGCTGAAGGGGATCTGGCCGATTCCACCCTCCACGCGGCTGTCGGCGGAGTTGTCGCGGTTGTCGCCCATCATGAAGACCCGGCCCTCTTCCACCACGAACGAGCCGGCGCGCTGGAAGACCGGGTCCTTGCGGACAAGGATGGGGTGCTGGTGACCGTCGAGGTTCTCGATGTACATGCGAGCGACAACGTCGATGTCGGTATCCGTGTACTCGGAGTGGTCCTTGTAGGTGTAGTCGCCGTCCTCGACGCGCTTCTGCTCGACGCCGTTGATGTAGAGGACGTTCTCGCGGATGTCGATGTGGTCGCCCGGCAGACCGACCACCCGCTTCACGTAATCGACGTCCGGATGCTGCGGATTGATGAAGACGACCACATCGCCGCGCTTCGGCGGCCGCTCCCAGAGCTTGTGCACCCGGCCCGGGTCGGTGAAGGGGATGCGCAGCCCGTAGCTCATCTTGTTGACGAAGATGAAGTCGCCCACCAGCAGCGTCGGGATCATCGAGCCGGAGGGGATGTGGAACGGCTCGAACACGAACGCGCGCAAGAGCAGCGCGACCAGGATGGCGCCGCCGATCGACTCCGTGTACTCGCGCACCGCGCCCTTGCGGGCGAAGGCGAGGTGCTGGTCGAGCGCCGCGTCGAGCGCGTGGCGCGCCTGCACCGCAGGCATGCCCTGCGGGCTCACCAGGGCCTCTTCAACGGTCAGGATCGCCTTCTCCACCTCCGCGGCGGCGCTCTCGGGGATCTTGCCGCGGTTGCGGCGCAGCAGGCGGCTCGCGCTGCGGCGCAGCGACCTCGCCTCGTTGCGCGCCCGGTTGCGCACCCCCCAGGGGGTCGCGGAACCGATGGTCGAGAGCAGGAAGATCGCCAGGAACACGCAGAGCGATCCGAGGAGGAATTCCTGCCGCCGCAAGAGGTGCTGGGCGACCAGCGCGATCGCGAACGTGCCGCCGAGGATGCCGGCGAGCTTACCGTAGCCGGCGGCCCCATAGAACGCGCGCGGCCCGCGGTCGGCCGCGGAGACCAACTCCGCCTCCCGCTTCGCCTGCGCCGCGCTGCGCGTCTCCGCCGCCGCCGTCATTCCTCCACCCGGAGCACGGCGAGGAACGCTTCCTGAGGGATCTCGATCTGGCCTACTGCCTTCATCCGCTTCTTGCCTTCCTTCTGCTTCTCGAGAAGCTTGCGCTTGCGCGAGATGTCGCCGCCGTAGCACTTGGCGAGGACGTTCTTGCGCAGCGCCTTCTGGGTCTCGCGGGCGATCACCCGCGAGCCGATGGCCGCCTGGATGGCCACCTCGTACATCTGCTTGGGGATCTCTTCCTTCAGCTTCTCGCAGATGGCGCGCCCGCGCTGGTAGGCGCGCTCGCGGTGCACGATGGTCGAGAGCGCGTCCACCAGCTCGCCGTTGATCAGGATGTCGAGCTTCACCAGGTCGGCTTCCTGGTATCCGAGGGGCTCGTAGTCGAGTGAGGCGTACCCGCGCGAGATGCTCTTCAGCTTGTCGAAGAAGTCGAACACCACCTCGGCGAGGGGAATCTCGTACGTGATCTGCACGCGCTTGGTACCGATGTACTTGATGTCCTTCTGCACGCCCCTGCGATCCTGGCAAAGCTGGAGCACGGACCCGACGTACTCGTTGGGCACGTAGATGTGCGCGAGCAGCATCGGTTCCATCAACTTCTCGATCTCGCCTTCCCCCGGCAGCTTCGCCGGATTGTCCACCGTGAGCTCGCTTCCGTCCTTCTTCACCACCTTGTAAACCACGGACGGCGCGGTGGTGATCAGATTCAGGTTGTATTCGCGCTCCAGCCTCTCCTGGACGATCTCCATGTGCAGCAGGCCCAGGTATCCACAGCGGAACCCGAAACCGAGGGCCTGGGAAGTTTCCGGCTCGTAGGTGAAGGCCGAGTCGTTCAGCCGCAGCTTCTCGAGCGCGTCGCGGGTGTTCTCGTAATCGGCCGAATCGACGGGGAAAATCCCCGAGAACACCATCGGCTTGATCTCCTTGAAGCCTGGGAGCGGCTTGTCCGTCGGGCGCTGGGGTTCGGTCAGCGTGTCGCCCACCTTGGCGTCCTGGATGACCTTCACGTTCGCGACGACGAATCCCACCTCGCCGGCGATGAGCTCGCCCTTTTCCCGCGCCTTGGGAGCGAATACGCCCACTTCGCTCACCTCGTACTCCCGGCGGTTGGACATGAACATGATCTTCTGCCGCGGGCGCACCGTGCCCTCGACGATGCGCACCAGCGTGATCACGCCGCGGTAGGTGTCGTACCAGCTGTCGAAGATCAGGGCCTTGAGCGGCGCCGCCGGGTCCCCCTTCGGGGGCGGCACGGTGTGGATGATCTCCTCCAGCAGCTCCTCGATCCCGACGCCCTCCTTCGCGCTGGTCGGCACGGCCTTGCTCGCGTCGAGGCCGATGACCTCTTCGATCTCGCGGCGCGTTCCCTCCACGTCGGCGCTGGGGAGATCGATCTTGTTGATCACCGGGACGACGGCCAGGTCGTGCTCGAGGGCCAGGTAGACGTTGGCGAGAGTCTGCGCCTCGACGCCCTGCGACGCGTCGACCACCAGCACCGCTCCCTCGCAGGCGGAGAGGCTTCGCGAGACCTCGTAGGCGAAGTCGACGTGGCCGGGAGTGTCGATCAGGTTCAGCACGTAGTCCTTGCCGTCGCGCCCGCTGCGCCAGTTCATGCGCACCGACTGGGCCTTGATGGTGATCCCCCGCTCCCGCTCCAGCTCCATGTTGTCGAGGAACTGGTCGTGCGCTTCGCGCTCGCTCACCGTGCCCGTCTTCTCCAGAAGCCGGTCGGACAGCGTCGATTTGCCGTGGTCGATGTGCGCGATGATCGAGAAGTTGCGCAGGTGCTGGTTCTGCTCAGGCATCGTCCCTTTCCGGGAGGCGGGGGATAACATGCGATGCCGCGACGCACAATGCCGGGGTCCGCGCTCTTAGAGATTGAGCTCGCTGCGGAAGTACGCCGCCGTGGGCTTCAGCCCATCTTCCAGCTCTACCTCCGGCTCCCATCCGAGCAGAGTGCGCGCGCGCGTGATGTCGGGCCGGCGCTGCTTCGGGTCGTTCTCCGGCAGCGGGCGCACGGACCGGACGCGGCCGCCGCTGCCCACCACCTTCCGGGTCGTCTCGGCGAGCTCGATCAACGTCATCTCGCGGGGATTGCCCAGGTTCACCGGCCGTGAATCGCCTTTCGCGAGCAGGGCGAGGAGCCCGGCGACCAGATCGTCGACGTAGCAGAAGCTGCGGGTCTGCGTGCCGTCGCCGAAGACGGTGAAGTCCTCGCCGCGCAGGGCCTGGGCGACGAAGGTCGGGACGGCCCGTCCGTCGTCGGCGCGCATGCGCGGTCCGTAGGTGTTGAAGATCCGGGCCAGCCGCACCGGCAGCCCGTGCACGCGCGCGTACGAGGTGGTGAGCGCCTCGGCGAAACGCTTGGCTTCGTCATAGCAGGCGCGCGGCCCGACCGGGTTGACGTTTCCGAAGTAGTCCTCGCGCTGCGGATGCTCGAGCGGATCGCCGTAGACCTCCGAAGTGCTGGCGTGCACGAACGTCGCGCCGAGGCGGCGCGCGAGATCGAGCGCGTTGCGCGTGCCGAGCGAGCCGACGTCCAGCGTCTCCAGCGGCAGCTTCGCGTAGTCGATCGGCGATGCCGGCGAGGCGAGGTTGAACACTGCGCCCGCCCCTCCCTGCAGGGGGATCGGCCGGCAGATGTCGTGCTCCACGAATGCGTACCGCGGATTGCCGCGGTGGCGCTCGGCGTTGTCACGGCGTCCCGTGAGCAGGCTGTCGACCGACACCACCTCGTCGCCGCGCTCGAGCAGCCGATCGACGAGGTGGCTGCCGATGAAGCCGGCCCCGCCCAGCACGATCGAGCGCATCACTTCGCCCTTCCGTACCGGTCCTCGAGGCGGACGACGTCGTCCAGCTCCGGCGTCGACGCTTCCAGCACGTCGCAGTCGGTCTGCGCGATCATCCGGTGCCGCAGGAGCGGCGTGACGTGGAACGACTCGCCAGCCCCGAGCGCGCGTTCCTCGAGCGCCGCGCCCTCTTCACCGGTCTGGAGCCGGATCGTGCCGGCGAGGACGTGCAGCGTCTCATCCTTGCGCAGGTGGTACTGCAAGCTCAGGGCGTGGCCCTTGTTGATGTGCAGGATCTTTCCCACGTAGCGATCGGTCCGCGCCCAGATGAGCTCGTATCCCCAGGGCTTTTCGATGCGGACGGGCTTGATCGAGGGCATCGTCAGTGGGTCGGCATCACGGCTGCGGCCGTGCGCAGCTCGCGCTCGACGTCCTTGCGGAAGCGGTTGGCGGAATCCTTGTCCCGGAAGGCGCCGACGCGCACCCGGTACCAGGTGCCCTTCGGCCCCAGGTTCGCCTCGACGACGTACGGCTTCAGCCCGGCGCCGCGCGCCTTCCCTTCCAGGCGAGCGGCATCACCGCGCTCCCGCGAGGCCCCCACCTGCACGGTGTAGTCGCCGACGTCGCGCGGCGGCGGCGTAAGCGAGACCATGGCGGGGATCTGGAGGACGCGCGGCGGCTCTGGAACCACGGTCGGTGTGCGCGGAGCGGATGCGACGGTGGTGCGGACGGGTTCGACCTTCTGCGTCGCCTGGGCTCGATCGGTTGCGGCTGCCCCAGCGGGCTTCGCGGCGGTTTCGGGAGCGGGAGGAGGCGCCTTCGCCGCGACGTCGGCATTGCGTGCCCGGGCGTCCAGCGCGGCGAGGTCATCTACCGGGCCGGCGGACCCCTGCATCGACGCGGCCCTGCGGCCGATCCTCACGCCGAGCGCGAAGACGGTCCCGAACAGGAGCAGCGCGCAGACCGCCAGCGCGATCGCCCGCCGTCCGTCGAGGGAAAACTCCACCTTCTCGCGCAGCCGCTGCACCTCGCGCATCCTGCGCGGGTGTACCAGACGGGAGCAGGTCGCCGCCACTTCTTCAGTCTTCCTCCGCCGCCGGAGCATCCATCCGCTCGGGCGCGGATACGCCGAGCACCGCCAGGGCGTTGGCCAGCGTCTGCTTCACCGCCCAGACGAGATAGAGGCGCGCGGTGGTCTTGCGCTCGTCGCCGGAAATGACCCGCTCGGTCTTCTTGTACTTCGTGTAGTAGCCGTGGAACTGCGCGATCGTTTCCTGGAGATAGAAGACCACCTTGTGCGGCTCGAGCGCCGAGGCGGCGTGCGCGACCAGCTCGGGAAACTGCAGGACGCGCTTGATCAGGTCGATCTCTTCGGGAAGCTGCAGCGCGCCCATGGCGTCCGGATCCCAGCGCGGCTCGACGCCCTTCTCCTCCCGCGCCCGGCGCAGGATCGCCGCGCAGCGGGCATGGCCATACTGGACGTAGAAGACGGGATTGCTGTTGTCGCGCTTCTGCGCCAGGCAGACGTCGAAGTCCAGCGCCATGTCTCCGCGGCGCAGCAGGAAGAACACGCGTGTGGCATCCGGGCCTGCGGTCTCGAGCAGCTCGCGCAGGGTGACGAAGTTCGCCGCGCGCTTGCTCATGCGGTAGGGCTGGCCGTCCTTCACCAGATTCACGAGCTGGAAGAGGATCACCTCCAGCTCGCCCCCCATCGCGGCCACCACGGCCTTCATCCGCGAGACGTAGCCTCCGTGATCCGCGCCCCAGACGTCGATCAGGCGCCGGTAACCGCGGGAGAGCTTGTCGAAGTGATAAGCGACGTCGGCCGCGAAGTAGGTGGGCTCGCCGCTGGTCTTGAGCAGCGGGCGATCGCGATCGTCCCCGAAGCGGGTCGTCTTCACCACCTTGAGCGGCTGCGGGACGTACTCCTCCTCGTCGATGTCGACTCCCTTGGGCGGCGGCAGCACCTCCATCGCCGTCATGCCCTTCTCGTCGAGCATGCGGATGGCCGCTGAGAGCCGGTCCTGGTCGTGGAGGAGCTTTTCGCTGAAGAAGCTGTCGAATCGGATCCCGAAGAGCCGCAGGTCCTCCTCGATCAGGTTCTTCAGGATCCAGTTGGTTGCGAATCCCCGGAGCGACTCGCGGATCTCCGGGAACGGCCGCGAGGGGTCTCCGCCGGCATCGAGCCACGCGCGCGCCACGTCCTTGACGTACTCGCCTTGATAGTCCTCCGGATCGAGCGGCACGCGCGGCACGCCGGGGCGCAGCTCGGTGGCGCGGGCCAGCACCGCGTGCGCGAGCCGCCAGACCTGCCCGCCCGCGTCGTTGATGTAGAACTCGCGGAAGACCTGGTAGCCCGCCCGCTCGAGCAGGTTCGCGACCACGTCTCCGATGACCGCCCCGCGTCCGTGGCCGACGTGCATCGGACCGGTGGGGTTCGCGCTGACGAACTCCACCATCGTGCGAAGGCCATGGCCGGCATCGCTGCGCCCGAAGCGCTCCCGCTGCTCCCAGACGGCGCGCAGCGCCTTGTGCCACACGTCCTGCGCCAGTCGGATGTTGAGGAACCCGGGCCCGGCGATCTCCGGCCTCGCGGCGAGCAACCCTTCCCGGTCCTCGATCCGGTCGACGATCGCCTGCGCCAGCGCCCGGGGGTTGGGCTTCGGCGCCCCGGTCGCCGCGGCATGCTGCTTCGCGAACGCCATCGCCGCGTTGGCCGCGAAATCGCCGTGCGCGGCCTGCTTCGGCGAGTCGAGCTGGACGGGGTACTCGCCCGGCGGCAACAGGCCATCCTGCACGCACCTCTGCAGCGCACTGCGCAGCAGCGCGGCGACCTGCTCCTTCACCATTTCGTTCCCTTGGAGTACTCCCGATCGAACGAGGGGCGCAGCCTGTCCCAGCTCGCGTGCAAGTGCTCGATCATCACCTTGGTGTCGCCCAGCACCGGCATGAAGTTGGTGTCCCCGTTCCAGCGCGGCACGACGTGCCAGTGCAGGTGGTCGGCGATGCCGGCGCCGGCCGTGCGGCCGAGGTTCATCCCGATGTTGTAACCCTGCGCCCCGTAGGCTTCACCGACCAGGCGAACCGCGACGCGCAGCATCTCCGAGAGCTCGTCGTGCTCCTCGCGCGGCAGCGCCGTCAGCTCGGCGATGTGCGCGCGGGGCACCACCATCAGGTGCCCGTTGTTGTACGGAAAGCGGTTGAGGATCGCGAAGGTGTGCGCGCTGCGGCCCAGGATCAGGTTCTCGCGGTCGTCGCCGGCCCGCGGCAGCTCGCAGAAGATGCATCCGGTCTGCCGCTCTCCCTTCGAGATCAGCTCCATCCGCCAGGGGGCCCAGAGCTGCTCCATCACCTCACCAGATTCGGCGCCAGGAACATGAGCCCGCCCTCGTGCGGCGCCGACCGCACGCCTTCGGTCGCGCCCTGGAACGCGCCCTGGAAGGCCCCGCGGACCAGATCCCGCAGCGACAGCTCGCGCTCGCGCGGCGGATATTGCACCTTCGGCTCTCCGCTCTGTCCGGCGAGCCCCCAGGCCGCCGCGACGGCGTCGTCGAAGCCGCCCAGCTCGTCGACCAGCTTGAGCTCCTTCGCCCGCTTGCCGGTGTAGATGCGCCCTTCGGCGATCTCGCGCACCCGCGCCTCGGGCATGCCGCGCCCTTGCGCCACCGCCTGCACGAACTGCGAATAGACGTCGTCCGAAATGCTCTGGATCTCCTCCCGATCCGTCTCCTGGATGGGACGGAACGGCGAGAGCGTGTCCTTGTACTTGCCGCTCTTGAGCGTCGTCTCTTCGACCTTCGCCCACTCCAGCAGGCCGCGCACGTTGAAGTGCAAGAAGATCACGCCGATGGAACCGGTGAGCGTCCCGGGCTCCGCGAAGATCCGGTCCGCCGGCGCCGAGATGTAGTAGCCGCCCGATGCCGCCATCCCGCCCATCGAGACCACCACCTTCTTGCGCGCCTTGATGCGCTTGATCGCGTCGTGGATCTCCTGCGAGGGAGCGACGGCGCCCCCCGGCGAGTCGACGCGCAGCACGATGGCCTTGATGTCGTCGTCCCTTTCGTACTTCTTCAGCAGCTTGACGATCTTGTCGGCGTCGATTCCGGCGGGCGCCGCCTCGCCGATGGTCCCCTTCGCCTCGACGATGCCGATGCGGGCGCCGACGGTGGTCTCCGTCTCCAGGCTGACGCCCGTGCTGGTGCTCTTCAGCGCCGAGTACGCGAGCAGCATGAAGCCGAACAGGACCAGGAACAGGCCACCGAAGATGACGCCGAGCACGATCGCCGCGCGCTTGTCCAACGTGACGCTCCTTCTCGAACAGAGGCCGCTTGCTACCACTCGGACCGTGTGGGTACAAGCGCGGCCGTGTCGTTCCGGAGCATGCTGACGAGCCTGGTCGAGCGCGTTTCCGGGGCCCGCGGCGCGGTGTTCTGCGATCACGAAGGCGAAGCGGTCGAGGTGGTGATCCGCGACGCCGCGCTCTCCGAATACGAGATGAAGGTGGTGGGCGCGCAGCTCGCGGCGGTGTGGCTGGATCTGACGGCCAGCGCGCAGGAGCACGGGGCGGGAGCCTTGATCGAGCTGCGACTGGGATGCAGCGCGGGCACCTTGCTCTGCCGATCGTTGCCGGAGGGATATTACGTCGTGCTGCTGGTCGGGATCGGCATCCCTGGCGCGCCGGCGGCCTTCGCGCTGCGCTCTGCGACGGCGGACATCGCCACGGAGCTTTGACCGCCTTCACCAGTCGCGGCCGCCGAAAGCGGCTCAGTCGCGGCCGCGGAAGGCGGCTCAGTCGCGGCCGCCGAAGGCGGCTCAGTCGCGGCCGCCGAACGCGGCTTAGCGACTGTGTTTTTAGACTGTACAGGTCATGAGACGTGTTCTAGTTGGTGGCCCCGTGCCGGGCATAGCGCACGAGCGCCCGCAGATCGGGACGATCCGGATCGAGCTCCAGTCCGGAGCGGCGGTGGCCCGGACCGGTGACGATGCCACCCCACCTCGAGGGGTCTTCCACCTCCAGTCCGTCGGGATCGAGCAGGAGCGGGTCGCGGGGATCGAGGTCCTGCGCCGATCGCAAGTACGCGAGCGCTGCCTTCTGCGCGCCCTGACCGTTCACCGCCAGCACGGCCAGCCCGGCGAAGTTCAACGCGGCGATCCGCTCGTCGAACACGGGGCGGGTAGGCACCGCCGCGATGAGGACGGCCACCCGTGGTTTCGTTCCCTGGGGCGGCCGCCACAGCCATGCAGGTCCGTCGCCCGCGTGCACCAGCGACGGCCGTGGGATCTCGTCGCGGCGAAGGCCTGGGCGCGGGCTGCGCGTCAGCCGCAACGGCGTACCCCGCCCCGTGCGCAGCTGCCAGACGTCCGTCATATCGTCGGACAGGCGCCAGCCGAAGAACAGCCGCTCGCCGGTCCGGTCCCAGATCAGGCCACCGTCCGCCAGGGCCCCCGATGGAGGAACAGCGAGCGGCTGGACCCGCAGCGAAGGAATATCGAGGAGGGAGAAGACGTCCTGTCCGTTCGATTCCACGGCCACTGCCAGGCGATGGCCGTCGTCGGTGACCGCGAAGGCTTCCACGTTGCCCGCCGGGGCGTGGACGGTCTTGCGCGAGCGGTCCTGGACGGTGACGGCGTCGACGCCCATCGTCGAGCGGCCGGCATCGGTCAGCACGTAGACGGTGCGTCCGTCGGGCGAGAAGCGCGGCTGGCGGAATCGCGCCGGCTTCTCGGAGGAGATCAGCACGTTGCCGCGAGCGGAGGCGAGGTCGGCGAGGACGACCGCCTCCGATCCGGATCGGCGGACCAGCGCGAGGATGCTCCGCCCGTCCGGCGAAGGCGGTCCGAGCGCGAACAAGCCGGAGAGGGCATCCGCGAGAGGAAGCGAATCGGAAGCGGTCTGGGTGCCGGCCGCCGGCGGAGGCGGCACGATCTCCGACGTCGTTTTCACGTCCATTGCGAACGAGCGCAGGGAAACCGCCGCTCCGTTCAGGACGGCGTAGAACAGTTTCTTCCCATCGCGCGAGAAGCCGCCCAGGATCTGATCTCCGGCTGCGGGATCGACCGGGGTGGGTCCGCCCCCCTCCTCGTCCACCCGCAGGATCCGGCGCCGGCCATCGCGCAAGCCGACGGCGACGAGCTGTCCCGGCTCGAACGGAACGTATCGGATCTCGACGACGCCGCCCGGCTCGTCGGTGAGCTGCGTCGGATAGCTCCCGTCCACCGCCACGGACGCCGCCTGCCGGGTCTTGAAGAGAGTGGTGAGGAAGGCGATGCGAGTGCCGTCCGAGGAAGGCGCGGGCGCCCAGGCCGCCGCGGCGGATTCGAGGTGTCGCAGCCGGGCCGGCAGGTCCTCGTCCGCAGCGGCCAGCAGCAGCGCGAGAGCGAGCATTTGAATTCAGGCCTCCCTCGGCCGTTCTATCCAAGGGCGTGGCCGAACGCGACCGCCGCGCGTCGCAGGTGCTGCTCCCTTGACGCGCCAGGGGCGCGCCCGCAGAAGGAGTGTGCATGCGCCGATTCCCTTTCGCCGTCCTGCTCGCCGCCGCTGGGTGCATCCACGGCTCGCCCGCGCCCCAGCGCGACTCGAATGCGCTGCGGGCCATCGCCCAGCAGGAGCGCTGGGCGCAGGACGCCCTCTCGCGGCGTCCGGACCGCACCGAGCTGCAGGCGATCCGCTCGAGTGACTTCACCGCGGTGGGCCGCGGCCGCGGCGAGCTCAAGCGGCTGCTGCAGGCGATCGACCGCGCAACCTGGATCCGCAACACGGCGGCGGAGCTGATGCTCGACGACGCCGACCTGCAGCTGGCGGCCACGTTCGACCGCGCCGCCCGCATGCGCGCGGACGCCATCCAGGCGGCGGACGAGCTGGCCTCTGCGCTGGCGGAAGCCAAGGGCGGCCTCACGATCGGCGATCTCCGCCCCGGCCTGGAAGCCGTGCGCAAGGCGCAAGCGAGCGAAGACCGGATCGCACGGCTCACTGCGCGCGCCGGGGGACGCAGGCTCGCCCCCGCTGCCCTGCCGGTACCGCGGCCTTTCCTCGCCTCGGCGGCGCGCCTGGTCGCAGCCAACCCCGAGCTTACGCGGGAGTTGGACCGACTGGCGCCTGACGACGCGGCGCAGATCCGGGCGCGGCTCGCCGACGTGAATCGCGAGAAGGAGGAGGCGAAGCGGGCCGCGCCGGCTGCGGCTCCGAGCCCGGCGCCGCCAGCTGCCGACGAAGTCCCGCCACCCGAACCGAAGGAGGCGGAAGCGCCCTCTCCGACGCTGACGGTGGCCAACGATGCGGCCGTCCTGATCTCCAAGCGGATTCCGCGCTCGATCACGCTGCGCGAAGACGGGCTGTTCGAGCTGTCCTACGACGACGCGGACTATCTCGTCGATCCGCAGGGCAAGCTGGTGCGGAAGGAAGCGAAGTAACCGCCGTCTACCTTGACGTAACGTTGACGTTGACGTGGTCGTTGGACGGCGACGGCGACGTTACGGCGACGTGGCCGTGGTCGGCTGCACCCGCCCCCTACTTCTGGAAATCGTACACGCTCCCGATCCGCAGGATCCGCGTCAGCTCGTCGAGCGCCTGCATGTTCTCGCGGGCCAGGCGCGGGTCCGCCAGGTCCTCTCCGACCAGGCGGTCGCGGTAATGCCGGCTGACCCACGCCTCCAGCTCCGCGCCGAGCGGCTCGTCCCAGAAGACGCGCGCTTCGATCGCGGAGCGCTCGCCGTCCTGCAGCACGATGCGCTGGCGCAGGCAGGCGGGGCCGCCGCCGTTCTCCATCGATTCGCGCAGATCGAGATGGTGCGCGCTCTTCACCGGACCGTCCGACTCGATCACCCGCTGGAGGAACGCGCGCGCCCGCGGGTCCTCGCGCGCCTCCTCCGGCGCCAGGATGGTCATGCTCCCGTCCGGCAAGGTGAGCAGCTGCGAGTTGAACGGATATGCCGCGACGGCGGAAACGACCGGAAGCTCCCTTTCCGTGGCCAGGAAAGCGACGAACGATTCACCCAGCAGCGCACGCAGCTTGTCCAGCAGGGCCGCGACCTCGAGGAAGGCCAGCTCATGCAAGAGCAAGACGTTCCCGTTTCCCACCGCCAGCACGTCGGTGTGAAAGGCGCCGGCGTCGATCCCGATCGGGTGCTGCTGGGGGAAGAGAGCACGGGCGCCATCCACCTGCCCGAGCCGCGCCAGCGCATGCGACGCCTCGCGGGTCTGCCGCGCGGGGTACACGGAGGGTTCGCCGCCGGGCGGCGGATCGCCAAAGGCGCAGCGGCCCCAGGCCAAGAGATGGACGGCCTCCCTGTCGGCCGCGAACAGCCGGGTGTGGTTCGCAGCGCCTTCGTCCGCGAAGTGCCCTCCGCCGGGCAACGGATCATGGACCTCGAATTTCTTCCCGTCCGCGAAGATGGCGCGGAGCACGCGCGCGGTGGTCTCCGCCTCCAGCGAGCGGTGGAACATCGCGGTGAGATTCGCGGGGATCAGGTGCAGCCGCCCATCGGCGGCATCGGCGCTGGGGATGCAGGTCGCGGCGTTCGCGGTCCACATCGCCGCCGCGCTCGAGCTGATGCGCAGCAGCTGGTCCTTCAGCTCCGGATCCCGCGCGGCCTGCGCGAGCACTTCTTCGTCGCTCCCGCGGAAGCCGAGGCGGCGCAGCGTCCGCAGCGAGGGCCGCTCGTGCGGCGGCAGTACGGCCTGCCCGACTCCGAGCGATGCGACGAAGCGCATCTTGGCGAGGCCCTGCAGCGCGGCGCCCCGCGGGCTCGCCGGTTGCCCGGAGTGCGCCAGCGAGGCGACGTTGCCGTGGGAGAGCCCGGCGTAGTTGTGGGTGGGGCCGACGAGCCCGTCGAAATTGTACTCGCGCGCCGGCACGCCGCCCCACCTCCCGGATCACTTTCCGTAGAACCGGAATACGAGCTCGGCGACGCACGCCGGCTTCTGCTCTCCCTCGATCTCGATGATCGCCCCGAGCAGCCCCTCGACCCCGTTGGGGATCTCGGTGACGTCGCCGAGCTTCACGTTCAGCCGGTATCGCTGCCCTTCCTTGAGCGGTGCGGGGAAACGGACCTTGTTCAATCCGTAGTTGATGACCATCGCGAAGTTCTTGATCTCGACCAGCTCGAAGAAGATCCCGGCGATCAGCGAGACGGTGAAGTACCCGTGCGCGATCGGTTTTCCGAAGGGAGACTCGCGCGCGATGCGCTCGCGATCGACGTGGATCCACTGATGGTCGCCGGTCGCGTCGGCGAACTTGCGGATCGCCTCATAGGTCATCTGCCTCCAGTCCGAGACGCCGATCTCCTTGCCGACGAGGGACTTGAGGCCGGACACGCCGTCGATCAGGGTCTTGCCCATGGTGCGCTCCCGGTCAGATTGGGGCCCTGTTTAGCACGCCTGAGGGTCGCGGGCTTCCGTCGTTGCAGGGCCTACTGCTCCAGCACGCGCACCGGCAGCACGACCATCGGCAGTCCCGCGAACTGGAACCGCCGCTGCATGGCGTACGCCGTCTCGTTGTGGAGGAAACGGTCGAACCAGCGCTCGCGCTCGAAGATCAGCTTCCCCGCGAAGAAGATGGCGCGGGGATACTCGCGCGCGATCTCGCCGGCAACCCGGACGGCCTCCGTGACGGCCTCCGTGCCCATCGCCACGCGGTAATCCGCGGGCAGGCCCATCCGCTGCGCCTGCTCGACATATTTCTTCAGATCTTCCTCGGCCTGCTCGCGCACGCGGTCTACTTCCTCCACGCCCTGGAAGGTGGCGCTGTCCACCACGCCGACGGTGACGAAGATGACGTTCTGGAAGTAGCGCGGAAACAGTTTCAGGACGGTGAGGAGGGAGTGGATGCCCAGGCCGGAATACCCCCCGACCAGGAGGACCGCGGTGGGCTTCTTCGGGTCGAGCGCCTTCTTCGGAGCAGGCTGCGACGGGAGCGCTTCGAGGATCTGATCGAGCCGCTTGAGCCGGGCGAAGATGCTTGCGTAGTGCCGCTTGATGGCCATGCAGAGCGCGATCAGGGCGCTGGTCGCCAGCATCGTCAGCCAGCCGCCTTCGCGGAACTTCTCCGCCACCGTGATGGTCAGGATCACGATGCAGAGGGCCGCGCCGACGAGGTGGATGGAGATGTGCTTCTTCCAATCCGGCTGCTTGCGGCGCGTCTCGCGCTTCGTCCAGTACCGGATCATGGCGATCTGGGTGAGCGAGAAGGTGAGGAAGACGTTGATCGAGTACATCACCACCAGCGCATCCACACGGCCCCGCGTGTAGAGCAGCATGGCGAGGCCGGCCCCGCCCATGAGCAGGACGCCGTTCTGCATGGTGAGGCGATCGCTGAGCGCGCTGAAGCGGTGGGGGAGCCAGGAGTCGTGCGCCATGTTCGCCATCACCCGCGGGCCGTCGATGAAGCCGGCCTGGGCGGCGACGAAGAGCAGCAGCGCCTCGGAGAGCAGCGTGATGAAGACGAACCATTTCCCGACCGGAATGCCGAGGAGCCGCACCCCGCCGGCCACCTTCGCGGCGAGCAGCGAATTCATGGTGTGGTCGGGATCGGCGTAGCGGATGTCGAGCAGCAGGTAGCAGAGGATGATGCCGCTGGCGGTCACGGCCAGGCTGATCGCCATGTAGGCCATCGTCCGCTTGCCGGTCTGGACCCGCGGCTCGCGCATGATCTGCAGGCCGTTCGAGACCGCCTCGATTCCGGTATAGGTGCCGCCGCCGAGCGAATAGGCGCGCACGAACAGGAGGAGAAGGCCGCCCAGACCGAGCGTCGACATCCCGTGCGAGAGGCCGGTGGACACTTCCTGCACCACTTCTTGCGCGCGGCCGAGGTGCAGCCCGATGCCGGTGCCGATGATCACGGCGTGCGTCAGCAGGAACGCGAGGAAGATCGGCATCAGCACGGTCACCGATTCCTTCACGCCTCGCAGGTTGAGCAGCACGAGGACGAGCACCCCGAGAAGCTCGATGTGCAGCTTCAGCGGCAGACCGGTGACGACGAGGTTCGCCCAGCGCGCGCCGTCCGGAAGCACGCTGAACACCGCGTCTCCACCCGCCGCGATGGAGATGGAGATGGTGAGGACGTAGTCGACGATCAGCGCCGAGCCGCTCACCACTCCTGCGCGCGGCCCGAGCAGGCGGGAGGCGACGACGTAACCGCCGCCGCCGAAGGGGAAGTGCTCGATGACGCGGCTGTAGGAGGCCGCGATGATGAGGACCGTGAACGCGGTCGCTGCGGCAAGGAAGACGGCGAGATACGTGTGCTCGCCCAGGTTCTTGAACGCTTCCTCCGGGCCGTATGCCGAAGACGAGAGACCGTCCGCGCCGAGGCCGACCCAGGCGAGGAAGGCGATGAGCGAGATGTGCCGGAAAAGGTGCGGGTCCTGCAGGTCTTTCGGGCCGCCCAGGAGGAACCGTTTCAGCCGCTGCCCGGCTCTCGGGCGGTGCTCCGGCTCCGGCGGCACGGACTGTGCTGGCGTGCTCATCGCGAAGTCGCCAAGAACGCATGCACCGCGTTCTCTGTCGAGCGGCATCTCGCGCCCGCGAGCGAATCGCCGCGCCTGGGATTGCATCATGCAACCCGGAGGCCTGGTCTTTCTTGCATTTCGCAAGAGGGTGCGGCGGCGGCGCGAGCGTGGCTTTCCGGCACGACCTCTGCACGAAGAGCCCGCGTGGCCTGCTTCCTTGGCGCCCTGTTCGCTGGGATGATGCTGCGGCGTCGGGGCCGCGAGCGCAACTGCCGTGCCGGCGCGATCTTGCTGCCTGGAGAGACGCATTGAACGACGAGACGAACACGGGCCAGCGAGCATTCCGCGTCCTGGTCGTGGACGACGAGCGCAACATCCGCAAGACGCTGGCGGTCTGCCTGGAATCTCTCGGCTGCGCGGTCACGGAGTGCGGAACGGCGGCTGCCGCGATCGACTCGCTCGCGCGCCTGCCGCACGATCTCGCGTTCGTCGATCTGCGGCTGGGAAAGGAGAGCGGGCTGGACCTTCTCGGTTCGCTGCTGGCGGAGCGGCCCGCCCTCGAGGTGATCATCATCACCGCCTACGCGACCATCGACACCGCGGTCGACGCGATCCGCCGCGGCGCCCGCGACTATCTGCCCAAGCCGTTCACGCCGGCGCAGATCCAGCGCGCCGTCGAGCAAGCGCGCTCGCGCATCGAGCTGTCCACGCGCGTGGCCGACCTCGAGGAGCAGCTCGCGGACGCCGCGCCGGAAGTGATGCTTTCCACGCCGAGCGCCGCCATGCGCGCGGTGCTCGACGTGATCGGCCGCACCGCCGCCCACGACGTTCCCGTGCTCCTGCGCGGCGAAAGCGGCACGGGCAAGACCGTCCTGGCGCGAGCGCTCCACCGGCAGAGCCCGCGACGTGGCCGTCCCTTCGCAGTCGTGAACTGCCCCGCCCTCAGCGAGGAGCTGCTGGCGAGCGAGATGTTCGGACATGTCAAGGGCGCTTTCACGGGAGCGGTGCGCGATCAGCCCGGGCGGGTGGAAGCCGCGGAAGGTGGTACCCTCTTCCTCGACGAGGTGGGCGAGGTCCCGCCCTCGATCCAGGCCAAGCTGCTGCGCTTCCTGCAGGACAAGCAGTTCGAGCGGGTGGGAGAGACGCGGACCCGGATCGCGGACGTCCGGATCGTGGCCGCCACCAATCGCGATCTCGACGACGCGGTCCGCGCAGGCCACTTCCGCGAGGACCTTCTCTTCCGCCTCAACGTCGTCGAGGTCACCGTCCCTCCGCTGCGCGAGCGGCGCGAGGAGATCCTCCCGCTGGCGCGGAGCTTTCTCAGCTTCTTCGCCCGCGCGGCGCGCCGCGCGCCGCAGCAGCTCTCGCCGGAGGCGGAACGGGCATTTCTCGCCTATGCCTGGCCGGGGAACGTCCGCGAACTGCGCAATGCCATCGAGCGCGCGGTCATCCTCTCCCCCGCCCAGGTGCTGCAGCCGCAGGCATTCCCGGACCGGATCGCACAGACCGCGACCACCGTGCCGCAGCTCGGTGGCGACTTCTCCGTCGAGCAGATCGAGCGCGAGCACATCCTGCGCGTGCTCGCCCGCACCCGCACGCAGGAGGAGGCGGCGCACGTGCTCGCGGTAGACGCCTCGACGCTGTGGCGCAAGCGGAAGAAGTACGAAAGCGAATGACGGCGGCAGCGGCTGGGCCCAATGCCGCTCGGTCAGGCGCAGGGCGACAAGAGACAGGTTGACGTTAGCGTTGTCGTCGTCAACGACAACGTCGGTTGACTGGGCGCCATTGCGGCTACGCGGCGCTGGCACGAATGCTGCGCCCGGGCACCGGCAACGTGAACCAGAAGCGGCTCCCCTTCCCCGGTTCGCTCTCGACCCCCATGTCCCCTCCGTGCGCGAGGACGATCTCCCGGGCCAGGTAGAGGCCGAGTCCGATGCCCTCCCCTTTGGTTCCCGGCACGCGGAAGAACTTCTCGAAGATCCGACTCCGATACTCGGGTGGAATGCCTTCGCCGTGGTCCTCCACCTCGAACCGCACGCTGTCGTGTTGTGGTTGCGCCCGCACGACCACGGTGCTTCCGGGCGCGCTGTGCCGGACCGCATTGCCGATCAGGTTGTCGAGGACCAGGGCGATCCGCTCCGCGTCGGCCAGCACGGGGAGCACCGGCTCGCGGACTTCCGCCGCAAGCTGGATCTTCGCCGCCGCTGCCGCCGCGGAGCGATTCGCCAGCGCTCCCTCCACCAGGGACTTTGCCGAGATGGCCGCCGGCTGCACTTCCACCTTTCCCGCCTGGATCCGCGCGAGGTCGAGCAGGTCGTCGACGATATCCTGCAGACGCTCGCAGTCCTCGCGGGCGGCCTGCAACAGGTCTGCCTGCTTCTCGCTGATCGGGCCCACCGTGCTCTCCAGGAGGATGTGGATCGCCATGCGCAGTGAGGTGAGCGGGGTCCTGAACTCGTGCGCGACGGTCGCCACCAGATCGTTCTTCAGCTCGTCGAATCGCACCAGGCGCGTCACGTCCTGCAGGACGATGGTCGCGCCGGCGACGGCGCCCTCCTCGGAGTAGAGCGGAGTCGCCCGCGGCAGCATCCGGCGGTCGCGAACGCGAAGCGCCTCTTCCAACCCGCGCGGCAGGTACGGGCCTCTTCCGGCAACCACGTGCGCCCGCACTTTCTCGATCGCGTCGCGCAGCTCGGGGTCGATGCGAGCCAGGGGTCGCTCGCCGGCTTGGATCTGCAGCTCCCGCTCGGCGCTCTCGTTCACGTTCAGGAGCGTACCGTCCGCGGCGACCACCAGGATCGGATCGGGAAGGCTGTCGATGGCCGCCTGCGATGCCTGCTGCGCCTGGAGCAGCTCCCCGAGCGAGCTGCTGCGGTACTCGCGCAGCTTGTCGGCCATGGTGTCGAGCTCGCGTCCGACCTGCGCGATCTCGTCCTCTCCCTGGATGCGCGCCCTCGCCTCGAGATCGCCTTCTCCGATGCGCCGCACGGCCAGGCTGAGCAGGTTGAGCGGCCGCAGCGCCCGCCGGGTGAGCGATACGGAGGCGAAGAGGCAGAGGACCAGGGCGCAGATGGTGGAGAGCAGGAGCAGCGAGCGGTTGCGTTCGGCGGTGGCGCGCGCGCGGTCGCTCTTCAGCAGCATCGCGTCCTGGTTGATCTCCAGGATCCTCTCCGCCGCGTCCTTGATCCGGAGGAATTCGGGCTGCAGCTCCTCGAAGTAGTGGCGGCGCAGCTCCTGTTCCCCGCCGATCCTGCGAAATGCGTCGTACTTCGCCCGGTATTCGTTCCAGGCAGCCCGCAGCCGGCGCGTCGCCTCCGCCTCGCCCGCCTCGGTGATGTTGCTCTCCTGCGCGCGCAGCTCCGTCTCGAATGCCTCGATGTTCGGGCCCGCCTGGGCGTCGCCCTTGTCGGGCCTGCCGGCCGCGCGGAACAGGGCGGCGCTGTCGATCCGCTCCGCGGCCTCGTTCATCCGCTGCACCGCGAGCACGCTGCGGAAGTTGTCCTGCAGGATCCGCTCCGAGCTCCGGCCCAGCGTCTGCAGGGTGTTCAGCGCCACGAGGCCGACGAGGGCGAGGCCCGCTGCCAGCGGCGCTTGCGCCAGCAGCAGCTTGGTCCTCAGGGTCACGCCCGCTCCTCGTCGGTGGCCGCCACCACGTGGAGGTCGAAGTCGGTGCCTTCGCGCAAGAACTGCGTCAGCACCGAGCCGCGCAGCACCTGCTTCCACCAGGGCTGCATCGAGCGTCCCACGATGACGTGGGCGACACCGTGCGTGCGGGCGAAATCCAGCAGGGCGTGCGCCGGCTCATCCGATTTCAGCCGCACCACTTCGGCGCCGAGCTCCCGAGCCTTCTCGACGTTGGCGAGCAGGTGGCGCTGCGCCTCGGAGTCGATCAGGTTCGGCGCCTCGTCCGGCGTTTCCACGTAGACGACGAACCAATCCGTGTTCAGGCGGCCGGCCATGCGCGACCCGCGCGAGAGCAGCGTCTTCGCGCGCGGTGGATTGGAGGCGAGGCACACCATCACCCGCCCGGACGCCTTCACCTCCGGCGCGCCCTTCGCCAGACCGGCGCGATCCAGGCTCTCCGCGACCTCGCGCAGGGCCAGCTCCCGCAGGGTGGCCAGGTTCTGATCCTTGAAGAAGTTCTCCAGCGCCCAGGGGATCTTTTCCGGAGCGTAGATCTTCCCCGAGCGGAGGCGCTCCTGCAGGTCCTCGACCGCCAGATCGAGGTTCACCACCTGGTCGGCCTGGGTGAGGAAGGTGTCGGGAACGGTCTCGCGCACCACCACGCCTGTCGCGCGCTCGATGAGCCCATTGAGCGACTCCAGGTGCTGCACGTTCATTGCGCCGATCACGTTGATCCCGGCGTCCAGAAGCGCGAGCACGTCCTGGTAACGCTTGCGGTTGCGCGACCCCGGCGCGTTGGTATGCGGGATCTCGTCCACCACCGCGACGGTGGGCCGGCGCAGCAGCACGGCGTCGAGATCCATCTCCTCGACGACCACGCCGCGATACTCGATGCGGCGCCGGGGCACGACTTCCAGCCCTTCGATCAGCGCAGACGTCTCCGGGCGGCCGTGCGGCTCGATGAAGGCGATCACCACGTCCACCCCGCGGCGCCGCAGATCGTGCCCTTCCTGCAGCATCCGGTACGTCTTTCCCACCCCGGCGGCGAACCCGACGTATAGCTTGAGGCGGCCGCGCCTTGCCCGCTCGACCAGCTCGAGAAAGTCCTCGGGCCTTCGGGTTTGCGCCGGTTTCGTCATCTGCTCCCGGATCATTCCACCATTTGTCGGCGCCGGTCGCCATCAGCACGGCGTGGCTATCGAGTGGCGAGCGGCGGGCGTCCGAAATGCCGATCGAGCGCCCGGTTGACCAGAAGGACGTTGACCCTCGGCTCTCCGAGAACCAGCAGATCGCGCCCTTCGATGTTCGATTCGATGATCGTCCGGACGCGCGATTCTTCCACGCCGCGCGCCCGGGCGATGCGCGGCACCTGCCAGAGCGCCGCCGCCGGCGAGAGATGGGGGTCGAGGCCGCTCGCCGAGGCGCTGACCAGCTCTGCCGGCACCGGCCCCTCGGCATTGGGGTTTTCTTGAATGAGCCGCTGCAAGTCCTTGGCTGCCCGGTCTCGCAGCGCCTTCGAGGTCGGCCCCAGGTTGGAGCCCGAGGACCCCGCGGCGTCGTAGCCTTTCTCACCCGCCGCCGAGGGCCGCGGCTGCAGGTATCCGGCCTTGGCGAAGGGCTGCGCGATCAGCCCGGATCCGACCACGTTACCGTAGTCATCGCTGACCATGCTCCCGGAGGCCTGCTGGGGAAAGATCGCCCCCGCGACGGCGGTGGTGACCAGGGGATATGCCAGCCCGACGCCGATCAAGGTGACCAGCGTGGTGCGGACGGCGGCAAGAAGCTCGTTGCGAAGCATGAGCCCTCCTCAGACCAGACCGATCGCGGCCAGGCCGAGATCGATGATCTTGATTCCCACGAACGGAGCGATGACCCCGCCGACGCCGTAGATGAGCAGCGAACGGCGCAGCAGCGCCGCTGCGCCAAGCGGGCGGTAGCGGACTCCCCGCAGCGCCAGCGGGATCAGCAGGATGATGATGATGGCGTTGAACACCACCGCGCTCAGGATCGCGCTGTAGGGCGAAGCGAGCCGCATGACGTTGAGCGGCGCCAGCTCGGGAAAAACGCCGACGAACAGCGCGGGGAGGATGGCGAAGTACTTCGCCACGTCGTTTGCGATCGAGAACGTGGTCAGCGTCCCCCGCGTCATCAGCAGCTGCTTGCCGACCTCGACCACCTCCAGGAGCTTCGTGGGGTCGGAGTCGAGATCGACCATGTTGCCCGCTTCCTTGGCGGCCTGCGTGCCGGTATTCATGGCGACACCGACGTCCGCCTGCGCGAGCGCCGGCGCGTCGTTGGTGCCGTCGCCGGTCATCGCCACGAGCTTGCCCTTGCCCTGCTCGTCCTTGATGAGCTGCATCTTCGTCTCCGGCGTCGCCTGCGCGAGGAAGTCGTCAACGCCCGACTCGCGGGCGATGGCCGCCGCGGTGCGCGGGTTGTCGCCGGTGATCATCACCGTGCGGATCCCCATGGCCCGGAAGCGCGCGAACCGCTCAGCGATGCCGCCCTTCACCATGTCCTTCAGGTGGATGAGCCCGAGAAACCTTGCGCCATCGGCCACTGCCAGCGGCGTCCCGCCGGCGTCGGCGATCTTCCACGCGGTCTGCACCATCTCCTCGGGCATCTGGCCACCCTGCGACTTGACGTAATCGCCCACCGCGTCCACGGCGCCCTTGCGCACGTGCCGCTGGTCCAGGTCGCATCCGCTCATGCGCGTCTGCGCGCTGAACGGGATGAAATGCGCGATCCCCCTCGTCTCCCGGCCGCGCAGCTGGTGCTTCTCCTTGAGCAGCACGACGATCGAGCGGCCCTCCGGAGTTTCGTCGGCGAGGCTGGCGAGCTGGGCCGCATCGGCCAGCTCCTCGACGCGCACGCCGGGCGCGGGCAGGATCTCCGTCGCCATGCGGTTGCCGAGCGTGATGGTTCCGGTCTTGTCGAGGAGCAGCGTGTCCACGTCGCCGGCGGCCTCGACCGCGCGCCCGCTCATCGCCAGCACGTTCTTGCGCAGGAGCCGGTCCATCCCCGCGATCCCGATGGCGGACAAGAGGCCGCCGATGGTCGTCGGGATCAGGCAGACCAGCAGGGCCACCACCGCGGGGGCTCCCAGGCGGATGCCCGAATAGAGCGCCATCGGCACCAGCGTCACGCAGGCGAACAGGAACACGATGGTCAGCCCGACCAGGAGGATGTGCAGCGCGATCTCGTTCGGCGTCTTCTGCCGCGCCGCGCCCTCCACCAGGCCGATCATCCGGTCGAGGAACGACTCGCCGGGGTCCACCGTGATGCGCACCACGATGCGATCCGAGAGCACCTTCGTGCCGCCGGTCACGGCGGAGCGATCGCCGCCGCTCTCGCGGATCACCGGCGCCGATTCCCCGGTGATCGCCGACTCGTCGACGGAGGCGATGCCTTCGATGACCTCCCCGTCGCCGGGGATGACCTGGCCCGCGTCCACGATGACCAGGTCGCCTTTCTTCAGACGCGAGGCCGGAATGATGTCTTCGTTGGAGATGCCAGGCACGTCGTCCGTGGGCGGCCAGAAGCGCACCTTCCGCGCCACCGTGTCCTGGCGCATCCTGCGCAAGGTCTCCGCTTGCGCTTTTCCTCGTCCCTCGGCGACGGCTTCGGCGAAGTTCGCGAACACCACCGTGAACCACAGCCAGATGGCGACGGCGAGCGTGAACCAGGTCGGCGCCTGCCCGGACGATGGAGAGAGGACATCGCGGAGCCAGATCGCGGTGGTGAGGATGCTGCCGATCTCCACCACGAACATGACCGGGTTCTTGGCCACGAGCTGCGGGGCGAGCTTCTTGAAGGACTCCAGGATCGCCGGGCGAAGGATCGAGGGATCGACGAGCGAGAGCTGCTTTGCCTTGGGAGCCATTCAGAAGACCCTCCCTGCGCCGGCGGCGAAATGCTCGACGACCGGGCCGAGCGAGAGCGCGGGAAAGAAGGTGAGCGCACCGACGATGAGCACCACCGAGACGAGCAGGCCGACGAAGAGGCTGCCGTTCGTGGGGAAGGTGCCGGGCCCCGCGGGAGTCACCTTCTTGTCCACCATGGATCCGGCCATGGCGATGGCCGGGATCATCATCAGGAAGCGGCCGACGAGCATGTCCGCGGCCAGCGCCAGGTTGTAGAAGGGCGTGTTCGCGTTCAGTCCCGCAAAGGCCGAGCCGTTGTTTCCGGCGCCGCTCGAGAATGCGTAGAGGATCTCGGAGAGGCCGTGCGGTCCGGCGTTGTTCAGCGAGGAGACGCCGTACGGCACGACCAGCGCCCAGGCCGTGAAGCTGAGGATGAGCAGAGGGAAGATGAGGACGTAGAGCATCGCCAGCTTCATCTCGCGCGCCTCGATCTTCTTGCCGAGGTACTCGGGCGTGCGTCCGACCATCAGGCCGGCGATGAAGACGGTGAGGACGACGAAGATCAGCATCCCGTACATTCCGGCGCCGACGCCGCCGAAGATGACCTCGCCGAGCTGGATGTTCAGCAGGGGCACCAGACCGCCCAAGGGCGTGAAGCTGTCGTGCATCGCGTTCACCGCGCCGCAGGAAGCGTCGGTGGTGACCGTGGCGAAGAGCGCCGAGGCGGAAAGACCGAAGCGCGTCTCCTTGCCCTCGAAGTTTCCGCAGCCCTGCTGGAGCTGCGCGAGGCCGTGCAGCGCGGGATTGTCGTGCGCCTCGGCCCAATAGAGGGTGACGACGCCGGCGATGCAGAGCACCGCCATCGCGGCCCACAGCGCCCAGCCCTGCCGCTGGTCGCGCGCCATGCGGCCGTACGTCCAGGTCAGCGCGGAGGGGATGGCGAAGATGGACACCATCTGGACGAAGTTGCTCAGCGGCGTCGGGTTCTCGAACGGATGGGCGCTGTTCGCGTTGAAGAAGCCGCCGCCGTTCGTGCCCAGCATCTTGATCGCTTCCTGCGAGGCGACCGGGCCCATGGCCAGGACCTGCTTCACGCCTTCCAGCGTCGTCACCTCCCGGTACGGGAGCAGGTTCTGCAGCACTCCCTGCGAGACGAGGAACAGCGCGTAGAAGAAGGAGATGGGCAAGAGGACGTAGATCGTCGAGCGGACCAGATCGACCCAGAAGTTGCCGATGGTCTTGCCGGCCAGCGGTCCCGCCTTGCGCGTCAGCCCTCGCGCGATGACGAGCGCCACGGCGATTCCCGCCGCGGCGGAGGTGAAGTTGTGCCACGCCAGACCCGCCATCTGCGTGAGGTAGCTGACGGTGGTCTCCGGCACGTACGCCTGCCAGTTGGTGTTCGTGGTGAAGCTTGCGGCGGTGTTGAACGCCAGCGCCGGCTCCACGGCTGCAAGGTGCTGCGGATTCAGGGGCAGGACGTGCTGCAGGCGCTCGATGCCATACGTCACCAGCACGCCGAGGAAGCTGAATGCGAGCAACGAGAAGGCATACACGGGCCAGGTCTGCCCCTGCGCCGGATCCACGCCGCAGAGCCGATAGGTGAATCGCTCGATCCGTCCGAACACCCGCGGCAGTGGCTGCCGCTCGCCTTCGAACACGCGGAACATGTACGCGCCGAGCGGCTTCGTCAGCGCCAGCACGACGGCGAAGAACAAGACGATCTGCACCCAGCCGATGGCGGTCATCAGAAGCGCTCCGGTTTGACCAGGGCCCAGGACAGGTAGACGAGCAGAAGAACGGAGAGAGCGAGCCCGATTCCGTATTCGAGGTTCATCAGAGCTTCTCGCAGAGCCGCGCGTAGCCCCAGGAGAGGGCGAAGAAGGCGGCGGTCGCCAGGATCAGCAGGAGGTCGGCCATGGATGTTCTCCGGCCGCTGCCTCAAGCACGCGCCGTGCCGTTCCTCCCGCCTTGAAATTGGCCGAGGATTCGCGCTCTGGGCGGGATGGCGATTGCAGATTGCGCGGCGAGCCGGCAGCTGCTCCTGCAACCTGCAAGGGCCCTGGAACGGCTGCTGGCGATCCGGGCCTGCCCGGTCAGCCTTCCGTGCCCACCTGCTCGTCGCCCTCGTCGGCCGCCGCCAGCCCGTACTTGTGGAGCTTCGAATGCAACGTCCCGCGGTTCAGGCCGAGCACGCGGGCCGCCTGCGTCCTGTTGCCGCTCGCCTGCTCCAGCGCCGCCACGATCAGGCCACGCTCGTAGGCGTCGACCCGTTCCTTGAGGCCGGCCTGCGCCGGGGAGCTCGCCGTTTCCACGGGCGCAATACCGACCGACACTTGATGGGAAAGCAGCGACAGGTCGATCTGGCCGTCGGTCGACAGCGCGACGACGCCCTCGATGGCGTTCTCCAGCTCGCGCACGTTGCCGGGCCACGAGTGCTGCATGAGCCGGTCCAACATCTCCGCGGGAGGTTGCAGCGGGCGGATCCGGAAGCGCTGCTCGCATTGGGCGAGGAAATGCCGGGCCAGCACCGGGATGTCCTCGCGCCGCTCCCGCAGAGGTGGCACGCGCGGTGATCGATGCGGGCCCCGATCGCGTCCAGGCGCGACTGCGTCAGCTCTGTCTCGGCGTCCGTCAGCTCGACGCTGGTGGCGCGGCCGTGCAGGAAGAGCTCACGCCGCACCCGATGCGACTCCTCGGCGGCCTCCAGCCCGCGAGAGGTGGACGCCAGCGCCGACTCCGCCGCGCGGAGCGACTGGTAAGCGTCCTCGACCTCCCCGCGGATTGCATCTCGCAGCGCATCACGCTGCGCATCCGCCTGGGCAGCCCTGGCATCCGCCTCGCGCGCCGCGGCCCGCCCGTCGGCGACGTCGTTCGGCGACCAAGTCAGCTGCAGGCCCGCGGCCCAGGTCGTGTCGAACTGATCGCGGGAAGGAAAGTAACGCGAGTTCGGATTCGCGGTCGTCAACTTGGCGAAGGCGTCCAGGCGAGGCAGCGCGCCGGCGAGCGCGGCGCTGGAGCGCGCCCGGGCCGCGGCCGCCGACTCGCCGAGCGCACGGAGGTCCAGGCGGGTGGACAACGCCTGGTCGAGGCCGGCGTCGGCGCCCGCGGGGTTGGCGGGACGCAGGTCCTCGCCGATCTCGAACGGCCTGCGAGTGTCGTCGTGCATCAGCGTGCGGAGCTGCTCTTCGAGCACGGATTCGAGCCTGTGCGCGCGGGCCAGGAACGTCTCGTTGGAGGCGAGCTGCGCCTCGATCCGCATCACGTCCGCGCGGGAGGCGTTGCCGACCTCGAACAAGTCGCCGACACTCTTGCGGTGCTGCCGGGCCTGCTCCACCGACTGTTCGGCCACCGCCCGCTGCAGCCGCGCGCGCGCCCACTCGTAATAGGCCACCCGCGCGTCGGCGGCGGTCTGGAGCCGAGAAGCCCGCTCGTTCAAGGCCGTACTCGCGCGCTGCAGCCGCGCCGCCTTGTACGTCTGGGGCAGACGCATCGCGTAATCCAGGAGCGGGATGGTGATGGACTGCTCCAGGACGGTCTGGTTCCGCAGCTCGGGGATGGAGAAGGGACCGATGGACTGCGACCCGATCGACGACAGCCGCGTGTACTGGGCGGAGCCGCTGAGCCGAGGAATCAGGGCGATCAGGGCGCGATCGAGCTGCGCCGCGGCTTCCGCGATCTCCTCCTTGTGGCGGCGCAGGTCCGGGCTGGTGGCGACGGCGCGCGCGGCGACGTCGTCGGCGCGCAGCCCTCCGGCGCGGCTGACCAGCTGCTCCAGGCGGGCGGACGAGTCCGTCGGGACCATGGGCTCGGCCGCGCTAGCGACCGCTCCCAGGGCTGCTGCTGCACAGACGATCGCTTGCGACCAGACTCGAAAACGCATCGGGGCACCTCTCGGAGGCGTCCCTCTTCATGGATCGTGCCGCCTGCTATTCGCGTGATTTCAGGTGGTTACTAGCGGCGACGACTCGACGACCGCTGAAGAACCCAACGGTCCGCAGAGATTCGCGACGCCAGCCGCAGTCACTCCTGGAGATCCGTTGCGCCGAGCGGCTCGATCGCGCAGGTTTCGTCGGGCATGCGCACTTCGCAGCCGAACCGCCGGTGCATCGCCCTCGTGCTCGTGGTGGGCGGCGCGGCCGCCGCGCAGGAGCACGGGCATCACCACCACGAGATGCCTGCTGACGAGGCGGACCTGGACGGCCGCAACGTGCCGTTCGCGCGAGTCGAGTACGTCCGCAAGCTCGGTCACGATCTCGTGCTGCCGGGACCACCCGACGCCACCTACGACTTGTTCCAGGCACAGATCGGTTACGTGCACCGCTTCACCGGCTTCGCCCCTCTCGTCCCGACCGCCGGAGCGGTGATCGACGTCAGCCTCGTCCCGGCATCGATCGAGGGTGTGTACGGCACGCGCATGCCGGTCGGTGCGTTCGTCTTCGTCGGCCTGCAGCCTCCGCGCATGGAGGCGACGCACCATCACGGGAACGCAATGTGATCCCCTCCATCGATCCCGTCTGCGGAATGAAGGTCGATCTGGACCGTCCCAAGGGCGGCAAGACCATCCACCAGGGGCGCGAGCTCGGGTTCTGCAGCCCGGGATGCAAAGCCCGGTTCGAAGCCGATCCGGAACAGTACCTGCAGCGGAGAGGACCCGCGGCGTCGCAGCCCGTCGCACCGGGAACCAGATGGGTGTGCCCGATGGACCCGGAGGTCATCTCGGATCGGCCTGGGCCGTGCCTGAAGTGCGGGATGGCGCTCGAACCGGAATCGCCCGCGCCGGTGAAGACCGAGTGGACGTGCCCGATGCATCCGCAGATCGTCCGCGACCAGCCGGGGGGCTGCCCCATCTGCGGCATGGCGCTCGAGCCGCGCACGGTCGTCCACGAGGAGGCAAATCCGGAGCTGACGGACATGGAGCGCCGGTTCCGGTTCAGCCTGATCTTCACGGTCCCGCTCTTCCTTCTCGGCATGAGCGACCTGCTGCCGGGCATGCCGGTGCAGCATGCTCTCGGGCGATGGCTTCCCTTCATCGAGCTCGCGCTCGCGACGCCCGTCGTTCTCTGGGCGGGATTCCCCTTCCTCGTCCGCGGATGGCGATCGGTCGCCACCTGGAACCTGAACATGTTCACGCTGATCGCGCTGGGAACGGGCGTGGCCTATAGTTTTAGCCTCGTCGCCAGCGTCGCCCCCGGCGTCCTGCCGGAGTCGGTCCGGCAGCACGGCGTCGTGCCCCTCTACTTCGAGCCGGCGGCATTCATCGTCTCCCTGGTCCTCCTCGGACAGGTGCTGGAGCTGCGCGCCCGGGCGAAGACGCGCGGCGCCTTGCGCGCCCTGCTCGGCCTGGCGCCGAAGATGGCCCGCCGCGTGCGAGAGGATGGAGGCGAAGAGGACGTTCCGCTCTCGCTGGTGCGCGTGGGCGACGTCCTGCGCGTGCGCCCCGGAGAGGCCGTGCCGGTGGACGGCGTCGTCGTCGAAGGGAGCAGCACCGTCGACGAATCCATGGTGACCGGCGAGTCGATTCCGGTCGCCAAGCAGAAGGGCGCGAAGGTGATCGGCGCGACCGTGAACGGCACCGGCGCATTTCTCATGCGCGCCGAGCGCGTAGGCGACGCCACCATGCTCGCGCAGATCGTGCGCATGGTGAGCGCGGCGCAGCGGAGCCGCGCACCGATCCAGCGGATCGCGGACCGCGTTGCGGCATGGTTCGTTCCCGCGGTCGCCCTCTGCGCGGCCACCACGTTCGTCGCCTGGGTGGTAGCGGGGCCGCAGCCGGCCCTCGCCCATGCGATCGTCAACGCGGTCTCCGTGCTGATCATCGCCTGCCCCTGCGCGCTCGGGCTGGCGACCCCGATGAGCATCATGGTCGGAACGGGCCGCGGCGCTTCCATGGGCGTGCTGGTGCGAAATGCGGAAGCCCTCGAGCTGATGGAAAAGGTCGATACGCTCGTGGTCGACAAGACCGGGACCCTGACCGAGGGAAAGCCGAAGCTCGTCGCCGTCGAGGCGGCCGCCGGGTTCACGGTGGAGGACGTGTTGCGCGCTGCCGCCGCACTGGAGCGCGCGAGCGAGCACCCGCTGGCGCACGCGATCGTCGCGGGAGCGCGGGAACGCGGAGTGGAGCCGCCCGCGGCGTCCAGTTTCCAGTCGGTGACCGGCAAGGGGGTCAGGGGCGAGGTCGCCGGCAGGCGCGTCGCGGTGGGGAACGCCGCGCTCTTGCGCGAGGAAGGGCTCGACGGCGAGTCGGCGGACACCGATCGCCTGCGCGCAGCCGGTCAGACGGCGATGCTCGTCGCCATCGACGGGCGGCCTGCCGGCGTGTTGGGCGTGGCCGATCCGGTGAAAGCCGGAGCTGCCGATGCGCTGCGCGCGCTGCGCGCCGAGGGCATCCGGGTCGTCATGGTCACCGGAGACGGCCGCGCGACTGCGGAATCGGTCGCGAGACAGCTCGGGATCGAGGAGCTGGAAGCGGAGGTGCTCCCGCCCCGCAAGGCGGAGGTGGTCCAGCGGCTGCGTTCGGAAGGGCGGATCGTCGCCATGGCGGGCGACGGCATCAACGACGCTCCCGCCCTGGCGGCGGCGCACGTGGGGATCGCCATGGGGACGGGCACCGACGTGGCGATGGAAAGCGCGGACATCACGCTCCTGAAGGGGGATCTGCGCGGCATCGTCCGCGCCCGGCGACTCAGCCGCGCGACCCTGCGCAACATCCGGCAGAACCTGTTCTGGGCGTTCGCCTACAACGTGCTCGGCGTGCCGATCGCCGCGGGCGCGCTGTATCCGCCGCTCGGAATCCTGCTCAGCCCGATGATCGCCAGCGCCGCGATGAGCTTCAGCTCGGTCTCGGTGATCGCGAACGCGCTGCGGCTGCGCCGCGCGGCGGTGTAGGGACGATCAGCGCGTCATCAGCGCGATGACCACGGCGAGCGGAATGGCGCCGAGAGCGTAGAGGGCCAGCGGGGGGAGCCAATCCTTCATCGCGCGCCACATCCTCGAAACTTACGCCGCGGATCCTGAAGGTGTGCAAGCGCCACGGGTGCGCCTCGCGCGCCGCAGGTGCGAGGCGGTGGGGCGCGAGCTCATGTCGCCTCATCTGCTGCGCACCTCGTCCTCGGCGAGCAGCATCACCTCGCGCTCCAGCCCGGCGGGGTCTTCCGGGGATCCCCTGCGCAGCACCGCGAGGCGCTCGTCGCGCACCTGCGCGAGCAGTTGTCGCTTCTCGCGCTCGAGGCGGATGGTCTCGAAGGCGAAGTGCATGATCGTGCGCAGGTCCGAGTTGTTCCAGGGCTTGCGGATGAACCGGTACACCTCGCTCTCGTTGATCGATCGGACGGCGAGCTCCGGATCCTGGTCGCCGGTCAGGATGATCCGGACCACGTGCGGATGGCGGACGCGGACGAGCTTGAGCAGATCGATGCCGGACATCTCCGGCATGTAGTGATCGCTGATGATCAGGTCGATGGGGTGCTGCGGGAACAGCTCGAGGGCCTCGCGGCCGCTGTCGGTGCCGAGGACGCTGTAGCCCGCGTCTCCCAGCACGCGCGTGAGCGCAAGACGGACGGGCAGCTCATCGTCCACCACCAGTATGGTGCGCGTGGGCGCCAGGTCCACCGCCATCTCTCGAGAGCTACCGGACGAGCCGAAGTCGCCACAACGGCGTCCGCGTGGCGCAAGGTGCGCGGCGTCACACACGGCCCCCGGCGTGCTCGAGCATCACCGCGACGCTGCCTCCGGGCAACCTGCGCGCCGCCGTGCACCGCAACCCGCAGCCCGCCGCGAGCGCGCGCAGGCGGCGCGAGGTGTAGAGACGCACCCGCACTCCTTGCGCGCGGCGGACGAGCGCGTAGCCGACCCCGATCGCCGATACCGCCGCGGCGGAGACTACGGCGCGGCCCTGCGGCGCGAGGTGCCTGCGGATCGCCTCCAGGCCGGCCGCCGCGTCCTCGACGAAGTCGAACACGCCGCAGCACACGATCAGGTCGAACTTGCGCCCGAGATCCAGGGTTTCCAGGGATGCCTGGATCCCCTCGTCGAGCCACCGGCGCGCCAGCGCGAGCATCTCCGAGGACGCGTCCGCCCCGCAGATCCAGCCGACGCGCGGGCGAAGCACCGCCGCCACCCGGCCGGCGCCACAGCCGACGTCGAGGACGGAATCGGTGGAGCGGGGACGCGCGAGCTCCACGATGGCGTCGCGCTGGCGCGCGAGCACCGGCTCGCGAATTCCGTGCGGACGGCTGCGCGCGTACCTTCCTGCGGTGCGCGAGTAGAACTCGGCGGCGCGCTGTACGTTCTTCATGGGCACTCGGGCGAGGCGAATTCGCAAAGTTACACCGCCTGCCGCGCACGCAGCAAAGGCGGCCCCTGCCGCCCGCCTTCGCGGCTACCTCTTGCGCTCCGGCGCGCCGGGCGCGAAACAGGTGGCCGAGAAACATGATCGGCGGCGTCCACGGCCGCCGAGGAGGTTCCATGCGCTCCTTCCAGAAGCTCGCCGGTTGCTTCGCCGCGGTGCTGGCTGCCTGCGCTTCCACCCCGCCCCCGACGCCCACCCCGCCGCCTCAGCCTGCTCCGGTGGCGACGCCCGCTCCGGCCCCCGCGCCGCCGCCCGTCCGCGAGACGCCTCCGGCCCGGCCGACAGTCGAGCCGGTGAGCATCTACTTCGACTTCGACAGCTCGACGATCTCCGACGCGGCGCGCTCCACGCTGCAGTCCTTCTACGAGTCGGTCCAGAAGGGCCCCGCTGTGCGCGTCCGCATCGAAGGAAACTGCGACGAGCGCGGCACCGCCGAGTACAACCTCGCGCTCGGCCAGAGGCGCGCCGACGCCGCGAAGAAGTACCTGGTGAACCTCGGGATGGACGGATCCCGCATCCGGACGGTGAGCAACGGAAAGGAGAAGCCGCGCGCCCAGGGGCACGACGAGGACGCCTGGCGCGAGAACCGGCGGGACGACGTGCAGCCGGAGGGCTCGACGCTCGGCCAGAGATAGACGTCAGGCCTTTCTCTTCAGATCGAGCACCACCTCCACCGATCGGACGAGCGCATCCGGCAGCAGCGGCGATCTCAGGATCCCGACTCCGAGCTGCGCCCACCGCTCCGCTTCGCCGGAGTGCGCGTGCCGGATCGCGAGCACGGGAACGGCGTGCCTCGTCCGCTCCATGGCGGCGACGAGCCGCTCGATCTCGTCGGCAGGGGTCTGCGCGCATGCCAAGGCGAGCGATACCGGGAAGTCCCTGAGGACCACCTCGGCAATCTCGGCCGTCGAGGCGCGAACCAACTGGAATCCGCCGCGCCCCTGCAGGCCGGCGAGGAACGCTTCCGATTCGGACGCTCCATCGCCGAGCACCAGCAGGAGCTTCGCCCGCGTCGAGGGCTTGTTTCCGGCTTTCATCGCCAGAACGCAAAGCAGGTTTCGAGCCAACGTCATTCGAACGGCGCCCGGACGGTGCTGCCGTTTCGGCAGTCGCTATCCAGCCGAGTAGCTGCGCAGCCTGGTGTAGAGCGTCCGCAGGCCGATGCCCAGCGTCCGCGCCGCTGCCACGCGGCTTCCATACTGCCGCAACGTCGCCAGGATGACCTGGCGCTCGACCTCCGCCAGCGGCGTTCCCGGCGCGAAGGCGACCGAGCCCGGCAAAGCAACGACCGCAGGCGCCGTGGCGGGCGGACCCCGAACGGGCTCGACCGCAAGCAGGTCCGCGAAGCCGTCCGGGCCGATGGTTTCGCCGCCAGCGAGGACGGCGGCGCTCTCCACGGCGTTCTTCAACTCCCGGACGTTGCCCGGCCAGTCGTATTCCATCAGGATCTTGAGCGCCTGCGGTGCGATGCCCTGGATCTTGCCCCCGTGGCGCCGGTTGAAGTCCGCGATGAACGCGTCGATCAGGGCGGGGATGTCCTCCTTCCGCTCGCGCAGCGGCGGCACCACCATGGTCACCACCTTGAGCCGGTAGTACAGGTCCTCGCGGAATTTCTCCGTGCGGATCGCCTTTTCCAGGTTGCGGTGGGTGGCCGCGATCACGCTGCAGTCGACCTTCACCTTGGTGGTCCCACCCACGCGGCGGAATTCGTTGCGCTCGAGGACCCGCAGCAGCTTCGCCTGCGTTGAAGGGTCCATCTCCGCGATCTCGTCGAGGAACAGCGTGCCGCCGTCGGCGAGCTCGAACAGCCCTTTCTTGCGTTCGTTGGCGCCGGTAAATGCGCCTTTCTCGTGGCCGAACAGCTCGTTTTCCAGGATGTCGTGGCCGAGGGTCGCGCAGTTCACCGGAACGAAGAGGTTGGAGCGGCGCGGCCCCCGCGCATGCAGCGCACGGGCGATCAGCTCCTTGCCCGTCCCGCTTTCGCCCAGAAGCAGCACGTTGGCGCGGTACCGCGAGATCTTCTCGATGGTGCCGAGCAGCTTCCGCATCAGCGCCGAAGTGCCGACGAGGCCCATGAAGTCGACGGCCACTGAACTGGTCGGCGGGGGGGCAGCGGCGTTCCGATCGAGCACCCGACGCAGACGCTGCAGAACCGCGATCTCCTCTCCCGGACCGACCAGGTAGTCCACCGCGCCCAGCTGCATGGCGTCCACGGCCTCCTGCACCGTGCCCATCGCGCCCACCACGATGGTCGGCACCTCGGGATACTGGTTGGCGGCGCGCGCGACGATGCTCGCCAGCGCCATGGCGCCGAGCTCCTGTGAAGCGAAGACGGCCGCGAACGGTCCCGTTTCGAGGTGCGCCAGCGCTTCGGGCTCGCCCGGGGCGTGGGTCGAGGTGAAGCCCGCCGACGCGAGCGCCGCCGACACGACCGCCAGCGAATCGCCCGCACCGGCGACGAGACACCTCCGCCCGCTCCCCCACCTGTTCTTCGGCATCCGTTCCTCTTACTGCCGAATCAGCAGGCGGCGCGAGAAATTCCGCCATTTTCGCCGCATCCGGCAAAATCGGCAGCCAGTCCTCCTGCGGCTCGGCCGCGCGTCGAGGCGCTTCTTTTGGCGCGCCGCGTGCTTCGGGAGATGAAGAATGACGAGGGAACGGAAAGGCAGGGATGGACCTCAAGATCCATGAAGTCGCGCGGCTGCTGCAGGTCGACGGCGACGAGGTGGCGAGATGGATCCGGGAGAAGGGGCTCCCGGCGCACGAGCTGCACGATCAGTTCCACATCAACAGCGTCGAGCTGCAGGAATGGGCGCTGGCGCACGGGGTCCGCTTCCCGCCGGAGCTGATGGCGGTGAACCGCGCCGCGGGCCCCGCGGCGGACCTGGTCGCGGCGCTCGAGCGCGGAGGAATGCACCGCGACGTGGCCGGCACGAGCACGGACGAAGTCCTCGCGGCGGTCGTGAAGCTCCCGGGCGTTCCGGCGGCGATCGACCGCGGGCTTCTTCTCGAGCTGCTCCGCGCGCGCGAGATGCTCGCCTCGACCGGCCTGGGAGGTGGAATCGCAGTGCCCCATCCGCGCAGCCCGATCGTGCTCGACGTCGCCGCGCCGCCGACGATGCTGCTTTGCTTCCTGCGGCAGCCGGTGGACTTCGGCGCAATCGACGGGCGGCCGGTCTGGGCGCTCTTCCTGCTGCTCAGCCCGACCGTGCCGGACCACTTGCGCATGCTCTCGCAGCTTTCGTACGCCCTGCACGATACGCCGGTGCGTTCCCTGCTCGAGCGCCGCGCGCCGCTCGATGCTCTCCTCGCGCGACTGGCGGAGCTGCCGGCGATGGCGCCCGGCTCGAGGAAGCGTTGATGCACGTCGCACTGGTCGCGGTCGCAGGGCTTGCTGCCGGCGCGGCGCTGCCGCTGATCCTCTGGCGGTGGGATCGCCTCGCCGTCGTTGCCGGCGCGACCGTCGGAGCGATTTCCTGCGCGGCGGGATTGACCTCTGCAATCCGGGCCGCATCGGGCGGAGCCGCAGCGGAGTGGCTCGGGCCCTGGTCCCTCCCCATCGGCGCGCTGCGCCTCGGCCTGGATCCCCTCTCGGCGGTGTTCCTCTGCTGCCTGTTCGCGGTCGGTCTCGCTTCCTCGATCTACGGAGCGGGATACATGCTCGCGTTCGCGGCGAAACGGCGGGTCGGGTGGACCGCCGCCGCGCTCAATGCCCTGCTCGCGAGTATCGCCCTCGTCTTCCTCGCTCGCGACGGCGTGCTCTTCCTGTTCGCGTGGGAGGGGATGACCGTCTCGGCATTCCTCCTCATCGCTTTCGAGCATGAGCATCGCGACGTCCGCGAGGGAGCGCTTTGGTACCTGGTGTTCAGTCACTTCGGCGTCGCCTGCCTTTTTGCCTATTTCTCACTGATGGGGAGCGCGATCGGCACGTTCCAGATTCCGGGCGCCGCAACCTCCTTCCCACCGACGGTGGCACCGGCACTGCTCGTGCTCGCTTTCGCGGGCTTCGGGACCAAGATGGGTCTCGCGCCGTTCCACGCCTGGCTCCCCGCGGCCCACCCCGTGGCGCCGAGCCACGTCTCGGCCCTGCTCTCGGGCGTGATGCTGAAGTGCGGCGCGTACGGTCTGCTGCGTACGCTGCTGGTCGTCCGCGGCGTGCCGGCGGCCTGGGGCTGGACACTCTTCGCCTGCGGCGCGGCGAGCGCGGTTCTCGGCGCGATCAACATCCTGGCCGCGACGGACCTGAAGCGTTCGCTCGCCTATTCCAGCATCGAGAACGTCGGCATCATCGCCGTGTCGCTCGGGGCCGGGGTGGTCGGTCTGGCGGCCGGTTCGCCCGGCGTCGCCGCTCTCGGTCTCGCAGGGGCGCTGCTCCACGTCCTCAGTCATTCCGCGTTCAAGTCGCTTCTGTTCAGCGCCGCCGGAGCAGTGTTGCACGGCGCGCACACCCGGCGCCTCGAGCGGATGGGCGGGCTGCTCAAGCGCATGCCGGCCACGGCGGCGATCTTCCTCTGCGGAGCCGCGGCGGCCGCCGCGGTGCCCGGCCTTGCGGGATTCGCCAGCGAATTCGTCGTCTATCGCGGCCTGTTCGACGCCCTGGGACGACTGACCCCAGCGGGACAGGCCGCTTCGGCAGCGGCTCTCGGCGCGCTTGCGCTCGCGGGCGGGCTGGCGGCGGCGGGGCTCGCCCGCGCGTTCGGGATTGCATTCAGCGGAAGTCCGCGCAGCGAGCAGGCCGCAAACGCCCGCGAGCAGAATGCGGCGATGCTGCTGCCCATGGCGATGCTCGTCGGCGCCTGCCTGGCCCTCGGCATGCTGCCGCGGATTGCGCTCGCGCTGGTGGCGCCGGCGCTGGCGCAATTCGGCATCCACTGGAGCCTGCTCACGCCGGTTGTCGCGCAGGCCGGGCACGCCGGCCAGCTCGGCTCCATTTTCCTCCTCGTCTGTCTCGCGCTCGCGGCCCTGCGCGATCGGCTGCTGCGGCCTCGTCCGGTCGCGCAGTCGGTGACGTGGGGATGCGGCTATGCGGCGCCGACGGCGCGAATGCAGTACTCGGCGGCCTCGTTCGCGAGCCCCGCCCTGAACGTGCTGCGCGGCGCCCTGGAGGTGCGGATGTCGGGTGGCGTTCCCCAAGCCGTATTTCCCGCGGCCGTCCACCGTGAATCTTCCGCCACGGATCGGGTGGACGCGTTCCTGTACCGTGGCGGAACGGCCTGGGTATCGCGACGGCTCGCGAGCCTGCGCAGGCTGCACCGCTCACGGGTGCAGCAGTATCTGCTCTACATGTTCATCGCGCTCGTGCTGCTTCTTTCCTGGGCGGCGCGGTTGGTGCGGCAATGACGGCGATGCTCGCTGCCATGGGAATTCTCGCGGCAGCTGCCGGGAGCTCCGCGCTGCTCGCGCGCAGGCGGAGCTGGTCGCTCACGGTCTCCGCCGCGGGCTGCATCGCGGCCGCGGCGGTCGCGATGCCCGCTGCCCTTCGAGTGCTGCTCGGCGGCGCCATGCAGACGGTGAGCTGGACCAACCCGGTGACGGGGTCGCAGGCCCTCGTTCTCGACCCGCTGGCTGCGTGGTTCCTCATTCCTGTCCTGTTCATCTCCGCCGCGTGCAGCGTGTATGGCAGAGGCTACCTGCTGTCCGCGGACGGCCGCGTCGGAACGCAGGCGGCAGCGCTTGACGTACTGGTCCTCTCCTTGATGACGGTCTTCCTGGCCGGCGACGCCCTCCTCTTCCTTGCCGCCTGGGAAGTGATGACCCTGTCCGCGTTCCTGCTGCTCACGCACGAGCACGCGCGCATGGAAGTCAGGCGGGCCGGAATGCTGTACATCGTCCTCACCCACGCCGGCACCTCGTGCCTGTTGGCCATGTTCGCCGGGATCGCCGCGGGCGCGGCAACCCTTCGGTTCGTCGCGCCGCACTTGCCGTTCGCCACAGGGACGGCGGCGGGGCTCTTCGCGCTCGGCGCAATCGGATTCGGCTGCAAGGCCGGAGCGTGGCCGCTCCACGTCTGGCTTCCGGCGGCGCATCCGGTCGCGCCTTCGCACGTCTCGGCGCTCCTCTCCGGCGTGGTGATCAAGACCGGAATCTACGGACTGCTGCGGGCGTCGCTCCTGATCGGCCCGCTGCCGATGGCGTGTGGCGCGGCCCTGCTCGGAATCGGGATCTTGAGCGCGCTGCTCGGCGTATTGGCGGCACTTGCCCAGCACGAGCTGAAGACGCTGCTCGCCTGGCACAGCATCGAGAACATCGGGATCATCCTCATCGGCGTGGGCCTGGGCTCGATGGCGCTCTCGGCCGGCCGTCCCGCCGTCGCGGCGATCGCGTTCGCCGGCGCGCTCCTCCACGTGGTCAACCATGCCCTGTTCAAGTCGCTGCTCTTCCTCTCCGCCGGCGCCGTGGGAAAGGCCTGCCATACCCTGCAGATCGATCGGCTCGGGGGGGTCGCCCGCGCGATGCCGCGCACCGCCCTCTCCTTCGTGATCGGTGCCGCCGCCATTTGCGGCCTTCCTCCACTCAATGGCTTCGTCAGCGAGTTTCTCGTCTACATGGCGCTGCTCGCGGCTTGCGCCGCCATGCCGGTGACCGCCCGCGCTGAAGCCGTGCTCGCCTTCGCCGCGCTCGCCTGCGTCGGCGGCCTCGCCGTCGCCTGTTTCGCCAAGGCATGTGGAGCCGTGTTCCTGGGAGCGCCGCGCTCGCCCCAGGCGGCCGCGGCGCGCGAAGCGCCCCGCGCGATGCTCGGTCCCATGTGGGTCCTCGCTTTGGCCTGCGCCGCACTGGGACTCGCCGGTCCGGCGATTGCCGGGGCGCTCGAGCGGCCTGTGCGACAACTCGGGGGAGTCCCACTGACGGACACCTCCGCTCGTGAAGGCCTCGCCGCCACCGCGATCCTGGGAGGTGTCCTGATCGCGGTTGCTTTCGCGCTCGCAGCGCTGCGGCGCTTGCTGCTGAGGCGGCAAGCCGTGTCCGCTTCGGGGACCTGGGCATGCGGTTACCCCGCAACGACCCCGGCCATGCAGTACACGGCCGCTTCCTTCGCACGTCCGCTCATCGCCGTATTTCGCGGCGTCCTCTTTCTCGAGCGGCACGACACCCGGCCGGCCGGCGCTTTTCCCGATGCGGTCGCCCTCGAGGAGCATTGCCCCGATCCGGTCGATCGCTTTGTCCTCGAGCCGGCGCTGCACCACGGCGGGATGGCGCTGGCGCTCGTCCGCCGCGCCCAGCCGACGCGAGTCCAGTCGTACGTGCTGGCCATCTTCGCCGCACTGCTCGCGCTCTTGTGGTGGAGGCTCGGATGAGAGCGGCCCTGCACCTCGCCATCCTGCTCCTCCTGCCCCCGCTGCTTCCGGGCATCGTCAACCGCGTCAAGGCTGCATTCGCCGGCCGCCGCGGCCCTCCGGTCCTGCAGCTGTACTTCGATCTCTGGAAGCTGGTCCGCAAAGGCGCGGTCTACAGCACGGCGACGACGTGGATCTTCCGCGCCGGCCCGGTGGTGACGGTCGCGGCCCTGCTCGTCGCCGGTCTTCTCCTGCCCTTCGGGGGCGGGCTTCCCGGGCCGGCCGCTTTTGCCGGGGACGTCGTGCTGTTCGCGTACCTGCTCGGTGCCGGCCGCTTCGCCACCGTCCTGGCGGCGCTCGACACCGGCTCCTCTTTCGAGGGGATGGGCGCGAGCCGCGAAGTCACCTTCGCCGCGCTCGCGGAGCCCGCTCTCTTCCTCTCCATCGCCGGCCTCGCGCTCGCGCGCGGCACTCTCTCCTGGACCACGATGCTCTCGGGGCAGATGCCCGCCTGGCACTCGTTCGGCCCCGCGTTCGCGATGCTGATCGGCGCGCTCTTCCTGGTGGCCCTGGCCGAGAACAGCCGGATTCCGTTCGACGATCCGAACACGCACCTGGAGCTCACCATGGTGCACGAGGTGATGGTGCTCGATCATTCCGGTCCGGACTTCGCCTTCATCCTCTACGGCGCCTCGATCAAGCTGTTCCTGCTCGGCGCCATCGTCGTGCGCCTTGCACTCCCCTTCGCCGCCAGCATCCCCGCGCATGTCGCGCTCTTCCTCGCCGGGATGATCGTCTTCGCGGTGATCGTCGGCGTGGTCGAGTCCACGTTCGCGCGCCTGCGCATGAACCGCATTCCGCAGATCCTCGTCGCCGCCGGCGTCTTCGCCGCGTTGGCGATGGCGGTGATCCTCATCCGGGTCAACGGATGACCAACGTCGCCCTCGACATCGCCCTGATCCTCGCGCTCCTGCTCGGGGTGACCTCCCTCGGCACCAGCCGCATCGGCGCCGCCATCCGCTACTTCTGGATGCAGGCCGCAGCGGTGGCGATGGTCCCGCTGCTGATCGAGACGCGCTCGGGCGGGCTGAGCGTCCACGCCTGGGTTCTGTTCGCGGCCACCATGGTGCTGAAGGTCTGGGGCGTTCCGTACTTCCTGAACCGGTCGGTGCGGGAAGCGTCGGTGCGCACCGAGGTGGAACCGCTGATCGGGTTCGGCGTTTCGCTCATGCTCGGCGCCGGGCTGGTGGGCCTCTCGTTCGCGCTCGCGCGGCAGCTGCCTCTCCCGCAGAGGCCCGCCTCCGACCTGCTCATCCCAGTGGCCTTCAGCCTGCTGATGATCGGCCTGCTGCTGATCGTCAGCCGGTCGAAGGCGGTGACGCAGGTGGTTGGCTACCTGGTGATGGAGAACGGGATCTTCCTCTTCGGCCTGCTGCTCATCGACGTCTTCCCCTACTTGATCGAGCTCGGCGTGCTGCTCGACCTGTTCGTTGCCGTGTTCGTGATGGGCATCGTCATCTTCCACATCAACCGCGCCTTCGACCACATCGACTCCCACCAACTCGACACGCTCAAGGACTGACGAATGCTGGCGACGTTGCTCCTGCTTCCCGTATTCGCTGCCGCCATCGCGCTGGCGAGAGTGCCGGACCGCGCGCGCCTGCAGCTCTTCCGCGCGGTCGCGTTCGCCCACCTTGCCCTGGCGATCGGGCTCTGGAACCGTCCCGCGGAGCACCTGTTCGGCGGATACATCGCGCTGGATGCGGTGGGCCTCCTGGTGCTGATGCCGATGAGCGCGCTGTTCGCCGGCATCGCGATCTACCTCGGCGGGTACCTGCGGCGCGCCGAACGGCGCTCGCACCGGATCTTCATCGCCGCATTGCTGCTGCTGCAGGCGTCGCTCACGCTTGCCGCGGCCAGCCAGCACATGGGGTTGTTCTGGGTCGCGCTCGAGACGTCCACCCTGGTCAGCGCGCCGCTGCTCTACTTCCACCACACCGGCCGTGCCCTGGAAGCGACATGGAAGTACCTCATCGTCGGTTCGGTCGGCATCGCGCTCGCGCTGCTCGGCACCGTCTTTCTCGCCATCGCGGCAACCGACGCGTCCGGCGACACCACGCTCTTCATCCGCGACCTGACCGCCGGAACGGTCCACCTGGCGAAACCGTGGCTGCACGCCGCGTTCGTGCTCCTCCTGATGGGGTACGGCACCAAGATGGGACTCGCTCCCATGCACGCCTGGAAGCCGGACGCCTACGGGGAGGCGCCGCCGCCCGTGGCCGGGCTGCTGGCGGGAACCGCCACGAACTGCGCCTTCCTCGGCGTGCTGCGCGCGACGCAGATCTGCGCGCACGCGGGCGAGGTGAAGTTCGCCAGCTCGCTGCTCGTGCTCCTCGGCCTGGTATCGCTGGCGGTGGCGGCCATCTTCATCGTCGGCCAGGCCGACTACCGGCGCCTTCTCGCGTACGCGAGCGTCGAGCAGATGGGCGTACTGGTGTTCGGCCTCGGCTTCGGCGTGATGGGCGCGCAGGGATCGCTCCTGCACGTGATCAACAACGCGCTCAACAAGGGTATCCTCTTCCTCGCGGCCGGCAATCTGCTGCAGCTCTACGGCACGAGCGCGATCGCAGGCGTGGCTGGCGCGCTGCGCCGGGCGCCGGCGACCGGGGCGATTCTCATCGCCGGATTGTTCGCGGCCGTCGGCTTGCCGCCGTTTGGCCTCTTCGTCTCCGAGTTCGTCATTCTGCGGGCGGCGATCGCGGGCGGCGCATCCGCCTGGCCGGCAGCCCTCTATCTCGGCTTCCTGGCCGTCATCTTTCTCGGCATGTGCGTGGCGATCCTGCCCATGGCCCAGGGAGAGAGCTCCCGGGACGAGGCGCCGCTGCATGAGCCGGCCTCGACCATCCTTCCGCCCATGGCCTTCGCCAGCGCCGCGCTCGTCCTCGGAATCTACGTGCCGCGGCCGCTCGCCGCGATGATCGAGTCAGCGGCGCGGCAGCTGGGAGGCGGCTGAACGTGAGCAACGGTTCCGCGCTCTCCAGCGGCCGGCAAGCAGATCACGCATGGCTTGCGAACGGGACCGCGCTCTCCCTCGACGCGCTGGCTACGCGCCCTCTTCACGAGCTGCTCGACGCCGCCATCCGGGCTCGCGAGCAGCAGAAGCGGCTGATCGCGCTGTTCCCCTTCTGCGACGGGTCCGGCGATCGCCTCCTCATGGTGGCGGCCGATGCCGCGAGCGCCCGACTGTCCGCCACGTCGTTCGATCTCGCCGGCGCCCCCGGCTGGCCCTCGATCACGCCGGTCTGGCCGGAGGCGCACCTGTTCGAACGCGAGATCCACGAGCGGTGGGGCCTGGTACCCGAAGGTCATCCCTGGCTGAAGGCAGTCCGCGGACATCGCGAGTTGGAAGCGACGCCGGTCTCGCCGGCGCACCCTTTTCTGCGCGCCGAAGGGGAGGGCATACACGAGGTCGCCGTCGGTCCGATTCACGCCGGAATCATCGAGCCCGGCCACTTCCGCTTTCAGTGCTTTGGCGAGGAGGTCCTGCATCTCGAGATCCAGCTCGGGTACCAGCAACGAGGCGCCGAGCAGATCCTCGAGCAGGCCGCGCCGGCCCGGCGCCTGGCGGTCGCCGAGTCGATCGCCGGAGATACGGCCGTCGGTCACGCGCTCACCTACTGCATGGCGCTCGAAGGGCTTTCGGGCACCCGCGCGCCCCTGCGCGCGCACGCCATCCGCGGCATCGCGCTGGAGCTCGAGCGCATGGCAAACCACGTCGGCGATCTCGGGGCGCTCTGCAACGACGTCGGGTACCTTCCCGGCGCCGCGTATTTCGGGCGGCTGCGCGGCGACTTCCTCAATCTGCTCACGGAGATTTCCGGAAACCGCTACGGACGGAGTCTGGTCGTGCCGGGGGGAGTGCGATTCGATGTCACGCCGGCGTTGCAGGCGCGCATCCTCGAGACGATCGAGGCCGACGAGCGCGACCTGCGCGACACGTTCAAGCTGGCGATCAACACGCCATCGGTGCTCTCCCGGTTCGAGGGCACCGGGTCGATCAGCCGGCAGACCGCTGTCGAGCTCGGCTTCGTCGGTCCGACGGCGCGCGCCTGCGGCATCTCCCGCGACGTGCGCACCGACCATCCCAGCGGCGTCTTCCAGTTCACGCACGTTCCGGTCGCCGTCGCCGAAGACGGAGACGTGATGGCGCGAGCCAACGTCCGCTGGCTGGAGGTGACGCGCTCGCTGCGCTTTGTCCGCGAGCAGGTCTCGCGCCTGCCCGAGGGCGCGGTGCGCGTTCCAATGAGCCCCCTCGCGCCTTCTTCGATGACCACCTCGCTGGTGGAGGGATGGCGGGGGCAGATCGCCCATGTGGTGTTGACCGATGATTCCGGGCGCGTCGCCCGGCACAAGGTGATCGACCCGTCATTCCACAACTGGCTCGCGCTCGCGCTCGCCGTCCGCGGCGCGCAGATCTCCGATTTCCCGCTCTGCAACAAGAGCTTCAACCTCTCGTACGCCGGCCACGACCTCTGAGGTGAACGCGTGCTGCAACTCCTCAAGACCCGCTTCGGACAGGGAAGGCGCACCATCGACTTCCCCGGCGAGCAGACCCTGCCCGGACGGTTCCGCGGCTTGCCCGTCCTCCGTCCGGAGCTCTGCCGCAACGGCTGCAGCGCGTGCGCCGAGGCGTGTCCGACGGAGGCCATCCAGACCTCTCCGCTGAAGCTGGACCTGGGAAGATGCCTCTTCTGCGGCCTCTGCCAGGAAGCGTGTCCCGAGGGGGCCATCACCTTCACGGACCGCTACCCGCTGTCGTTCCGGACGCGCGATGCGATGGTGCTGGACGGTCGCGAGGTGGAGCTCGCGACCGCGCTCGATGCAAGGATGCGCTCGCTGTTCGGGCGCTCGCTGCGGCTGAGGCACGTGGCCGCCGGCGACTGCAGCGGCTGCGCCGCCGAGCTTGCCGCGCTCGGGAACGTGGTCTTCGATCTGGGCCGATTCGGGATCCAGTTCGTGGCCTCGCCGCGACACGCGGACGGACTGGTGATCTCCGGACCGGTCACCGCCAACATGCGCCTCGCCCTGCAGCAGGCGTACGAGGCGACCCCGGCGCCGAAGATCGTCATCGCCGTCGGCGCCTGCGCGCTCAGTGGCGGTCCGTTCCGCGGGGCCGCCCATTCCTCCGACGGCGTCCCGCCGGAGATTCCGGTCGACCTCTACATCGCCGGCTGCCCGCCGCACCCCCTCTCGCTCCTCGACGGAATGCTGCGGCTTCTCGGGCGGATCGACACGAACGAGCGCCGGCCGGCGCGGTGACTGTCCGGTCGGCGTTCGCGCCGGTCAGATGCTCGCCAGCATGTAACCGACCCCGCGGACCGTCTTCAGCAGCCGCGGGCTGCGCGGGTCGTCGCCCAGCTTCTGCCGCAAGTGCGAGATGTGCACGTCGATCGAGCGATCGAAAGCCTCCTCCGCGCTCCCCTTGACGAGGTCCATGAGCTGCTCTCGCGTGAGCACCTGGCCGGCGCGATCGGCGAGGGATCGCAGCAATGCGAACTCGTACGTGGTCAGACCGAGCACGCGGCCGCGCAGCGTGACCTGCATGGCCTGCGGTTCGATGCGCAGCTCGCCGACGACGATGGCCTGGACCGAAGGTCCGACCCGGCCGCGCGCCCTTCTGGCCTGCGCGCGGATGCGGGCGAGAAGCTCGCGCGAGGAGAACGGCTTGACGATGTAGTCGTCCGCGCCGCCTTCCAGTCCGACCACGCGGTCGGGCTCGTCGCCGTGCGCGGTGACCATGATGATCGGAGTGTCGAGCCGCGCACGCAATCGGCGGCAGACCTCGAGACCGTCGATCCCGGGGAGCATGAGGTCGAGCAGCACCACGTCGGGCCGGACCCGCAGCGCCTCGGGAACCGCCTCGAGCCCATTGGCGACGACGGCCACCCTCACGCCGTGGGATTGGAGATAGCTCGCGGTCAGCCGGGCAAGCCGCTCGTCGTCCTCGACGTACAGCACCAGCACGCCCGATTCGGAGGTCACCGGGAGATCATACCCGCCGCGAAAACGCGCAACGAGGTCTTCGCGATCGGAAACGGCGGCGTCACCCCTTGGCGATGTCCGACAGCGAGGTCCCCAGCCGCTTGAACCAGCGCAGCTTGTCCGCAAAGCCCGGGAAGCTCGCGTTCAATCCGCTCGGGTTGGGAAGGACGAAGACGCGGGCCCCGTGAATCCGGTCCGGCTTGAGCCCCGGTCCCGGCGCCCCGATCCGCGACTTGCCGAAGAAGGCGCGGTAGAGCGTCAGACCGACGAAGACGACCAGCTCCGGACGTAGACGGCCGATCTTCCGGTCGAGGACACGCCGTCCATCCTCGAGCTCGTCCCTCCCCAGTTCGGAGGCCGAGCGCGTCGCGCGCGGACAGAGGTTGGTCATCGCCATCCCGAACTCGGGCAACCGCCCATCCTCGGCGTACGTGAGCGGCTCAGGGACCAGATGCGCTGCGTGCAGGAGCCTCCAGAACGGGTTGCCCGGGCCGGCGAAATGATGACCGAGCGCTTCGGAGCGGAGGCCCGGATTGATTCCGACGAAGAGGATCTTCGGGCGCGAGGTCAGGACGTCACGCAGTGCCATCGATCACGGACAACGGCCCGCCGGAGTGGCGTGCAGGCTTCGTCGTCCGACTCGAACCATCAGCGCGGGCGCGCGTCCGCGAAAGCCTCGCGCCAGGTATTGCCCTGCCCTTCCACCGAGTAGAAGGAACCCGCGATCCCGTTTCCCACCGTGCAGCAATAGCGAGCCAAGCGGCCGCGGTGGGTCCTGCCCGGAGGCGAGGGCCGGAATCTGATGGTTCCGCTCGCTCCCCATCGTCGAACCGCCTCGGCCAGGGCCTCCTCCTGTGTCATGTCCCTCATGCCGGCGAAACTATCACATGATGCTGCTGCGCCGGATCATCGAGGCCGCAAACCGGACGGCTACTTGTCGGCGCGCGCGACCGCGGTCTTCTCGGACGCCTCGGCCTTCTTCTGCGCCTTCTGCTGCTTGCTCTGCTTCTGGGTCTTCTCCGCGACGGCGGGCTTGTGCTGCGGCTGCTCCGCCCTCTCCACCTTCTCGTCGCACGCCAATGCGGCCTGCGCGGAGAGAGCAGCAAATGCGACGGCGACAGCGGTTGCGAGCTTGCGCATGATGACCTCGGGTCGGGCCGGGCTGGCCGGCGGCGAGGAGCATGGCGCGCGAGCGCGGATTTCGCAACCCGATTGCAGGGCCGCAACAACTTGCAACTCGTCCCCGATCTTCCGCGGGGGGGGGCGCGACGCGTCAAGCGACTTGAGCGGCCAATGAACGACCAGTGTTGATTCGTGATGCACTGTCTGTCCGCCATTTCGGCAAGTACGACAGTTTGTCTGGCATCCGCGGCGGCTTCCCAGGACCCTTCCGAGGAGAAGCCGTCCAGGCACGCGCACTGCAAAGCGGCCTCGCTCATGGAGGCCCTGATGCAGCGAGCAGCTCATTTGTTACAAGAGATGACGACACCGCGACCGCGCCTGCTCGAGCAGTGGCGCGCGGCCCGCACGGAGCTTGCGAACGCAGAGGCTGCGCTCGTGGCATTCGCGCGCTCGTGCGCCGCGAAGATCGGTGCGTTCGATCTCGCGTCCGCGCACGACGCCTGGAAACAGCTTCGGATCCTGCTCGGCGATCGCGCAAGCGCACAGATGCAAATGATCGCCACGGCACGCGCGCTGTTCGCCGCGCGCCCCTTCCAACAGACGGAAGGGAGGTGATCTTCGGGGCGGTCGCGCGACCCCCCCTCGGCGCGACCGCCCCCTTACGCGCGTGCCCTGCGTCCGGTCACGTCACCGGCCGACGCGCAGGCGGATTCCACCGTGGATGAAGCGAGGCTGGCCGATCGTATCCACTCCGGAGCGCCCGACCAGGTACGCCCGGTCGAACAGGTTGTCGACCGCCGCGAACAGGTCGACGTACGGCGTCGCGTGCCAGGCGACGAAGAGATCGACGAGGATCACGTTCGACATCGGCAGGTTGTTCACGTCGTCCTCGAATTGGGCGCTGACGTGGTGAACGACTGCCTCCGCGGTGAGCGATCGCGGATCGTCGAAGGAGAGCGAGAAGCTGGTGCGGTGCTTCGGATCCTGCGGCAGCTGCTTTCCCACCAGTTGCGGCTGACCGGGCGCGTCGGTGACGCGGCTCTGCGCCAAGGTGTACGCGGCGGTGACGAGCCAGTTGCGCGCGAACCGCCAGCTCGCGTCGGCCTCGATCCCCTGGATGCGAGCATGGCCGAGGTTCTGCCGTTGCCGGAGGTTCGTCCCCACGGTCACGTTGGTGATGGGATTCTTCAGCTCGTTGCGGAAAACGGTCAGGCGCGCACCGAGGCCGAAGGGGCTTCTTACGTCGACGCCTGCCTCCCCTCCGACGATCCCCCCGGAACGACCTCGAACTGCTGGATGCCAAGACGAGGGATCGCGCGCCAGTAGACCCAACCGCCGAAGGGATCGTTCGCCGGGATCCCGTCCACCAGAACGAGGCTGCGAGAGACGCCGGAAG
>Ga0209237_1000025_pt1 | contig 59640 bp, 74 predicted proteins | sample GraSoi013_1_40cm_2_FD_185820 | JGI IMG/M metagenome (GOLD analysis project Ga0209237, IMG submission 185820) | Grasslands soil microbial communities from the Angelo Coastal Reserve, California, USA - Sample 10_02_2013_1_40cm (SPAdes) (version 2) | ecosystem: Environmental > Terrestrial > Soil >...
CCGAGGCTTGAAGTATAATTTTGCCATCACGTTGTACTACGGCACAGCCATCGACGTTTCGGGGAACCTTATGAGCCCGCAGGTGATCCCCGTGGCGAAAGGCTTCTTTACAGTCGTGAAATAGTCAGCAAGTAGGAGCGTATTCGAGCTCTCGCAAACCGCCTCTAATCTCGTAACGGATCCGGAGAAAAGACGGCATTTCTCCGAATAGAATAGACGCTTGAACAAGAGCGAGACAGACAGAGTTAGATGCAGCCTATTAGAGACTCCCCGTATATTCTGAATCCTGCCGGGAGAACTCGCTCATCTAAAAAAGAGCCCGGTTCTTCCGTCCGACACCAAAAGATCCCTCGCCCGTAGCGATGGGAAACCGTAACTGACAGGTATAGGTTGGGAAGTAAATGAGCATGGGTTACCATCTAAATCGTAGAAGCCTGGCAAGTGTCCTTGTGGCTCTGTCAATAGCGAGTCTGATATTTCTCTCGTCGACTGGAAGGGCGGCAGCCGCCCCGACGGGAACCAATTTCGATCACATTGTAATCATTGCGATGGAGAATACTGCGTATGCCTCTGTTTTCGGATCTGGAACGGTCTCGTCCTGCCCTACTGGTAGTGCTCCGTTCCTTTGTGGCATGCTTCCGCTCGGCTCGACCCTGCCCAGCTACAATAGCTACGGCGCGACGGCTGCTGACACTAACGACTTTAACGGTTGTTCGGCTGCGTGTTATGTCGGGTTTATGCTCGGCTCCACATATGGTGTCAGCGATGGTTATTCTTTCAGCTCGGTCAGCGGTAATCCGCAGCTCGTAACGAGTCTCGCGTCTGCTGGTCTTACCTGGCAGGCTTACTGCGAGTCAGGCTGCCCCCGGGGAGCGGACCACTTTCCATTCTCCGGCACGAACACGTTTACCAGCTCCTCAGTCTCAACCAGCAGTTTCGTTGCTGCTGCTAATTCTGCTACGCCTCCCAACTTTCTCTGGTATACCCCGACCGACAGCCACAACATGCACGATGTCAGTGTCTCGACCGGAGACTCGTATCTGAAGAGCTTCCTTGTGGGGAGTGGAAGCATCGCGAGTCCTGCTTCCGGCTCGCTGCTAGCTTCTAACGTCTTCACAAATCCAAGCTATCGTACTCTACTATACCTCTGGTGGGACGAGTGCGGTGGAAGCAACGGCTCCTGTGATAGCAATAATGCCTCTCCTAACCTGCTCTACGGTACAACAGTCAAGAAGGGCTACGTCTCCCTAGACACGACAGGGATAGACGAGTATGCGGCGGTACGGACGATAGAGAACAACTGGGGAGTCTCCCCACTAGCCCAGGGCGACACAGCCGCCGCGAGCGCCGGATACATGTTCAATGACATATTCTCCTCCGGAACCCCTCCACCGCTCACTGCAAGCTTCACCTTTCTGTCAAGCAATCCAACTAACGGTACAGCAGTTGCTTTTACAGCCGCGGCCACGGGAGGAACAGCGCCTTACTCTTACTCTTGGAGCTTCGGCGATGGAACATCAGCCACTGGAGCCAGCCCAACCCACACATACTCCAAGGTCGGCCCTTACACCGTAACAGTAACGGCGACAGATTCGAACGGCGCGACCTCAAGCAGCACGCAACAAGTCACGGTTTCAGCCTCTTCAAACCCCCTGTCAAACCCCCTTTCAACGGTCACCTTCCTCTATGTTGGGCTCATCGCTGGAGGAGCCGTCAGCGTGAGCGTACTTCTTGCGAAGTATCATTCCCGCAACCGCAAACTATCCGCCAAGCTGAAGAGTAGCCGCCAAAATCAGTCTCGCAAGAATTCCGCTCGATAAAACAAATCCAAGTCAGGCCCCTAATTAGGAAAGACAAGGTGTCTTAGACTCCTCCGGATACCGCGCGCATCGATCCTGGTTCAGGATAGGGCGGGCGAGGATGATTGAGGAACGAATAGAGTAGCGATTATTCCTACAACCAGCGCGATTGCTCCCAGGACAAAATCGATAACGTAGATACTGCTCGTCTTCCGGGGTTTCCGCGTGTCGGGAGACCTGGACCCTTCTTAGGCCTTTGGCACCAGATGTCGCACCTGCATAAGGTTGCGTTCCGATCGCGTGGGTTACAGCATCCTTTCATTCCATCCCTGCAACGCACCTGCTTCGTACTCGTAACAGGAGAAGAATGGAATATGGCGGATAAGGTTAGCAAGGTCTGGGAGCCCTACTCGAAGATGGTTAAGATGCAGGAAGAGGACTGGGCGGTCCTAGAATCAGTATACAACGACTACCGTTATCGTCAAGGGGATCTCCAGAGGACTGAATTCATCAAACGGCTCGTCGCCAAGGGCGTAACCTCGTACCTTTACCAGCTCAAGTCTAGGACCCCGGACGCGCTCTTGAGGATTGCTCAAGCCAGCACAACCCTCGGAAGCCAAGGCTCCCGATAGCTCCCTTCGGACTGCCCCGGTCTAAGCTTCGACCCCGGCTACTCGAATACAATACGGAAGTCCGTATTTTTCGTGAGGCGGGGTGGCGATCGGGCAGAGTTGCCTGATTGTCCCCTGCAAAACGCCCCGGAATCCCCTTAGAACCAGAAACCTAACCATCATCATGCTTATCCTCTCCAAACCATAATGACGAGCCAGCCGACAACCCCCACATCTTCCTGTAAAATCCCACCCGGCTCACAAGCCTAGAATAATTTTCGAAACGACCAAGCCTCGCGACGCAGATCCAAGGTTTCTGGTCAATCGTGCTGAGTTCGGAGTTCCCGATAAACGAGGATTACAACTATCACCAGCGCTGCGACGCCTAGTGGAAGGAAGTATCCTTGAAGAGTGTTAGCGATGGCCGTACTGTTCTGTCCCGCTAGCACCCCGAGATAGACGAGAGCAATATCCCAGACAAGGATTCCGACCGCGGAGAAAACCAAGAAAGGCTTCACATCCATCCTAACAATCCCCGCCGGAAACGCGATCAACGTCCTAAGCAGCGGCACAAATCGGGCGAGTAGAACAACGCTCCTCCCGTGGCTTGCAAACCATTTCTCTGTCGTCTCCAGCCGCTTCTCGCTAAATCGCACAATGCGACCATATCGTAAAACTGCTGGTCTTCCGAGATAATAGCCGATGCCAAAGTCTACCAGTGTCCCCACCATGCTCCCGAGGGTCGCAACGGCCACCGTGGACCAGAACTCGAGCCTGCCCTGGAACACAAGATATCCCCCGAGAGGAAGGACAACTTCGCTGGGGACCGGTAGTGTTGCGCTCTCCATCACCATCAACAGGAATATTCCCAGATAACCAGTCTGGTTGAGAAGATCGACGATAATGTTGAAGACTAAGTCGGTGATCGCCACGTTTCACATCTCTAAGTATGAGCCGCTCATCGGGTCCTTGCGATCCTCCAGATCCAACGAGTAGACCATTTGCGATCGTGTTGCTACTATAAGGTAACGCTCAACGCTTCAACCATCGTGATTCTAGCCGTCGGCGGGACCCTCGCCAACAGTGTCTCAATCCATGTGACCGTTCAGTAAAAGCGGCCAGCGAGGTTACTCGCCTGGTTGGACTATGTGAGTGTGCGCAACTTTCCATGTTCAGCATCAATCATTTGTAAGGGTCAAATCTCCCAGCATGTAAACGGACCCGAGGACTTGAGACTCAATGTTTCTGCTTGGCCACAGCTGCTGGAGCTACATGTTTTCGAAAGCGACTGGCCGGAGAGTCAACGTCAACCTTCCCGCGTATCTCGCGCTTCTATCAGGCATCCTGCCCGACTTTGACATCTACTTTCAACCATACCTGATACACCACACCTACACCCATTCACTGATAGTAATCGTCCCAGTCGTTCTGGTTCTCACATACTTCTTCGGAAGACTAGGCCTCGCCTTCTCCATCGGAATCCTCTCGCACCTGCTCGGCGATTTCATAGTCGGAACGATCCCGCTCCTCTATCCGCTGTTTCCCAGCTCGGATGTTGGATTGAACCTCGGGATTCCCAGTCTCGCTGACACGCTCCTGGAGATTGGAGCCTTTGCGCTCGTCCTAGTCTACGCGTATCGGAACGGCGATTACAAACTGGTTCTAAAAACCTCGCGAACCAGTCTCCTGCTCGGAATCCCGCTCTTCGCTCTAGTCACCCTCACCCTACTCTTCGCCGGTGATAGGAGTATTCCCCTCGCGGAGTTCGCTTTCTCAAGAAGAGCGTTAACCGTGATCACTCTTGGGCATATTCTTCTCAGCGGAATTCTCGCTCTGGGCGTTCTGCAAGGGTTCAGGTGGTACCTGGAAACCAGACGAGACAGACAGACACCCAGTTCAAGCGCTTCCTCTGCTCAACCCCCCACATAATGAGACAGTCAGACTGGACCGGCAACTCCAAAAAATCGATGGAGGTTCCAACGGGATACTATCATTCGATTCCCTAGGGCACAATTCGCCCTTATCGAACCTGGTATCTAGGTGAGCTGGATTCGAAGTAGAGGGCTTCTAATTCCGGTGACAGCTTACGAGCGAGCATATAGAGACTCCAAGACGATACATTCCCAGTCTTGTGAAAATCCTAGTGCTAGTCCAGTCCTTTGTCATCGCCTATCTTGGATTCTGGATGTATGAGAATTACCAGAACGATTTCTACTTTCAGGCATATGTCAACTCGTCCCTACTAGGCAGCGGATTCACGATAGTTGCGTTTAGTAGTGTAGGAATCTTCAGCGCTGTCGCTATGGGCCTCTATCTGAAGCTTCGACGCACCCACAGAGAGTTGGAGCATCTAATCCTGACGGAGCATTCCCCTTCCGAAGAGCAAGGTTCCAAGACCATTCTGGAGCCTCACGTCGAACAGCACTTGATTGAGATGATAAGAAAATCAGCGCCCACAGAAACCAGTGCGTCCTCACCGGTGCCGCTTCTCAAGAGAGAGAACAGCCAAGCCTAGACAGGACTTTTTGCGGCAAGGGTCTTCGTGCTAGAAGAATTTCTAAGTTGGACTTGAATTCTTCCATCAACGCTAGCAATGCTCATATCTTGGGTCTCTATAATTATTCGGAGATACCTTCTTCTGTCAACGCTTCAACAAGCCTGTTGTCGGGCCGAGCTTGTAGCTGCAGGCCCTCTGGGATTGCTTGATCTGGTACTGGTTGAAAATTATACCCTTAGATTGTGGGGCTACATGCTCCGAAACGTGAAATGTTTCAACCATGACCAATCATTGGGAACTGACTCAGAAGATGCTCACCGTGGCGGCTACGAACCGAGGGCTGACGCCGCGACTTCTTTACTTTCTCCCGTCCATCTGGTAAGCAAACGAATTATACCTGTGGCCAAAGTGCTCGGACCGGTTTCAATGTTCGCCTGGATTAGTCACACCTCAGGACGCAAGAAGCAATGAGGGTACTAGTGACAGGCGGAGCAGGCTTCATAGGAAGCCACCTCGTAAAGAGGCTGATTCGAGAAGGAGAGAGCGTTACCGTTCTAGACAATCTCTCAACCGGAAGGAAAGAAAACCTGGACCATCTTCCTAACGAAGACCGTCTACGTTTTGTCAATGGCGACATTCGAGACCGAGAAAACGTAAAGAGCTGCGTGAAGGACGCTGACCGAGTAGTGCATCTGGCGGCCATCGCCAGTGTACCCTACTCGATCAGAAAGCCTGCGGAGACGCACGATGTCAATGTTGATGGTACACTAAATGTCTTACAAGCCTGCAACGAGTACAATATCGCAAAACTGGTCTACGCCTCCTCCTGCGCCGTCTATGGAGAGCCCAGGTTCATTCCTGTGACTGAAGAGCATCAGTTTTCGGCAACCTCTCCATACGCGGAGAGCAAGATCGCATCGGAAGCCTACTGCCAATTCTTCCGAGCAGAGCACCATCTTCAGACAGTCTGTCTCCGAGTCTTCAATGTCTATGGTACGAACCAGTACAACAGCGACTACGGTGGGGTGATCACGCAATTCATAGACCGGCTGAAGAAGCAAGAGGCGCCGATCATCTACGGGGACGGAGAACAGTCCAGAGACTTCATTCACGTCGACGACGTAGTTGAGACCATAGCCAGAGTTATTCGGACTCCGAACGATTCGGACGGAACTTACAATCTGGGCTCGGGAAGAGCGACTACAATAAACCAGCTGGTGAGGATCCTTCAGAGGATCCTCCGTGACGAGGAGTTCAAACCAGTTTACGCACCGCCGAGGCTGAGAGACATACGACGCAGTCAGGCCGACATCGGGAAGGCCAGAAGGCAACTCGGATTTGACCCCCTGATCAGTCTTGAGAAAGGGCTCGAAAGACTGGTGTCCGCGGAAACTAATTTAGCAGTCGCTGCAGTTGTGCAGCAACGAGCAGGCGGACTGCCGAAGGTCGGGAACGCTGGAAATTATTGATTCTGACCGCTCGAGAAATACGCTCAGCGACGGGTCGAACCAGGAAAGGATCAGGCTTCGCCTCGCAATAATAGCTGCAACAATCTTCATTGTTGCAGGTATAGCCCTGTTTTACGTACCTGTCGCGCACGATGGTCTACCCATCGGTTGGGACACTCCTCACTACATAGGCGGGGCAATAGTACTCGCCTCCGAAGGGCCGCTTGCGCTACTTTCTCTGCAGGGGCCCTACAATTTCATCTATCAGCTACTTGAAGGAGGTTTGGTATGGATTGGTGTCCCCGGTACAAGCCTGGAAGTATTCTTACCTGTTATTCTTGCCGCTTCCATTCCATACCTCTTGAGTAGACTTGTGCTGGAGCATCTCGGCACCCGAACTGCAATCCTTGTCACCTTGGCAACGCCCGGCTGGTACGCCGTATATCGACTTCAAGCTGATCTTCACGCGAATCTGCTCGCACTCACACTCTTTCTCTCCGCCCTGATTCTGCTCTCGAAGGCTAGATCGGTCAGGGAACCACGTTGCCTCTATGGGTTGGGGTTGGTTGCTCTTGCATCAATCACTCACATCGAATCAACTATGTTTCTAATGTTTGTAATTCTAGTTTCAAGTCTGACACCCCTGCGACCATACCCATTGAAAATAGCCCTTGCGGTGGCATCCACAACCGTGCCCGCTGCTATTTTCTATACGGCCCATCTTGTGCAACTTCTGGGCTTTAGCGGGGGGTCACTTGATGTTACAAGCTCGCAGACATTTGAGTCTTGGCTCTTCATACTGGGTCCTCTATTGCCGCTTACAATCGTCGGACTCGTCTGGTGCAGCTTGCGACCGCGATCCTGGCTCGAGATCTTCGCCGCGGTATGGGGATTCACCTCGATTATTCTCGGTATATCTCAATACGTCAGCCTTCAGACTGTCATCTTCTCCCAGAGAGGGATCCTACTGATGCCAGGACCGCTCTTGGCAGGAATAGGAGTGGCGAGAGTTGGTCAGATCCTTCCCAGTCTGAAGGTTCCTCGCCTCCGATTGCGGAATGCAAAGATTCCGACCATGGTCGCCATCTTCACGATCTTGACACTTTCCTGGCCAGTTACGTGGGCCACGGCGGTTCCGAACGAGAAGATTTTCCTGACATCAACAGAGTACCAACAGTTGGAGTGGATTAGCGCAAACCTCAGATTTTCCAGCACCCCCATTTTCATGTTCAACGACTTGAACGAATTTGCAAGCGGTCTCGCACAGCTATACGATAACTGGGCAGCAGCCATCGTAGGACCCCATCTGTCGTATCTCGGCTTGATCGATTACTTGGCTCAAGTACAAGAGACCCCGTTTTCGGACACTGGAGCGCGAGAAGTTTCAGGCGAGTTCATGCAAAAGATCGTGGCGGCGGGAATAACCAGCAAGACTACCCTTCTCCAACATCCCATAATTATCATTGGAGAGTTCTACCGTCCGTTTCCGCTGCCAAATTATACCCTGCCCCTGTTTACTCAGGTCTACCCAGGCGTTTTCCTCGATAACGCCTCACGCCTTGAGTCTTTGTCGAATGTGACACTGCCATTGTATATCACGTTCGCGGCTCATTCAGGGGCATGGTATGGCGTGCAGCGTTCTTGGACGAAAAGCGTCAATGCATACGAGGTCTATGACGACTCAGTCCCGATGGACATTGAAGCGTCATTTGAGCTCGGAATTCAGAGCTCCGGGACGTACACCATGGGCCTCCGCTACTGGGACGGAAGCGCAAACAACCTCACTATTTCCGTGGATGGAAACACCATTGGAACTATCGCCTATTACAACACCAAGAGTCCTGTCGTAGACAATTTTACCGGGATTAGTTTCTCGAAGGGAATTCATCTCCTGAAAATCGCGATTAACGACGCACCGCCGATATTGAAGGGTGGCCTTGCATATGCTTCGCTTGACTACCTGGTCCTGACAAGATCGTGAGACTTCCACTAAGCCGATATTTGGACTCTATCTCCCCACATCCCGGAGCAAACCGGATAGTGCAGGAAGAATCTTTACCCGAAGTGTCGATTATCGTAATTGCGAAGAACGAGGAGAAAACCATAAGTAAATGCATCTCCTCAATCATGCAACAAGACTATCCCCGTTTCGAGATTGTTTTTGTTAACTCGCGCTCGACGGACAGAACGCTGGCCATAGTTGAGTCGGTCGTCCCGCCCCTTGGACGAATTGAGATCGCTCAAAGCCACGGGAATGCTGCCGCTGCAAGGAATGCGGGGCTGCGCTTAGCGCGCGGGCAGATAATCGCCTTCGTCGACGGAGATTCATACTTAGATCGAGACTGGCTATCAAGAGCCGTACGCTGTCTTCAGCGTACAAGAGATGCTCATGTCGCAGCTGTGGGCGGACCCTTCGTTCAAGTTCCTCAAGCGAGAACGAGAATGGCCTTGGCGATTTCTGGCGTTGAATCGACAATGCTTGGGGGCGGTGGGTCCATCCGTTCGCACGTGGAGAACAGATGCAGACTTGTCAATCGCTTGTCTCTGACCGGTGCAATTTTTTGGTCAGACGTTGTTCGTCAAGTGGGGTTCTTCGACGAACGACTGTCATACTGTGAAGACTCAGAGTTTTGCCAGAGAGTCAGGTCGGTGGGGTATAAACTAATGTCCTGCGGCGACTTAGGAGCGTTTCACACCCCAAAATACGAGACTCTGGGAGCATTCGCGGCAAAAATGTGGAAGTATGGGGTCGGTAGGGGCAGGGCTGTTAGACTGCACTGGAGACTCATGACAGGTCTTGCTCTCGGCACAGTCGCGTATTCTATTGTCTTTACCGCCGCGCTTCTCCTTGGCTTTATCTTAGTATCCCGTGAGTCAAAGCTCATGGCGATTCTGCTCGCAGGACTCTATCTCGCGACTATTACAGCGTCTTCCCTCGTAATATCCGCAAAGCAAGGCTCAATCCAATCATTCTTCCTAAGTCTCGGTGGCTACCTTGCTCTTCACGTACCCTACACGGCCGGGCTGATGGTGGGAATCTTTGTTCCAAAGAGAGAGTGACGAGAGGCAAGGCGAGAGCAGGCTCTCCGGGTCAGGGAATCGGGCTCCTTCGATTGTTGCCCTAGTACCAGCATTCAATGAGGAAGATAACATTTCAGAGGTGATTCACCAAGTATCCAAATTCTCAAGCAGAGTCCTAGTCTGTGATGATGGTTCCACGGATTCCACGTATCGCCTATCGCTCGACTCGGGAGCAGAGGTGATAAGGCATGAACGCAACCTTGGCTATGGAGCGGCATTGCGATCCCTCTTCCTGAGAGCCAGCTGCATTCCTGCCGATGCGTTCGTAACCATCGATTCTGATGGTCAGCACGACTCAAGGTTCATACCTGCCATAACGGATTCTATCGTGAGAAGGGAAGCGGATCTCGTGATTGGCTCAAGGTTCCTGTCAGCAAAATTGGACTTTACCCCCTCTCATAGGAAAATAGCGATAAAGCTGATCACTCGTCTCGTCAACTTGACAGGACAAACCGCTTTCACCGACCTACAGAGCGGCTTTCGCGCCTACAATTGCAGAGCCTTGTCAATCGCTTGCCCGTCCAGAACTGGGATGGGAGCGAGTACAGAGATCGTAAGACGGGCCATGAGGTCAGGCTTGAAGATTCGCGAGATCCCGGTACCAGTATACTATCGAGGCAGACAACCATCCCTCCTTAGAACGATCCTCCAGTTCTTAGACGTTCTGCGCTCCACTCTAGGTTCTAACTACGGAATTCCGAGTCCTGAACGCAATGATATGACAACTAGCTGATCCCGGCTACATTCCTGTAGAGGTCTGCGTATCTCCGTGCAACATCCTCCCATCTAAAGTTACGAATGACTGTCTCTCTAGATCTTTCGCCCATTTCGACTGCCATTTTTTCGTCGCCGATGATCGCCGAGATCTTGTCGGCGAGGTCATCTGAGTCCCCAGTCCTAAACAAGGCGCCGCTTGACCCCAGAACCTCTCGGGGCCCTCCAGAGTCGGAGGCTATCACTGGTAGTCCTGAAGACATCGCTTCGAGTACAGCTATCCCCAACATTTCCCCAGGGGCGGACGAAACAAAGGAATCAGACACCTGATACCACGCGGGCATGCTAGAATGACCAAGACGAGGAATTAGCCGGCACACGCTTCCTACTTTAAGCCGAGAAACCTCTGCCTCTACAGCAGTCCTCATTGGGCCGTCCCCAATCAACACAAAGTAGGCGTCGGGATTCCTAGTCATAACCCGAGGTATGCATCTGATAAGTGTCAACGGATCCTTGGAGGGATGCAGTCGGCCAACAAAGAGAACTGTCCGTCGTCCAGCGGGGAGTCGCAGGTGAGATCTGAGCACACCTCGCATCCCGGGTTCTGGTGGATGGAAAAAATCGGTTTCCACGCCATTCCTGATTACTACGGCTTCGATCCCGAAGTTCTTCATGAGAAGGTCTCGAGCATAGCTGGAGATTGTGACAACTCTGGAGGCACTCTTCGATACGCGCTTCAAGGCAAGTCGTTCCAGAACGTACCCAAGTTTGAACAAGGGCTCGGACTCGACCTCGGGCCGAGGTACTCCGTGAATAGTGTAGATGAACGGGGACCTGCGAAGGATGTAAGAGAGTGGAAGACTGACCAGTGCATAGCTTAAATGAACTAGGTCCGCGTCTCGATAAGACGTCCACCAGCTGCAGCTCTCACTCGGAGCCTCGGCAGGGATAGGTCTATTCTTGCCAGCTCTGACGAATGCTCTTCCGAAGGGTGCTGTGATTGAGACGTCGAAGCCCATTCTGTTCAAATGATAGTGGAGGCGGTGAACGAATGTCTCGACGCCGTAGAGACCCAGGGACCCTTGTAGGACCACTCTCATCGGCTGTTCACCATGATCATTCTAACAAAGTGATCCTCAATTGCTGCCTGCAGGAACTAAGAGTGTCGTCGCAAGTAGACATTTGTTCCGACGCTTGTCGAGAAAGGAGAAGGCGAATGTGAATCTAGTCTCTTAGGGGAAAGGAAGGGTAGGGAACGCGCGAATCGGTAAACGTCAAACCTTTGGAAGACCATATCGAAGATGTCCTGACGTCGCGCCCATACTTCGGGATGCTCCCATTCCATGATGATGTTTCTGACCCTGTGTTCGGATAGCAGACGAGTCGCTCCATCAAGCACCTCCGGCTCGGCCCCCTCCACGTCAATTTTCAAGAGATCAATTTTACCGATATTCAAGCTATCTGTAACAGTGTCGAGTCTCGCAGACTGCACGTTAATCCTCGGACCTCCCAAGTTTCTTGAGATCGAATGCAGACCCTTGTGATGAGTTACAGAAAGATAGAGGATTTGTTTGCCATCCATATCAGAAATACACTTCTGGAATAGCCTAACATTTCCAAAATTGTTCCGTTTAACGGACTTAGAGAGCAGTGAGAAACTAGTGGGATCGGGCTCAAAGGAAAGTACGATCCCCGCCTTTCCCGCCAGCTTGGCGGCCAGCAGCGTGAAAAAACCAACATTTGCACCCACATCAACGACAGTCGAACCGTTTTCGACCAATTTGATGAAGAGTTCTGTCGTCTTTAGCTCATACCAGCCGAGCACTCCAATAGAAGGGGAAATGCCCATATCGGCAGGATCCAAGAAAATGTCGAACCCGTGAGTATGTACGAGGGCGACGGGGTTCCTAGCGTACAGTTCCATTAGTAGCTTGTTTAGAGCATCAGCTCTGCCGAGTAAGCTCGAGAAGGTGGAAGGGTGTCGCGCAAGGCGCCTTGCGGCCATCAGCGTGTACCTGAGGTCCAAGCCCAATGGAGCGCGGAGATCGTTATTACTCGAGAGGAGCTTTAGCAATTTCACGGTCAGTCCCCGTTCTGTTTCCGTTGGACGGTGTTTTCGAAGGGATACCAGCGTTTCTGGGAATCGCTCGCAGCCTTACTGGAACCCATTGGTAAATGCTTTTCCATATTACCGTGTTGAGTTTGCCAGAGAAGTTCCTACAGAAACTCTTTGGTTCAAATTGTGGTACCGCGATCAGAGTATGTTTGAGACTCAAGCTCAATGTTACAGTAGACTCTCCCCGTAAAAACTTTGGACCGCTATTTGATTGCTGGCACGCAAATGGGGGGATGCAGCGACTTTGGGAGCAAGCGAGTAGGGACGGCGAGTGCACGGCTCGTGGCTCGACACATCGTTCAAAAGTAAGGCTTCTAATGCCATCATGTTGATCAAAATAGAAAAGTTTCGCCAGAAGCTGAAAAGCCCCATCCCGATCTGGCTTCTACTTGTCGCGGCGCTAGTCGTTGCATCTACTGTCGCTGGCGCATTCGTAGCAGTGAATATTCTTACAAGGCCAGATTTCCAGATGAAACCTGATGCTTCCTCTCGAACCACGTGGTAAGCCCAAACGAAGCTAGCTTCAAGATAAACGTAAGCAGCATCGATGGCTTTACAGGCATCGTAACATTGAGTAGTAAGGCCCCTGCAGGTGTCAGCACTATCATAAACACGGGTAACCCGAACTCCGTAATCCTATTGGGGTCCTCAGGGACAGCTTTGCTAACCGTGTCTTCGACCGTGACTGGAAACTACACGGTGACTGTGACTGGCACCAGTGGCCAAATATCGCATTCGATGAGCATCGCTGTGGTGACGCAAGGCATTGGGTTCACCGCCAACCCGAACCCGCTCTCTCTGTTTCACAGTCCAGGAAGTAGCACTGTCACTCTGACCAGCCTCAACGGTCTGTCGGGAAACTTGAACCTATCAGCCTATTATGGCCGCTTTTCCCCTACACTTTTCCCCCCTCATGTGTACTTGCCCGAAGGAGGAATAGCAACAGCTACCGTAACACTGAACTTTGGACTATATGCAAATGGGCATAATTGAGTTTGTTGCTGCCGTCTCTCAACTGGGACAAGAGGCTGGTTTTAACTTGAACACGATTACAAACGCTTCGCTGAGTCTGACAAGCTACTCGTTTGCGTCTAGCACCAACACCACTTTGGAACTGAACAATCTTGAAGCGTTCTCGATCAGCCCGACATCTTACACAGTTGGTGACGGTGCGGGCGACGAATACATCTTGAACTATTCCTATCTAGGTCCAAACTGTTGTCCCGCCTCTGCTGTGACGCCACTGGTCGTGCTCATCGGGACAAATTGTCCAACTTGCAAGCTAAACGGAAACCCGTTCATGTTCGTTACAGGCAATTCGTACACCGTGACCTTGCTGACTTCTCTAAGTTACGAGTTTGTTTACACAATCAAAAGATGACGTAACTGTCGCTCTTGGAGGTAAAGACAGGGCACTGCTCCCGCCTGATTAGAATGTTGCAAGTTTCGAATATTGCCCTCCCTAGTGGAGGGGCCTCCAGTCCTTTATGATTGCTTTTCTGACCGTGTTGGACTAGTGGAGGATACTCTCGCTGAGTGTTCCCGGCGTGTGAAATACCCTAAGAATCCGGCGAATAGTCCGCCCGTAGCGATGAGGGGGATCGATGGAGTAATGCTTATTCTTACTCCGCTCAGAGCTGCGTAGTCCTTGGGCGGAAAAATGAGGAGCCTTAGGAACCTAAGTATGGAGAGGCCGCCTTCCGTCTGATACTTCAGATAAATGTAGATGGTATTGCGAACGTAGTAGTATATCCAGCGTGCCCCGCTGCTCTTCCTGCCAAGAGCCTTGTGGACGAGGCTCGCATTTGGATCAAAGATCAACCGATAACCCAATTGTCTAATTCTGAGACACAGATCCGTCTCCTCTCGAAAATTGCAAGATCTGAAGAAATTGTCAAATCCTCCAACTTTCATCACCAGAGACCTCCTGAATGACATGTTGCAACCAATCAAGTGCTGCACCTCAAGGATCTCGTTGACGGGCGGGTCCCAGTTGCCAACGACGAAGCCCTCCTCTATCACTCCTGTCTTGAAAGCCGAAGAGCCTCCTTTTAGGCCGTGAATCTTCACCCTGCCACCGACACCGCCCACTGAGATGTCGTCATAGTGCCAGAGAAGACTCTTCAACCAGCCACTCTCAATCACTACATCATCATCAACGAAAATCAGTATATTGTTGGTGGCTCGCGCAATCCCAATGTTGCGCTTCACAACAGCGGAAGACTCATCACTCTCAAAGTATTTGACGTAGTGGAAGGTCTCACGTAGAGCCCTCCGCGTGAGATCATCGTTCTTGTCACCAATTACAATGACCTCATTTCCTGGAGCGTATCGTTCTATTGATTCAAGGGTCTCTATGAGAGCATCGACACGTCCCCCCGTTGGTATTATGATTGAGGCCCTTTCGCCTAGTTTCATCGCTTTTCCTTCAAAAGGAACGGGTAGGGGGCGAACGATTGAATCATTCAGAGTTTATCCTGACCCGGTGAGAGCGTGGACGGTGGGACCTATCCGCTATTGATCGAATGAGTAACGGGACTTGCGGCACCAGTGTATCGGTACTGATAGAGCAAGACCTCGAACTTCTGGGTTTGGAATGAGTTGAATCCTGTGAGGAGAGAGTATGCTCCCACTACATCTCTTAGCAATTCATAGGAGCTTGGAAATCCATTGATCGTCTTTACGGTGTTGTTGAAGTCGGCTGGAAATATCACAATGTAGTCGGGCGTGAAATTCGTTGGTAGATGAAAAGTGTTCTCGATCTGCCCAGTCGTGGAATTGTTTACTCTTAGGAGTGGGTAGCAATTGATCCCGTCGACCACGTGAGCGAAGATATCGTCAGACGCTAGAATCGTGGCGTTGCTCGGTATCATTCTGAAGAGTTGCTCGATCGAAGTGCTATTTGTTGGTGTTGTGTAATTCTGGACAAGGTGTGGCGCAGGAATCAAGTACGGAGAGAATAACGGATAGAACGGGGTGAAGAGAAGATAAACCACTAGTAGGAGTATCGGGACCCTCTTGGATAACGGGGTCAGGCGAAGCTTGAACGCTGGGCCATGGATGGAGGTAGGCCTTTGCCGAAGCTTCTTGATTCCGTATATGACCCCGATTATCAGTGGCGGAATGATCAGAAAGCTGTACTGGTTATAGAATACGGAAAAGTTGGGGTTTCCTCCGAAGACGGAGACGAAGAACCATGGAATCACAAGAATCAGCGCTCTCTTGTTCAGCAGAGGTAGAAAACCGGTCAGCGCCAGGAGAACCAGCCAATAAACCACTTTTTGCGGAACATTCACCAGGATATTCAGGGGACTAATGGCGTAGGCTTGAGGCGCCAGCGGGATGAATCCGGCGGCGGGGTTGATTGCGATGAAAAGCCTGTTTTCCAGAATGAATGCCAAAGGGGCCGCGATGAGAAGAGAGAGTGTTATGCCAATGCGCTTGTTCAGCTTGTGGTCTCTGAGGAACTGGCGATAGTCGGTGAAGTTGAACGCGATGAGCTGGAGAGCCATGAAGAAGATGAGAACGTCGACGGACTCTTGGATCAGTCCCATGAAAACGAAGAATCCGATAGACTTGTTGTATTGTTTGGTCATATAGAAGTAGTAGGCTGAGAGGAGAGCGAACGGCACGAAGGCTTCTTCGTGGACATCATAGAGATTGGACATTATGATGGGTGGGATCAACAAGTACAGTCCGGAGACTACCAAAGAAGTTCTTCTATCGTTGAGTACGAAGCGCGAGAGCTTGTAGGCCGGGATTGACCCAAGGGACACGAACAGGGCTTGAACGAAGAGCAGAGTTTCAGCCCGAGGGTAGATCCAGTATGCTCCCGCAAAGAGATATCGTACGAGAGAGAAATGGATCCCAAAGAAACTAAGAGACTGGGTCCCACCAGAACTCACCCAGTTCGCTGTCTCATACGGGAGGCCAGTCCGGAGTATTGTCTGAACAATCTGCAGGCTGACCCCCATATCGAACGTTGGGTCTCGGAGGTCTACGTATTGGACCCAAGTAACGTAGGTTAGGACTGAGGTGTAAACTGCAACGCCTATCCCAAGTATGAACTTTGGAGCGTTCTGCCGAGAGAACATGAACTGCCTCGAAAGTGGCCGGGCTACTCTACTTGGACTTTGCCAGCGATCCGCGAATAGACTTCCACATGCATCTTGGCCACTTCCGGCCACCAAAGATCCCGCGCAGAATTCTTCAGACTGCTCCCAAGCGAATCCCGCAATGCCGAGCTGTCCAGAAGACGGACGATTGCGTCAGAGAGTTGCCCAGGGCTTGCCGGGTCCACCAAGAGACCGTTCACACCGTCCTGTATGACTTCAAGGAAAGAATTCAGTCTCGACGCGACGACAGGCTTGCCTGCAGCCATGGCGCGCGCCATTACTCCGCTCGCGCCAAACTGTTCGATATACGGGAGAACTACGATATCAGCTGCAGAGAAGTACATCTGTATAAGGTCGCTAGGTATGTACTCCGCTCTGAAGACAACGTTATTCTCCGCGCGTACGTCATTGACCGTGCGCTTCAGTTTCTCTAAATATTCCCGAAAATCGTTCGGTCTGGCGGAATGACTCACATGGGGGCCTCCCGCGATGACGAGGAGCGAGTCTGGATGTCCCTTGATTACCGATCCCATCGCTCGTATTGAGTATTCGATCCCCTTCTTCTCATGAATATATCCGAAATTCAGTATGACCGTTCTCCCTTCAAAGCCAAGAATCTCTTTAGCACTGCTTCGACTCATCATCATTGGTTGCGGGATGGGGTGTCCGATTACGGAGATATTTCCATTAGGGTAGCCATACTCATTTGACAGAATGCTCTTCGATGCCCGCAAATGAACGATGATCTGGTTTGCCAGTCTCAACATAATCCGCGTCCAGGCAAGAAACAGTATAATCTTCAGTGGAGCTAATCGTCTTGAGCCGTATCGTTTGAAGAAGCCGTTCCATATCGTCTCCTGAGGCACCACGCTGTGCAGTGTTAGAACGGTGGGACGGCGAGCCACTCTAAGAAGCAACAATAGCAGCGGCATGAGCGCGCCGTAGAACGGCCGTCCATACATCATGTAGTCGTGGTTGATGTGAACAACCTTGGATCGAAGCCTCAAGCAAGCCTTGAAGATTCGAAACGGATACGCCAAACTGTTTAGCCGCCAGACCCGGTGCATATCGAGCCTGCTGTCAAGTTCCGGGGGCGGAGGCCCTCGATCAAGGTTGGCGATCCCGACAGTCGGGCAGAGGTCTGAGACTGACCTCGCGAGATTACAGAAATATTGCACCACGCCCTCGGTGGCGGGAGAGATTCTCGACACGAGAGCGATCCTCAAGTCCGGCCTCTTCAATGGAAGCTTAAGTTGAAGACTATCCACCTTGCTGGTTTGTTGCTCTCCGGGTTCGGGTTGAACATGTCCCATCATTTCCGGCTCGACTGGGACAACTTCAGTCATGATGATTATGCTCCGGCATTTTGAGAAGAGGCTCCAGTAATTTCTAAGACTCGGTCGTGCCTGCACTCTATTTATTCATTATACAACCGTGAAGATGATGTCGAGGTTCGATACGTCTAGACTAGACCTATTCGGTCAACCAGTCTTCCACTCCGATCAACTTTGCTTGGAAGTTACGAGGTAGGAATCTTCAGAGAAAGAACTAGGATGCATCATGCGAGTCGCAGTAGTAGAACCCCGTATCCTATTCCGCTCTTAACGAAGCTCAGTTTACTTACTCCCCTCGGCCTTCGAGTGAACGTAATCGGAACTTCTGTAATTGAGTAGCCCTCCTTCTTAGCTCGAATTAGCAATTCCGCGGTTATCTCAAAGTTCTTGGAGACTAGCCTGTCCCGAATCTTTTCGATTGTCTTTGCGGAGTAGAGTCGGAATCCGGAAGTAACGTCGCTACAAGGGATTCCGAATGCTTTCCTGAGTATCCAGTTCGTGCTCCCGCTTACTACTCGTTTGAAGAACGGGAGCTCGTTGACCAGGCCGCGTTCCCTTGACCTGCATCCGACGACTATATCGGCTTGGGATGAGACCTCTAGGAGCCTCCCGATTTCCTCAGGATGATGGTTGAGATCAGCATCCATTATCAGGACGTAGTCGGTGTTGGGGTCGATGAGTTCCAGACCTTTCCTTGTGGCTGGTCCAAGCCCTAACCTCTTCGGGCTGTAGTGCACTCTGACCCGCGAGTTCCCTTTAGCAAGCAGAGAGAGCTTCTCCTCCGTAGCATCGGTTCCCTCAACTACGAAGATGATCTCATAATCCGGAACGATCTGCTCGAGTGATTCGACGAGTCGGGTTGAGAATTCGTCTATGACCTCTTGCTCGTTGAAGACGGGAATCACTGCACTAATCATTACATCGCCCGCTTCTCGTTGCATCCCGCTGTGTCTTCTTCAACAGACGCATCCCGGCGCAAGAGTACGTGCTGTAAGCAATGTTTTGCAAAGGGAAATTGGACGATTGCCATTCTACTCACTTTCCGGGAAGCAGCGCCGGAACTTTCTGAGTTTAGAAACAACTATTAACTCACTGTCGGCCTCCGATAGATGATTGATCTCCATTGTGCTCGTCCAAGGCGGTCTTCCTCGACCGGGACGGCGTTCTGACACGGGAAAGATCGGACTATGTTAAGACTCCGGACGAACTTGAAGTTCTTCCAGGTATCGGGCCTCCTTTACGCGATCTCAGAAAGATCGGGTTCCGATTGGTCATAGTGACTAATCAGTCTGTTGTTGGTCGCGGGCTGGCGACCGACGAGGAAATGGGCAGAATTCACGAGAAGCTCCAATCCGAGCTCAAGCGGGTGGGCTGTTCAATTGACGCCATTTACTACTGTCCACATCTGCCAGGGGCAGGATGCAGCTGTCGCAAGCCTGAACCCGGCCTTATTCTGCGAGCCGCGAAAGATCTGGGAATAGATGTTGCATCATCTTGGATGATCGGAGACAAGGAAATTGATCTTGAGGCCGCAAAAAGAGCTGGATGTCGCGGCGTTCGGGTCGAGACGAACTTAGGAGACTTGCAATGGGCTGTCTCGAGTATCATCCGAGCCGAAGAGAAAGCTAGGAATGGTGAGATGGCGTGAACAAGATTCGGGCTAGAGCACCTCTCCGAGTAAGTTATGCAGGTGGCGGGACAGACGTCCCCCCGTACCCGAGTTTGAAGGGAGGAGTGGTTCTTTCCTCTACTATTCAGAATTATGCTTACTGCTCGATTACCCCTCGCACTGACGGAATGGTTATTGTCTCTAGGGAAGACCAAGATGTTTCCATAGGACCTGAGAGACTTGGCGAACTCAAGGGGAGTGGAGAGGTGGAGTTCGTCCGTGCGGTCGCCAAGAGGTTTGGTGTGGAGCAAGGTTTTGATGCAGGGCTCAGATACGACGCTCTCCCTGGCACGGGGCTGGGATCGTCCTCGGCACTCTGCGTCGCTCTGATCGGCGCGTTCCGTGAATGGAAGGGCACATCCATGACAGACTACGACATTGCGAACCTTGCGTATGATGTGGAAAGGAAGGATGTTGGCATTCCTGGTGGCTTGCAGGACCAGTACGCGTCGACCTTTGGTGGCTTCAACCTGATCGAGTTTAAGAAAGACTCCAACATAGTCAATCCTCTTCGCATAAAGCGGGAGACCTTGAACGAGCTAGAATACAGCAGTCTTCTCTGCTTCACCGGAACCACCCGGCGCTCAGGTGGTATCCTTCAGAGACAGATCGAGTCGTATGAACACAAAGAGTCGAAAGTCATGGACGCGCTCGAGCGTATGAAAGAATTAACTCTTCAGATGAAAGACTCCCTCCTCACGGGCAACCTCACGGAGTTCGCTAGCCTGCTAAACTCAGAATGGGTGACGAAGAAAGCCCTTGACTCTGCCATCTCAACCGATGAGGTCGATAAGCTTCTGCACGCTGCGCGAGAGAACGGGGCTATTGGAGGCAAACTTCTCGGGGCTGGAGGCGGAGGATTCCTGTTTCTATACTGCGAGCCCGGCAAGCAGGTTCACGTTGAAAGAGCGGTCGAACGTCTCGGAGGCAAAGCCTTCCCAGTCCGATTCGACCTGGAAGGTTTGCAAACCTGGCGAAGCCCAAAGTAGGATTCTAGCAACGATGCAAAACAGCCCAGTAGGTCCCAAGCGATCAGTCGGAGAAAAGAACGAAGCGTCTGCAGCACTTGCAGCAATTCGAAAGAGTATCGAAACAAAGGAACGGGTCGCTAAGGAATGTCTCAACGACATCATCGAGATGGCCCACATAATGACGACAGCACTGCTGAAGGGTCGAAAGGTGGTCTTCTTCGGGAACGGTGGGAGCGCCGCCGATGCCCAGCACATTTCAGCGGAGCTGGTCGGGAAATTCAAGAGAATGCGGCCTGCGCTCAGAGCGTCTGCCCTGACGACCAACACGTCCGTTCTAACAGCGATTGGTAACGACATTGGATTCGATGAGATCTTCTCGCGCCAGGTCCAAGGGATGCTGGAGCCGGACGATGTTGCGGTCGGCATAAGCACTAGCGGCCGATCACCGAACGTTATCAAAGGCATCCAAGAGGCGAAGAAGATCGGCGCGAAGACAATAGCACTCACTGGTTCTGGGGGCAAACAGTTTGCCTCTTTGTGTGATCACAAAGTGATTGTACCCTCAGACGATACTCAGAGGATACAGGAGTGCCATATCATGATAGGTCACATCGTCTGCGAATTGATAGAAGAACGCATGTGAGCGACAATGCTCTAGATGATTGGGTATCAACTCGAACCTTGGTATAATCAACTGACTCCTTTCCGTCGAAGCTATTATCCCCGTACGGCATGAAAAAAAGTGGGAGTACCGACTTCTATATGGCAAAGAGCTGGCACTACGTCTTGGCCACGGTATTGGCGTCTGGGCCCATATACTTTGAAGTGCTACCAGGACTATTTTCAGCGCCCATCCTTGGACTAGCAACACTACTTGTTCCATACCTAGTGGCGACGTACCGTCTAGGCCATCGCGAAACGCTTCGTAGAGTGCTTGTCGGAGGTTCGGCTGTAGTCGGAATCTTTTCCATCTTAACAGGATACGTGAACTATCTCACCGACGAGTGGGCTACTCCCCAATACGTGTCCCTACTTTTGAAAGGGCAAGACTGGTACTCCGTGCCCCTCCATTTTGAGTATTTGAAAATGCATACAATTCTCAGCGCGACAATCTGGAACGTCTATCTGCCCCTCCTGCCGTTCGTTCAGGTCCCGTATTTCTTGCTGGATTATCGTTGGTTCACTCTTACCATCTGGGGACTCACGGTCTATGCGGTCCGGAAGCGATACTATACCTCAATGACGCTAGGAGGACAGTATCCTGCGCTGATGGCGGCGAACGGGTTCAATGATATCATCCCCCTCCTGTTCCTCACTTTGGCCTTCGTGACGTTCAGCGGATGGCGCGCTAGAACAGCCCAACTACTCGCTCTCGGAATGAAACAGTTTGCAAACGCCTTCGTCTTCGTCTATCACATTCTACGCCGAGACTGGCGTCAAGCAGCCATTACAGTTGCGACCTCCACCATTTTTCTCCTACCGTTCTTGATATGGGATTGGAAGTCAGCGATCTGTTCACCCATTCTCGATATGCCTCCAAACTGCCAGAACACTCAGAACCTGACAATCAACTCGGTTCACTCTGACATCAACTTTGCACTATGGCCAGTCTGGGTGGTTGCTGTCTTCTATCCAACCCTCCGGGCCACAACAAAACGGTGGAGCGGACGACTTCGAGATCTTCAAACACACTTACGAGAAACGCTTGGGTGGGTTGCAAAGTGAAACGCATTGGGAAGCTAGCGATAACAGTACTCTCTCCCGGGCCACCTTCACGCCGGGCCTCAGTTTCTGCTGATTGCGACTTCAGGCCGGGTTGTACCCTCAACGACACTCAAAGGATACAGGAGTGCCATATCATGATAGGTCACATCGTCTGCGAATTGATAGATGAGACTCTTGGAGACGGCTTCCCCGAGTGACAAGTCCCAATCTCAACAGAACCTTTCCCCCCGAGAGCAAATCCATAGCTTCGTTTTCCACATAACCCTTAAGTGGGAAAATAGGTGGCCGTTGACTATCGCATGAGCTGAAAGCCTGTAGACGTGGTCGTCCGTTTGGTGTTTTCTAAGTTTCTGGCCCTACTTCATCAGTCTATCGACAAGGTCAGGAAATACATTGGGACGAAAGAAATCCTCGTCAAGCCCACGAGGTTGTCACTATCTGGCCTCGGGCTAACCGGGCTACTTTCGATTCTGACTGGCTTGTGGCTTGTCGCAGTCGAGCCGAACATCGTCGCAACGCTAGTCCTCGCTGCCGGCCTTGCCGGATTTGGACTCTTCAACCTGATATCTGCGTTTCGAAAAAAGCTGACCCTTTCTCGTACCAACCAACTTTCCCTGGTCGGCAACCTTGTTCTTTTCATATCGCTCTACGCCGTCATGTCTAGGCTCCTCGTAGTCAGTTACACCACAGATACTGTGGTAGGGACTTACATGGGAGTCTTGAGGGCTCTGCAGATACAGAGTCCTTACGGACTCTCTATCAAGCCGCTTTTAGACAAGTTTGGCTTCTCTCCATCGTTCTACACTCCAGGCGTTGATGGCTCCTTCGATTTCCATCTGGCCTATCCCTCCCTCAGTTTCCTTTCCATTGTGCCATTCTACTTGCTAGGACTACATGATGTCCGAGACACTGTCTTCATCTTCCATATCATCTCGGTTCTCATCATATTCGCGCTCGCTCCTGCTAGGCTGAAGAGTGTTAGCGTTCTGCCATTTACCTTGTTTTCGGTCGTAATTGCTGGTAGCTGGACTGATAGCGTCTGGGCGTTCTTTCTAGTTCTCACGGCGGTTCTCTGGTACCGTCATCCCAAGGCTAGCTGGGTGTCACTTGGCCTCGCTGTCGCGGTGAAGCAGATCGCTATCGTGGTTGCTCCTTTCCTTCTAATTCGGCTTTGGAAAGAGACACCGCATTCTGGGCTGCGCAGTCTGGCTAGAGACGTTGGTTTGATGCTCTCTGCGTTCTTCTTGCCTAACCTGCCATTCATCATCTCTACGCCGAGCTACTGGTGGGCCGATGTCGTAGGTCCCTTCTTGCCAAGCGCCCCGGCACAGGTTCCCGGAGGGATAGGTTTGTCCGGCTTTCTGCTGGACCTCGGGATCGCGCTTCCGTCTTCCTTCTTCCTAGTCCTCATGGTAGGTGCCTCTAGCATTCTGTTGTACGTTTACGCTAAACATTATCGAGGTTTGAACAGTCTAGTTTTCGCCTTTCCGATCCTTATCTTCTTCTTCTATTATCGATCTTTCCCCAATTACATGGCTTATTGGCTGTTTCCGCTGGTGATTGAACTCTGCCGGCTTGGCGGACCAAACTTCAGACTATCGCTTAAAACGAGACTCCCGAGAATTGCCTGGCGCCCCCCCGCCGGAACCTTCCTCAGGATCTTGCGTCAACGACTTACCCCGTCCTTGATGATAGTGATGGCGCTAACCGTGGCTTTTGTCGGAGTGTCTGGGGCGTACATATCCCAAGCGTCGAGTCCGAGGACTTCGATCCAGATCAACGGTGTAATGGACCCTGACAACATCGGAGCGGCAACCATGATTAGAGTGACGGTTACGAATCTGATGTCGACTCCAGTCTCCCCCATCTTCTTTGTCAAGTATAGTCCACTGCCCTACCTCTGGGCGAGCAATTCGAGTTCACCGCTAAACAGTGGTTCTGCGAATTCCTATGTGATTAGTGCTCCCGATGCGTTGAGCGCTGTCCCGCACGGAGACCAGTTCCATGTTTTGATATATGACAAGCTGACCTGGCAACTGTTGGGCGAGTCATTGCCATCGAAAGCAGATGTTCCAGCTCGATCTTTGGAGAATCCCGAATTGAAGTGGTGGGTTCTAGATCCGAGCGTTGGGACCAAGGTTCCTTTCAACTGGAAGCTTTCCTTATCAAATACCGACCCTGTTTGGTCTGGCATTAGGCCGTTAGGCGTAAACGGAACGAGCGGTGTTCAAATGATCTTAAACTACACATCTACGTTTTCGGGGATCGAAGAATTGGCATTGTCGCAGAAAGTCTTGTTGAACGCCACGAGCGTGAGTATCCATTTCAACCAGTCACTCACGACAAGCATTGCAAGTAACCTGTTCTTCGGAGCGAGCATCACAGACAGTGCCCACACCTTATACTATGTCTTTTCCGACCAGACTACCCGACAAACCATCACGCCATATTCTACAAACACTACCGTCATCCTTCCAACACAAAAGTCCCAGTGGAACACGATCGTACTGAGTCCGCAATCGATCTGGAATGCTCAAAACTGGGCAACACCCCAGCAAGTGACCTTCACTGTATTCTTAGAATCAAATTCGGTAGGGGTTTACTACGCGAGCCTCGACAGCATAAGTCCGGTCTAGTCGATTCTAAATTCCACTACTGACTCAGAGTTTTTCGTAATCGGTAATCGGGCCTTAACCCATTTATTGCGAACCTTACCATTTGTGCTTCCCGAGAAGGGCGGTTTCAAACTGGCTTGAAAGGTCTGCTCCTGGCGGGCGGGCATGGAACGAGACTCCGTCCATTGACATACACAGGAAACAAACACATGCTTCCAATCGCTAACAAGCCGATGCTCATGTACGGATTCGACACACTGAGAGCCTCTGGCATCAAAGAGATCGGAGTCATCCTCGGACCATTACAGGAGGGAATCATGAATGCCCTCGGGGATGGTTCTAACTTTGGCGTCAAAGTCACATACATAGACCAGCCCGACCCCAAGGGCATCGCCCATGCCGTCCTAATTTCCCGGAAGTTTTTAGGAGATTCTCCTTTCATTGTTCACCTGGGTGACAACTTGCTCAAAGACAATATTCCTGAATTGGCGCAGGAATTCCAGAGATCTGGGGCGGATGCCACGGTCGTTCTTAGTAGGGTAGCTGATCCTGACCGGTTTGGAGTTGTGCAAATTGAGAATGGGAAGATCGTGAAGCTGGTCGAAAAACCGAAACAGTATGTTAGCGACCTGGCTTTGACTGGGGTATACTTCCTCCGTCCCTCGATCTTCCCTGTGATAGAAAAGCTGAAGCCTAGTTGGAGGGATGAGTTGGAGATCACGGATGCCATTCAGAACTTGCTGGATATAGGAGGGAAGATAACATATCACGAGGTCTCAGGCTGGTGGAAGGACACCGGGCGACCCGAGGATATCCTTGAAGCGAACCAGCTTGTTCTGAAGGACTTGAAAACCTCGATCAAAGGTAAGATCGAACAAGAAGCTGCAGTTTCAGGGAGTGTGGATCTAGGTGATGGAGTCGTCGTGAGAACAGGTTCAGTGTTGAAGGGGCCAGTGGTCGTAGGTGATCATTCCGAGATCGGGAACGGTGCTTACGTTGGCCCCTACACTTCCGTGGGGAGCTATGTGAAAATCCTCAGGGCAGAGATCGAGAATAGCATCATTCTAGATGGGACGATCATCGACTGCGGGGAGAGAATAGTTGACAGTATCATCGGAAGAGATTCTAAGATCGTCTCCGACCATGCCGACAGTCCTAGAGGCAGAAGGTTCGTAGTGGGCGAGAGCACATTCGTGAGCCTCTAAAAAGACGAAATCTCGAAGCTCGTTGACGTTGTTCTAACGGGAGAGGACTTGTCTCAGCTTTGATTCTTCTTCCACGTGCATTTTGGATCTTGTGTCGTAGTTGCGATTTATGTTCTCATGCAATTGATTGCGAAAGTTGGAATCGGCAGTTATCCTCGTCAACGCCGTTTTGACGGTCTGTGGTCGCGCATCGTCTATCTCAACGATCGCGCCGTCGAACAATGAACGGAGAAGTGAGTCTTTCAAGACTATCGTCGGGACGCCGTATGACAAGTACTCGTGCATCGCGTGCGGAACTGTGTTTAGTTCAGTGCTCAGAGACAACGCGATGTCAGCGTTCTTCTTCAGCCCCTCATAATCTGCATCGTCTAGATATCCCGGATACACGACATTGCTCGGCCGATTGATCCTCGCTATTCTCTGTCCTAGCTTTTCCCGTTTCCCAGTGATTACGAGAAGGTAGTCGTCTAGTCCTGATATCGCAGCCACTTCTTCTTCCAAGAGTTCTTGGGGATGCCCTCCGTGAGCCGCAATAACCAAGAAGCGATGGGGGGGAAGGGGATAGGAGATTGACTCCTTGTTTCGACTGGGATTATTCGTCACTGCCGGCCGGGGAATAAAGTCATGATATGTGAACGTGTCAGTGGCGCCTCTTGCTCGAAGCTCTCTCGTCCAGCTATTGTTGGGGGACATGTTCGAGTCGGCTCTTTTCGCCACGTATCTTTCTAGTACCGCAATCCCTTGAGACAGGAATGGTTGACGGAGCGTCTTCATGCTCCAGACGGCGTGGTGGTCGACAATCAGTCTAAAACTGAAGAATCGTCTTGCGAGAACTAGCAGGAGAGGGAGGAAAATGGGTGGGTTCTGAGCAAGAACAACTTTTGGTTTTTCTCTCCCTAAAAGATAAAGAGTTCTGAGGGCAAGTAGAGTGTAGCGCAATGGAGCCGCTAATTTCCTTCCGAAAAGAATGCTGAGAAATACGACTCTTCCTTCGACGAGAGAGCCCACCTCGATAAGAGTGGGAGAAAACGGAGCCCATGCTACGAGCAATGGACGAGAGTTTGCTAGGGATTGTCTCCGCATTGTCTAACTCTCATAGTCCTTCCTTCACGACAAGTTCTAACCGCGGGCGCAGTTGGTGTTCTTGGGCCCATCATCACGTACACAGTTATCTGTCTGTTTAATCAGGTTACTCTATGTTCGTGGCGAGAAAATAGACCAAGGCCACAGCTAAGGGAAATAGGAAGATAGGGTAGTAAAAGACGAGTATTCCACTTGCAAACATGACTCCCAGAGCCGTGATGTCTGTTCTCACTTTCCGATTTGTGAAGTCGATATTCCATATTCCCAAGGCATAGAGGCTAAAACCCAGTACTGTAGTTAGCACGGCGAAGTTGAAGAAAAGGGCAGGGAGGTATGAGCCTCCGATTGGTTTATCGTTCGCGGGAAAAGGGATAGTGGTTGCTATGGGTCCATACAGATAGCCAAGGACTAGTACTTCGCCGAGGCCGAAGAATCCCCATATCAGAGGCAACATCAGAATACGCTTCTGCATCGGGCTAACAATCGCGGATTTTCAGCCACATATTGATATAAGGATTTGGCCGCTCAACTCATTCGGCGAATGAATAATTGAATTTCTGGAAACTATTATTCCGGAGCTGGTTCTACTTCAGGATAGGATACAACACCTACTTTGCCTTCCTAATCGGGTTTGCAAGCAACGTTATTGTAATCTACAAGCTAGGAATAGCCGAGAATAAGGTCCTTGGAGCATATTTTGAGAGCCTCACATATTTCGCAATACTCGCCCTAGTCATAATGATTCCCTTGTGTATTTCCATCGGCTTGTATCATATGAGGAGAACCGGTGCCTATGCAGCCGAAGCAAGCGTGGGCCAGGAATCAAACCCGTACATATACAAGGTTCTACCTGGAAAAGAGCGTGAAGTCTTCTTACCATTATGGATGATGACTGTTAGAAGCTTAGCTAGGGTGCTCGATCGTGAGAAAACGATGACTGCGGAGGAGAAGCGGGAACTGGAAGACATCTTGAGCAAGGCTGACGCTTTGTTGAAAGGCCAGTTCGTAGGTTATTCGGGACAACGGAGCCTGGGAAGGGCGCCGTAATGGAATGGGACATCAGAGAATCCAATCCTGCCCTTACCATCGCTCTTTCCATGGTGCCTCCGAGAGAACCTTCTTTGTGGCAATAGGTTTCCACCAGGAAACATTTTCGCGGTACCATTCGACCGTCATAGCGAGTCCTTCATCAAATGGGTGAGTGGGATTCCATCCAAGACTTCGGCGGGCCTTCTTGGAGTCTAGGCTGTATCTGAAATCGTGTCCCGGCCTATCCTCAACTTCTACGAGCTTGACCTCTGCGCCCTCGAGCTGCTTAACCAATTTTTCGGCAACCTCTCGGTTGGACATTTCGTTTCCCGCCGATATGTTGTAGACCTCACCCGGATTTGCTTTCGAAATTGCGAGTTCGATGGCAGCGCAAAAGTCCTCAACGTATATCCAGTCGCGGAATTGGCCGCCGCCCCCGTATAGAGGGATATCTCTCCCGTTCAGAGCCCTGATGATAGCCTTAGGAATAAATTTCTCGGGGTGTTGGCGGGGTCCGAAGTTGTTTGTGCATCTGAGAGTGATGATCGGAGTTTTGTAGGTCGTATTCCATGCGCGCGCGATGAGATCAGCCGAAGCTTTTGTTGCCGAATATGGACTGGACGGCTTGAGAAGGCTCTCTTCATCAAAGGATCCAGATTCGATCGATCCATAAATCTCGTCAGTGGAAATATGGACCACCTTGTCGACCATCTCTTCTTGGGCCGCTCGAAACAGATTGAAGGCGCCTCTGGCGTTGCTTTCAAAGAATGGTTCGGGGTTGGAAATGCTTCTATCGACGTGGGTCTGCGCTGCAAGGTTCACCACGATATCTGCATTCTTCAGAGCCTTGCGGGTGAAAGCATAGTCGGCGAGATCCCCCTTGACAAATCTATAGCGCGGGTTCTTCTTGAGCTCCTTAACATTGGCCGGATTGCTTCCGGGGCCCTCGAAGTCTATGTTGGTGATTCTGAGATCTTGTCGGGACTGGATCATGTGATGGATGAAATTGCTTCCTATGAAACCTAGACCGCCGGTAACGATCAGATCTTCCAGATCAGTTCCGACTCCTGATAGTACGTAGGATCGACATTCTCTCGATGCTTGGGAAGTGTTGTATCAAGCTTGAAAAGCCTACTCGATGGAACTAGGGTCTGAGCTTGGACAAGCTTCTCGTAATTGGTTCCACAGGACTGGTTGGTTCGAAACTAGCCTCCATGGCAGCCAGCCATGGCTTCGAACCTTACAGTACACAGAATACGCGGAAATCGCCCTTTCCAAACTCTGCAAGGCTTGACATAACCGACAAAGATGCTACGTTGCGTTTGGTAGGAGAAATTGATCCAGAGGTCATCATAAACACGGCAGCATTAACAAATGTAGATTATTGCGAGACTCATAAAGACGAGGCCGAAAAGGTGAACGTTGGGGGGGTGAGAAACGTCGCGGAGGCTGCCCGTCAGAATGACAGTAGACTCGTACAAATATCAACTGACTACGTGTTCGACGGGACTTACGGGCACTACACTGAATGCGACACGCCAAATCCTCTCAACCACTACGCGAAGACAAAACTGGAGGCCGAACGCGTTGTATCACATCTATCAAATTATGCGATCGCGAGGCCCAGCGTGGTTCACGGCTGGCACTCTCAAACCATTGCTGCAGGCTCTAACGCGACAAAGACGATGAACTTCGCCATGTTCGTTCTGGACAGACTCAAGAATAATGAAGTTGTGAGGGCCATAAGGGACCAGTACAACTGCCCAACCCTTGCCGACAACCTTGCAGAGGCCCTTCTGAGGCTGGCAAAGAGCCGTGAAATCGGCATCTTTCACACAACGGGAAGATCATGCTTAAGCCGTTACGAATTTGCGGTCAAGATAACCGAGATTTTCGGCTATCCTACCCGTTTGGTTCAGCCCGTCTTCAGCAGTGAGTTCAAGCAACTGGCCGAGAGGCCGAAGAATTGTTGCTTGCGAGTCGAGAAGGCTGAGCGAACTCTCGGGATGCGATTTCTCACCGCCGAGGAAGGAATCAGGGAGATGAAAAAACGGGCGCCTTCGCAGTTCGGCCTTTCAATACGACCCTAGGCAATTGGGCCCAAGGGTTTTCATGCTGTAAGATTGACCATATTGTCTCATCGGGGTGCATCCCTCATTTTGTCTTGTTTCTTCCCTATCGAGAGAGTGGTAATTCGCAAATGACGAGCCTCAACATTGGTTGCGGTGGAGACCCTTGGGGGGATATTGGAGTAGATCTTTCAAGAAGTCCGCCCGAGGTATCGAACCACCCGAATGTTGTTGCAAGTGCGCTTACCCTGCCGATTAGGAGTGGCGTCATTCAAGAAATCAGATGCTGGCATGCAATTGAGCATATTCAAGATTGGAAGGGTGTGCTCAATGAGATTGTTAGGGTGAGCAGGAAGGGCACTCGAGTTCAGCTTCGGTTTCCCATCGACGATGGGTTCAAGCGCGATTTCTTGATTAACTGGAGTAGGTTCAACTTAAAGCATATGAGACATTCGTTCCGCACGAGGAGAGATCGCCTCCACGTTTGGATTATCAACCCAACTTTAGTCGCCCAACAACTCTCAGCCGCTGGGTTCCTTGTCAGGATAGGACGCAATACTCGAAAATTTTTTCCACCCTGGCTAGCACTTGGTAGGAAGGCTAGGATCTTCGGCCGATTCTATCCTCACTTTCCGGAAATCGATTATGAGTGGGAGCTCAACGCAATTAGGGACTCTCCGTAATCATAGAAAACTCTTCGGCAATTCGGTCTTTCTCACTTGAAGGGGGGTCTGTTCCAGTCGAAAGATTTCGACGTCTTTGAGTCAATAATGCCCGGGTCATTCCATGACCTTCTCTCTTCGTCGGGATTACTAGGATCGTACAGTTGAGTCACAAAGTACAACGTAACCGACGGCTTGACACCTAGTGTCTTGGTGCCATGCCAATAATGACCTGGCACTCGAACGAGCTGCAGCTTCTCCTCGCTTGCAATAACTTCTGATAAATGTCCTTTGGTCGGGGATCCTTCTTTATCGTCATAAGCACAAATCTTCATTGCGCCCTCGAGCACAATCATGTAGTCCACTTGCTCCCTTTTGTGCCTGTGCCAAGCTCTGATCATTCCAGGATAACTGAACGACAGGTTTGCCTGTTCAACCTTGTCATCTCCAAAGAAATCTTTCCAATCATTTCGCAGAAGTTCAGCGAAGAAACCTCGTTCATCTACCATCTTGCTGATGTCGCGAACGGTCACACCCGGCAGCATAAATTGACCTCCAGATTGAGCGTTTATTAAAAGCAACACACACGTCTTGTGCGTCCCGCCTAGACAGGAGTCAAGTCTACACGTCGACCCAACCAAGTTGCAGGGCTTGCGGCACTACAAAGTTGAGACTTGGGCTCGATTTGGGTACACTCCCACTTGCGAATTCATTCTTATCTGTCCAACGCGCGCGAGACCCGACTCCTGAGTCGAGATATCCGCTTCGAATGTTCTATTGTAGCGATTGCAGTCTCGTTCAGCTACTCGACCTCGTCGATAGAAAGGAAATGTTTGATGATTACGCCTTCCTGACCGCGACAGCCAACACATCATTGATCCACTTCGACCAATATGCAGAAGAACTTACACAGCTACTTTCGCTAGACACTAGCGACCTTGTAGTCGACATTGGAAGCAACGACGGGACGCTGCTGAGAGCGTTCAAAAGTCAGGGCGCTTCCGTCCTTGGTATTGAGCCTGCTCGCAACGTGGCAAATCTAGCAATTTCAAATGGTGTACCAACCCTCAACGAGTATTTTGGTCCCGAAACCGTCGAGAGAATTGGGCCAGGTAAGGCTCGGATCATAACTGCGAATAACGTGGTGTCGCATGTCGGAGACCTGAATGATTTCATACGATCGGTCGATAACCTCTTAGGGCCAAAAGGGCTTTTTGCCTTTGAAGTACCCTGGGTCGTTGATATCCTTCGACACTACAATTTTGACATAGTCTACCACGAACACCTCTCGTACTTCGGGTTCAAACCTCTCTCTGAAGTTCTCGAAAAACACGGCCTGGAACTCATCGACCTCGAATACTTTCCTGCAATTCACGGTGGGAGCTTCCGAGGAATAGCAGCCCACATCAACACATACCCCAAAAAATCGAAGACGATTGATCGAGTTTTCCGCGATGAGAAAAAAGGCGCTAATTTTCGCGCACTCGAGCAGTTTTCCGGTCGCGTCCGAGAATTCAAGGAAAAATTGAACCAGCTCTTACAAGGGCTAAAGAGAGATGGAAAGAGAATCGTCGGATACGGAGCTCCAGCGAAGGCGACTATTCTTCTCAATTACTGCTCTATCGATCGTTCGATCCTAGATTTCGTTATAGATACAACGCCTTTCAAACAGGGAAAATTCATTCCAGGAGTCCGAATCCCAATCGTACATCCAGACGAATTCCGAAATGCCGCTCCCGACTATGCTTTACTCCTCGCTTGGAACTTCAAGAATGAAATCTTGTCTAAGGAGCAAGAGTATCTCAAGTCGGGAGGAAAGTTCATCGTACCCTTTCCAGAGCTTGAAGTAGTTGGTTGAGACTCTCGAGCCGTTCCTTCTGAAGATTGTGACTTGTTAGCTTTGAGATCCTCCGTGGTCGGTATTTCTCCTAAAGGGAGGCCTGAACAATGGTGGTAGCAGTAGCGGTCGAGAACGCAGCCATCGTGAATAAGACGGCGCGACAACGCCAAAGGGCTCTAATGCGTCATACCTCTACCTTCCATTCGTAGTAGTATCTCGTCGTAGCCCTCTTGAGCAGAGGCCTGAGGGCGTTCAGGGCACGCCTGAATAGCACGGATTTTCTCCCGGAGAGAAGTCCGCTGGAATGAGGACACCGAATGAAGCGATCAGATATTGTTGAGTTGACCAAGGGGGATTTGCTTTGGCCGCCTCTCAAAGACATTTCCACGAATGACGGAGTTATCCTCCATAGATGAAAACGTCCTTTCATGGTCCGGTATGCCCCAAGAAACATGCCAACATCAAGGCTAAGCGCCCCGATGATCATCTGTTTGTAGTACCCCTCGTCGACCGGAAAACGAACATCAAAACTCTCGCAGGTTCTTCTTAGCTCCAAAAGTGCCTGCGCTGGATTCTCAACGTGCTCCAGAACGTGCCAACAACGTCCAAAGGCAAATACGCTGTCACGGAACGGAAGATGATGAGCATCTGCCCTAACGTTAAGCCTTGAGTTGGCACCTGTCTGGGTCTTGAAATCTACATCTACGCGAACGTCACCCCAATCATCCGGACCGCAACCAACATTCAGGGTCCTCAATGAATGCTACACCAGAACTTCATGATACGCGACCTCAGCATGAAAACAGAATGGACCGCATTTGGAACGTCCAAGTTTCTTGATCTGAGCTCGACGAATCTCGCAGCAAGCCCGAGAGACACGGCGACGATCGAGTCCAAGAAGAGGACTCCTTGAATGACTCGCGGATGTAATTTCCACTTGTCAGCAAACCCCATGAGCCCCAGCTTCCCAAATAAGAGTGTCAAACGCATTTCGCCGTCGAGTCTCTTCACGGAATGTCCAAGACCATGCAAAATCCTGACTTCTGGAAGAATTACGAATTTCACACCCTCAACCCTGGCCCTCATTGACAGATCAACATCGTTCCAGAATACCGGGAATCTTTCATCGTACAGTTTTCCTTCTCTTGATAGTTCGTCTAGCTTTTTTCTGTGAAGGACGAGAAAGACTCCTCCAGGTTGCTCGATGATACTCGGCGCGATGAATTTTCTCTTTGAATATTTGTAGTCGTCTCGAATGAACGGGAGGAACCGAGACAAGAAGCGCCCGAAAGAAGTGTACTCGAAAAGTATCCTAGTGAAACTTGGAAAGCGTCGATGAACGGATCTTTGCGTTGTACCATCTGGATTCTTCAGGTCCGGAACGACACCGAGCTCGGGGTGCGATAAGGCGAAATCCAGCAAATCAGAAACCTCATCAGAGAACTCCACATCAGGGTTGCACAGCAGAACCAATTCACCTTTAGAACTCGCGATCTCCGAGTTTATCGCCCTACTAAGCCCCACATTCTTCGGTGAAAGGTTGACACTGATACTCAGTCCGGGGAGATTCTTTTGAGCAGTAAGAAGAAATTGCCCTGTTTCATCCGAAGAGGCGTTATCCCAAATTCTTGTTTCTGCCTCTCTTGGATCCCTCCTTAGCATCTCGGCGAGTGAGACAAGGAAGTGTTCAATCTCCAGCCTAGAATTGTACGTGACCGTAATTATGGTAATCATCCAGTCCACTCATGGCAACACGATGGATTCCGGGAAAATTGCGGTTAAAAATAGCATTCGAATGGGTTGTTATCTATTCCTAACCACCTCGATCGCTTTCTTGACGCCAATCCACATGCGGTAGGCGGGAAGATCCTGATACCACAAATTCTTGTAGGTAAAGGGACCCAAGTGATTGTGCAATATTGGGAAGTCGATGATTCCGTGCGGGTCTCTCGGAGTAACCTTCTCATGAACTCGACCAACAAACGTGACCCTGTTTGATATGAGTCTAGGGGCAAAATCTGGATTCCAAGCCTCGCGATATCTCCCATCGTGTAAATTGATGCGTCTTATCCAGTAATAGGGAAATTTGGGTTCCAGATGACCAAGATAGTTCAAAAGCATCTGGCTCACCTCTTCGTCATCGTCGATGAAAAGCACCCAGTCATACTTCGACAGGAAGAAGTTCCTGGCGGCGGCAAAATCCTCAATCTTCCCGGGATAATCTCTCCCTAGACTGACTATTTTGAATCTGACAGCCAACCGACCTCATTGATTGAAATTGTTACGGTCGCTATTCCTCAAGGTTATGAGAAGAGCATGATAAGCTATTGGGCTGGTTGCCATTACGCCAGTAATGAGTACGCGAAACATCTAAGTTGGGCAGTCGTCTGCGTCATCGAGTTGCAAAGGGTTCTGATTCTTCACAAAAGCCCCCGAATGGTTCGATGCTATGGTGGAATTTTGATTTCATGTAAGTCGATGTGAAAGTGAGGCAAACGGATGACTTGATTGTTTGGAATCTCCTCGAGCCCTGCCTCAACGCTCTAATTCACAAAGTGAATGCGGTGCAACCGAAAGGCACGCTAGAATCGGATCTTCTTTGATATCGTGATTGAGGTCGCAGAGGTTGAAGCTGAGAAAAATCGACCTTGTAATGTGGACACTTAACAGCGCACGAACGCTAGAAAAGTCACTTTCGTCCATAGCTGAAGCGATACCAGAGAATAGCATTTGTCACAAAATAATGGTCGATGGTGGGAGTAAGGACAATACTGTCGAATTGGGGATCAGATTTGGATGGGAAGTCCTTCGTTCGGATAGCGGCATTTGGCGACAGGCCAACTATGCCTTGAACAGGGTAGATTCAGAATTCTATGCCAGTTTCGAACACGATATTTTGCTCGCCAATAACTGGCTTCCAAGAGTCGTGAATGCGGTTACGAGAGAGAATGTAGCCGTGGCGCAAGGAATACGCCTATTCACAGGTTCAGGGACGCTCGCGGCAATGGATAGATGGAACTTTGAACACCATACCATATCTGCCCCCTACGCGTCATTGGACAATAATCTCTGTAATACAGAAGTCATTCGGCGAGTGGGGGGATACGCTCCTCCCAAGGGACCCGCTGGAACGGACTCGCTGCTTCTCGCCGCTGTTCATCGTCACGGATACGAATGGGTGATCGACAAAGGATGCGTTTCAGGTCATATGAGACCCAGTATCCCCCGTTATGCCAGCCACATCTTGGGCGGTCAGCAACGAATGATGATGGAATACGAAAAGGAACATGGCCCTCGCCCCATCGCTAGACTACTCTTTTCCCCCTTTAGAGGCGCCCAGATGGCGGCCAAATACCATGCGTTCACCGCCTTGGCTGGTTATCCCGTCTACCGCTTTCTGATATTTGTCGTCGCCAAGCGCGTCGCGGCTCAGCGACCCAGGGCGTAGGCTGATCCCCATCAGCATTGCTCAGTAACAATTCCTGAGATGCGGATCCTGACAATCTGGTAGACGGGTTATTTCTCATATTCTCGTAGAACATTTGCTAGGCTCGATTCGAACACGTCCGAGCCGAACTGCTTGGAGCGAAACTCTGCAGCCTTCGACAGTTCTTTCCTCGGCTCATCTTTCTCAATCACATTCGAAACTTGCTGTACGGCTTCATCAACTTTATTCCATTTGTAGCCCACATTCTCTGTCACGATCTCGCGGGGTCCTCCGCTGTTGTGGACGATTGGTACGCATCCCGCGGCCATTGCTTCAACAATTGTGATTCCGAAATGCTCATCATGGGCGCAGTGAACGTAGGCCTTTGCCCTTCCCAGAATGTCTCTCACCTTTCTCAGAGGTGAGACCGCGAATGAGACGTTAGCCGGAGCAGTAGCCCTCAGTTTGTAGTAGTAAGATTCTTTCCCTGGCGCTATGCTTCCAATTATTACAAACTTGACGTCCGGCAATCTCCAAGCTATTTCCGAGAATAGCTCCATCCGTTTCTCAGGCGCCATTCTCCCAACAGTTATGACCAAATTTTCTTTTGGAAGATTCAAATTGTCATACAGGTCTACCGGACAGGGGGGGTAGAGAATGGTAGAGTCCCGTCCCCACTTCTCTTTCACGATGTGTCGAGTGAAATCAGAAACGGCTAGTAATCGGTCAATATGGCTGACTCTCGAGTGGTAGAATACTCTGGCGGGCAAGTAATACATCTCCCAGAGTCTGGGGAGAGCATTTGATTCCATATGGCTGAAATATTCGGGAAAGTAACAGTACTGCAACGCTGGAAGTCTGGCAGCTGGCTGGTTGGCTACTTCGGCTGTGTTGAGAATTAAGTCGCAGCCTTGTCGCTTGGAAACTATTTTTCGCAGTCGTTCCTGTTGATAGATGAGTCTCTGGTAGAGGACCGCTCTATCAATTAGGGGTCGAAAAGGCGGATAAGTTAGCAAGCGGACGTTCTTGAAGAGATTCTGGACGCCAAAAAAGTCCTCAAAACCCTCGACGTCGAAATCTTCAGTTGCGAGATATACTTCATGTCCTTCTCTCAGCGCCTCTTTTATTGAGTGGATAGCGACGCGTTCTCCGCCTCCCATCACGCTCATTTTTGGATGAACGATGACGATTCTCATGGCTGAGCTAGAGAGTCGAGAGGGGAGCCGCTGTTGCGTTGAACATATGCTTGGAGGACGCCTTTGAAGATGTTCAAATCTTTCTCAACTGCAAAGGTTCCGGTGTGAATGTTGCGTGTGTAGGCGAGAGCGAATAGGATCTTGACTGGCATCTGAGCTACTCGGTTGAGCTGGGTTCTCATGCTCAATACTCCGAGATAATAGCCATACTTGCCCACATTGTAGGACGGTTTCAGATTGTATGTGCGGAGATGGTCGCATACGACATAGGGCGTTCTGAGCCATGTGAAGCCATTTTTTTCGACCCAGCGTCGAATGTATTCATCTTCCCAGACGGGTATATTCGGCATTCGAATATTCTTGACCGCTTCTCTCCTGACTAGAGTGTCTCCAGTGAAGGCTCTATCAATCCTGTCCCTCCAGGATTCTTGATGGAGCAGTTTAGCCAATCGCGCCATGGCACGGGTGTAATCATCGACCCTCTTGTCCCCCGCGAGGTAGCTCCATAGGCCCTCAACCCCTCCGACTTCCGGACTGATCATTCCTGTGACTGTGGACCACCAATCAGATCTTAGCTTGACGTCATCGTCAACAAACGCGAACCAATCCGTGTCAACGCGTTCCATTAGTTCCTGTCGGGCTCTCGAGGGTCCGATTACCGAAGATGTGAGAATACAGTGAACTGGGATTCGACTGCGTAGGTGTTCGACAAACTCGCTGGAAAGCCCCTTCAGACTCGGGACAAGAACGTCCACCTCTGTGGGTGCTTGATGCTCCTCTCTCATTTTCAGAGAATTCGGAGGACGCGTGTGCAGATTGGCCCCCACTATTCTGACCCTTTCATCTTCTGAACATCAAGCATCTTGAAACTGCTCCTGAGCGATTCTAAGATAATTCTTCTCCCTGAGACGAATGGATGGAAGCTTTTTCCTTAGCTCTGACCGTCCTCCTCCCATGGACGGTGCATCAGTAACCGAAGGAATCCGTCGTTTGGCATCGGGAAAGTGTGTCCCATGTGGTGATGCGAAACCGTTCACGGTCGAGGAGGCTAGTGAGCGTTTGAAGGATCTACCTGGTTGGGTTCTTCAGTCGGGTTCGATCGAGAAAGAGTTTCGTTTCAAATCGTATCTCGGAGGTCTCGATTTTGCGTATTCACTAGGTAAGATTGCCGAGCGGGAGAATCATCATCCGGACCTTTTCATCGGGTGGCGTCGGGTCAAAGTAGTGTTGTCAACGCATGCGATTAAGGGTTTGAGCCATAACGATTTCATAATGGCTGCGAGGGCCGAGCTAGAATACTCGAAGACCAATGATCAATAGAGCGCAAATGTCAGCGTCTTGGCTTGAGTTGTTCTTCTATTGTTTTGAGTCTGTTCTCTATGAGTGTTAGTTTGTCTAGTATTTCTTTGAGTATTCTACCGAGTTGTTCTTGTGGTCCGATGTATTTTCCGGGTCTGAGTGGTGATGGCAGGGGTTCTATGGGTCGCGGTCGTAGCGGGTCTGGGAGGTTGGGGCGTTCCAATCTGGTTCTCGTTGATGCTGCGGGTTTCTCTGTTTTCAGGGTTTTCATCGAGTAATAGTATACTTTTCAGAGTACTAATAGTAGGAATATGCGACCCTCAAAACCTACTTTTCATACTTAGAAAAAATACAAATCAAACTCCGCAAAAATCGCTCAGAATAAGCCCTGATCAGGAATCTGGGCAGGCGATTTCAGATCACGAGATTTTCACGATAAGCTATGCGCTCAATTTCCACTCTGGAAAAACCCTTGGCCAGCCTATTCTAAATCGTGAATCGGAGGACTTGCCCAGAATAGCTTCAAGTGGCGAGAGTCCTCTAGAAAAAAGGGGGTAGGAATTTTATTCTCATGACGCAGAAGCGGTCTCTCTGGTAATCCGTCTTCGAAGTCTATTCTACTGGTATGGGTCGTGTGGGTTTCTTCTCGTCGCTCTTCGCGAATCGGACTTCTAACACTCCATTCTTGTAGGTGGCCTTCGCTGTTCGCGGATCAACCATGTGAGGCAGTTCAAGCTCCTTCAGGTACCTCCTCTTCGCTGAGTCGACACTGATCTTCAACGCTCGATCAGTCGATTCCAGTTTGATATCCTCCTTCTCCACCCCCGGCAGCTCAGTAACCACGACAACCTCCTTGCCAGTGTCCATGACATCCACCAACGGCTCACGCTCCTCCTTCACCAATGGACCACGCGCACCCGGTTCCACGTTCCCGAATTCGCGAATCACAGGCTTCCCATCCGGACCTACAGACATTGAGAACCCGTAGACGAATGGCGAGGCACCTTCCTGCGCCTTAGGCATCTCCACCGCCTTCCGCATCATATCATCCATCAACCGGTCCATCCGCTCCATCTCATCAAAAACGTCAAACCACCAACCCGAACGACTACGCCGTCGTCGAACCTCCTTACGTGGAACCAAACGTTACACGACCAGAACCAGACGGTCTTCCGAGGTATATTGCAGTTCCTACCCAGCTCGACTCAGATCATGCGCTTAGCCAGATTATTGATATCCACGCCTCGGTAGCCCAGCTCGCCACCATCAGTCGCAGCTCGGCGGAGACTCCTCTTGAATCCTCCGCGTGGAGGATGAAACCTGAACGGGACCTTCAACCCGGCTCTCAACAGTTCGTGAAGACTAGTTTCTCCCGCCACGACTGCCTTCGCTAAATCGCTAAAGCTCGACTTTCCGAAGAGTCTAAGAAAACCGTCATCCAATCCGTCGGCACCATCGCGCTCGCCACGCTTCTCCAAGACCCGTCCAAGGATGTCCGGGTTGATTTCGCCCCAGGCTACGAGAACCTTCGCCGAGCGAAGCATACCCAAATTTGACGGAGTATTCTCTAGTAGTCTAGCCTGGAAGGTCCGTTCCAGCTTAAGCGATTCCATCGTCCTCTGAACATCCGGGTTGTCTGAGGCCGTCCCTCGAAGCCGAACTGCCAAGATCGGGTTCTTGCTCGGCGACTCCATCTAGTTCACCCAGTCGCTCTGAGTCACAACATTATACGTCTGCGTCAACGCGTCAAACACCGCCAACGCCGACGATGACAACGTCGAGGTTGACCCGAAGGTCCGCGTCCAACAGTCCCTCACACCCGCCAATCGTAGCACCTGTTTAGGAATCTCCCCGGCCACCAAGCCCAGACCTCGTGGCCCCGGCAACACCTCGACGCGGACGCTCCCAGTCTTCCCCGTAACATTGAACGGGACAGTATGCTGTGTCCCGCAACGGCATTCCCAGCTTCCACAGCCTCGTCGGACTGGAATAATATTCAGCTTCGCTTGGACAGTGCCCTTATCGATCGCCGTCCGAACCTGACGCGCCTTCCCCTCACCAATACCGATAAACCCATTACCATTCCCGATAGCGACAACCGCCCTGAACCTCGATCTCTCCCCCGCATCTGTCTGTTTCTGGACAAACCCAATGCCCAAAACCTCCTGTTGAATGTTCGGCAAGAGCGTGTCGACGATCTCCGGCTCCTTGATCCTCAACCCCTGAGTGAAGATTTCCTCCATCGATATGATCTCTCCCTGTTGGACCTGTCGGCCCAGCTTGGTCTTCGGCACCCACCCGATCTCTTGACCGGGACGCTGACTCATCGCGCAGCCTCCACCGGCGCAGTTGAGACTGCCTTCCTAACCTGATCAAAATGTCCAGACAAGTCCTCAGGCTTCAATCCCCGGTGGAGATATGCGCCGAACCGCTTCTTGTACAGATCATGCTCGCCCGCCAACGACTTTGCGTAGCTGGCGATGTGACTACCTCCGATCCGCTCCATAGATGGAAGAAGGTCCGGAGAATGCGGAACAGTGAGACCAGAATCCGCCAATCCTTTCAGGACAGCGAAGAGCTTTGAGCCCTTCGTCGCACCCCTGAGCCCAAGATCCAATATCGCTTCCTTGATCCCTCTTGCCATAGCTCTGCGCGCCGCGAGCGCTCCGGTCAAGTAGGCTGAAGGAAGATTTCCAAGCGCGCCCTTCCAACCTAGCTTCGGAAGCTCCTTGGATGAGGCTGAGGCTCTCACCATATCGCCGTTGATGGTTGCGTCAGTAATTTGCACAGTGATATACTTGTTAGTAAGTCGGACAACAGCGCGCGGCTTGCCGGATTTCACTAGCGCTCTGCGCAGCTTGTAGTCTGTCTTGCCCTCTCTCCGTCGCCGGTAGGGTAACGCGTAGCGCGGACTGTCAGCCATGGATCAACGCTTCTTTACTAGTTGACGGGCCTTTACATACTCATCTACGTGCGACCCGCTACGGAATGCTCCACCCTTCGCCATACCCAGTAGTGTCGCGTAGTTTCCTGGTGAGAGCTGTCTCTTGTCCCTAAGCCATCGTAGGTGTCTTCGAATCGCTCTGATCTTGAGAACCCAAGCCTCCTTACCGGGTTTCTGGCCGCCTTTCCTGCTGCCAGCCTTCTTCCTCCGGCCCGATTTGGCGCGATGTCTGCCTCTGCTGATTCCTGTCTTCGGAAGGAGGCTGATCCTGCCTTCACGTATGAGATTCTTGATTTCATCTCGAGTAATCGCAGACTGGACCCGGTCATTCTCTTCTGGGTCGATCCAGACCCTGTTCAATCCTCCGCCCAGCAGGCTTGCAGCCAATCGCTTCTGGTTCTTCAGACTCATTCAGAACCCTCCTCTGTCTTGTTGGGATCTTCGTCCTCAGCAATCTCGGCCTTTTCTTCCATCTTCTCCTCCCCCGTCTCGGCAGGTAGTGCTTTCTCTTCCTGAACAACAGGTTCCTCGGCCACTGCTCTTCCTCCTTCCTTTCCAGGGTTTGCAATATGGAAGTTGAGATCCTTCGCCTTTGCGAGGATTCCAAGCCTCTTCTTCTCTCCAACTCGTGCAGCGATCCTGACAATGTGGATCTTGGGGTCAAGCCCATCTAGCTCAACTTCGCGCCATACTATTTTGTCGACGAGCCCTCTAGGATGGAGTCCGCGGGTCGAGGCGGCTGAACCGTATCCATTCTTGACCTTTGCTGGAAAACCACTCTCCTCCTTTCTCATCTTGCTCGTAACGCCGCGGGGTCGACGCCAGTTCTCTTTGACCCGTTTGTATCTCCAGCTTTCTTGGCGTCTGAACTCTGGCTTTGATTCTGTCATATCTCTCACTTTACCAGTTTGGTTGAGGGTTGGGCAGTTCCTTTTCCTGAGACGTAAATTCCATCCAGGAATACCCGGAGATCCTTCTTCTTGATCTTAGTACTGTCTTGAATGTTCGCCGCGGTCTGGCTTACAGATTTCAGATCGATGCCTTCAACTGAAATGTCTTCGCCTTTGACATACACCTTTACCCCTTCGACTATCTTCGCGTATCTTGGCGTCTTCTCGCCAGTGAAATTCTCGATCTTCAACACCTTAGCCTTCTCATCAACCTTCACGGTAACCGGAAAGTGCGCGTAGACCGTGCGTAGTTCGTACCTGTACCCCTGCGTGACTCCCTTGAGCATGTTTCGCACGTGGGCCGCTGCGGTTCCCAGCATTCCTATCTCCCGCTTTCTCGGCCACGTCGTTTCCAGTCGGACCTTGTTATCGTTCACATTGATCGAAACTGGCAGGTGGGACAAATCTTCCTGAAGTGACCCCAGTGGACCCTTTACTCTTACAGTTCGTCCCTCGACCTGCACTGACACCTGTTCGGGGATGGGGACCGTTCTTTGAAGAGTTTCAAACCTTGTCGTCATGTTTCACCTTTCAGAAGATGTATCCTAGGAGCTGGCCTCCAGCTCCAGCCTCGCGTGCCTCCTTGTGCGCCAGAACTCCCTTGGGTGTTGTGAGTATGAGTATTCCAACGTCTCGAGACGGTAAGAAGCGTTTTCCCCATTTTTCGAACTCGCTAATGGTCGATGAGAATCTAGGTCTTACGCTTCCGCAGTCGTTGACTCGTCCCAGGAGCTGAATCTTGAATTTTCCTCCCCTACCGTCGTCAACGAATTCGAACTCTCCAACATAACCGTACTTTTGCATGACACGTAGGACTTGCCCCATCAGTTTGGATGCGGGATAGACGATGCATTCGTGTTTGTGTCTGCGTTCGTTGTTGAGGATGGATGAGAACATGTTGGATATTGGTTCCATTTTTTGTCACATGTATTTCTTGAATCCGAGTCCTACCGCTACTTCTCTAAAGCATTGTCTGCAGAAGTTGAGCCCGTACTTTCTTACGATGGGTCCGTACTGGCCACAGCGTTTGCATGGACGAGCACCCTTCCCATATTTCCTCGCCTTTTTCGGTTTGAGCTTGGCCATGACAGTTCTCAGTTTCCTATGTTAGTTCCGAAGTTGTTCTGCATGAACTTGACGGCGTCTTCCCTTGAAACGTAGTGGCTGCGTCCGATCTTTGAGGGACGGATGGCTCGTGATCGGATTCTGTATCCGGGGCGTCCCAAAGTGACATGGATGGTTGCCCCGAATATTCCCAGTTCGGGAATGTATCTTGTTCCGGGAATTTCTATATGCTCCTTGATTCCAAAGGAGAAGTTGCCATAGTCGTCGAAGCTCCTCTCGTTGACCTTGTTGCTCACTGCGTCCAGTGCTCGCCTCAGGAACTCGCCGGCGTCGTTGCCGCGTAGGGTCACCACGGCGGCTATTGGCTCTCCCTTTCTGACGTTGAAGTCTTTGATGGCTTTCTTCGCCTGTTTTGTTGTGGGGGTCTTGTTGGTTAGCTGGGTGAGAACCTTCTTCGCCTTTTCGAGTGGTTCGCCTGATTTGCCGGTAGCGATGTTCAGTGTGACTTTTTCGATCCTGACAACTCTCAGAGGGTTGGTCGACTGGTCTTCCGCTGTGGGTTGAGACATTCTACTCTTCTCCTAGTCCGACGAGCGATGCTTGAGTCCCTACGGGTATCACGTATTCTGCTGGCGTGTCGAAGGCCTCGCTTGCCGTCTCTATCTTGACTATCTTGGGGCGCGTGTGAGTTCCGGGGGTAATAGTCGTGATCTTGCCGAAGATTCCCTGGTTTCGACCGTCGATAACCAATCCGAGGGCGCCTGTTTGAAAGGGCACCAGGCCCATCATGTTCTGTTTCGGTAGGCCGAGTTGCATTGCTCCTCCAGGAGCGAATTCTCCTTCCGTTTTCTGTCTAGGGCTCTGGCTCGGAAGGATGATACTTCGGCCGTCGTGAAGGCTGAGCTGGACTTTTCCTCCTTCGATGCTTCTCTTTCCGATTATTTTGCAGAGTTTGAATCCGGCTTCTTTCTCAGAGATTGGCGTCGGGACTAGTCCTCTGTTGGGTTTGGGTAGGATGCGAAAGACTTGGCCGGCACCTTCGATCTGTAGGACATCCATCAGCCCTACGGGGAATCGGTGGTCCCTTCTGAGGATCCCGTCTATCTTGACTTTGCCGCTGTTGATAATTTGGATTGCCTCTTTTGAAGTTCTAGCGTATCCTAAGATTTCTCGGATAATAATTACGAGCGGGAGGCTCTTTTGTCTAGAATGAGGACCAGGTCTTGTATTGGGGGCCCATGTCCGTTCCTTGCGCTTGATTGGCCAAAATCCCGGTGCTGGTTCGCGTTTCAGCTGTCGGGGTCCCGATTTGCGCGCCATCGTCTATTACTCCCCGGTCTTTGCTTTCTCGGAGAGGAGTCCGCTGCGCCACTTGTCGGACAGGTTAAGGTTCGTGATGAGGACTTTACTAGAGTGAACAGGAAGTTTTGATGAGATGCCGGCCGCCTTCTCCCGGGTCATCCCTTCCACGAAGATTCTTCCTGTGGAATATTCCACTTTCTCCACTTTCCCTACTAGGTCCGCGAATTCGCCTCTCATTATCCGGACAGTGTCTCCAGTTCTAAGGGGAATGCGTCTGACCTTGTGTCTCACAGTCAAGTCGTCAGATAATCGAGCTGAGAGCATCTTTCGTTGCCGGTGCTTGGGCGCTTGGAAGAAGCGTTTTCTTTGCTTAGAGGGTTTCGAGCTCGCCGTAGTCTATATCACCGTTGAAGCTAAGTTCGCTACTCGAGGCCATCTCTCGGCGGCCTCGCGAGCCACGGGTCCCCTGATCTCTGTCCCTTTCAGTTCCCCCTCTGGGGTCATTATTACTGCGGCGTTGTCTTCGAAGGAGAGTCTCGTCCCATCAGGTCTACGCAGGGCTCGCGCCTGTCTGACGACGACCGCAGGAAAGACCTGTTTCCTCAAGTCGGGTTTGCCTTTGGACACTGAGACCATTATCATATCTCCGACGCAGGCTGCGGGTACTCGTCGGAGCCGTCCATGGTATCCTCTGACGTTTATCAGTTTCAGCTCTTTCGCTCCTGTGTTGTCGGCGCAAGTCAGACGAGAGCCGACTGGAAGGCCCCGAGCGATTCTGGGCCGGTACTCGACCATTCCACGGGCGCTTACTGCTCTGGTCTTGGGCGCGGGCATGTCTATTCTGCTACTGCTTTCCTATCTATCACGACGAAGGAGACTTCCTTGCTGAGTGGTCTGCATTCTGCTATGGTCACTCGGTCGCCTGTGGCTGCTGCTATGCAGGGCGGGTTGTGGGCGAGGGTTTTGCTTCTTCGCCTTTCGTATCTGTTGTATTTTGGATAATAGTGCAAATAGGCTCGCTCAACCGACACGGTTTTTGGGGACTTCGACGTTGAGACTGTTCCTTCAAAGACTCTTCCTCTGACCGATAGGCTTCCGTGGAATGGGCAGATTGGATCGTTGCACCCAGCTTTGGGCGGTTTGACGTCGAGTCCGATGTTTCGTACTACCATTTTGCGAGCCCTTTCTTTACTCTGTCTTCAGGTCTACGCTTCAGGAGCGGCCCTTCAACAGGAACTACTTCTCTTGTGGGCAGGGTCGCGATAAATAGAGCGTTAGACTTTGGCACTCTTACTAGTCGGTTCCGAGCTTCGATCAGTAGAGTGTTTCTTGTTTCGTCTCTAACGATCCCAATGAGGCCCGTTAATCCGGGGTCTGGAGAAGCTTGGACCGTAACTTGGAGGCCGATCCATTCGTGAGCCAGGATGTTTTGTGGGTTTATCGGCATCTATTCAGCTTCCTCCGTCATGACTGGACTGTTCTCTGCTGTAAGGAGTCTTGCTACGGTCCGGCGAAGCTCCTTTACTCTTGAAGGATTTTCTACGGTTCCTCCTGACTTGACGGATGTTCGTATTGTTGTGAGTTCGGCTCTGAGTTCTGAGATCTTTTTCTTCCTCTCTTCGGGAAGCATCTGTTTCATCTCACGCTTCCGCAGTATTGCCAACGGGCTCCTCCTTCTGCGTTTCTACATCAGCGCTTTCCACGATAGGCGTTTGGACTATGGGTGTCGGCGCAACACTAGGCGGTGGGGTCTTCATTGTGGGCTTGTCTATGAAATCCACTGTGGGAGGCAGGATTCTGACCTTGATGCCGAAAAGGCCTTGTTTCAATTGCACATCAGCCACCGCGACTTTCACGCTTTTCAAAACTGGATCTCCAACTCTCGGCAGATACCCAGCTCGGAATTTTTCGAATCTTGATCTCTCTGTTGTGAGTTTTCCGCGAATTATGATTTCGACGCCGAGGGCTTGGGATTCCATGACTCTCTGTATCGCCCAGTAGGCCGCTCTGCGGAAATGCACTCCTCTCTGCAGTGCTTGTGCGACTTGGGATGCGACTACTTTCGGGTCTTGTTCAGGAATCTCTATGGTTGCTACGGATAACTGAGGATTTTCTATGCCGAATTTCGTCTCGAGAAGCTTTGTGAGATCTTTGATACTTTGGCCCCTTCGACCTATGACCATTCCAGGCTTCGCGGCGTAGATTACGACTCTGGTTCCGACTGGGCTCTTTGTGAGCTCGACCCTGCTGTATCCGGCTCGTTTCAAATCCCTCTGGAGTAGCTCGTCGATCTCGAGACGGCGAGAGACGTCTTTGATGAAATACTTGGTTACCGACAATTATTCGGCCTCGAACCCGACGAGTTCAATATGGGTAGTTGTTCCTTGGAGAAGGTCAGAGCGACCGAAGGCTCGGGGATTTCGCTTTGGGATCTTGTTGGCTCTCTGGGCTGCTGCATGTATGATTTTGAGCCTCTCCGTGTCCAGGTTGCGGTATTCTGCGTTTGCCTCAAGTTCTTCCAAGAGCCTGAGCAGTCTGCCTGCTGCTTTTTGGGGATATCTTCCGGCGTAGAATGGTTCGGTAAGCGTTCGACGATGTGGAACTTCCTTGTGGTAGCGTCGGTATGCTACTGCCACCTTCTTTTCGATTACTCGCTCTAGCAGCTTCTTGGCGTCTGGGAGCTTCATTCCTCGGATTGTACGGCAGAGTTCGACTGATGCCTTGGGGGATATTCGGAGTTCTCGGCCTGCGCACTTTACAGTGCGGTCTGGGTCCAGCCCAGTGACCGAGTACCCCCGTTCTGGCATTTTACTCACGGAAGGGTCCGACTCCGGCGTATCTTGCCCTAAAAAGCTTCCTTGGTCGGACATGGAAAATTGGCCCGATGAAGAATCATCAGCCAAGAATTTGGTGAGCGATCAGAGTTGTGATCCTTCTCGTTGTTCAATGTTACTGTAGTATCTCGTCTAAGGTTACTCTAGGCTTATCGTGGATTTTCCGACCGGTACGTTGGGACATTATGGAAGAGGCAATTGAAAGGGTCCACACTGGTATCCCCGGTCTGGACCACGTGCTGGAAGGCGGATTCCCCAAAGGCGCACGAGTGCTATTGGCTGGTGGTGCTGGATGTGGGAAGACTATCTGTTGCGGGCAGTATCTGTACAAGGGCGCGACACGCTACGGTGAGCCTGGTGTCTACGTCTCGACGGAAGAGCCTCCGACAGAGTTCCGGGCAAACATGCTGCGCTTTGGCTGGGACTTCAAGAAGCTCGAAGCTGAGAAGAAGATCGGAATGGTTGACGCGGTCTACCAGCGAGTCGAGTCAGAAATGGCTGAACAGGAGTCATTGCAATCGATACTGTACAATTTGCGGTCGAAGCTCTCCGAGGTCAAGATACTGGTCGAGCAGTTGGGAGCAACGAGGCTGGTTGTGGATTCGCTGCCCGGCTTTGGATTCAGGGTCACGGACCTCAACACTCTCCGCGAAATATTCCTCGAGGTGGGGCTATTGCTGAAGGACGTTGGCTGCACTACGTTGATGACGACGGAGATCGTGGAGGGTTCAGGGCTCATCAGCCGCTATGGTATTGAAGAGTTTCTCGCCACTGGAGTCATGGTGCTGTCGCTCGTCAAGCAGAGCTCGCCTTTGAGGAAGCTCTTCGTCCGGAAGATGCGTGGAACCAGCCACAGTCTCAACGACTTCGCCTTCACCATCGGAACTGAGGGTGTGAACATCAAGGGACCGATTGGTGTGAGAAGTGCTAGTGCCGGTCGTAGGCGCCTCCATACTCATCGGAGAAAGCGCCGAAGCCGCTGACTCGGGGTTCGAAGAGATCGTTACGGGGACGGTTCCAGTATCCGAAGGGTCCGGGGTAGTGGAACAAGGGGTTCAAGGGCAAGCCCAAGCCATCGACCAGCAGGGATTCGCTGGGGAAGGCCGGGGACAGCAGAGAGGGAATCAGGTGTAAAAATTGCAGAACTTGTCAAGCGGAATATCGGCTTTCGACGAGTCCATGGGTGGACTCCCTTCTGGTAGCATTATCCTCTTCCTTGGTGAGGCGGATACTGGGATGACTACGTGTGTTCAGCAGATCATGTTTCGAGGGTTGCTTGACGGTCGGCCTGCTGTCTACTTTACGACCGGGCGTTCTTGGGAGGACATTGTGTCAGAGATGAGCTTGTACGGCTGGGGTCTTGAGAGATATTTTGACTCTCGGAAGATGTGGTTCATTGACAGTTTCGGGATGAAGAAGGAGAAAGCGACTGGTGTCGTTAACTGGGATATTGGACCGGCAAATCTCTTGGCGAAGGAGTTTCCACAGGTTGTTGCGCCTCTGGGGGCTTGTACTCTTGTAGTTGATAGTTTGAGCGATGTTATTCGCTCTGCGCCGTTTCCAGCTGTGGAACAGACACTGAAGGCGTTGCAGACCCACGTGCGTGAGACTTCAGGGTTGTATCTTCTACTGGCCAACAAAGGAGTGCATAACGAGCATGTTGAGAACACTGTGAAGCATCTCAGCGATGGAGTAGTTGACTTGTCGACTGAGCCTTTTGGAAGCGAGGATTATGCTCGCAAGATGAGAGTGTTGAAGATGCCTGGAGCGTTCACTGATATGAAAGTGTACGCGTATCGTGTGGGTAGTGCGGGGATCGAGATGGCAGCATTGCACAGGGTGAGGTAGAATGATGACTACCGTTGCTCTCCAGTTCGACGAAGTTATTGGACTGTTAGCGAATGCTGGATTCCTCTGGACGCTGTTGTTGGCTACTTGGGGGGCTGTGAGTTACTCGTTCATGCGGCATCGGAAGCACGGGCCGAAGGTGGGTCCTTCGCAGACTGCTGGCGCTGTGAGTTTCAGCTTGACCAAGCCGCGGTTGTCGGAGGAGGAGATCTTCCGGATCTTGACGACGACTGAGACGAATATTCAGATTGTCCGGATCTGTGAGTCTCCGAAGACAGCACGCGAGATCTCAAAAGGTCTTGGGGACATCTATCCCGGTCACAAGGAGAAAGGGTTCCCGGCGGAGAAACTCGGAGAGCATTTGGCGAACCTCGAGCGGTTGGGAGCGGTCAAGTTCAACGGCGAGAAATGGGCGGCCAGCGATATCGGTATGAAGATGGTCCGCAAATACTTCGGCTAAGACCGTTCTGAGCAAACGTCTTCCGAACGCCTCATCTGTGTCGCGAGAAAAAAATTGTTGCCCCCATTTTTTCCGAGGGCTCCCGCCAGTTGAAACCGTTCTTGGCGAGTCTCGCGTTTCAACGCGGAGAGTAGAACGATCGACCATTTTTCCAGAGTGGAAATTGAGCGTACTGCTTATCGTGAAAGTCGCGTGACCTGAAAGTGCCTGCCCAGATTCCGAATCAGGGCTTGTTCTGAACGATTTCTTGGACCGGATATGCTATCGTTTTTACTCTGAAAAGTAGTATGACTTGTCAGGTCGGTTCTTGTTTCACTCTCTTCCTCTCCCGCAGAAGATTACTTTCGCTACTCTCTGCTCATTTTATACGTTCAACAGTATAGTTTGAGAGCTTACTCACCGGAAGTAATCGATGTTGGTCCAGAAGAACAGTCTCATGCCACCTGGCGAGATCGTCCGAGAAGTGCTCTCCAAACCCACCATATTCAAGAACGAAGAACCACTAAGTCTCGAATGGCTACCTTCTCGACTCCCCCACCGAGAGACACAGCTTAGATTCCTAGCAGAACTATTCCGGTCCGTCATAGACCGGCCCGGAACCACCAGTCCGAAGATCCTGGTAACCGGCGACATCGGAACCGGAAAGACCGTCCTCGCACAGCGCTTCGGAACGGACATCATCCGGACAGCCAAGACACTCAAGCTGAACCTTCAGTATGTTCACATCAACTGCCGAGAATTCCGCGGCAGCCTCTTCATGATCCTCAAACGGGTCCTACAGAACTTCACACCCCAGTTCCCCCAGCGAGGATTCTCCAGCGAAGAACTACTACACATACTCCTAGACCAGCTGGAGAGCAAGAACCTACACATCATACTCACACTAGACGAAGCAGACGTACTGATCAAAGCCGAGGGATCGACCAGCCTCTACAACCTCACAAGAATACAGGAGGAACGTCCCGGCCGACCAGTCAGACTATCACTAATCGTCATAATACGAGAACTACGGAACTTAGATGATCTGGACAGAAGCACACAGAGCACGCTCCAACGAAATGTGATACGACTAGACCGTTACACGATCAGCCAGCTAGAATCAATCCTCAGAGAACGAGTAGAACTAGCCTTCAAAGAAGGAACAATATCAGAGGAAGTCGTGGAATTCGTGGCCGACATGGCAGCACCGGCGGGCGACGCGAGGTACGCGATCGAACTCGTCTGGCGAGCCGGAAAATACGCAGACACTGAGGCGTCGCGAGAGGTGACGGCGGAGCACGTCCGAGCCGCAGCCCAGAGCGTCTACCCGGTCATGAGAACAGACTACGCCCAGCACTTGAACCTACACGAGAAGCTACTACTCCTAGGTCTTGCCAGGACCCTAGAGCGGACCCAAGAGACATACGCGTCTATGGGCGAGACAGAGATAGCCTACAAGATGGCCTGCGAAGAATACAAGGAACCCTACCGAGCCCACACCCAAGTCTGGAAGTACGTCCAGAACCTCGGCGCCACAGGCATAGTCTCAACCCAGCCCTCCACCGCAGGCTTCAGAGGAAAAACAACACTCCTAGGACTCCCCACAGCCCCTGCATCCGCTATACGCCGATGGCTAGAATCGAGCCTAGTACGCCGGCCCTAACTCCTTGCCCGAGAAACACTCCCTGGCAAGAGTCCTCTCCAGCATGGGACGAATCAAGATACTGACCGTCCTATCCCATGTAGGAGAGCTGCATCTTACAGAGATCGCCAAGCAAACGGACCAGAGCTACAGCTCCACAGAACGCCATCTTGAAGATCTATCCGACGCCGCTATTGTAGAAGAACACGACTACGGAAGAGTCCGAATGTTCAAGTTGAACCTGGAAAATCCGCGCACGAGAATCCTCAGGCAGCTAATACTTGAATGGGACAACAACCCGATACAACAGCAAGTCCAAGAACACGCTTAAACGGCGCGAGAGCCATCATAAACTTGGGAGCATGGTGATGCAGTGATCAAGTGCTCGGAATGTGGAACAGAGTCGCCCCTCAACACAGAATGTGAATACTGCCACAAAACCTTCTGCGAGAAACACATGCCCGAACACAAAGCCTGGGAACACCGACATGAAAATCTAGCCGAGGACTCCTCACGGCTCTGGAAACGAAGGCGCGAATCACCATAGGCAGGGCGTTTCGGTTCTAAAGGTCAAATCGATGGGTCCACTCTGCCTTCGAGAACGTCTATTAGAATCAAACAATCTTCTTCCACCGTATGTCCGTAAACTGGGCCTTGCCCTTCGACGAGAGAATCGTCCCAGAGATCAAGCGGACACTCATCCCGATAGAATCCTACCATAAGGTCCAAAAGAACACCGTCGCCAAGTACAAAGATTTCTGGGCAGGGTTAGCCTCCGAACTCGACTGGTTCAAACCCTGGGATAGGATACTCGACGACTCCAATCCCCCATTCTACAAATGGTTCCCAGGCGGACAACTCAACGCATCATACCTTTGTCTAGACAGACACATCCGGACATGGAGAAAGAACAAGGTAGCAATCATCTGGGAAGGAGAGCCCATCGAGAACGGCGCACCATCACAGATTCGTAAGCTGACCTACCAGGATCTCTACCGAGACGTAAATCGAATCGCCCACGTTCTCCGCGAAAAGTATGGGATCAGAAAGGGAGACACGATAGGATTCTATCTTCCAATGATTCCCGAGTTTCCCATCTTCATGCTCGCAGCGGCGAGGCTAGGAGCGTGTTTCACAGTGATCTTCTCCGGCTTCAGCGCCGACTCCCTCGCAGACAGGCTGGTCGACGCGGACGCCAAGCTACTCGTCACTGCCGACGGCGGTCGAAGGAAGGGCAACCTCGTCAAGCTCAAGGAAATCGCAGATAGGGCCGTAGAGAAAACGGCCTGCGTGAAGAAGATCATTGTCGTAAGACATACGGGGAACGACGTGTCGATGGACAAAGATCGAGACGCATTCCTTCATGAGATCCTTCGGGACGCGCCCGAGGCAGTCTATGTTGAGCCTGAGCGGGTAAGATCCGAAGACCCGCTTTACATACTTCACACTTCCGGGACGACCGGCCGACCCAAGGGGCAGGTCCACGATACTGGTGGATATCTGACTCTGCTGCACGCAACTATGAGGTGGGTCTTCGATGCGAGGGATGATGACGTCTACTGGTGTACCGCCGACATAGGCTGGGTGACCGGCCACTCCTACATCGTCTTCGGCCCATTGATGGAAGGAATGACCGGGCTGATGTACGAGGGAGCCTTGGAATATCCTGAACCTGATAGATGGGTCTCGATCATAGAGAGACACGGCGTGAATGTTCTCTACACTTCGCCAACCGCAATCCGGGGCTTCATGAAGAACGGCGAAGAATGGGTCAAGAAGCACGACACTAGTTCAGTTCGACTCATGCACTCTGTTGGCGAACCAATCAATCCCGAAGCATTCCGCTGGATGTTGCGACATGTCGGGAGGGACAAGATTCCATTTGGGAGCACCTGGTGGATGACAGAGACCGGTGGCATTCTCATAAGCCACAGTCCCGGGCTGTACATGGTGCCCATGAAACCCGGGACGAACGGACCCGCTATTCTCGGTATCAATGCCGGCGTTGTTGACGATAACGGTAAGGAACAGAAATCGATGGAGAGAGGATGCCTTGTCATTAGGAATCCTTGGCCGGGAATGCCCTTGACAATTCACAAGGACCCGGATCGATACAGGGAGGTATACTGGACCAAGTTCCCTGGCAACTTCTACTCAGGTGACTATGCCGTGAGGGACGATGACGGTTACTTCTGGATCCTGGGCAGAGCCGACGAAGTCATCAAAGTTGCCGGTCACAGGTTGGGCACCTATGAGCTAGAATCTGCCCTGATCCAGCATCCCGCCGTTGCAGAGGCTGCCGCGGTGGCAGTGCCGGATGAGTTGAAGGGAGAGGTGCCTGTGGCGTTCGTGATACTGAGGGCGGGCCGAGAGCCGAATGAGGATCTCAAGGGTGAGCTTCACGATTGGGTGAGAGAAAAAGTGGGACCGATCGCGTCCCTTAAACAGATCTTCTTCGTCTCCAAGCTTCCAAAGACGCGGAGTGCCAAGATCATGCGACGGGTAGTGCATGCTGTGGTAGCTGGGAAGCCTATCGGTGATGTGACGACACTCGAGGATGAGGCATCTGTGGAGGAAGTGAAAAGAGCATACTTGGACCTGAAGCGAGAGATAGAGTCTGGAATTCGATAACGTAAGCAGGCGCCAGGCTAATCCTTAGGGCAACGTCTCCCAGTTACAGTGGATAGATATCGAACTCCCGAAGTGTTTCTTCGGCTGTAGCTAGGTTTGCAGACTCCGGTACGGCTGAAGGATCTCGAGCATTCGATAAATGAGGATTTATCGAAGGCGAACTTGCCCGAGATCAAGATTTCAGGCTTCAAACTTCCAGAGCAGGCGCTAGAACTAACATTCGAGCGCGAAACGGCGACCGGAGTCACCCGCGACAAGATCTGGGAGATTATCAATTCACACTACAAGAAATTGATGAGTGAACTTGGACTGCTAGAGGACTGATGCTGGGCCAGAGGTTTTCTGTGTACGGGAGCAGAAATTAGCTGGAAGGGTAGTTTTTAATAGAAATAGAAACAACTTTGCGGATCCAAGTCCCACAAGATGAGAACAAGCAGACATTCTAATTCTCACTCGAAAGAATATTCTCCACAAACGCCATCGAGTATTCGCTTTTCTCCGAGAGGGGACGCTTTCAAACACCCGGTGCAACATTATGATGTTGCGAAGGTCAGAAATGTTAGCGAAGCGTTGGAAGCATTCAACGCTACGTCCTTCCAAAGCCGGAAGCTCGGCCGTTGCTACAAGATATGGCTCAAGATGCTGAATGATCCCGAGCGACCAATGATTTTCTTCGGACTTTCAGGAGCGATGATAGCGGGTGGAATGAGGAGGATTATTCGAGACTTGATAGCTTTTCACGCCATGGACGTGCTGGTGTCTACTGGTGCAAATCTGAGTCACGATTTGTACGAGTCGCTGGGTGGTCGTCATTACATGGCTCACAATCACATTGACGACCCGACTCTGCGAAAGATGCGGATTGACCGCGTGTACGATACCTATGCTGACGATGTGACTTTTACTCAGGCGGACGAGTTTGTTGAGAAGTTTGCAGATGGTCTTGAGCCTGGTTCTTACTCGAGCAGGGAGCTATTCCAGATGATGGGTGAACGAATAAGAGACGATTACGGGATTCTCGCAACGGCTGCCAAGGAGAGACTCCCGATCTTCTGTCCAGCGCTGGCTGACAGCTCGATCGGTATGGCGTTGACCGTTTACCGTAATGAGAAGATGAAAAAGAACGCTCCACCAGCCGTTTATGATGCGTTAATGGACAATATCGAGATCATGGGTCTCAAGAGGCAATTCCCCAAGTCAGGGGTGATATTCATCGGCGGGGGCACTCCCAAGAACTACATTCAACAGGTTGTGCCGATGGCGGAGATATCCGGCTGGGCCGTTCCTCCTCACAGCTACGCAATGCAGGTCACCACTGATGATCCGAAGTTTGGGGGATTGTCCGGCTGCGAACTTCCCGAAAGCCAGTCGTGGGGAAAGCTCGACCCAGATGCTGAGCAGTGCACCGTCCATTTGGATGCGACAATTGGGCTTCCGCTACTGTTTACGGGAATTATGGAGCACTATGAGGAATGGAAGTCAAGAGGACCGTTGAAGGTGGACTGGATGGAAGCGGTTCCGACTGCGCCCGTTAGAAAGGCCGGACGTACCGCCGCCTAGCGTTCTCGCTTTCCCTGAATGTACTCTTCAACCCACACCGAAGCTTGACTGTCAGGAATCTTTACGGGTGGATACTTGAAGCTGTACGAGGAAATGCTTGTTAGGGGTCCACCGATTCCTCTGTCAAGCCCTATCTTGACAGCTCGAATGACATCGGCTACGACACCTCCACTGTTGGGAGAGTCTTCGACCGCGAGTTTCAAATCGATTTGTAGAGGAATGTTTCCCCATCCTCGGCCCTTCAAGTAGATGTAACAGATTTTCTTGTTCTTCAGATGCGGGACATAGTCTGAAGGTCCTATCCGGGTTGGAACCTGGTACGGGATCAAGCTGGCGACCGCAGTTGTCTTACTGATCCTCTTGGAATGAAGCCTCTCCTCGACGGTCATGTTTAGAAAATCTGTGTCTCCGCCAAGGTTTAGTTGGTAGCTCTCGTCAACTCTGACCCCCCGCTTGAGGCAGAGGTCGACTAGTGCTCTGTGGACGATCGTTGCGCCGACCTGGCTCTTGACATCGTCGCCTGCTATTGGCAGTTTGTGTTCCTCGAACTTTTTCGCCCAACTGTCCGTTGAGGCGATAAATTCCGGGATGCAATTGACGAAACCGCATCCCGCTTCGACTGCTTGTTGAGCATAGAATCGTGCTCCTTTCTCACTCCCAACCGGAAGATAGTTTACGAGAATCTCCGCGCCCGAGTCTTTGAGCTCTGCAGCCACATCCACAGGCTCAGTCCTAGATTTGCTGTAGACGTGAAAGGCTTCCTTCATGTGTGGCGCTACGCCGTCGAGTATCGGGCCTGGCTTCACTGTGACATTCATGTCCGGGACGTCGCTGATCTTCGGGGCGCAGTTCGGTTCCGTGAAGATGGCTTTGCTCAAGTCCCCTCCAATCTTGTTCTTATTCACCTCAAAAGCGGCGACGAAGGTAATGTCCTCTACTTTGTAGGGTCCGAAACTGGGATGCATGAGGCCGGTTGTGAGACCGTTCTCGGTGAGAGGGTTCTTCCGGTAGTATTGTATTCCCTGGATGAGCGCGCTGGCGCAGTTCCCAACCCCGGCGAGTGCGACCTTGATCTTTCCCATCTACGAAACGACTCTAGATGGGACAAGTCCCAAGTCATCGTATTATAAATCTAGGAAACCTTGCTATCAGGTCTCAAATGTGCCCTGAGAATTGTAGGGGCCGCCTCAAAGGCGTCTATCAGAGACTTTCGCCTAAGACACGTGGTTAGAAAAAACTATTTACGACCGTGTGATACGGAAATTGAAACTTCGACTAATCAAAACGTGGATGCATTTGCACCCGGAGGTTTCTTGGCTGCAAGTTTGAATCTTCGTACCAGGTCGAAGACTCCGAAGAAGAATAGCAGAGAAGTCGCGATTGATACGGCATAGCTAACGACCAATGTTGTTATGCTGATTGATTGTACCAGGCCGGTTATCAAGTCAGGATTGACGAGCAACAGGAAGATCCCGAATACGCTGGAGGCGGTAGTCAATATGAACGCAAGTATGATCATGGTCCAAGCTCTGAACGAGCCTGTCAATCGAGTCAGTCGATAGGCGTACAGAACAATGCCAGCCTCAAGTCCCAGCTGTAAAACAGCAACAATCCACATGCCAGTCAATAATGTAGCGTCAGCCATCAGTTAGCTTCTCCATTCGGCTCTCGGCGGCGACACGTCGAAACAGGTCGACAAACGTAACGGAAGCTTGGTCGAGCTTCCCATCTTTAGACTCGTTTCTGGCCGGCGGAGGAGAGTCATGGACCTGCTTCATTGATTCTACAATCAAAGCACGGGACAATAATGACGCTGTTCTCTTCAAACGGAAACAATGGTGACGACACTAAGCTGGTGCTAGTGAGACGTTGCGCCCTTGTGCTTCTCTGACGCCTTCTGGAACATATCTACGAACCGTTCCGAGGCCACTTTGTGGGGAATTCCAGACATTACCCCCTCGTAGTCTGAGAAGCCTCCTCCGATCTTGAAGCCCTGCGATGTTATCGCGTATTCCTTGAGCTCCTTGTCATGATCGCTACCCCTCATCTTCATTATCACCAAAGCCATTCTCATAGCTGAGTCTATCTCGACAAATTTCAGAAGTAGAATACAATCGACTAGGAAGCTCATTCCTACATCAGTTACACTGAAAGCCTGTCCAGCCGATTGCTGGGTCTCCCAAATTGCCAAAGGGCTGATTCCCTTTGTCTTGATGTAGTTGAGTACCCGGTAGGCTTCCTTCCTCATATCACCCCCTCGAGGAAGATACATCTCCAAGTGATTCAACGAGTCGATAACCATCCGCCGTGGCTGTATTTCCTTGATAGTGGAATCTAGCAACTGCCCCGCGCCGTCAGGCTCCAGTAGCAAGTCCGGGCTTGTGCAGACCAGTCTGAACTTGTCTTGCTCCTCAAGCTTCTTGAGGTCCCAGCCGAAATTTTCCGCATCACGATAGATCTGGTCTGGCAGCTGCTCGAACGTCAAGTAAATCCCCGGTTCTCCGAATTTGGTGATCCCGTTAACCAGATGTTGAAGCGAGAGCGTGGTCTTGCCGGTTCCCGCACTGCCAGCCACCATAACGGCGTCTCGTTCCAAGAAACCTCCGCGTAGCATCGCGTCGAGTTCAACTATGCCAGTCTTTTGCCTAGTCATTCTGATCTACTCTGTCTTTCCTCTGAGATTCTTCAGATATTGTATGATAGTTTCTTGAGCGGCCTTGTCTCCGGAGCGGTCCAGGAAAATTATCTCCCGGCCTCCGATCTGTCTTGTGCCCAAGATACGGACGTTCACCATGTCTTGAACATCGGCTTGAATTGCTGTGCCGACGCGACCAATTCTTCGGGCGACGCCGTCGAGGCTGTCGATTAGCCCTGGGTTCTTGTGAAAGAGAACGAGTAGGTCGCCCTTTATCTCAGACGACAACATTGATTGGAATAATTGGCTTGGAGCGCTCATCTCAATTGTTTCCCCGCTCACTGAGGATCATGTCACGCCTTGCCAGGTTAACACTCGCCTTAAAGTCAAGCTCGTTTGAGTGATGCAAGTCTAACCTTTTTGGGAAGAGTTCCTTCGTGATCATGCGTTCCAGAGTTGTCGCACCAGATCCGAAAACCTTGAAAAGTTCCCTGTGAAGCTCCAGAGGCTTTTCAGCATATGTTTCAAAAGAGTGACCAAGTACATTCTTCAACGTCTGCATCATAGTCGCCCCGAGAGTATTAGCGAGCCCTTCCGCGACTGATAGTTGGAACATGTTCGCAAATTGCGGAGATTCTCGCATTTCTCTTACCTGTCTTTGCAGACACTTCTTACTCTGCTACCAAACCGAAGTACTCAATCCGCATAACCTTCTCGTTACCACCATCAGACCTAGACTGGGACAGCGATGGCGAGAAGGGTTCGCTCTCCGAAGGGCCTAGTCGATCGGTCTTGTTCCTGTAAGGTATATGGAATCATCGATGCTCGGCGAATGTCTGGGCTTCAGGATGTCTGAAAGTACTCTTTCTCTCAGAAACAGAAGTTGGTCTCTGAGAGAATCATAGAAGCCGAAGGTCGCTCTAATAGAATACTCTTCGTACAACTCCACGACTGTCTTGTAGATCAGTAATCGAGAACTGCTGCCGAAAACGTCGGTAAGAACTTTAGCAACATCGTCAAACCTGGCCCCGATTTCCGGCCTTGGAATTTTGTGTTCGGCCAGAACCCGCATCAGTTGCTCTTTAACGGGTCTTCCGAATAGGTTCTCAAGGGTCTGGCTGAAACACTGGACAAGCGTCCCCTGAAAAGTCTCTATTAGGTCTGAACGCAATAGCCGGCCTCAGCACCTGTGTCAACGGGGATTCTAACCTGTTAGGCATGTTGTAACAAGAATGTGTGCAAGCCCGGTATCCAGCCGTAGATTATGTTATCCGGTGTCTTCGTA
>Ga0209237_1000026_pt1 | contig 59523 bp, 53 predicted proteins | sample GraSoi013_1_40cm_2_FD_185820 | JGI IMG/M metagenome (GOLD analysis project Ga0209237, IMG submission 185820) | Grasslands soil microbial communities from the Angelo Coastal Reserve, California, USA - Sample 10_02_2013_1_40cm (SPAdes) (version 2) | ecosystem: Environmental > Terrestrial > Soil >...
TCTCCGCCTGCTCGAGGAGTCCGGCGATCCGTCGGGCCTCGCGGAGCGGCTGGGCGTCACCGATCGCCACTTGCGCCGCCTGTTCGCGCGACATCTCGGCGCTTCTCCTGCCGAAGTCCTGCGCACGCGCCGGTTGCATCTCGCCCGGCAGCTCCTGGAGAATTCGTCGCTCCGGATCATCGACGTCGCCCACGCCGCCGGCTTCCACAGCCTTCGCCGCTTCAACGAGGCGGTGCGCCGCGGGTTCGGGCGCACTCCCTCGCAGCTTCGGGCGAAGCCTGCCGCGGACGCGGGGGCGGAACTCTCGTTGCGGTTGCCGTTTCGCCCGCCGCTCGATTTCGAGGCGCTGCTCGCGTTCTTCGCGGCGCGCGCGCTGCCGTCCATCGAGGAGGTCCGCGACGGCACCTGGCGGCGCCGGTTGCCGGAAGGCTGGCTGGAAGTGCGTCGCGGTGGACCTTCGCATCTGGAGGCGAGCATGCCGGCGGCCTTGGCGCCGCGGGCACTCGAGATCGCCGCCCGCATCCAGCGCGTGTTCGATCTGCGCGCCGACCCCGGACCGATTCTCGAGCACCTCGGACGCGACGCCGTCCTGAAGCCGTTCCTCAGGCCGGGACTGCGAATCCCAGGCGCGTGGGATCCGTTCGAGATGGCCGTGCGCGCGATCCTCGGCCAGCAGATCTCGGTGCAGCGCGCGCGAGCGATGGCGATCGAGCTGATCGAGCAGTTCGGAGGTTTCCCGACTCCGGCCCGGCTCGCCGGGGCGGAGCTGCGGGGCATGCCGGCGGTGCGGGCAAACGCCATCGTCCAGCTCGCCCGGAGCGCCCGCGACGGACACGTGCGGCTGGATGGATCACGGGACCTCGACGCGGTCTCGGCGGCGCTCTGCAAAGTCCCCGGCATCGGCGACTGGACCGCGCAGCTCGTGGCGCTCCGCGGGCTCGGTGAACCCGACGCATTCCCCGCTTCCGACCTGGGCCTTTGCCGTGCCCTCGGACGGACACCGAGCGCTCTGCTCGAGCGCGCGGAGACCTGGCGGCCGTGGCGGGCGTATGCCGCAGCCGCCATCTGGCTTTCCTGAAGGAGTGAACATGCTTCGCGTTGATACAGTCGAGACCCCGATCGGCCCGATCCACCTCGCGCTTCGCGGCGATGCCCTCCACGCCCTGCGCTTCGATGAGCCGTTCGAAGGAACGCGGGCGCCGACGCCGATCAGCGACCAGGTGCGGGCGTACTTCGCCGGCAACGTGCGCGCGTTGGATGGGGTTGCGGTCGATCCGGACGGCACGCCATTCCAGCGGCGTGTCTGGGCCGCCTTGCGCGCGATTCCGCCGGGCGAGACCCGCACGTACGGCGAGCTGGCGCGGCAGCTCGGCACGCACCCGCGCGCCGTCGGCTCGGCAAACGGCAGCAATCCCGTGTGCCTCGCCATCCCCTGCCACCGGGTGATCGCGTCCGACGGCAAGCTGTGCGGTTACGCCTGGGGAGAGGAGCGGAAGCGCTGGCTCCTGGCCCACGAACGGCGCTGACCTCCACTACCCGGCAAGCGCGGCTTTCAGTCGCGGCCGCCGAAGCGGCTCAGTCGCGGCCGCCGAAGGCGGCTTAGCGACTGTGTCTTGGACTGTACCGGCTGCGAGATGTGTTCTACGTTCGTCGCGGCATGAGCGACCACACGAAGAAGCCGCCGCCGGAGCCGTCCGGCGGCATGTCGTCCGCCCAGCGCCAGGAGCGCCTCGCGGGCTTGCCGGCGCGGGAGAAGCTCGCCGCGCTCGACGCGCAAGCGGAGCTCGGCGGCGGCCAGGAGCGCATCGACAAGCAGCACCAGGAAGGCAAGCTGACCGCGCGCGAGCGGATCGAGCTGCTGCTCGATCCCGGCAGTTTCATCGAGCTGGACAAGTTCAAGACGCACCGCGCGGACGACTTCGGGATGTCGGAGAAGAAGATCCTCGGCGACGGCGTGGTCACGGGCTACGGCAGCGTCGAGGGACGGCAGGTGTTCGTCTTCGCGCAGGACTTCACCGTGTTCGGCGGATCGCTGAGCGGCGCGTACGCGGAGAAGATCTGCAAGGTGATGGACCTCGCGGTCAGCACCGGATGCCCGGTGGTCGGGCTCAACGATTCCGGGGGCGCCCGGATCCAGGAAGGCGTGGTCTCGCTCGCCGGCTACGCGGAGATCTTCTACCGGAACGTGTCCTCGAGCGGCGTGGTGCCTCAGCTCAGCGCCATCCTCGGCCCCTGCGCCGGCGGCGCCGTCTACTCGCCCGCCATGACCGATTTCATCGTGATGGCGAAGAGCTCGTCGTACATGTTCATCACCGGCCCGGACGTGATCAAGACCGTCACGCACGAGGAGGTGACCAAGGAAGACCTGGGCGGCGCGCAGACGCACAACGCGCGCAGCGGCGTCGCGCACTTCGCCGCCGAAGACGAAGCGGCCGCGATCCGCGTCCTGCGCGAGCTGCTCTCGTTTCTCCCCTCGAACAACCTGGACGATCCGCCGCTGGTCGCCTCCGAGGATCCGCCCGACCGCCGCGACGAAGTCCTCAAGACCATCGTCCCGGAAAACCCGAACAAGCCGTACGACATCAAGGAAGTGATCCGCGCCGTGGTGGACGACCGCTACTTCTTCGAGGTGCACGAGCACTTCGCGAGGAACATCGTCTGCGGGTTTGCCCGCCTCTCGGGCCGCAGCGTGGGCGTGGTGGCGAATCAGCCCGCGGTGCTCGCCGGCGTCCTGGACATCGACGCTTCGCGCAAGGGCGCACGCTTCGTGCGCACCTGCGATGCGTTCAACATCCCGCTGGTCACGTTCGTGGACGTACCGGGCTTCTTGCCCGGGACGGCGCAGGAATGGGACGGCATCATCACGCACGGCGCCAAGCTCCTGTACGCCTTCGCCGAAGCAACGGTCCCGAAGCTGACCGTGATCACGCGCAAGGCGTACGGAGGCGCATACGACGTGATGGCGTCCAAGCATATCCGCGCCGACGTCAACCTGGCCTGGCCGACGGCGGAGATCGCCGTGATGGGGCCGGAGGGAGCGGTGACAATCGTCTTCCGCAATGAGCTGACGAAGGCGCGGGACGCGGAGAAGGCCAAGAAGGATCTGGTGCAGAAATACCGCGACACGTTCGCGAACCCGTACAAGGCCGCCGAGCTCGGATACGTGGACGAAGTGATCCTTCCCGAGGACACGCGGCCGCAGCTCTGCCGGGCTCTGCAGATGCTCCGCAACAAGCGACAGGAAGTCCCCCAGCGCAAGCACGGGAACATCCCGCTCTGAGCGCATTTCATGATCTGTACAACCTCAAAACAATAGCCGCATACCCGCGCCTTCGGCGCGGGAGCGGCTAAGATCGGCCCGTGCACTGGAACGTCTCCGAACGCGTGGGCCGGATCCGCTGGGTTTTCCTGCCGCTGGGTCTCGCCGCGCTGGTCGCGGTCGGCGCGCATGCGGCCGCGGACGTGGTCGGCGACCGGGTGCTCTGGCTGGTCGACCGCGTGGACGCGTTCTTCGACGCCATCTGGTCGAGCTGGTCGTTCACCGCGCCGCTGGTGGAGGTGATCGGGCTCACGCAGCGCACCTGGTTCGCGCGCGCCGTGGCGCTCTGTTGGGAGCTGGCGGCCGACGCGCTGATCGCGGTTCCGCTGCTCGGCTACGAAGAGCGCGACGCCGCGCGGGAATGGCAGCTCGGGCGCGACATGTTGCGGCGGATCCGCTCGCCCCTTCTGCTGGTCCGCCCGGCGGCGACGCTGCTGGTCGGCATCGCGGGAGCATTCTCGCTGGCGAGGATGGTGCAAGGCTCCGTGCAGCTCGCCGTCCATCTCTCCTGGCTCGCCCATTTCCTCCGCGCGCTGATCCTCGTCGCGGTGCTCGTCGTGCTGGTGCCTCGGGCGGTGTTCCGATCGGTCGAGCAAGAGCGCACGGCACCGTACCGCATGGCGGCGGCGGTCGTCTTGTTGCCCTTGCTCATCGCGGCGGTGCTCTCCTGGCGATGAGAGAACGCCTCCCGCTGCTCGAGCTGCTGCTTTCCGCCCTCTGCCTCTGGGCCGGGTGGTACCACACGCCCGCCGGCGCGCTGGTGCGGACGGCAGGGGCGTGGATCTTCGGGACCCGCAGCACCGCGCGTCCGCTCCTGGCTTACTTCGCGGCGGGCACGCTCGTGCCGCCCCGTCCGCCTCCGCCTCTCGCGGGTCCGGTGCCACCGGCGCAGGCGCTCGCGTACGGAGCGGCCGCGGTCCTCGACGGATCTCCCGCCGAGCTTGCGCCCCGGATCCGCGCGCTCGCGCAGCGGCTCGGATCCGACGATGCGGCGCTGCTGACGCTCTTCTGCGGCGAGGACGCGGCGCGCTTCGCCGTCGCGGAGGCCCGGTCGTCCGCTCTGGACGATCTGGCGCGCGTGCTCCCTCCCCGGTCGGAAGCCTGTGTCGCCCGGGCAGCGCAGGCGGCGATGCTGGGCGGCGCGTACGCGCTCGGATGGCCCCTGCCCGAGTCGGTGCGGATCACCTCGCTGTTCGGCGTCCGCGACCACCCGATCCTCGGCGGCCGCCGGCTGCACGCCGGAGTCGACCTGGGAACGTCGATCGGCACCCCGGTGCATGCCGTCGCCGCCGGCGTGGTGCGCCGAGCCAGCAGCGACGGCATCAACGGGCGGATCGTCGTGCTCGATCACGGCCACGGCGTCGTCACCACCTATTGCCACAACGACGCGCTGATGGTGCGCGACGGGCAGCACGTCGACAAGGGCCAGACGATCGCGCGCTCCGGCAGCACGGGGCTCACCACCGGACCGCACTTGCATTACCAGATCGACCTGGCGGGAGAGCCGGTCGATCCTCTGCGCTTCCGCGCCCAGCACCCGAAGACGGCGCTGGGCGCGACCGACTGAACACCGACGTTGTCGTCCCGCCCGCGCGGTGTGGATGGCAGGAGAGTTCTGCTAGGGTGCGCCGCCGTGACCATCGCCAAAGTCCTGATCGCGAATCGCGGCGAGATCGCGGTGCGGGTCGCGCGCACCTGCGGGGAGATGGGCATCCGCACGGTCGCCGTGTACAGCGACGCGGACCGCGCCGCGCTGCACGTCCGGTCCTGCGACGAAGCGGTGCGGGTGGGCCCCGCGGCGTCGCGCGAAAGCTACCTGGCGATCGACAACGTGATCGCAGCCTGCAAGGCGACTCGCGCGGACGCCGTCCACCCGGGGTACGGCTTCCTCTCCGAGAACGCCGCCTTCGCGCGCGCCTGCGCGAGCGCCGGAATCGCATTCATCGGTCCGCCGCCCGAGGCGATCGAGGAGATGGGCGAGAAGACGCGGGCCCGCCGCAGGGTGATCGACGCCGGGGTCCCTGTCGTGCCCGGGCTGAAGGAGCCCATTCCGGAGGGCGGCGAGGCCGCGGCCAAGGACTACGCGCTCTCCATCGGGTATCCGATCATGCTCAAGGCGGCGGCCGGCGGCGGAGGCAAGGGGATGCGCCTGGTGGCCGTTCCGAAAGACTTCGACTCCGCGCTGGCCACCGCGCAGCGGGAAGCCCTGAACGCCTTCGGCGATGCGCGGGTGTACATCGAGAAAGCAGTGGCGCGCCCGCGGCATGTGGAGATCCAGGTCTTCGCGGACACCCACGGCAACTGCATCTGGCTCGGCGAGCGCGAATGCAGCGTGCAGCGGCGCCACCAGAAGGTGATCGAGGAGACGCCCAGCGCCATCGTCACGCCCGAACTGCGCGCCGAGATGGGCCGGGTGGCGGTCAGCGCGGCGAAGGCGGTGAGATACGTCGGCGCGGGAACCGTCGAGTTCCTCGTCGACGGCAACACCCGCACCTTCTATTTCCTGGAGATGAACACCCGCCTGCAGGTCGAGCACCCCGTTACCGAATGGTGCACCGGGCTCGATCTGGTGCGCTGGCAGATCGAGGTCGCCGCCGGCGGCCACCTGCCCTGGACGCAGCAAGACGTGCTCGAGAACCTGCGCGGCCATGCCATCGAGGCGCGTCTGTACGCCGAGGACCCGGCGAGGAACTTCCTCCCCAGCCCCGGCACCATCCTCGAGCTGAGGCTCGCGGAGGGGCCCGGCGTGCGCAACGACTGCGGCGTCGAGAGCGGGAGCGAAGTGCCGCGCTACTACGATCCGATGATCGGCAAGCTCGCGGTCTGGGCGCGGACGCGGGAGGAAGCCATCGCCCGGCTGCGGCGGGCGCTGGGCGAGACGGTGGTGAAGGGAATCACCACCAATGCCTCGTACCTCGCGCGCGTGCTGGAGCTGGAAGAGTTCCGCAAGGGCGACTACGACACCGGTCTACTGGCGCGGGCGCAGGATCGGCTGCTGCGGACGGAGAAGACCGGCGACGAGGAGATCGCGCTCGCGGCCGCCGCGATCTGGCAATGCGAGCAGGACCAGCGCGCGGCGCTGCGCCAGGCAGCGGCGAACGCGACCGGCGAGTCGGCGTGGGGACGCGCCGGACGGCTCGGATCGTTGCGGAGGTCCCGGTGAGGTACACCGCCATCCTGGGCGGCGAGGAGCGCCTGATCGAGATCACGCCCCGCGAGAACGGGTACCACGTCGTCATCGACAAGAAGGTGCTGGAGGTGGATGCGGTCCACCTCCAGGGATTCGCCCTGAGCCTGATCGCGGGGACCCGCAGCTACCGGTGCGACATCGAGCCGGGCAAGGACGGGCGGAGCGCCGTCCTGGTCGGCGAGACCGTGTATCCGCTGGAGATCCTGGACGAGCGCAAGCTGCGGATGCGGCGCGCCTCCGGCAAGTTCACGCTGGAAGGGCCGCAGCGCGTCGATGCCCCCATGCCCGGGAAGGTGACGCGCGTGCTGGTGAAGGTCGGCGACGAAGTGCGGGAAGGCCAGGGGCTCGTGGTCGTCGAGGCGATGAAGATGGAGAACGAGCTGCAGAGCCCCAAAGCGGGCAGGGTCACCGAGCTGCACGCAGTGGAAGGCGCGGCGGTGGAGTCGGGAGCGAAGCTCGTGGTCGTCGCCTGATTCGAGGAAGCTCGCGTGAAACACAAGCGCCGGGTCCTTGCGCAGCGTGTCCGGCGGAATTGCGCTACAAGCGGGCCCGATGGGCGCGGAATCGGCCTACCTGCACGGGACCTCTCCTGCCGAGCAGGGACGCCTGTCGCTGCTCAATCGGCTGATGAACGAAGCCGCGATGCGGGAGCTCGCCATCTCGAAGGGCGATCTCATCATCGACTTCGGCTGCGGTCTCGGGCAGCTCTCGCTCGACATGGCGCGCGCGGCCGGCACGCGCCTGGTCGGCATCGAGCGCAGCGAGGAGCAACTGGCGCGGGCGGAGCGCCATGCGCTTCTCGATCTGCGCCTGGGCGACGTCAGCGATCCTCCGCTCCGGGACCACGAATGGGGCTCGTTCGATCTCGCGCACGCGCGCTTCGTTCTCGAGCACGTCCGCGAGCCCCTGGAGGTCGTGCGGCACATGGTCCGCGCGGTACGGCCCGGCGGGCGCATCGTCCTGCAGGACGATGACCACGACGTCTTCCGCTGCTGGCCCGAGCCCGCGGGGTTCACGCCGCTGTGGAAGGCCTTCCAGCGCAGCTACGACCGCCTCGGGTGCGACCCGTACATCGGGCGGCGGCTGGTCTCGCTGCTGCACGACGCCGGCGCGGCGCCGGTGCGCTCGACCTGGATCTACTTCGGTTCCTGCGCCGCGGAACCGAAGTGGCCCGGCTTCGTCGAGAACATCCACAGCCAGCTCGCCGGCGCCCGGGAAGCGATGATCGAAGGGGGCCTCCTCGGCTCGGCGGAGATCGATGCGGCCCTCGTCGCATTCCGCGAGTGGGCGCACCGGCCGGAGGCAGCCATCTGGTACTCGATCTGCTGGGCGGAAGGAGCGCGAAGATGACGGCGCTGGAGAAGTGGGCGCGGGAGGTCTACGGCAAGACGGCGGCGAAGCCCGGGGCCCTGCACAAGGCGCTCTTCGAGACCTCCAGCGGCATCGAGGTGAAACCGCTCTACTCTCCCGACGAGCCGTCGCCGTCCATCGGCTTTCCCGGCCAGTTCCCGTTCACCCGCGGCGTGCAACCGACGATGTACCGCGGGCGCTTCTGGACGATGCGGCAGTATGCGGGATTCGGCACCGCGGAGCAGACCAACTCGCGGTTCCATTACCTGCTGGCGTCAGGCCAGACCGGCCTCTCGACCGCGTTCGACCTGCCGACGCAGATGGGCCACGACTCCGACAGCCCGCGCGCGCGGGGCGAGGTAGGCCGGGTCGGAGTGGCCATCGATTCCGTCGACGACATGGAGCGCCTCTTCAAGGACATCGACCTTGGCAAGGTGTCCACGTCGATGACCATCAACGCCACCGCCGCGACGCTGCTCGCGCTCTACCAGGCGGTCGGCGAGGCCCACGGCACCGAGCCCGCCGCGCTGTCGGGGACGATCCAGAACGACGTGCTGAAGGAGTACATGGCCCGCGGCACGTACATCTATCCGCCCGGACCCTCGATGCGGCTGATCACCGACACTTTCGAATACTGTTCGAAGACGGTGCCGAAGTGGAACCCCATCTCGATCTCCGGCTACCACATCCGGGAAGCAGGTTCGACCGCCGCGCAGGAGATCGCCTTCACGCTGGGCGACGGCATCGCATACGTCCAAGCCGCCGTGAAGCGCGGCCTCGACGTGGACTCCTTCGCCGGGCGGCTGAGTTTCTTCTTCAACGTCCACAACAACTTCATCGAGGAAGTGGCCAAGTTCCGCGCCGCGCGCCGTCTCTGGGCGCGGACGATGAAGGAGCGGTTCAAGGCGAAGGATCCGCGCTCCTGCACTCTGCGCTTCCACGCGCAGACGGCCGGGTCGACGCTGACCGCGCAGCAGCCGGACAACAACGTCATCCGCGTGGCGCTGCAGGCGCTGGCGGCCGTGCTCGGCGGGTGCCAGTCCCTGCACACCAATGGGCGGGACGAGGCCCTGAGCCTGCCCACGGAGGCGAGCGCGCGCATCGCGCTGCGGACTCAGCAGATCATCGCTTACGAGAGCGGCGTGTGCGATTTCATCGACCCGGTCGGGGGCTCGTGGGCGCTGGAGTCGCTGACCGATGAGCTCGAGGCGAAGGCGGTGGAGTACCTGCGCAAGATCGACGAGATGGGCGGGATGGTGGAGGCGATCTCGCGGCAGTTCCCGCAGCGCGAGATCGAGGATGCGGCATACAAGGCGCAGAAGGAAGTCGAGGAGAAGAAGCAGATCGTGGTGGGAGTGAACGAGTTCGCGGCCGCGGACGAGGCGCCGATCGAGACGCTGCGGATCGATCCCGCGCTCGAGGAGCAGCAGATCGCGCGCGTCAAGGCGTTCCGCAGGCAACGCGACAATCCGGCCTCCACGCGCGCGCTCTCCGAGCTGAAGCGGACTGCGCAGGGCACCGGTAACCTCGTCCCGAACATCGTCGCGGCGGTGAAGGCGCGCGCGACGCTCGGCGAGATCGCCAACGCGATGCGCGACGTGTTCGGGGAGCACGGACACTGACCAGCCCGCTGATCAGCGTCCTGCTCCCAGCGAAGGATGCCTCCTCCACGATCGCCGATGCGCTCCGCGGCGTGCTCGCCCAGCGCGCCGCCCCACCGTACGAGGTGGTGTGCGTCGACGACGCGTCTTCCGACTCGACTTCGGCGATCCTCGCGAGCGCATGCCGGACCGACGGCCGCGTCCGCGTGGTGCGCGGACCTGGCCATGGTCTCGTCGCCGCGCTGAACCTCGGTCTGGCGCACTGCCGCGGCGAGCTGATCGCGCGCATGGACGCGGACGATCTCGTGCACCCGGACCGCCTGCGCCTGCAGGCCGAGTTGCTGGCGAAGGATGCGGCGCTCGGCGCCGCCGGCAGCCTGATCCATTGCATCCCGCGGCCACTCTCGCCGGGATTGGCTCGCCTCGAGCGGTGGCTCAACGAGACAGTCACCGCGGAGCAATGCCGCAATGCCAGATTCGTCGAGGCGCCGCTCGTCCACCCGAGCGCCACGTTCCGCCGCGATGCGCTGCAGGGAGGCTGGGAAGACCACGGCTGGGCCGAGGACTGGGACCTGCTGCTGCGCATGGTGGAACGCGGCTGGTCGCTGGCGAAGGTGCCGCAGGTGCTGCTGCAGTGGCGGGATTCGCCCGGCCGCCTGACGCGCACCGGGCCGGCGTATTCGGACGCGGCGATGTTCCGTCTGCGCGCACACTACCTCGCACGCGGACCCCTCCGCGACAGATCGTTCGATATCTGGGGCGCCGGTCCGACCGGAAAGCGCCTGGCGCGCGAGTTGGAGGCGCACGGCTTGAGGCCCCGCGCGTTCTACGACGTCGACGGCAAGAAGCGGCTCGCACGCGGCAGGCCCGTGCGCGTCGCAGGCGATCTTCCGCGGCCCGGTGAGGCGCTGATGTTGTGCGCGGTGGGTGCCGAAGGCGCGCGCGAGGAGATTCGCGGCGTCCTCGAGGCAGGCAATTACCGGGAAGGAGAGCACTTCCTGTTCACCGCCTGACCACGTCTGGCTCCCCTGTGATAATCGAGGTCTCGTGGCATCGCTGGAGCCCATCGCTCGCCTGATCGCCGAGCGTCAGGCGCTGCCCGAACCGCTGCTGCGTCGGGCGCAGACCGAGTCGCCGACCCGGTCCGCGTTCCTCAACAAGGTCCTGGAGCTCGGAGTGGCGGAGAACGATCTGGTCTCGATGATGTCGGAACAGCTCGGGATCCCCGGCGTCGATCTCGCGCGGACCGCCATCGATCTCTCGGTGCTCGATACCATTCCCCTGCAGGTGGCCGAATCCGACATCGTCCTGCCGCTGTCGGTCGAGGGCGGCCGCCTGCACGTCGCGGTCAGCGCCGGGTCCGACAATTTCGACGTGCTGGAGGAGCTGCGCTTCATCACCGGCCAGGAAGTCTCGCCGTACGCCGCCCTGCCAGGATCGCTGATCGAGGCGATCGCCGGCTCCTATGACGCGAAGAAACGCGGCGAATCCTTCTGGCGCGGCGAGAGCGTGCGGCCCGGCGCGCCGGCGACGTTCGCGGTGATCCTGCCGGAGATCCGCCGCGCTCCCGGCGCGGCTCCGGCGACCGATGCAATCCTCGAGTCGGAGGAGGAGCTGGAGGAGCTCGAAGAGCTGCGCGAACCCGAACTCGAGTTGGAGGTGGGCGGGGACGACGAGGGGGAAGTGCTCGGCGCGGTCGCGGTGCGTTCCGGGCCTGCCCGCATCCTTGCGGTCGATGACGATTTCGACATCCTCCGGATGCTCGACCGCACCTTGAAGTCCGCGGGATACGTGGTCGACCTCGCTCGCGACGGGCGCGAGGCGGAGCAGAAGCTGAGCTCCGAGCGCTACGATCTGGTCGTGCTCGACGCCATGCTCCCGCACGTGCACGGATTCGAGATCTGCGCGCGGCTGAAGGCCAGCGCGCGGACGCGCACGACGCCGGTGATCCTGGTCAGCGCGGTCTATCGCGGCTGGCGCTACGCCCACGACGCGCGCGAGACGTTCGGAGCCGACGACTACCTGGAGAAACCGTTCCATCTTCCCGACCTGCTGCGCCGGGTCGAGGAGCGCCTGTCCGGCGGATCCCAGTCGGCCGAGGCGTCCGAGAAGGCGGACAAGCTCTACCAGGAGGGGATCGATCTGCTCGAAGAGAAGAAGCCGGCCGAGGCGCGCGTCGTGCTGGAGAAGGCCTTGAAGGAAGACCCGTTCGCGCCCCGCACGCATTTCGCCCTGGCGCGCGCGATGCACGATCAGGGCGATCTGTTCCACGCCATCACCGCCTACGAGCGGGCGGTCGAGCTGCGTCCAAACCTGTTCCAGGCGCTGCGCGCGCTCGCGGGCCTCTACGAACAGAAAGGGTTCCGCCGCAAGGCGGCGGAGGCGCTCGAGCGAGCGGTCCATGCCGCCCCGGACCCGCAGACGCGCGACGCCATGCGACAGCGGCTGCTGCGGCTGCTTTGACCCATGGACCCGCGCGCGGGCGTCACGCCGTCGATCCGGAACTTCGCGCATGCCATCGACCGCCAGCGGCAGGCGCTGGAGCGGATTCCGCTGCTCGATGCCGGGCGTGCGGACATCGCGGAGGCGGCCCGGGCGCTCGACGAAGCGGAGGCGGCCGCGATCGCGATCGCGGCCGGCGACGATCTCGCGCGCTTCGGCGTGGCCGCTCGCGCCGTCTCGATCCCGGTGATGCGGGCCGACCTCCTCGCCGAGGAATTCCGCATCTACGAGTCGCGCACCGCGGGCGCCGATGCCGTCCTGCTGCGGGCGGGGGCGGTGCCTCCTGAGCTGCTCGCGCGCCTGATCCAGGCTGCCACCTCGACGCACATGGCGGCATGCGTTGCCTGCGCCAGCCCGGACGAGATCTCGCGGGCCGCTGCCGGCCGCGCGCCCGTGGTCGCGCTCGAACCCTCGCTGTTGCATCTCGCCGTACCGCCGCGCATCCTGGTGCTGGCGCTGTCATTCGCACCCGCCGTTCGCGGCCGCGCGGATGCGGCGCTGGACCCGAGCCTGGCGGACGCGACCTCGTTCCGCCGTGCGCTCGGCGAAGAGGACAGCTGATGCCGCCTCCGTTTCGCAAACACGTCTTCATCTGCCTCAACGAGCGGCCGCCGGAGTCCGAGAAGGGTGACTGCACGCGCAAGGGCTCGCCGGAGCTGCTGAAGAAGTTCAAGGCGGCGCTGCGAGCCCGCGGGCTCGATGAGGAGATCCGCGCGAACAAGGCGGGTTGCCTCGACAACTGCGAGAACGGCTGCTCGGTGGTCGTCTACCCGGACGCCGTCTGGTACGGCCACGTCACCGAGGCGGACGTGGAGGAGATCGTCGAGAAGCATCTGGTTCGAGGCGAGCCGGTGGAGCGGCTGAGGCTGTACAAGCCCTAGCAAGCGCGTCTCCGTTTTCACGGACATGCAGATTCAAAGCGTAGGCGCTCAAGAGTAGCCGCTAACCGGCCTTTGGCCGGCGCGGCTAGTTGATGAACCGCGACCCCTCGCGCAGCCGGCGGAGGCGCGCGCGCAGTGCCGTCACGTCCGCTGCGTTCGGCTCCAGGTTGAGCACTCTCTCCAGATCCGCGGCCGCCGCCGCCGACCCGCCGAGCTGCTCGTAGAGCTGCGCCCGCTCGCGCAGTCCGCGCACGTTGTCCGGCGCCAGCAGCAGCAGCCGATCCACCGCGGACAGCGCGCGCGGGACGTCGTTGCGGCCCTCGTAGACGGAGCGCAGGTTCTGCAGCATCCGCACCAGGATCTCGCGCGGCTTCGCAGCCCGCAGCAGCCGGGGGTCGAAACGGACTTGATCTCCGACGGCGGACGCCAGGCGCCGTTTCAGCTCCTCGGTCCCGAGAAGCTGTCCGCGATGGAACGGGTCGATCACCAGCTCGCCTTCCGCCAGCCGCACCTTGCAGAGAAAATGGCCGGGAAATCCGACGCCCTCGACCGCGAGCCCGCAGCGGCGCCCGACCTCCATGTAGACGATGCATAAGGTGAGCGGGATTCCCAGGCGTCGCTCGAGCACTTCGTTCAGGAAGCTGTTGCGCGGGTCGTAGTAGTCCGCTTGATTGCCGCAGAACCCGAGCTCGTGGAACAGGTACGCGTTCATGCGGCCGACCCGGCGTTCCGGGATCGCCCCGGCTGGCAGACCCGCCTGGATGCCCTCGGCGAGGCGGTCGAGCATGCCCAGATAGCGGCCCTCGTCGAGGTCGGGATACTCCTCCCGCGCCACCGCCAGTGCGGCCCGCGCGAGGTCGATCGGCTCCTGCGCGATGAACCGCCTCAAGAGCCTGCGTGAGTTGTCTGCCCCGTCCATCAGCGTCCTAGAGCGCGTCTCATCATCTGTCAGTCCCAAGAAGTAGCCGCAAGCTGCACTTCGTCCGGCGACGGCTATCGTACCACGCGCTCAGAACGCCTCGTTCACCAGGCGCTCGAAATCGACCTGCGTCACCGGCCGGGGATTGGAGAGGTGGCAGGCATCCGCCAGGGCTTTCTCCACGATTTTCGGGATCATCTCGCGCCGGACTCCGGCCTGCGACAGCCGCCGCGGGAGCCCACAGGCCCCGCGCAGGTCATCGACCAGCTCGGCGCAGAGATAGGCCCTTTCTTGTGCTGCCATCTTCGGGTCCGCGCCGAGCGCGACGGCGGCATTGGCGAGCCGTTCCTCCGCCGCCACGCGATTGAAGCTCACCACCGTGGGGAGCATCAGCGAGTTGGCAAGGCCGTGGTGCGTCCCGGCGACCGGGGTCAGCGCATGCGCGACGGAGTGACAGGCTCCGAGCCCTTTCTGGAACGCGATCGCCCCGAAGGCGCTGCCGAGCAGCATCTGCTCGCGCGCCTCGAGGTCCTTGCCGTCGTGCACGGCTCGCTCGAGGTGCGCGGAGATGCGGCGCAGGCCGTCGATGGCGATGGCGTCCGCCAGCGGATGCTCGCCCTTGGCGACGTACGCCTCGAGATTGTGCGTCAGCGCATCCATCCCCGTGGCGGCGGTGATGAAGGGAGGAAGCCCGACGGTCAGCTCGGGATCGAGGAGCGCGGCCCTGGCCATCAGGAATGGGGAGAAGATGACGGTCTTCGTGCCGTCGATCACGAGCACGGTGCTGCGACCCACCTCGCTTCCGGTGCCCGCGGTGGTCGGGACTTGCAGGATCGGCGGGATGCGCGCGGTGATCCGCGCGTCGCCGCCCTTCGCGTCGTCGTACTGCGGAAGGGGCGGCTCGTGGTGCACCAGCAGGGCGATCGCCTTCGCCATGTCGAGCGAGGCGCCTCCCCCGAAGCCGAGGACGCTGTCGGCGCCGGCAGATCGATAGGCTTCGATGCCGCGAAGCGCGTCCCGATCGGTCGGATTGGCTTCGAACTCGCTGAAGACCTGCGTCTTGATGCCCGCTTGCTCGAGCAGCGGAGTGACGAACCGGAGGAGCCCCGCCTGGAGGATGCCCTTGTCCGTCACCAGCAGCGGGCGTGCGGCTCCGGCGCGCCTCAACTCGCCTGGCAACTCCCGTATCGCTCCCCTTCCGTAGAGGATCCGGGTCGGAAAACTCATCACGGCGGTCATGTGCATCCTCTCAGATGATCTCGAAGTACCGCTCCAGCTCCCACCGCGTCACCGCGCCTTCGAACTGCCTGCATTCCCACTCGCGCGTCCTGACGTAATGGTCGACGAACGTCGAGCCCAGCAAATCGCGCGCTTCCTTCGATTCGGAGAGGCGGGCGGTCGCCTCCCGGAGGGTGGCGGGAAGCGGCTCTCCTTTCGCGTCGTATCCGTTCCCCTCGGTCTCCGCCGGGAGCGGCAGCTCCTGCTCGATCCCGTACAGGCCGCTCGCGACCGACGCCGCCATGGCGATGTATGGATTCATGTCCGCGGCCGCCAGCCGGTACTCGACCCGGGTCGCGCTCGGCGAGCCCGGGATCACGCGCAGCGCGGTGGTCCGGTTGTCCACTCCCCAGGTGGCCATCGTCGGCGACCAGGCGCCGCGCACCATGCGCTTGTACGAATTGATGGTGGGCGCGATCAGCGCGGTGAATGCCGGCATCAGCGCCACCTGACCGGCGACGAAGTGCTGCAGGGTCTTGCTCATCCCGCGCGGCCCGCGCGGATCGAGGAACGCGGACTCTCCCGACGCGGTCCACAGCGACTCGTGCAGGTGGCCGCTGCATCCCGGCAGCTCCTTGTTCCACTTCGCCATGAAGCATGGCATCACGCCATGCCGCGCGCAGATCTCCTTCACCGCCGTCTTGAACAGCGCTGCCTTGTCCGCCGCCCGCATCAGCCCGTCGTAGCGGATCGCCGCCTCGTACACCCCGGGGCCGGTTTCCGTGTGGAACCCCTCCAGCTCGACATCGAACGCGGCGAGCTTTTCCAGGAGGTCGTGGACCAGCGGCGCATTCTCGGAGGCGCGAAGCCAGGAATACCCGAACATCCCCGGCGAGAGAGGGCTCAGCCCCGCGTAGCCCTTCGCCCGCACCGATTCCGGCGTCTCCTTGAAGAGGAAGAACTCGTACTCGGAAGCGCACTTGACCGAGAATCCCATCGCGCGCGCCTTCTGCTCCACCTTCTGCAGCACCCCGCGCGGCGAGACCGGCATTTCGAAATCGAGCAGGAACGCGGCCGTCGCTTCTTCCCAGGGGATGCGGCGGTACGTGGACAGGTCGACGGTCGCGTGCGCGTCGGGATATCCGGTGTGCCAGCCGGTCACGGAGGCGTTGTCGTACAGCGCGTCCCCGCTGTCCCACCCGAAGATCACGTCGCAGAAGCCCAGGCCGCTCTCCGCCGCGCCCCAGAACTTGTCGAGAGAGACGTACTTTCCGCGCAGCACGCCGTCCACGTCGAATCCGCCCAGCTTCGCCTTGCGGATGCCATGCTTGCGGAATTCCTCCCGCAGGTGCTCGATCTGCGCCTTCCGCGATTTCGCCGCGTCCATGGCACAGGAGCGTGAGGGCAGCAGCGCTGCGCGTCAAGGCCGCCCGGGTTAGATTGTGACGAGCATGCAGAGCCGCCTGTCCATTGCGCGACTTCTCATCGTCCAGACCGGGTCCACGCACCTGCACGGCGACTACCCGCGCTGGTTCGAGCGCGCGCTCGGCTTCGAGATGCCCCTGATCCGCGCCCACGCGGGCGAACGACTCGGGTCCGCGCTCGATCGGGTGCGGCCGCAAGGGATCATCGTCACCGGATCGCCGCTCAGCGTGATCGAGAAAGCGTCCTGGATGCTGGAGCTCGGCGACGATCTGCTCCGCGTCGGAGCGCGCGGCACCCCCGTCCTCGGGGTTTGTTTCGGTCACCAGCTGCTCGCCCGCGCCGCCGGGGGAGACGTGGTGCAGAACCCGCGTGGGCGGGAGATCGGCACCGTGCGCGTGCAGCTCACGGAAGCGGGGCGGAAGGACGTCCTCTTCGCGTGGGCCCGCGGACCGGAGATCGAGGTGCAGGCGACGCACGTCGACGCCGTGGATCCACTACCGGCCGGCGCCACCGTCCTCGCCTCGAACGAGAACACCGCCGCGCAGGCATATCGCCTCTCGGAGACCGTCGCGGGCGTCCAGTTCCACCCCGAGCTATGGGCGGCGGCGATGCGGGACCTGATCCTTTCGCGGCGGGACAAGCTCGCCGCCGACGGACGGGACGCGGACGCGCTTGCCGCGCAGGTGCACGAGGTCGAGGCGGGCGCCGTCCTCCGCGCATTCGCCGCGCAAGCGGAGCGATCGTAAGGACCAGCCCAAGGCCCGAGAACGTTGAAGTTCACGTTGACGTTGACGTGAGCGTGGACGGTGCGTGGACGGCGACGGCGACGTGGCCGTGGGCGGCCGTCAGTCCGCCAGCGCCTCGATGCAGGCGTCGAGGCGCTGGCGGAAATCGTCGCCGGCGTCGATGAACTGCAGGCCCGCGCCGGCGACGCGCCCGCTGCTGCGCGCCTGCGCGGCGGTCACCGAGTGCACCACCTCCGCGCGCGTGTTCACCGGCGGCAATCCGTCGGGCAGTGCGACCGAGAGCTCGACGATCTCCCGCAGCGCCGGCGGGTTGTCGGTCGCAATGAAGATGCCGCCGCGGCTGATGTTCTCGGAGTAGGCGACGAGGAAATCGCGCGCTGACGTCCACCCGACGCGCAGCCTCGCCGGAACGCGCGGATATGCGCGGGGCTTGTCGGCGCGCACCGTCTCCTCGCTGCGCACAGCCCGCCCTGGCCCGACCACGCCGCGGCTGCGCAAGAGCACGTCGAGAAAAGCCCGCGCCTCGTCCGACAGGCTGTCGAATTGGACCCAGAAGCCGGATTCCTTGGCGGACTCGACCGTCCGCGGCCCGACGATGCCTTTGGCGTCCACGGGTCTCGCAGACCCCGGCAACGACAGCGAAAGCTCCAGCCGCGACCCCTCTATCGGCGGCACCAGCGAGCGGACGAACACGCCCTCCGCGCCGATCCGGCTCGTCGTCGTCTGCATGGAGAGCCCGCCGCCGGAGAACCTCACCGGAACGACGAGCTTGATGGTTTGCGGAGCCATGAACGGTGCATCAGGGTAACACGGGTTTACACAGCCGCATCGCTTTGGTACCGACACGACCCTTGGAGCTCATCCGACTGGAACGCGCGGTGATCGGCTATCGCACCCCGCTGCTGCCGCCGCTCGATCTGGCGGTCCGCGCGGGCAGCACGCTGGGCGTGCTCGGTCCGAACGGCGCGGGAAAGACGGCGCTGCTGAAATCCTTGCTCGGGCTCCTTCCGCTCTTTGCCGGCCGTCGCGTGCTGCCACTGGAGCGCGCACCCCGCATCGGGTACGTGCCGCAGCGCGATCGCCTCGACATGAGTTGGCCGCTCACGGTCCTCGACGTGGTGCTGATGGGCCGCGCCAACCTGGTCGGGCCGATCAAGCGGTACAGCGCGGGCGATCGGAGTGCGGCGCGCTCAGCCCTGCAAGAGATCGGGATCGGCGACCTGGGCGACCGGCCGCTGCATGCGCTCTCCGGCGGACAGCACCAAAAGGTTTTGATCGCCCGCGCAGTCGCCGCCAACCCGGAGCTTCTCGTGCTCGACGAGCCGACGAGCGCGATGGACCCCGCTGCCGAGCGCATGCTGCTCGATCTCGTGCAGCGGCTGAAGACCGCCCACCACCTGAGCGTCGTCCTGGTCACGCACCAGCTCACGGCGATCGCGGGGTTTGCGACGGATGTGGCGCTGATCGATCGCGAGCGCAGCTTGTTCGAGGTCGGGCCCGCGGAGCGGATGCTCGACCCGGAGAAGCTCGGCCGCCTGTACGGCCGCGAGGTGCGCGTCGCGAAGGTCGGAGACAAGACGGCCATCGTGGTCGACGGCGGAGGAGCGTCGAATTGAGCGGCTTTGCCGACTTCTGGGCGGGACGTGATCTGTGGCGCGACCCGATGATCGCGGGCGTCCTGGCGGGCGCGGTGCTCGGATACATCGGCGTGTTCGTCGTTCTCAAGCGGATGGTGTTCGTCTCCGCCGCGCTGAGCGAGATCTCGGGCGTGGGCGTGGCCTTCGCCTTCTGGCTCGGCGCCATCGTCGGCATCGACCCCCACGCGCACGGGCGCGTTCCGCTGCTGCTCGAGCCGACCTGGTTCTCGCTGGTGTTCGCCTGTGTGGCCGCGGCGCTCTTTTCGCTGCGGCCGGGGCATCGCAAGCTGGCTCCAGAGACCATCGTAGGCCTCGGGTACATCGTCGCCAGCGCCCTGGTGCTCGCCATCCTGAACAGCCCGCGGATCGCGCAGGAGGCCCACGCCGTCGGAGACATCCTCTTCGGCAACGCGGTCACCGTCCCCCGGCAGCAGATCGTGGCGCTGTTCTCGGCCGCTCTCGCAGCCGTGGTGGTGCACGCGATCTTCTTCAAGGAGCTGCTGTTCGTCAGCTACGATCCGGAGACTGCCGTCGTGCAGGGGATGGGCGTGTTCCGCTACGAGCTGCTCTTGAATCTGGCGACCGCGATGGTGATCTCGGTGGCGACGCGCGCGGTTGGAGCGCTGCCGGTGTTCGCCTTCAGCGTCATCCCGGCGGCGGCGGCGCTGATGCTCACCGATCGGATCCGGTTGACCATCGCACTGTCGGTGCTCTTCGGCGTGATCTCGGCGGCCGTCGGCTATTATGTGAGCTGGGTCGAGCAACTCCCCACGGGCGCGACGATGGTGGTGATCGCCGCGCTGTTTTTGTTGCCCGGCCTCGTGAAGATCCTTCGCCGCAGCGCCGTCTAGGCCGCATGAAACTCGCGCTCCTGCTCTTCATGCTGGCGGCACCCGTCGCGGCGCAGCAGACCGACGCTGGAGTTCCCGACGACCTGCAGAAGGAACTGGAGAAGGCGATCCAGGCGGATACCGCCGCGCAGCAGAAACAGGGTCAGACGGGACCGCCGGCGCCGGCGCCGGCGGTGGCGGCGTCGGCGGGCAGCGCGCCGCAGACGCTCTTTCGCGGGGCGCAGTCCCTCAATCCCGACATGAGCGCCATCCTCGACGCGGATTTCGGCTGGCAACGGCGCGCACCGCAGCTGCTGAGCGGGGACGACCCGAATCTGCATGCCGAGGGAACGAGCCATGCCGTCGGCTTCACGGCGCAGGAGGTGGAGCTGGCGTTCTCCGCGATCGTGGATCCCTACTTCAAGGGCGAGATCTACCTGACGATCCCGAACCTCGAAGGCATCGAGGTCGAGGAGGCGTTCGCCACCACCACGAGCTTGCCCTGGAATCTCCAGATCAAAGGCGGCAGCTTCCGCAGCGCGTTCGGGCGTCAGAACGGGCAGCACCTGCACGTGCAGGACTTCACCCGCCGGCCGCTGATCAATGCCGCGTTTCTCGGTGCCGACGGGATGCGCGGACCGGGCGTGCAGGTGAGCTGGCTTGCGCCGCTGCCGTTCTTCCTCACGCTGTACGGGGAGGCGTTCTCCCTGGCGGCGGATCCCGCGGACCAGACGCAGGCGCTGCCGCAGCCCGTGCCGACCTTTGGCGCTGACAGCAGCAGGCGACCGACGCTCGCCGCGGAAGCGAAGGCGTTCTTTCCGCTCGGCGAGGCGTGGTCGTTCTACGGGGGCCTGAACCTCGCCTCGGGCAAGTCCCCCGGCCTTTCCCTGGGCGACGCGGGGACCGCGGGTATCGGCCGGGAAGCGCAACTCTACGGTGCCGACCTGTATCTCAAGTGGAAGCCGGTCAACGTCGCGCTAGGGTACGAGTCCCTGGCGTTGCAGGCGGAAGTCATCCTCCGCCACTTTGCCTCCGGCGACGGTCTCGACGACGAGTGGGACGGCGGCGGCTACGCGCAGATCGTCGCCCAGTTCGCGCGCCGCTGGTTCCTCGGTGTCCGAGGCGACGTCGTCGGCGTTCCGTCCAGCTCCGTGCTCGCTCGCACCGAGCGCGTCGGCGTGTCGCTCACCTTCCAGGGCAGCGAGTTCTCGCGCCTGCGCGCGTACTTCGAGGCCGAGCATGCGGGGAGCCCGTCGTCCGCCTTCCTTCCGCCGGCCAACCCGCAATGGGCGCCCGCTGCCTACCTTCAGCTCGAGTACTCCATCGGCGCGCACGGCGCTCATCCCTACTGAATTCCGCGCGTTCGCGGAGGTCGAAACCCCATGGTCGCATTCCTCGCCGCGCTCCATGTCGTATCGTCGATTCCCACCTTGGGTTCGCTGGCGAAGGAAGTCGGCGGCAACCGCGTCGAGGTCGAGTCGCTGGGCAAGGGGTACCAGGACCCGCATTTCGTCGAACCCAAGCCGAATCTCATGCTGGTGCTCAACCGCGCCGACCTGCTGCTGCACGTGGGATTGGAGCTGGAGATCGGATGGCTGCCGCCGCTGGTGCTCGGCTCCCGCAATCCGAAGATCCAGCCAGGCGAGATGGGAAACCTGGATTGCTCGCGCGCGATCCCGGTGCTCGACGTCCCGACCACGAAAGTGGACCGCTCGATGGGCGACATCCACCCGCAAGGCAACCCGCATTACTGGCTGCCGCCCGCGAACGCGAAGATCATCGCCCGCGAGATCGAGCAGCGGCTCGTGCAGCTCGATCCGGACGGCCGCGCGGAATACGAGAAGAACCTGGCGAGGTTCAACGGCCGGGTGGACGCCAGCGTCAAGACCTGGGCCCCCATGATCGCGAGGGTCAGGGGCCTGAAGGTCGTCACCTATCACAAGAGTTGGAGCTACGTGTCGCAGTGGCTGGGGCTCGAGGAGATCGGATACGTCGAGCCCAAGCCCGGCATCCCTCCGGACCCGCAGCACCTGGCGCGACTCATCGCCGTGATGAAGCAGGACGGGGTGCAGATGCTGCTCGTCGAGGACTTCTACAACAAGAGCGTCGCTTCCCTCGTCGCGCAGAAGGCGGGCGCGAAGATGCTGGTGCTCCCCACGGACGTGGGAGCAAGTTCATCTGTGACAGACTGGTTCACGCTGGTGGAGACGATCCTCAAGACGCTCTCCTCGGCCGTGCAGAATCCGGGGTAGACTCGGCCGCGTGCTGCTGAAGCTCGCCCTCTGGCCGGACGTGCAGGAGTACCTCGAGCGACGGACCGACGTCGTCGTGCCCTTCGGCGGTACCGAGCAGCACGGGCCCTCCGGTCCGCTGGGCACGGACCTGATCGTGGCGGAAGAGCTGGCGAACGAGCTCGGTCAGGAGCGGCACGCGATGGTGGCGCCCGCCATCCCCTTCGGCGTCTCGCAGGTGCACGGCGCCTTTCCGGGCACGATCTCGCTCAAACCAGCGACGGTGCTCGCTCTGGTTACGGAGGCCATCGACAGCCTCGCGCAGCAGGGCTTCCGCCGCTTCCTGCTCGTCAACGGGCATCACGGCAGCAAGGCGATCCTCCAGGCCGCCTGCACGCAAGTGCACGCCGAGGTCCCCGAATCCCGCTGCCTTTCGGTGCAATGGTGGGAGCTGCCGGAGGTGCGCAGCGTGATCATGGAGATGTTCGGGGCGCGCGAAGGCCACCATGCCACGCCGGCGGAGCTCTCGGTCGTCCGCCGGTTCTATCCGCGCTCCGTGGTGGACGTCCCGCCGATGGAGCGGTTCGACCCGGTGCCCCAGCCGGTCACCTGGACCGCCGACGATTTCCGGCAGCGGTATCCAGACGGCCGGGTCGGCAGCGATCCCGGATTGTCGAGCGAAGCCGCTGGCGAGCGGATCTTCGCGGCGGCCTCGCGCGGCCTCATCGAGGTGCACCGCCGGCTGGTCGAGGATCCGTGAGGGTTCAGCGCAGTACTTTGATCAGCACGCCGATCAGCACGCCGAGGGCGACGAGCGCGGCCAGGATGGAGCCGTAACCCACGAGCGCCTGCCGGAACGTAGGCGGGGGCGGCTCGTCTTGCGGAGGCGGATAGTGCTCGACGATCTTCTTTTCCGGGGTCTCTGTCATGTGACGCGCCTGAGGAGGACCGGGGTGCCGTCGTCGGCTTCCGCCCAGGTGCTGGCCTGGTGCTCGACGAGCCAGCGGGGAACATGGTGTTGCGCCAGCAGGGAGAAGAGCAGGTTCTCGCGGGCGACCATCTCGTAGACGCCGAGGCCGCCCTGCTTCTCGAATCCGCGGAAGAGCACGCGCCCGACGAAGACGAAGAGCTGCTGCAGCGACTGCGCCGCCGGCGACACCGCCATCACCAGCCGCAGCGTGCTCGCGGGGAAGACGAACCTCTCCCGCAGCGGCGGGGCGAGCTCGGACGCCTGCACCTCGCGGCGCACGAAGACGAAGTCCTCGCCTCGGGCCTGGACGTACGCTTCGAGAGCGTCCTCGGAGAGGGCGGCGCCGCCGTTGTAGATGTCTCCACGGTCGTCGTGCATCTCCTGCGAAGCGAGCGCCGCGACGAACTCGCGCACGACTTCGCTGAGCACGGTCTCGGCGGACTCCATGTCTCCGCCGGAAAGTGACCGCCGCACCGCGAGCGCCACATCGGGTGGCACGGGCATGGAAAGCTGCTGCGAGACGAGGACATGGAGCGGACAGGCCAGGGCCGGCCGCCCGAGCCGCTTCCGCTCCGATGCGAGGATCGCATCGACGCGCGCGCGCACGCCCGCGTTGCGCGCGGTCCCGCGGGCGCTCTCGTTGATCTTCTCCGCGATCGAAACCTTGATCTGACCGAAGATGTGGTCCTCGAAGGTGGCCACCTCGGGCGCGGCGCCGAAGGAGATGAAGATACCCGCCTCCAGCTTCTCGCCGGTGGCGAGCGCGATGTCGCGCTCACGCTCGTCCTCGAGCCGGCGCAGCTCCGCCTCGAGCGAGCGCAGGCGCGGCCCTGCCTCCTCTCCCGAGAGCGGATCGGGCTTGCCTTGCCGCTGCGCCTCCCGGGCAGTCTTCATCTCGTCGGCAAGCTGCTTGCGGCGTTCGTTGAACTTCTTCTCCAGCGCCGCGGTGGCCTTCGCCACCGCTTCGCGGGAGCCTTCGCTGTCGAGCCGGCGCGCGTAGCTGCCGAGCGCGCTGCGGATGTCCTCGGCGAGCTCGAGGAGCGCGACGACGTCGCCGGAGAAGCTCACGGCATCGCCGAGCAGGTTGTTCAGATAGATCCCGCCCTTGTCGGCGAGGTGGGCAGCGCCGCGGGCGTGGCGGGCGGCGGCGGTGAGGATGGGGCCGTAGAACTCGCGAGAGAGGAAGTCGGCGACCACGGTCTCTTTCAGGAACGCGGTCCGCTTGGTGAAGTCCTTCATGTCGCAGAACAAGTGACCCATCTGCGGCGCGCGCACCCGCTTCATGAGGATGGGACGCTCGTCGAGGCCGATCAAGTAGAGCTTGCCGGCCTCGTGCTGCGTCTCGATCCCGCCTTCGCTCTCGGTGCCGTGGCGGTGGATGAGCTGCGCCTGCGCCTGGTCCACGGCGCCGTCGAGGGCGGCATCGGTCGCCAGGGCAGCAACTGCCGTCGCCCACGTCTTCACCACGTTCTCCTGCGACACCCCGGCGCCGGCGCCGTCGTCCTTCCACTCCTTCGCCAGCGCGCCCGCGGCCTCGATGGCGTCGCGCGCTGCGTCGGTCGTCGCCTGCTTCGCCGTGGCTCGAGCCTTTTCGTACATCTCCTTGCGCGCTGCGGGCGCCGCGAGCACCCGCTCGAGCGCACCGGGTGCGGCATAGAGCTGCGCCAGGGAAAGCCCTTCCACCGAGAAGGGAGGTGCACGGCCCAGCTCGACCATGCGCACGAGAACGAGGAGGTCCGAGCGCAGCCGCGCGAGCGCCACGTGCCGCGCCGCCTTCCGCATCGCGTCTTTCGAGCCGACCAGCTCCGCGGCGACGTCGGCGGCCACCTCCTCGGGTGTGCCGCCCTGCGCGATCCTGTGCAGGTGGTGGTCGATCCGTGCGGGCGCCTCGACGAAAGACACTCCGTAGCCCGCAAAACCGCTCCCCCACAGGCTTCGCAAGCCTCCCACCCAGGGGAGCGCCGCCGCCGCCGCTTCACAAAACGCCCCTCTGGGCGAGTCGCGCACGCCGGCCTCGCGCATGGCGAGCCGCAGCGCCAGGAGCACCCCCGCGGCAACCGCTCCATGCATCAGGCGCCCGGCAGGACCGCTGATGGGAAACTCTCGCAGCGTACCGAGGACCTGCTGCGAGAGCGACCGCACCGCCAACAGGACGATCCAGGTCGTCGGCTCGGCGGGCTCGCCGCCGGCGGACTCCTCCTGCGCACGCCGGAGCAGCGCATTGAGCGTCCCCGCGAGCACCCGCCCCGGCCTGCCCGAGGACAACCAGCTCGCGAGCAGGCCTCCATCCAGGGCAGGGTGCAGCTCGGGGGCTTCCAGGAACGCGTTGCGGACGTTCTCGGACTTGGCGCTGGAAGGAGGATTGAACGAAGTCTGCCGCGCCCCGCGCGGATCGAATCCGTCGAGAAGGATGAGGCGGTCGTATTCGTTCTGGCGGAGTGCGGCGCGATGCCGGAGGGCGAGCAGGAAGAACAGATCGCGGACCGCGGCGTGCAGCGCGCTTTGCACGCTCCCGTCCACGTGCACCGGCACGCGCAGGTCCGCGAGCGATGTCCCGAGGTGGAAGCGCAGCGCTTTGGCGTCGAGCCGCAGCATGTCGGCGAGGGTTCGACCCTGCGCGCTCTTGCGCAGCCGGCTCATCAATTCGAGCCGCTCGTCGGCGTATCCCACGGTCTTCACTGTACCCTCGTCCCGTGGGCGAATCGGCTTCCCATTGCCCGGCGTCGCCGGTATCTTGCGCCCTTCCCAGGGAGCCGCCGGCAATGAAGAAGATCGAGGCCATCATCAAGCCTTTCAAGCTCGACGAGGTGAAGGAGGCGCTCGCGGACGTGGGCGTTCTCGGCCTCACGGTCACGGAGGTGAAGGGCTTCGGTCGTCAGAAAGGACACACCGAATTGTACCGGGGAGCCGAGTACGTCGTCGACTTCCTGCCAAAGGTGAAGATCGAGATCGTCCTCTCGGACGAGATGGTGCCGAAGGCCCTGGAAGCGATCGAACGGGCCGCCAAGACAGGGCGCATTGGAGACGGCAAGATTTTCGTGAGCAGCGTGGACGAAGTCGTTCGCATCCGCACCGGTGAGCGAGGCGAGCCGGCGCTGTAGGGATCTGTCCGACAGAGGAGAACAGACGATGCCGAAGCCGAAGGACGTCCTGGGGCTTGCCCAGGACAAAAAGGCCGTGATGGTCGACCTGAAGTTCATGGATTTCATGGGACTCTGGCAGCACTTCAGCGTCCCGATCTCCGAACTGACCGAGTCCGTGTTCGAAGAGGGTCTCGGTTTCGACGGGTCGTCCATCCGAGGCTGGATGCCGATCCACGCCAGCGACATGCTGGTCGTGCCCGACGCCGACACCGCCGTGATGGACCCCTTCATGAAGGACCCGACACTGTCGCTCATCTGCAACATCGTCGATCCGATTACGAAGGAGCAGTATTCGCGCGACCCCCGGTTCATCGCGCAGAAAGCGGAGAAGTACCTCAAGTCGACCGGCATCGGCGACGTCGCCTATTTCGGGCCCGAGGCGGAGTTCTTCATCTTCGACGGCGTCTCCTACGATAGCGGTCCCAACCACGGCTTCTACAAGATCGAATCGCGAGAGGGTCAGTGGGAGACCGGCAACCCCGTCGAGCAGACCTTCGACGGCAAGCAGTCGGGCACGCGGCCCAACCTGGGCTACAAACCGCGCTACAAGGAGGGCTACTTCCCCGTCGCGCCCACCGACTCCCTGCAAGACATCCGCAGCGAAATGGTCCTGGTACTGGAGCAGGTGGGCATCCAGGTGGAGAAGCAGCACCACGAGGTGGCCACCGCGGGTCAGGCGGAGATCGACATCCGCTTCGAGAGCCTGCTCAAGTGCGCGGACAAGATGACCTGGTACAAGTACATCCTCAAGAACGTCGCGCTGCGAAACGGCAAGACCGTCACCTTCATGCCCAAGCCGATCTTCGGGGACAACGGCTCCGGCATGCACACGCACCAGAGCATCTGGAAGGGTGGCAAGCCGATCTTCGCGGGCGACGGCTACGCGGGGATGAGCGAGACCGCCATGCATTACATCGGCGGCATCCTCAAGCACGCCCGGGCGCTCGCGGCGATCTGCTGTCCGACCACGAACAGCTACAAACGGCTGGTGCCCGGCTTCGAGGCGCCGGTGAACCTGGCGTACTCGTCGCGCAACCGGTCGGCGGCGGTCCGCATCCCGATGTACTCTCCGAGCCCGAAGGCGAAGCGCCTGGAGTTCCGCTCGCCCGACCCGTCCTGCAACCCGTACCTCGCCTTCTCCGCCATGCTGATGGCGGGGCTGGACGGGATCCAGAACCGCACCGATCCCGGCGATCCCCTGGACAAGGACATCTACGGCCTCTCCCCCGAGGAGCTGAAGGACGTCCCGAAGATGCCCGGCTCGCTCGAGGAGGCGCTCGGCGAGCTGAAGGGGGACCATGAGTTCCTGCTCAAGGGCGACGTCTTCACCGAGGACGTGATCAGCACCTGGCTCGACTACAAGGTGGAGAAGGAGCTGAACCCGGTGCGGCTGCGCCCGACGCCGATGGAGTTCGCGCTCTACTTCGATATTTGATGATCATCTCGAAGAGCGTCACGCTCTGCTGCGGCGTGACGCTCTTCGATCCGGCGCCTCCGGGGGCGACTCGCTGTCCCGCTGGGCGTCCACGCGCAAGATGAAGCGACTCGCCTTCCTGATCCTGCTCGCCGCGTGCACGCCCGCCCGGACGCGCCGCGCCGTGGACCCCCAGGCGCTACGCGGCGTGAAGCTGGGCCTGCCCGTGCCAGCCGATGCCCGACCGACCCCCGGAATCGGCTGCGGGCAGATCTCGCAGGATCTTCCTTCGCGCGCGTACAAGGCGCTGGTCGCGTCGTTCAGCGACGCAGGCGCCGAGACGAGCAACTCCGATCGCGCGCCCTGGGTGCTCACCGTCGTGCTGCGCGAGGCTACGCTGGGCGAGGAGAACACGCACGCGCGCAGGACCGATCGGCCACCGTCCAGCCCGGTCCAACCGGTCGGGCCCGACGCGCCGCCGCTGGACCAGCCGCAGGCGAGCGTCGTCAACAGCGGGAACGGGGACGCCGTGGTGGTGCTGGACGCGACACTCGCGCGCTCGGGCGATCCAGTCTGGACCGGCACCGTCACCGGCCACGCGCGATCCGCGCCGTGCGTCCAGGCGATCGACAAGATCCGCGAGGCCATGTTCGACGCGGTCGACGACCTGCGCGAGCGCGTTCTGCCGCTGTTGCGAAGAACTTGAGCGCGAGCGCCGGCGCAATCCTGGTCGGCGCGATCTCCGGCGCGGCGATCGCCGCGCTGCCGGGCTCGGCGGGTCCCGCCGGGGCGATCGCGGGACTGCTGCTGGGCTGCCGGCGACGTCGCCGCGATCCGATGCGTCGGTCGCGAGACGCCGGCCTCCGCCGTGAATCGACGGCGCGTACGGCGATGCGACACAGTTGATCCCGGCGCTCGCGGGCCGCGCCATCGCGCGGCCGCACGAGCACGTCAGCCTGTTCGACGAGACGGAGTCGGCGCTGGCGCGCCTTCCCAAGGCCGCCTTCCATTTCACCGGCGAGCGGCTCCGCTATGGCGGTCCGGCGCCTCCGGCGGAAGGCATGCCCCTCTGCGGCGGGCAGCTGCTGCGTCTTCGAGAGGGACAGTAGTCGCGGCCGCGACTACCGCGGCCGGGCGAACTGCAGCTGCTCGCCGGGCGCGAGGACCTTCCCGCGCTTCCAGAGGATCTCCTCGCAGCGCGCGAGCAGCTCCGGAAATCCCTGACGGGTCACCGAGGAGACCGCCACGCCGTCGTCCCGCACGGCCAGGGCGCTCGCCGCGTCGGGAGCGCGGTCCGCCTTGTTGAAGACGAGCAGCCGCGGAGTGTCCCGGACCGCGAGCTCGGAGAGCAGGCGCTCCACGGCCTCCGCCTGCTCGTCATGGCGCGGATCGCTCGCGTCGATGACGTGCAGCAGGAGATCCGCCTCTTCCAGCTCTTCCAGCGTGGCGCGGAAGGCGGCGAACAGGTCTTTCGGCAGGCCGCGGATGAAGCCCACCGTATCGGTGATGATCACCTCGCGATCGCGCGGAAAGCGCAGCCGGCGCGAGGTCGGATCGAGCGTCGCGAACAGCTTGTTCTCCGCCAGCACCGTCGAGTCGGTCAGCGCGTTGAGGAGCGTGCTCTTCCCTGCGTTCGTATACCCGACGATGGAGATGACGGGCACGCCGGTGCGGTTGCGCTGGCGTCGGCGCGTCGCCCGATCGCCGGAGAGCTGGTCGATGCGCGACTCCAAGGCCGAGATCCGCTCGCGGACGCGGCGGCGATCGATCTCCAGCTTCGTCTCGCCCGGTCCGCGCCCCCCGATTCCGCCCGCCAGGCGGGAGAGGGACTCGTCCCGGCCCACCAGGCGCGGCAGCAGGTACTTGAGCTGCGCCAGCGTGACTTGAAGCTTTCCGTCGGCGCTCTGCGCCCGCTGGGCGAAGATGTCGAGGATGAGCTGCGTCCGATCGAGGATGCGCAGCGAGGTCGCCTCCCCGATGTGCCGCGCCTGGGAAGGCGTCAGGTCGCGATCGAAGACGAGCAGGTCCGCGCCTACCGCCATCGACCGCACCAGGATCTCCTCGAGCTTCCCTTCGCCGATCAGGGTGCGCGGGTCGATCTCCCGCCGCCCCTGCAGCACGACGTCGAGCACCTGCACGTCGGCGGTGCGCGCCAGCTCCTGCAATTCCTGAAGCGACGCCTCCGCCGCGGTCCGGTCGCCGGTGTGCACGCCGACGAGGATGGCGCGGCCCGCAACGCCGACCGCGCGCACCGGCGCGACGCGCGCCATCTCCTGCTCCAGAGCGGCGATCTGCGCCTGGGCGTCGAATTCCAGCTCGTAGAGGCTGGGCGCCTCGGAGAGATTGTACAAGTCGCCCGACGTGTTCCAGGGCATCAGGGTCGCGACGTAGACCTTGCCGGGCAACCCGTCCTCGCGCGCCACGATGGCGGCCACGGCATCGAGCCTGAGCAGCACCAGGTCGGTGAGGTCATCGCGTGTGAGCGGCTCGTCCTTCAGGTGCGTGTGCACGAGCCGCAGTCCGCGCAGGCGCGCGTGGCCGGCACGGGCGCGGCCGACGTCCGGCAGCACGAGCTGCCGGGCATCTCCCACGATCACGTGCTCGACCTCACCCCGCCTGTTGATGAGCACGCCCAGCTGTCGCCCGATTTCCCGCGATAATTCAGTTAGATGGCGGGCCAGCTCGGGGGAGACCAGCTCGCGCTGCTGCACGCGCCTGCGGCGGGTGGCGAGCAGGCGCTTGCTGTGGCTGGCCTTCAATCCGGCGGTGTTTCCCGAGAGATCTTCCCTCACTGGCGTCTTGAATGTATCACGCGCGCGCCTTTGCTACATTTGGAAGTGGCAACGGATGACCAACTCTCTCCGCTCTTCCTTCGCGCGCTGCCGGCGGCCGGTGATCAAGATCGGCTCGGCAGTGCTCGCCGGAGCAGGCGGGAAGGCGGGCCCCCCAACGCTGGACCGGCAGAAGTTCGCGGGCCTCTGCGACGATCTGGCCGCCGTTGCCCGGGGGCGGACTCCGGTCGTCGTCAGCAGCGGCGCGGTCGCGCTGGGAGTGGAGCGGCTCCAGTTCCGGCAGCGGCCTCAAGAAATGGCGCTGAAACAGGCGGCGGCGGCCGCCGGCCAGAGCCGGCTGATGCGCCTGTACGATGACGAGCTCGAACGGCGCGGCCTGCAGTGCGCGCAGGTCCTGCTCACCCATGGAGACATCGCGGACCGCGGGCGGTACCTGAACGCGCGGCGCGCGCTGGGCGAGCTCCTCGCCCGCAACGTCGTGCCCGTGATCAACGAGAACGACACCGTGAGCGTCGAGGAGATCAAGTTCGGCGACAACGATGCACTCGCGGCGATGGTGGTCGATCTCGTGGAGGCAGATCTGCTGGTGATCCTCACCGACGCGGCAGGGCTCTGTGAGAAAGACCCGCGCAAGGACCCGTCAGCGCAGAGGATTTCGCACCTGGAACGGATCACCCCGGAGGTGGAGGCGCTCGCGGGCGACCCCCGATCGTCCGTGGGAAGCGGCGGCATGATCACCAAGCTCCGCGCTGCCCGGAGGGCGTCGGAGGCGGGCGTCCCCTGCGCGATCGTGCCTGGCGAGCCGGGTATCTTGCAGAAGCTCCTGCAGGGCGATGACGTCGGCACGGTCGTCTCCGCCCAGGGGGAGCGGCGCGGCCTGCGCAAGCGGTGGATGCTGGATCTCAAGGCGCGCGGCGAGCTGCGCGTCGACGATGGCGCCCGCCTGGCGCTGATCGAGCGGAAGAAGAGCCTGCTGCCCTCCGGGGTGCGCGAAGTGCTCGGCAGCTTCGCCTCCGGCGACCCGGTGCAGATCTCGACGCTGGATGGCACGCCCTTCGCGCGCGGGCTGGCCGTGTACTCCGCGGACGAGGTGCGACGGATCGTCGGCCGCAGAAGCGCGGAGATCGAGGCCGCTCTCGGATACCGGCTGCTGGACTGCGTCGTGCACCGCGACGACCTGGTGGTGATGCAGTGAGCGCGGAGCTGAAGCTGGCTGCCTTCGAGCTGGCGGAGCGCGCGAAGGTGGCGGCGCGCCAGCTCTTGCGGCGCGATCGGCGGCAGCTGGTGCTCGACGCGGCGGATGTCGTCGAGAAGCGCGCGGCCGGGATCCTCGGCGCCAACCAGGTCGATCTGGCGCACGCATCCGACCAGCCAGCCGCTTTCATCGACCGCCTGCGCTTGGACGAAAAGCGGCTGCGGGCGATGGCCGCCGCGATGCGCGAGGTGGCCGCTCTCCCAGATCCCGTCGGCGAGGTAGTGGAGTCGTACGCGCGGCCGAACGGGCTTCGCGTCGAGCGCGTCCGGGCGCCTCTCGGCGTGGTGCTGATGATCTACGAGTCGCGTCCGAACGTGACCGCTGAAGCGGCGGCGCTGTGCCTGCGCAGCGGGAATGCGGCGCTGCTGCGTGGAGGGTCGGAAGCGCTGCAGACGAACTCGGCGATCGCGGCCTGCTTCCCGGAAGACGCGGTGCAGCTCGTTTCGCCGGACCGCGCGCTGCTGGACGAGCTCTTGCAGCTGCACGAGCAGATCGATCTCTGTATTCCGCGCGGCGGCCCTTCGCTCATCCGCTTCGTCGCCGAGCGCGCCCGCGTGCCGGTCATCAAGCACTACCAGGGTGTCTGCCATCTGTACGTCGCGGCCGATGCGGATCTGGCGATGGCGAGTCGCATCGCCGTCAACGCCAAGGCGCAGCGGCCTGGCGTGTGCAACGCACTCGAGTGCCTGCTGGTGGACGTCGGGAGAGCTCCCGAGGCGCTTCCCAGGCTTGCCGCGGCCCTGCGGGGGGCGGGCGTCGAGCTGCGCTGCGACGAGCGCGCCCTTCCGCTGGTGGCGGGCGGCGTCCCGGCGATGGAGGATGATTTCGGGCGCGAATTCCTCGACCTGAAGCTCGCGGTTGCGGTCGTCGACGGCATCGACGGCGCCTTGCGCCACATCGCCCGGTACGGCAGCCGCCATACCGAGTCGATCGTGACGCGCGACGCCCAGCTGGCGCAGCGGTTCTTGAATGAAGTGGACGCGAGCTGCGTTCTCTGGAACGCCAGCACTCGTTTCAACGACGGCGGCGAGCTGGGTCTTGGCGCCGAGATCGGCATCAGCACCAGCAAGCTGCATGCATATGGTCCGATGGGCCTGCGAGAGCTCACCTGCACGCGCTACGTGGTGAGGGGAGACGGCCAGGTCCGTACATGAGCAAGGGAGGAAACAAGAGGATGGCCAGAAGCCCCACGCAGATCGCATTGTCGCAGCACCACGCAGCTCCCGATCGCGCCGCGGCGCGCGCTGCCGCGCGCATCGACGAGGACTCGCAGCGTACCGCCGTCGCTGCCGCCCGCGCGGCGCTGGAGAAAAAGGCGGAGGACGTGGTGGTGCTCGATCTGCGGGGAGTATCCGGATACACGGACTTCCTCGTGATCGGAAGCGGCGCGAGCGATCGGCAGCTCGAGGCCATCACCGAAGGCGTGGAGAAGGAGCTGACCACGCACGGGCACCGGGTGATCGGCAGCGAGGGGCAGAGCGGAGGGCGCTGGGTGCTGCTCGACTTCGGCGACGTGGTGGTGCACGTGTTCCACGCCGACGAGCGGACGCATTACGATCTCGAAGGCCTCTGGGCCGACGCTCCGCGCATCGAGGTGGAGTGAAGATCCGGCTCGTCTCGGCAGGCAGGGACAAGGGACCCACCGCGGAGCTGGCGCAGGAGTACGCGGAGCGGATCCGCCACTTCGCGGAGCTGGAGATCCTGGAGCTTCGCGCGCAAGGGTCTCTGCGCGAAGCGGAGTCGTTGCTCGGCAAGGTTCGCGGAGAGCTGTGGGCGCTCGACGAGCGGGGAAGCCTGCTCACTTCGCCGCAGCTCGCGCATCGCCTGGGGAGGCTGCGCGATTCGTCGCAGGCGCTCACGCTCTGCATCGGAGGCGACGAGGGCCTCGGGCAGGACGTCCGCGACCAGGCGAAGCTCGTCTGGAGCCTTTCCCCGCTGACGCTGCCGCACCGGCTCGCCCGCGTGGTCGTTCTGGAGCAGTTGTACCGGGCGTTCGAGATCCTCCGCGGCGGGCCGTATCACAAGTGAATGGGGGGGCCGTCCTTGCGCGATGCCGGGACGCTGTGTAGAAGCGCGCCCCATGCCGACCCTCGTCCTCGTGCGACACGGGCAATCCCTCTGGAACCTCGAAAACCGCTTCACGGGCTGGGTGGACGTCCCGCTCACGGAAACTGGACGGGCCGAGGCACGCCGCGCGGGGGAGCTGCTGAAAGGCTTTCGCTTCCAGGTCGCCTATACCTCCGTGCTGTCGCGCGCCGAGGAGACGCTGAGCATCGTCCTGGATACGATGGGCGTGCGACTTCCGATCATCCGCGACCAGGCCCTGAACGAGAGGCACTACGGCGACCTGCAAGGCCTGAACAAGGAGGACACCGCGAAGCGGTACGGCGCGGACCAGGTGAAGCTCTGGCGCCGCTCGTACGACGTTCCGCCGCCCAACGGGGAGTCGCTCGAGCTGACCGCGAAGCGGACGCTGCCCTTCTTCGACCGCTGCATCGCGGGCGACCTGCGCCAGGGCAAGAACGTGCTGGTGGTCGCACACGGGAACTCGAATCGCAGCATCGTGATGCGGCTCGACCAGCTCACCGGCGAGCAGGTGGTGGCGCTCGAGCTGGCCACCGGGGCGCCGCTCGTCTACGAGATCGCGGACGATGGCGCGACCGTGAAGTCCAAATGCGTCCTGTGCTGAACTTGGCCGTGCCGCCCTGGAATGCGCTGGCGCGCGGAGCGGACCTGTTCAACCGCGGGTTGCATTTCGACGCGCACGAGGTGTGGGAAGAGCTGTGGCTCGAGCTGGAAGACGAGCCCAGGCTGTTCGTGCAGGGCCTCATCCAGCTCGCCGCGGCGGGGCACAAGGCGTTCGTGCAGCACCAGCCGCGCGGGTGCGTCAAGCTGCTCAGGTCCGCGCTCGAAAAACTGGAAGCGGCACCGCGGGACTTCCTCGGCATCGAGACGCGGAGCTTTCTGCGCGCAGTGCGGCGCATGCTGGCGGAAGCCGAGCGTTGGAACGATGGAGAGATCGCGGGCCTGCACCGCACCCTGATGCCTCGGGTCGTCCTCATCGGTCCCCCCGCGGTCGGAGAAGAATAGAAAGCCTGGCTCGGTGCATGCACTGGCGGGGACGATGGCCTTTTCCCTGCCTCTGCGGCGCCTCGCGCTGGAAGTGCTGGATCTCGTCTTCCCACCGCGCTGCTCGGCCTGCGAGGTCCCCGGAGACTCGCCCTTTTGCGCGGTCTGCGCGGAAACCCTGCTGCCGGTCCCGGCCGGGTGCCCGGTGTGCGGAGTTCCCCAGGATGAATCGCTGCTTCCGGCGCTGAAGCCGCGCAGGTGCCCACACTGCCGCGCGCATCCGCCGCGGTTTGCGCTCGCGAGCGCGCCGTACCTGCACGGCGGGGCGTTGGCGGACGCCATCCATCGGCTCAAGTACGAAAAACGCGAGGATCTCGGGGCCGCGCTGGCGGTGCTGTTCGAGGCGTGCGCGGTGCTACAATCGGACGTCCTGGTGCCCATTCCGCTCCATCCGCGGCGGCTGCGGCTGCGCGGGTACGACCAGGCGAGGCTGCTCGCGGACGGCGCGGCGAAATGGTTCCGGTTGCCGGTCGTGCCGCTGCTCCGGCGTGTACGTGAGACGGGGCAGCAGGTGGGACGCGACCGCACATCGCGCGAGCGCAGCGTCCGCGGCGCGTTCGCAACGACCGGCGAGGTCCTCGGCGCCCGAATCTGCCTGATCGACGACGTGCTGACCACGGGCGCTACCGCGTCCGCCGCGGCGGACGCGCTCCTCATCGCCGGAGCAGCGCGAGTCGAGGTGCGCACGCTCGCACGGGCTCCGTAGGAGTGAACGGCCCTCCGGCCGAGGGGCTGGCGTCCACGCGCTTGACGCGGTACAGCACGAATCGGCGCTTCCGAGGAATGGGGCCAGTCGATCCGCCGTTGCTTCGCGGTGGGTGGGCTTGCTCTGCTCGCCCCTCGGGAGCCCGAACGCATGCACAGCCTTCTCCTCCTCGCCACGCTCGCTGTCGCCCCCGCTCCTCTCGACGAGGCGACGCCCGCGTTGCAGGCCCGGGTGCTCGCCGGCCTCGACCGGCCGCAGGCGATCGCGGACTTGTTCCGCTTGTACGAGCGGCGCGACGGGGACGGCGATCTCGGCCCGCTGCTGATGACCTTGGAGAAGGTCGCGAAGTCGCCGCGCGCCCGGCCCGACGTCCGCGCGCTCGCGACAGAGATGCGCGGCGAGCTGGCGATCGCCCAGGGGCGGCTCCCTCGAGCCGCCGCCTCGTTCGACCAGGTCGCGCCGATCCGGACCTGGAGCATCATCGGACCCTTCGAGAACGACGGCCGCAGCGGGCTGCTCGCGCAATATCCGCCGGAGAAGGAGGGCTACGATCCCAAGGCGGTATACGCCGGGAAGGAGCACGACGTGACCTGGCGGGCGCTTCCGCAAGGCCACGCGCCGTACGGGTTCGTCGATCTCTCCGCCGCGGTGTACCCGCGCTCCGACGTCGCGGTGTATGCGGCAACGGTGCTGCGCGCAGCCCAGGCGCAGGCGGTGGTGTTCCACTTCGGCGCCAGCGGCGCCACCCGCGTCTGGCTGAACGGCAAGCTCGTCCACGAGGACCCTGCGGTGCACCCGTCGCGCTTCGATCAGAGATCGTTCGCCGGCGAGCTGCGGGCGGGCGACAATTTCCTGCTCCTGAAGATCGCGCACAATCACGGGCGGCTCGGCTTTTCCCTGCGCGTGGCGGACGCGAAGGACGTCCCTCTCGTCGCCCTGGCGAAGGCTGCGCTCGCCCCTCAGGCGAAGGCGCCGGCGTTCGCGGCGATCAGCGAGAGAGGTCGCATCCATCCCTCCCCCGTGAAAAAGCCGGTCGACGCCTGGGACGAGCTGCGGACAGCTGCCGCCGCCAGTCCCCGCGATGCGCGCGCGCAGGAGGACCTCGCGGTGCTCCTGCAATGGCGCAGACCGACGGACGATACCGAGCGGATGCCGCTGCGCGCGATGGAGCGCGTCACCGATCTCGTCCCGACCGAGGCCGAAGCGGCGCTTCGCCTGGCGCGACTCGAGGACCGCGATGCGAACAAGCGCCGCGGGGCGCTCGAGACCGCGCTCGCAGCGCATCCGGAGGACGCGGCGCTCCTCGACGCGCTCGCGAACTACCGGCTCGATCGAGCTGAAGGCTGGGCGGCCCTCGATCTGGTCCGCAAGGCGCGGGCTTCCGCCCCGCGGAGGGTCGACCCGATGCTGACCGAAGCGCGCGCTCTCGATGCGGTCGGCCTCTCGGCGCGGGCTGCCTTGCTGCGGATCGAAGCCGCGAAAGCGCGGCCGGACCTTTCCCGCGCCCGCCGCGCAGCGGCCTCCGCTTACCGGCGACTCGGCCGCAACGAGGAAGCGATGGCGGAGCTGAAGCAGGCGCTGGCGCTCCGATTCGACGACGCCGAGGCGCGCGGCGAGCTGGTCTCGCTGGCGCTCGATCGCGGCGACCTGGACGGCGCGGTGAAGCTCCTCGGCGAGACGCTCGCCATCGAGCCGTCGACGCTGTACCCCCGGCTCCGGGCCGCCGAGCTGCTGTCGGAAAACGGGCGCGTCCAGGCCGCGGATGAAGCGTACGCGCAGGCCCTCGCGCTCGCTCCGGACGATCCCGAGCCGCATGAGCAGCTCGGACGCCACCGGCTGCGCGCGAAGGACGATTCGGGCGCGCTCGCCGCCTTCACCCGCGCGCTCTCGCTGCGCCCGCAGAACCCGGCGCTGCGCGAACTGCTGCGGTCGATCCGGCCCGAGGAGCGGTACGCAGCCCCCTACCTGTACGACGCGAAGCACCTGGCGAAGCTCTCCCCGATCGCCGGCGAGGACGTCGAGGTGCTGGCGGACCTCGCGGTGGTGAAGGTGTTTGCGAACGGGCTTTCCTCGCGCACGCGGCAGCTGGTGCTGCGGGCGAACTCTGCGCGCGGGGTCGATTCCGCGCGCGCCCAGAGCGTGCAGTATTCCCCCGACCGGCAGGTGGTGAAGGTCGAGCGCGCCCGCATCTTCAAGAAGGACGGCAGCGTCCTCGAGAGCAAGTCGGAAGGCGAGCGCAACCTGTCCGAGCCCTGGTACGGCCTGTACTACGACCTGCGGGCGCGCGTCGTCTCCTTCCCGCAGCTCGAGCCCGGAGACGTCCTCGAGCTGGTGACGCGCACCGACGACTCGGCTTCGAACTTCTTCGCGGACTATTTCGGCGACTTCGCGTACCTCCAGGGGACGCAGGCGCGGCGCGTGTCCGACTACGTGCTCCTCGGCCCGCCCGGACGCACCTTCTACGTCAGCGCGACGCCGCTGAAGGGTCTTCTGCACAGGGAAGGCAAGCTGCCGGACGGCGGCACCTGGCGGCGGTGGACGGCAAAGGACGTCCCCAAGCTGGTGCCGGAGCCGGCGATGCCGGGTTACAGCGAGATGCTCGCGTACGTGCATGTGTCCACCTACCGGACCTGGGACGACGTCGGGCGGTTCTACTGGGGCCTGGTCAAGGACCAGCTCCGCGTGACCGACGACATCCGCGCCGCGGCGCAGGAAGCGGTGAAGGCGATCCCCCAGAGCGACGAGCTGGCGCGGATCCGCGCGGTGTACGACTTCGTGGTCTCGCGCACGCGCTACGTCGGACTGGAGTTCGGCATCAACTCCTTCAAGCCGTATCCGGTGGAGACGATCCTCGCCCGCCGCTTCGGCGACTGCAAGGACAAGGCGTCGCTGATGCACGCGATGCTGGAGTCGCTGGGGATCGACTCGCGGATCGCGCTCCTGCGCATGCGGCGGCTGGGCGGAATCGATGCAAGTCCCGCCTCCCTGGCCGTGTTCAACCACGCCATCCTCTACGTGCCTGCGCACGACCTCTTCCTCGACGGCACGGCCGAGTTCCACGGATCCGGCGAGCTGCCGGGCGACGATCGCGGCGCGGAAGTGCTGGTGGTCGAGCCCGGAGGAGGGTCGAAATTCTTCCGCACGCCGGACGCGATGCCATCCGACAATCTCGATGAGACCCACATCTCGGCGAAGCTGCTGCCCGACGGGAGCGCGGCCATGCAGGTGACGGGGAGCGCCCGCGGCGCCTGGACCGCCGAGCTTCGCCGCATCTTCGAATCCGCCGACGAGCGGCAAGCGCGCGCCCAGGAGCAGCTCTCCCGGGCGGCGTTCCCCAACGTCAAGGTGACGGCGGTGGCGGTCTCCGACCCGCACGACATCGAGAAACCGTTCGAGACGCGGATCACCGCGACCGCCACCGGGTTCGCCAACCCGAAGGATGGCGGCCTCCAGTTCGGACCCTTCGGGCAGCGGCAGAGCTTCGTCGAGGCCTATGCGCAGCTGTCGAAGCGGTCGCTTCCGCAACGGCTGCCGCTCGCCCAGCGCACGGTGATCGAGTCGCAGATCGAGCTTCCAGCGGGCTGGACCGCCACGATGCCCGAGGCAGCGCGCGAGGCGGGACCGCAGGGTTCCTACGAGATTGCCTACACGCGCGAGGCGGCGAAGATCGTCGCCCGGCTGACGCTGACGCTGAACGGCGGCGTGCTGCAGCCGCCGGACTACGCCGCGTTCCGCGCGTTCCTCGGCCGGCTCGACGATGCGCTGCAACGGCGCGTGGAGGCGACGCCGCTGGCGCAGACGGCGGCGCGTTGATGCGACAGCGCCTGTTCGCGGCCCTGCTGCTGTCGGGCTGCACCCTCGGGAGCCACCGCGACGCCGTCGCGCGCTTCAATCCCGAGGACGCGGCGCGAAAGCTCGAGCAGGCGGAGACGGCAGCGCAGGGCGATCCGTCGCTGCTCGCCCGGGCCGGATGGCTGCGCTACTTGATCGCCTCGGACCCGAAAGGGGCGCTGCCGAAGCTGGAGGCCGCGGCCCGCACCGGGACGCCGGCTCAGCGCGCGCTCGCGCTCGCGGGCCTGGGGGAGATCGCCGAAGATCGAACCGATTCCAGCGCCGCGGCCCGGCATTTCATCGCGGCGTTGCAGACCGCTCCGACGGACCCGATCGCGGAGCTTGCCGCGGTGCGCCTGCTCGATCTGGAGGGCGAATCGCCCCGGATCGACGATCTCATCACCGACGCAGCGCGCGCCCTCCGTGCCCCGGTGGCGCCGCGGGCTGCGCGGCTCCTCCGGGAGGCCGCGGCGCGGATCTCGACGCGACGCGCGGAGGCAGCGCGGGACCCGGCGATCGAGCGGGAGGCCTGGCGGGCCGTGGGAGCGGTGCAGCGCTGGCGTGTGGGCGGGCCGTTCGCTGCGCTGCGGCTCTTCGATCTGCGCCGGGCGCTCCCGCTGGACGGCCGCGTTGCGGCGGCCGCGGAGGTGAACGATCGGGCGCTCGAATTTCCCGACGGCGACGTCGGGCTCGAGTCGGAGCCGGCGGACGGCGACATCTTCTACGCGGTCAGCGAGATCACGCTGGAGCGCGGCGGCGAGTATCTGCTGTGGGTGGAAGGGGCCGCGGCGCTGGAGGCCCGCCTCGATGGCGCAGTGGCGATCGCGCGCGTCCCGTATCCGATCGAGAGCCCGCGCGCGCAGACGGCGGCGGTCCGCCTCCCTCCGGGACAGCACCAGGTTCTCGTCCGCTGGAGCCGCGCGGAAGGGACCCGGTTCCGGCTCACGCTGGCACGCGCAGACGGCGACGCGTCGGACCTGACCAGCGCCGTTCCCAGGGAGCTGGCTGGGGCGCGCGCCGCCGCGGTGTGCGAACTGGGGGAGCCCTGCATCGGCCCCCCGGCGTGGACGGATCGAGCCGACCTGCGCGCGGCGGCGTCGGCGATGCTGGAGGCGGACCCGGCAGATGCGCTGGCGGCATGGCTGCTCGCGCGCGCCGCGATGGGCGACGATCGCGCGCTATCGCGCGCCGCGGTGGACCGCTCGGTGCTCCTCTCCTCGAGCGGCGCGCCCTCGCTCGCGCTGCGCGCCCAGCAGCTGCTGCACGACCCGGAAGTGCCGGATCGGATCGGTCGCGCGCGCGCATTGGCCGATCTCGTCGAGGCGGCGCGCAAGGACCCGCTGCTCCTGCGCGCCCGGCTCACCGCCGCGGCGCTGGAGCGCGATTCGGAGCGTTTCGACGACGCCCAGCAAGAGCTCGACCGGGCGGAGGCGGCGCTGCGCGAGGAGAAGGCGCCGCCATCGCCGCGTGTGCTCGCAGCGCGTGCGCGACTGCTCGACGCGCGGGGAAATTCTGCTGGGGCGCGGGCCCGAGCCAAGGAAGCGCTGCAGGCGGCGCCCGGCCGTTGCGACACGCTGCAGCTGCTGCTGGATCTCTCCCGCCGCGACGGCTCGTTCTCCGACCAACGGGAATATGCCGATGGTCTGGTCGGGTGCGTCGACGGGCTGGTGAGCGCGGCGCAGGCAGCGCGCAGCCGCGGCGATCTGTCGCGCGCCGAGGAGCTGCTCAAGGTCGCCGCTGCGTTCCGGCCTGCGCAGCCCTCGCGCCTCGAACAGCTCGCGGACGTGCAGTCTGCCCGCAAGGAGAACCGCTCGGCGGTGGCCTCGCTTCGCGCCGCATCTGCGCTGGTGCCGCGCAGCCCGGAGCCGCTCCGGCGTCTGGGCGGGGCGCTGGAATTGCTCGGAGAATCGAAGGCCGCCGCTGACGCGCGCCGCGCAGCGCTCCGGCTCGCCCCGGGCGATCTGCAGCTGCGGCAGCAGATCGCGCTCGACGAGGGAGTGCGCCTTCTCTCCTGGAGCGACCGCGACGGCGCCATCCTGGCGAAGGGCTCGAAGGACGCGCCGCCCGGCGCTAGCGCGGTGCGGCTGCTCGATTTCGGCGCTGCGCAGATGTACGCGGACGGCGGCGGAGTGGAGCGTGTCCACACGGTGGCGCGCGTGTTCGACAAGAAGGGGGTCGCGAAATTCGGCGAGGCGCAGATTCCTTCGGACGTGCAGGTCGTGCACCTGCGCACGATCAAGGCGGACGGCCGGGTGCTCGAGCCCGAGTCCATTCCGGAGAAGGAGGGGATCAGCCTGCCGGGGCTGGAGCCCGGCGACGCGGTGGAGATCGACTACTTGCGCGGAATCTCGCCGCGGGGCCCGGACATGCCGGGCTACTCGCTCGGGGCATTCTTCTTCCGCGACGACGAGACGCCGATGGGCGAGTCGACCTACGAAGTGCGCGCGCCGGCGCCGCCGGAGATCGATGCGCACAACCTGGACCTTCCGAAGGACGCCATCCAGCCCGACGGCAACTCGTTCCGCTTCCGCTATTCCGCGCGCGACGTGAAGCCGCTGCAGAACGAACCGCACCAGGTGGTAGAGAGCGAAGTGATGCCCTGGGTGCAGCTCGGCTCCGGCGCGGGGCAGAAGGACCTGATGCGCTCGCTGGCGGACTGGGCGCTGATGCGCGCCCGGCCAGGCAGCGCGACCCTGGAGCTCGCGAAGCGCTCGTTGGGTACCAGCGTCGAGAATACGGCCCGGAAGATCCACGCCAATGTGGCGGAGGCGGTGCGCGGCCGGTCGAACGGCAGCGATTTCCAGGCCAGCGCCGCGCACGTGCTCGCCCACGGCCGCGGGAACCGCCTGCTAGTCATGAAGGCCGCGCTTGCGTCGGCGCAGATCCCTTCGCACATCGTCTTCGCGCGTACCTTCCTCGCTGATCCGGCGCCGCATCGCTTTCCGCGGGGGGATCTCTACGGGTACGCCGTGCTGCGCATCGATCTACCCGGGGGCCCGGCCTGGGTCGATGTTTCGTACCGCCTGGCGCCCTTCAACCAGCTCCCCGCGTTCCTGCGCGGCCAGGATGCGTGGGTGGTCCCCGAACCGGGCGAAGAACCCGAATACATCCGCCTCCCGCAGACGTTGCCCGGGCAGCGCGACGGGCGCAGCTTGCAGATGGAGCTGACGCTCGATCCCGAAGGCGTCGCCTCGGGAACCGGGCGCGACGAGCACCAGGGGTTCGAGGCAGCGACCCTGAAGGACGCCCTCGAGCGCCTCGACGCCGAGCAGCGCAAGCAGGCGGTGGAATCGACGCTCGGGCGCGGCCTGCGCGGGGTCACGCTGGAATCGCTCGCCACCGAGCATGAGAACGACATCGGAGGAGCGGCGACGCTGGTCTACGGTTTTCGCGTCCAGCTCGCCCGGCGTGACGGGGCGCAGCTGTTCGTGCCGAGCTCGCTGGTCCCTTCCCGGTTGGCGCGGCGCTGGCTGCAGACCGCGGAGCGGAATGTGCCGCTGCTGGTCGACTCGCCGGAAGTCCTCTCACAGCGCGTGTCGATCGTCCTGCCGCCGGGCCGGTTCCTGCGGAGTGCGCCCAAGCCGGTCTCGATCGCCACTGCGTTCGGCGCCTATACCTTTCGCGCGCGGTCGGAGTCGGGGAGGTTGGTGATCGAGGAGTCGCTCTCGATGCCGCAGCAGCGGGTTCCGCCGGAGCGATATCCGGCGTTCGCCGCCTTTGCGCGCGAAGTGGACGAGGCGCAATCGCAGGAGCTGCTGGTGGGGCCCTAGAGAGCCGAAGGCGGCTTAGCGACTATTGTTTTTGGGCTGAACAGGTTGTGGAATGTGTGCTCTAGAAAAATCGCAGGGAGACCTCGCTGTGCAGGTCGAGGCCGCGATCGTTGAGGCGAAGGTACACGCCGTCGAACGAGCCCAGGCCTTCGCCGGCGATCCGCGCGATCACCTCGCCGTACCTGTCGCGGACGGGCAAGTCCAGGTCGCGTTCGAGGGTCGCGAGGTCGATGCCTTCGGCGAGACGCAGGCCGGTGAAGATTCGCTCCCGCAGGTGTTCGTCCGGTGAGACGCGCTCCGAAGAAGCGTCGCCGGTGCCGGCGCGCTCCACCCGCTCCATGTACCTCTCCGGCGAGCGGTCGTTTGCAAATCGGACGCCGCCGCGGCCCTCGCGCAAGAAGCCGCAGGCGCCGCAACCCGCCGCCGCATACTCCCCGCCGCGCCAGTAGAGGGAGTTGTGCACCGCCTCCCGGCCCCGGCGTGCGTAATTGCTGATCTCGTAACGCGCGTAGCCGCCTTGGGCGAGCTCGGCGCGGACGGCGTCGCCCATGTCCGAGACCACCTCGTCGTCCGGAAGCGCGAGCTCACCGCGGCGCAGTGCTCTCGCCATCGGGACTTCTTCCGCCAGCCCGGTCAGGGTAAGGGCGTAGCAGGAGATATGCTCGGGGCCGAGCGCGACTGCCGACGCGGCGTCGCTGGCGGCCAGCTCCTTGGTCTGCCGCTCCACGCCGTGGATCAGATCCAGCGAGACGTTGCGGAACCCCGCCGCCCGCGCGGTCTCGAATGCGCGCACCGCGTCGCCGCCGCTGTGCTTGCGCCCGAGAGCGACGAGCTGCGCTGGCGCGAACGACTGCACGCCGATCGAGAGCCGGTTGACGCCAAGCTCGCGGAACGCGGCGAACCGCTCCTCGTCGGTGGTGCCCGGATTTGCCTCCAGGGTGACCTCGGCACCGGTCCGGACCGACCAGAGCGAACGGATCTCGCGGAGCACGCGCCCCAGTTGAGGCGGATCCCAAAGCGAGGGCGTGCCGCCGCCGAAGTAGATGGAGACGGCCTCGCGGCCAGGAAACTGCGCCGCCCGGGCGCCAAGCTCGCGCAGGACCGCCTCGGTGTATCGTTGCTGCGGGATCACCGCCTCGGCGCGCGAGGCGAAGTCGCAGTACGGACACTTCGACAGGCAGTACGGGAAATGGATGTAGACACCGAACTGCATCAATCCTCGTGGAACTTCGCCCGCAGCGTCTCGCGCTGCGCGTCCGCCACCCAGGCCTGCAGCGGGGGCCACGCCCAGACGGTATCGCAGTAGGCCTTGGCGGCGCCCGAGACCGGAATCGAATAGGTGCGCAGCCGCGATACGACCGGAGCGTAGAACGCGTCCGCGATGCACGGCTCCTTGCCGAACAAGAACGGACCGCCGCTCTGCTTCAGGCAGTCCTCCCAGATGGCCACGATGCGGTCCACCTCCGCCTGCGTCTCCGGCCGCAGCGCCTTGTACGGATACTGCTGGACGATCTTCATCGAGCAGTCGTTGCGCAGGTTGGCGAAGCCCGAATGCATCTCCGCCGCCAGCGCCCGCGCGCGGGCCCGCTGGGCAGAGTCCTTCGGCCAGAGGCGCTTGTCCGGGAACTTCTCGTGGAGATATTCGGCGATGGCGAGAGAGTCCCAGACGGTGACGTCGCCGTCGATCAGCGCCGGTACGCGTCCGCTTGGCGAATACTTGCGGATGCTCGCGGCCGTATCCGGCATGTCGAGGGGAACGACGATCTCCTCGAACGGCACGGCGGCGTGCTTGAGCACCAGCCAGCCGCGCAGCGACCACGAGGAGTACTTCTTGTTGCCGACGACGATCTTCAGCATGGGACGCTCCTGATAACTACTGCGGCGGCCGGAGGCGAGCGAGGTTATCACGACGCGGCGCGTGGTAATCTGCCTCAGATGGCGGACAAGAACCTTATCGATGCAATCGCCCGCGGAATCGTCGTTTTCGACGGCGCCATGGGCACGACGCTGCAGCGGATGCAGCTTGCAGGCGATCTGACCGTCAAGGACTTCGAGGGAAGGCAGGGCTGCAACGAGATCCTCTCGCTCACGCGGCCCGACGTGGTCGCCGGCGTGCACCGGTCATACCTGGAAGTCGGGTGCGACGTCGTGGAGACGAATACGTTCGGCGGGAGCCGGCCCAAGCTGGACGAATTCGACCTCGGCGCGCGCGTGGTCGAAGTGAACGAGCAGGCGGCGCGGATCGCCTGCCAGGAAGCGGACCGGGCGCAGCGCAGTGACGGACGGCCGCGCTACGTCGCCGGGTCGCTGGGGCCGAGCGGATTTCTCCCTTCCTCCAGCGATCCCGACCTGGGGCGCGTCCGGCCCGCCGAGCTGGTGGAGATCTTCCGGGAGCAGTCGGTCCCGCTGCTCCGGGGCGGCGTCGACTGCCTCATCGCCGAAACGGCGCAGGACCTGCTCGAGCTGCGCTCGCAGATCTTCGGGGCGCGCAAGGCGATGGAAGAGGTGGGACGGCGCGTCCCGCTGATCGCCCAGATCACGCTCGATCCGTCGGGCCGCATGCTGCTCGGCAGCGAACCGCTCTCGGCGGCCGTGCTGATCTCCGCCTGCGGGGCCGACATCATGGGACTCAACTGCTCCACCGGTCCGCGCGAGATGGTCGATCCGCTGCGCGCCCTGGCCGAGCACGCGCCGCTGCCGCTCTCGTGCCAGCCGAATGCCGGCATTCCGGAGAACCGGGAGGGTGTCGCCGTGTACCCGCTGCAACCGGGCGAGCTGGCCGAGCACCTGGCCCGGTTCGTGCGCGACTTCCGGCTGGCGGTCGTCGGCGGCTGCTGCGGGACGACCCCGGTGCACCTGAAGCAGGTGGTCGAAGCGATTCGCGGGACCGGGCCGGCCCGCAAGCCTCCACGGCGCGTCCCCATGCTCTCGAGCGGGCTGAAGGCGGCTGCGCTGCACCAGGAGCCGCGGCCGCTGATCATCGGCGAGCGCGTCAACTCGCAGGGCAGCAAGAAGATGAAGGAGCTGCTGCTCGCGAACGACATCACCGGGATCCTCGGCGTCGCGCGCGAGCAGGTGGAAGGCGGCGCGCACGCCCTGGACGTCTGCGTCGCGCTGACCGAGCGCGCCGACGAGCAGGACACCATGACCCGTGTGGTGCGGGTGCTCTCGGGACAGATCGAGGCGCCGCTCTGCATCGACTCGACGGAGCCGGAAGTGATCGCCGGCGCGCTGGAGTGGCTGCCGGGCATCGGCATCGTCAATTCGGTGCATCTGGAGCGCGGCTGGGAGAAGATCGACAAGATCTTCCCCCTGCTGAAGCAGTACGGCGCCTGCACGGTGGCCATGGCCATCGACGAAAAGGGCATGGCGCTGACCAGCGATCGCAAGCTCGAGGTGGCGCGCCGGATCTACGAGCGGGCGCTCAAGGACGGGCTGCAGCCGTGGCAGCTGCTCTTCGACGTGCTCACGTTCACGCTCGCCACCGGCGACGAGCAGTACAAGAACAGCGCGGTCGAGACCATCGAGGGAATCGGGCTGGTGAAGGAGAAGCTGCCCGGCGCGCTGACCGTGCTCGGCGTTTCCAACGTCAGCTTCGGGCTGGCCAGGCAGTCGCGTCCGATCCTGAATTCGGTCTTTCTCACGCACTGCCTGAAGGCGGGGCTGGACGCAGCGATCATCAATCCGCGCGACGTCCTGCCCTGGAACGAGATCCCCGCCGATGCGCGCGCTCTCGCCGAGGACCTGGTGCTGGCGCGCCGGGACGACGCGCTCGCCCGCCTGATCGCGCATTTCGAGGCGAAGGGGCCGGCGAAGGCGGCGGTCGAGGAAGAGCGGCAGTTCGACACGCCGGAGGCGCGGCTGCACCACATGATCGTCGATCGCCAGCAGAAGGGATTGATCGAGGCCATCGACGAGTGCCTGAAGACGCGCTCGGCGGTGGGCGTGATCAACGACGTCCTGCTCGGCGCGATGAAGGAGGTGGGCGACCGTTTCGGCGCCGGCGAGCTGATCCTGCCGTTCGTGCTGCAGAGCGCCGAGGTGATGAAGAAGGCGGTCGCCTATCTCGAGCAGTTCATGGAGAAGAACGACTCGTACTCGCGCGGGGCCGTCGTTCTCGCCACCGTGTTCGGGGACGTCCACGACATCGGCAAAAATTTGGTGAAGACGATCCTCTCGAACAACGGCTACACCGTGCACGACCTGGGCAAGCAGGTCCCGGTCGATCGGATCGTGAACGCGGCGGTGGAGAAGAAGGCGGATGCGATCGGGCTCTCCGCGCTGCTTGTCTCCACCTCGCGCCAGATGCCGCTGGTGGTGCAGGAGATGGACCGGCGCGGGCTCAAGCTGCCCATCCTCATCGGCGGCGCGGCGATCAACCGCAAGTACGGCTGGCGCACCGCGTACGTCGAGGGCACCGACAAGCTGTACGACGGCGGCGTCTACTACTGCCGGGACGCCTTCGAGGGGCTCGATACTATGAACACGCTCCAAAACGAGGAGGAGCGCCCGAAGCTGCACGACAAGCTGCGCCGGGAGGCGCACCTGCACCGGAGCATGGTGATCGCCGGAGCCGAGCGCGCTTCGGGGCAGCAGCTCGCGGCGGTGACCGACGTGGCGCCGCGCAGCGTCTCTCCGCCGCCCAAGGTCTCGCCGCCGTTCTGGGGGGCGCGGATCGTGCCGCCCGAGGACCTGGCCCTGCGCGACATCTTCGACTGCCTCGATCTGATCGAGCTGTACAAGCTGCAGTGGGGCGTGAAGGTGAAGTCGCGGGAGACTTACCAGAAGCTGATCGCCGACGAGTTCGCCGCCCGGCGCCATGAACTGCAGGAGGAGTGCATCCGCAAGGGGTGGCTCACGCCCAAGGTCATCTACGGGTACTTCCCCTGCTCCGCGAAGGGGAACGATCTGACCGTCTTCGACCCGGAGACGCGAAAGCCGACCTGGACGTTCAAGTTCCCGCGCAAGCTCGAGGAGCCCCGCAAGTGCCTCGCCGATTACCTCTCGGAGGACGACGTGGTCGCCTTCCAGGCGGTGACCGTGGGCGATCGCGCGACGCAGCTTTGCGCCGATTGGGAGGCCGCCGGCGAGTTCACCAGGTCGTACTTCCTGCACGGCCTCGCCGTCGAGACGGCGGAAGCGCTGGCGGAGTACTGGCACCGCCGCGTCCGCGCCGAGATGGGATTGCCGCCCGAGCAGGGAAAGCGCTACTCGGCGGGATATCCGGCCTGGCCCGATCTCGCCGACCAGACCGGCGTCTGGGCGATCCTCCACCCGGAGCGGATCGGGATCACGCTGACGGAAGCGCACCAGATGGTGCCGGAGCAGAGCACCAGCGCCGTCATCGTCTGGCACCCCGACGCCAGCTACTACTCGGTGCGCACGGTCACCGGGATGCCCTGATGAGCTTTGCCACCTGATCAGGCGCGTCGAGATGGACGTGGTGGCCGGTGCCTGGGACCGTGTGCACGGACATCTTCAGATGCGGAAGCCGGGCGCGCAGGTCGGGCTCATGCGGGAGCATCCCGGTCTGGCCGCGAATGACGAGGATCGGCGTCGTCACCTGCGCGCACACGAGCTGCATCACCGGCTCGCTGATCGGCAGCGGCGAGTGGGCGCGCAGCAGCGGGTCCCACTTCCAGGCGAGCGCGTTCTCCTGCTCGGGATCCGGCGCGATGCCTCCCGCCGCCAGCAAGCGCGCCGCCTTTTCCGAAAGGGAGGGGTTGTTGCGCGACAACCGCTGGGCGGCATCCTCGATGGACTCGACCCGCCGCCGCTTGCGCGGGATGTGCCTCAGGTCCTCGAGATAGCTCGCGAGCCGCGCCGGGATCTCCTGCGTCGAGATGCGCAGCGGTACCGCGTCGATCATCGTCAGATGCGACACGCGCCCGGGCCGCAGCGCGGCGTAGATGAGCGCCGCAGCCGCGCCCATGGAGTGCCCGACGATGCGCACCGGTTCCTGCGGCGACAGCAGCTCCAGCGCGCCGTCCAGGTCCGCGATGTACTCGACGAAATGGTAGAAGCCGCCCGGCCCGACCCACTGCGAATCGCCGTGGCCGCGGAAGTCGAGCGCGACCGTGCGCCCGGGGAGCAGCGGCGCGAGCAAGTCGAAAGAGCCGGCGTGGTCGAGCCAGCCGTGCAGGAGCAGGGTCATCTCGCCTTCGCCCCGCTCGATGCAGTGCAGCCTGAGGCCACGGACGTCCAGCAGTCGGTGGTTCACGGAGGCGAGCGTATCAGCTTGACCCGCATTGCGCCGTTTGCTACCCGCGTCGGATGGCGAACCCTCTCGTCGGCATCATCATGGGGAGCAAGACTGACCTGGAAGTGCTCAACGGCGCGACGGAGGTGCTGAAAGAATTCGGGATCGAGCACGAGGTCCGTGTGCTCTCGGCCCATCGCACGCCCGAGCAGGTGCTGGAGTGGTCGTCCGGCGCGGAGGGGCGCGGAATCGAGGTCCTGATCGCCGGCGCCGGCGGCGCGGCGCACCTGCCCGGCGTCGTGGCGGCGAAGACGGTGTTGCCGGTGCTCGGCGTCCCGGTTCCGTCGACCACGCTGGGCGGCGCGGACGCGCTGCTCTCCATCGTGCAGATGCCGAAGGGGATCCCGGTCGGAACGCTCGCCATCGGCAAGTCCGGCGCGGCGAACGCGGCCCTGCTCGCCATCGCCATCCTCTCCGGCAAGCGACCCGAGTTGCGCGAGCGCCTGCGCGCGTGGCGCAAGGCCCGGGCCGACGAGGTGATCAAGGCGGACAGGTCCGTCAGCGGATCTTGACGCCCATCGCCAGACCTTCCGCCGTCGGCAGCATGGTGGCACGGAAGCGGCCGCCGCGCGCCAGCTCTTCGTTGAACTTCCGCAACCCCGCGCGGTTTTCATCGCCCCCCGGCAGGTGGACCTGACCGAAGCCGAAGGCGTTGTCGGCGAGGACCACTCCGCCCTCCCGCAAGTGTTCGGCAGCCCAGGTCAGGTAGGCGGGGTAGCTCACCTTGTCGGCGTCGATGAACACGAGATCGAACGGCGCCTCCGCCTCCACTTCGGGGAGCATCTGCAGCGCGACCCCGACGTGGACGTGCGCCCGCGCGCCGACGCCGGCCTTGTGGAAGGAGTCCGAGGCGACCCTCGCGTGCTTCTCTGAATACTCGAAGGTGTGCAACACGCCGTGCACGCCCATCCCGCGCAGCAGGCAGACGCCGCTGTAGCCGCCCAGCGTCCCGATCTCGACCGCCTTGAGCGCGCCGATGGCGCGCGCGATCACCTCCAGGTGCAACCCGTCGAACCTGCCGACCGCGATGGCGGGCAGCCCTTCGCGAACGCTGCGCTCGCGGATCTCGCGGAGGACGGCGTCCTCCGGGCGGAACACTTCCTCGGCCCAGCGCGCGAGCGCGGGGTCGCCCTGACCGAATCCCTTGTTCTCCGGCGAGCTCGGCATGGCGCGGACACTACTCCGGTCGCGCTCGGACGTCCTCCGAGCCAGTTCAATCCTGTGCGGTCGCGCGCCGCAGCGCCTTCTTGCGCCCTTCGCGTTTCTTCGCCTCCAGCCGCCGCTCCTTCGCCGCACGCGACGGTTTGGTCGCATGCCGCGGCGGCGGCCGGTACGCGCGGCGCGCGAGCTTCTCGCGAAGCCGCCCGAGGGCGATGCGCAGATTCTGCGTGCGCGAGCGCTCGTCCTTGCCTTCCACCGTAACACCGGACGGCAGGTGTACGAGGCGCACCGCCGTCTCTGCCTTGTTGCGATGCTGTCCGCCCGGTCCGCTCGCGCGGTGCCCCTGCACGTCGCATTGCGCGAGCAACGCCTTGTCCGACAGCAGGTGCCAGCCGCCCGCCTCCACGGCCGCAGCCTAGGCCATCTGGTCCTTGGCGGCCGCCTCGATCTGCCGGGCGAGACGGAAGTCCCGATCGGTGATTCCGCCCTTGTCGTGGCTGGAGGTCGTGATCGTGACCTTGTGGAACTGGATGAGGATGTCAGGGTGATGATCGGCGCGGTCGGCCAGCTCGCCCACCGTGCCCGCGAACGCCATCGCCGCCTTGAAGCCTTTGAGATCGAACGTCTTCTGCAGCGAGTTGTTCTGCCGCTTCCATCCCGGCAGCTCCGCGAGGGCGGCCTGGATCTCGGTGTCGGTCGCTAGGCCCTTGTCCGCCATGCACGAGTCCTTTCCCGAAGTCGCACCGCCAACTTAACAGACGTGGCACCATCCCGCAGCCCCCGGACGAGGAAAAGTCCTGTTACAAGAGGACGCATGCCGTTGACCCCCGCGTTCGAGGCCAGCGTCTACAAGACCCGCCGTGACGAGGTGCTCCGCCGGATGCGCGAGATGGCGTCCGGCGCCGCGATCGCGATCTTTCCGGCCATGCCGGTGGCGACGCGCAATAGCGACGTGGAGCACCCGTATCGGGCGCACAGCGATCTCTACTGGCTCACCGGATTCGAGGAGCCGGAAGCGGTTGCCGTGCTCTCCACGCAGGGCGACAAGCCGTTCACGTTGTTCGTCCGCCCGCGCGACAAGGAGAAGGAGATCTGGACGGGTCGGCGCGCCGGAACCGAAGGAGCGATGAAGAGCTTCGGCGCCGACCAGGCGTTCGAGGTCGGCAAGCTCGATGACGAACTGCCCAGGCTGGTCGGTTCCGCGCGGACGCTCTTCTACCGGGTGGGCGGCGACGACCCGCAGTTCGACACCAGGATGGCGAAGCTGCTGCACGCGTTGCGCGCGCGCGCCCGCGCCGGCGTGAATGCGCCGCCCCGGATCGAGGATCCAGGGCAGATCGTCCACGAGCTCCGCCTGCGGAAGGAGGCGCGCGAGCTGGACGCGCTTCGCAAGGCGGTCGGGTTGACCCGCAAAGGTCACCTCGCCTGCATGCGGGCGTGTCGGCCGGGCATGCACGAATACGACCTGCACGCCCTGCTCGAGCGGGAGTTCCGGCAGGGCGGAGGGCGCGGCTGGGGGTATTACCCGATCGTCGCAGCGGGCGAGAACGCGACCGTGCTTCACTACAACGACAACTGCATGCAGATTCGCGACGGCGAGCTGGTGTTGATCGACGCCGGCGCGGAGTACGACTTGTACACGGCGGACGTGACGCGGACGTTTCCCGCTTCCGGACGGTTCAGTGCAGTGCAGCGCGCCTGCTACCAGCTCGTGCTGGACGCAGCCGATACCTGCATCGCGGCCGCGCGGCCCGGCGAGACCATCGAGGGGCTACACGAGAAGGCCGTGCGGATCCTGACCGAAGGCATGGTGAAGCTCGGTCTGCTCAAGGGCGAGGTGGATCAGCTGATCAAGGAGAACGCCCATCGCCGGTACTACATGCACCGCACCAGCCACTGGCTCGGGCTGGACGTGCACGACGCCGGTAGCTACAGCATCGACGGGAAGCCGCGGCCGCTCGAGGCGGGGATGGTCTTCACCGTCGAGCCGGGGTTGTACATCGCGAGCGACGACGAGAACGCGCCAGAGGAGCTGCGCGGAATCGGCATCCGCATCGAGGACGACATCCTCGTGACGGATTCAGGGCACGAGAACCTGACGGTCTCGATTCCGCGATCGGTGAAGGACGTCGAGGCGGCGTGTACCCGTTAGCCGCGCCGGCCGAAGGCCGGATAGCGGCTACTCTTGAGCGAAAACACTCGCAGGCAGGTCATGAATGCGTTCTAGTCCTTGCCGCCGGTTTTGACCTTCTGCGTCTTCTTTCCCTCGGGTTCGTAGGGGTCGATCAACTCGCCATACTTGATCAGGTCGCCCGTTTCCTTGAACTCGCGGATCGAGATCAGCACTTCCGTGTCGGCCCCGACGAACCCTACGCCGAGCAATCCTTCCTCCGGCACATCCGCCCGGTACATCTCGAGCCCTTTCTGCACCAGCGGGCCGATCTCGTTCACGTACTGCTCCACGCTGTGCACGCGGATGCGCTTCATTGGCGCGCATGAATAACACACTCGCCGATCGCCTGCTGTCGTGGTTTGCGACGGCGCGGCGCGATCTCCCCTGGCGGAAGGAGCCTCGCGATCCGTATCGCGTGTGGGTGAGCGAAGTGATGCTGCAGCAGACGCGGGTCGAGGTGGTGGTGCCTTATTACCGGCGGTTCCTCCGGCGATTCCCGACGCTGGAGGCGCTCGCCGCCGCGCCGCTGGACGACGTGCTCGCACTCTGGAGCGGCCTCGGGTACTACGCGCGCGCCCGCAATCTTCACCGCGCGGCGCGGGCGTGCGGTGGCGCGCTCCCGAGGACGTCGGCGGAGCTTCGTGCGCTGCCCGGATTCGGCCCGTACACGGCCGCGGCGGTTGCGTCGCTCGCGTTCGGAGAGGACGTCCCGCTGGTGGACGGAAACGTGGCGCGCGTGCTTGCCCGCGCTTTCGCGATCTCTGGCGAGGCGAAAACGCAGGCCTGGACGATCGCGCGCGATCTGTTGCCGCCCGGCCGCGGCGGCCAGTTCAACGAAGCGCTGATGGAGCTCGGCGCGACGGTCTGCACGCCCCGCGCGCCGGATTGCCCGCGCTGCCCCATCCGCCCGGTCTGCCGAGGCAAGGACGAGCCGGCGAAGTTTCCGGCCGCGCGCAAGCGCCCGGTCCGCCCGCTGCTCGAATGGCGCGCGCTCGCGCTCACGCGAAAAGACGGCGCGGTCCTGCTCGCGCGCCGGCCGGCGGAAGCGCTCTTCGGCGGATTGTGGGACTTGCCGGTCGAGCGGCCCGAGGGCATCCGCATCCTCGGCCGCATGACCAGCCTCGGGGTCGTCGAGCAGACGCTGACTCACCGGGAAGTCCGTGTGACGCTCCAGACCGCGCGCGCGAGCGGCACGCCGAGGAGCCCTGACGTCCGCTGGGTCGCACCCGCCGGAATCGTCGCGCTCGGCGTTTCTTCTCTTGCGCGCAAGTCGCTCCGACGGGCGGGCGTCTTGACGGCGCAGCGTCCGCTGGGGCACGCGGTGGGCCTGGAGGCGGAGTGATCGCCGAGAAGCTGCTCGCGTTCACGCTGCTGGGCGCCGGCTGGGTGCTCTGGCTCTTGCTCGCGCTCTCGGTCCTGTCCGTGGCCGTGATGATCGAGCGGGCGCGGTATTTCGGCACCCGGCGCATGTCGAAGCTCTTTCCGCGGCTGCTCGAGCTCTGTCAGCGTGGAGATCTGAAGGCCGCTGCCGCGCTCGCCACCAGCGACTCGATGGAGTCCGAAGTGGTGCGGGCGGCCGCCGACGTCGCGGAAGGCGGCACGCCGGCGGTGGAGAAGGCGGTGCAGTCCACCATCGACCGGCGCCGGCTCGAATACGAGAGATGGCTCTTCGTTCTCGGCACGTTGGGGAACAACGCGCCCTTCATCGGCCTCTTCGGCACCGTTCTCGGCATCATCCGTGCCTTCGCGGATCTGGCGGTCGCGAATCGGGGCGGAGGCGGGACCAGCACGGCATCGTTCGTGATGGCGGGGATCTCCGAGGCGCTGGTCGCCACGGCGGTCGGCCTTTTCGTCGCCATCCCGGCGGTGCTCGCGTTCAACATCTTCCAGCGGCTGCTGAAGCGCGTGATCGGGCGATCGAATGCGTTGGGGAACGCGATCGCTTCCGGGCTGCACTTGAAGAATGGGAGCAGATGATGGCGAGCGGCGCGGCGGAATACGAGGACGAGGGAATCACCGGGATCAACGTCACGCCGCTGGTGGACATCACGCTGGTCCTGCTGATCATCTTCATGGTCACGGCCAGCTACATCGTGAAGGAGACCATCGAGGTGGAGCTGCCGCGGGCGGCGCACGGCGGCGAAACGGTGCAGAAGACGTTTGCGCTGCTGGTGACACGCGACGGGAAGTCGTTCCTGAACGGCGTGCCCGTGGACGATGGCGCGCTGATCTCGGAAGTGCAGAAGGCCCGCACCGCAGGCGAGGACGTGCAGGCGATCGTCGGCGCCGACAAGAACGCGACGCATGGAGCAGTCACGCACCTGCTCGACGTGCTCAAGGGAGCAGGGGTGACGAAGTTCGCGATCCAGATCGAGAAGCAGCCGTAGGCGCTCCGATGGCGGCGCCGGCGTCCAGAGTGCTCGTTCCCATCGGGACCTCGCTCGCCTTGCATGCGGCGATCGCGCTTCTCATGCTCGGGCTCGCGGTGCAGCGCAGGCCGGTTCCGCAAGCGCCGCTGCAGATCCAGGTGGTCGACGCGCCCGCGAAGCCGGCGGAGCCGGCCCCGGCGCCAGTGCCAATGAAGGTTGCACGGGCGCCCCGGACGCCTCGGGCCGTGGCGACGCCGGCGCCGTTGCCGCTCTCGATGGCGCCCCCTCCTCCGACCGCGGAAGCTTCCCGCAGCGGGCCGCAGCCCGTCGTGATCACGGGAATCACCATGGAGAGCACGTCGCAGGGCCGGTCGTTCGCGGTGGGGGCCGGCAACACACTGCGCGGCGCGCCGGAGCAGGCGGCGCGCGCGCCCGGAACGGCGAAGCCCTACAAGGCGGAGCGATATGCGGCGGCGGCGCAAGTCAGCGAGCTGCCGCGGCCGCTGAACCGCGATTCGCTGAGCCTGCGCAAATACTACCCGACGCAGGCGAAGAAGAACGGCTTCGAAGGCGACGTGGTTCTGCGGCTTTTGATCGACGCTGACGGGACCATCGCCAAGGTGGATATCGTCAGCGATCCCGGCCAGGGACTCGGCGCCGCCGCGGCCCAGGCCGTCCGCGAGCTCCGGTTCTCACCAGCGCAGGTGAACGGCGTAGCGGTAGCGACGACGGTGCCGTTCACGATTCACTTCACCCTGGATTGAGGAACCCCCTCGCAGCCCTCAGGCAGCGGCGGAGAGAGATTCGCGGGCGAGGAGGGCCGCGCCGACGACGCCGGCCTGCTCGCCGAGCTCAGGGGCGGAGATGTGCACCGCCGCCCGCGAGGACTTGGTGGCGTGCGCGTCGATGCCCGCGATCGCTGCGCGCGTCATGCGCGGCGACCCGAGCAGGACGCCGCCGCCGAGGAGGAGCCGTGCTGGATTGAGCATCGTGACGAGGTTGGCGAGCGCCATCCCGAGCAATCGTCCCGCCTCCTCCAGCAGCCGGCGCGAAAGGTCGTCGCCTTCGTGCGCGGCTTTCTCCATCGCCGCGACGCTCACCTTCTCCGGCTCGCCGACGAGATCCAGCAGCTTCCGCCCGACCGCCGGATAGCGTTCCCCGGCCGCCCGCGCCGCGGCCATGGCGATGCGGAGATCGTCGCGGGCCCAGGCGGCGAGGTTCTGCCCGCCGGCGTAGGCTTCCAGGCATCCTCGCTGGCCGCACGAGCAGAGGCGGCCGTTCGGCATCACCTGCACGTGCCCGAGCTCGCCCGCGGCGCCCGACGCGCCCTCATAGAGCTTGCCGGCCATGACGATGCCGGCGCCGATGTTGCTGCCCACGAGCACGACGATGAGGTCGTTGACGCCGCGTCCACCGCCGACGGCGCGCTCGCCCCAGGCGGACACGGACAGCTCGCTCGCAATCCACAGCGGCGTGCGCGGCGTGCGCGCTTGCAGCAGCTTGATGAACGGGACGTCGTGCCAGCCCAGGGTCGGCGCGCTCCGGACCAATCCCTGCTCGCGATCGATCATGCCCGCGACGCCGAGTCCCATCCCCTTCATCTCGGAGAACGGCATCCCCGCCGCGCCGCATGCCGTCTTCGCGGCGCGCAGCACCGCTTCCGCGACCTGGGGCGGCTCCTTCGAGAGCAGGCGGTGTTTCTCCTGTCCGAGCACGTGACCCGTGGCATCGACCACCGCGGCGCGAACGCTCACGCCGCCCAGGTCGACGCCGAGATAGAGCTCCTCGCGCTTCATGGCACGGCCGGGATGGTAGCAGGCTTGCGGCCTCTTGCGCGAGTCAGGCCAGCTCTTGGCGGATCTGCTGAACGGTCCCTTCGATCAAGCGCTGGATCTCCCGCAGCTTCGCCTCGCTCGTCGCCTCCCAGCGCAGGACCAGCAGCGGCTGCGTGTTGGAGGCGCGCACCAGGCCCCAGCCGCCTTCGAGGATGACGCGGACGCCGTCCACCTCGATGGTCTTGCCGTGCTTGCGCAGGCGCTCCTTCGCGAGCTCGACGGCGCGGAATTTCTTGTCTTCGGGGAAGTCGAAGCGGATCTCGGGCGACGCGTACGTGCGCGGGACATCGTCGAGCATCTGGCTCAGCGGCCTTCCGTCGCGCGCGATCAACTCGAGCAAGCGCGCGGCCGAGTAGATGCCGTCATCGAATCCGAAGTAGCGGTGGCGGAAGAAGATGTGCCCGCTCATCTCTCCCGCGAGCAGCGCGTGTTCCTCCTTCATCTTGCTCTTGATCAGAGAATGCCCGGCCTTCCACATGATGGCGCGGCCGCCGTGCTTCTCGATGTCGTCATACAGTGTCTGCGAGCACTTGACTTCGCCGACGATGGCCGCACCGGGGCGGTCGGCGAGCACGTCGCGCGAGAAGAGGATCATGAGCTGGTCGCCCCAGAGGATGCTGCCCTTCTCGTCGATGGCCCCGATGCGATCGGCATCCCCATCCCAGGCGATGCCGACGTCGGCCTTGCAATCCGCCACCTTCTTCTGCAGATCGCGCAGGTTCGCCTCGACGGTGGGATCGGGGTGATGGTTCGGAAACGACCCGTCGAGATTGCAGAACAGCTCGATGACGTGGTGTCCGAGCGCGCGCAGCAGACGCGGCCCGACCAGACCGCCCGTGCCGTTCCCGGCATCGCACACGACGCGGATCGGCCGGATCGTCATGCCCAGCGACTCGACCACGAAGTGGATGTACGGGACGATGATGTCGTGATCGCTCTCGCGCGCGCTGCGTCCGCCGTCGCGCGCTTCGACGACATGGCTCTTCAGCTCCTGCACCTCGCTACCGGCCAGCGTGCTCTTGCCGATTCCCACCTTGAAGCCGTTGTACTCGGGAGGGTTGTGGGAGCCGGTGATCATGCACAGGCCGTCTACGGGCAGCACGTGCGCAGCGAAGTAGGAGACCGGTGTCGGAACAACCCCGATGGAGATCACTTCCACGCCGTACGACCGCACGCCACGCGAGAACGCGGATGCCAGGCCTGGGCTGGAAACGCGATGGTCGCGCCCGAGCACGATGCTTTGCGCGGCGGGATCCTTCTCGAGCAGGTATCGCCCGAAGCCGCGCCCGAGCTGCTCGGCGAACTCCGGGGTCAGCTCGTTCGCGACGAGCCCGCGGATGTCGTACTCGCGGAAGACGTGCATCGGGATGGCCATGGCCGCTCCGCTCCGAAGAAGCGCGGAATGTACGCGCCGGGCGGCGAGCGGACAACCGGCGGACGGGGAGCGGGGTCAGAAGAGCAACGTGACCGCAGTCACCTCACTGAGGACAGACGAAGCCGGGATTGTTCGAGTGGTTCGAGTTGCAGTTGTCGTAGCCAGTGCGCGGCCAGTCAGTTGCGCCACGAGCGAGCGAGGTGGTGTCGCTAAAGAGGGCATAGATGTGGCCAGCCGCGTCACCGAAGTACACCACCCCACCGGAACCGAACGTTGCTTCAGTCGGTATTCCGGAGATAGCGGTTACGCCAGTGGGCTTGTAGGTCCACTTATTCGTCCCGTTCAAGTCGTAAGCTCCGAAGGATGGTCCCGAATCTTCGCCAACTAAAATCGCGTTCGACGCAAAAGTCGGTGCAGACACTTTCGATGAGCCCGTCACCGCAGGGTTCGACCAGGCATAGGTTCCGTCGCCGATCTTGAACGCATATAGCGCTTTGGTGCTTCCATACACAACGCTATTGCTAATTAGCGGCTGCGCCGCGACGCTAGACAGCCCCGTTTGGCTCTTCCACTTATAGCTTGCTCCATTCGCACTCAGGTCTGGACCATAGTCATAAAAGACAACCTGAGAATTCACGCCAAAAAACACGTCGGAACTTGGTGTAACGGCAGCCAATTGTCCCGCCGCCGTCGGTGCGAAGCCGAGCTTCGCGGTTTTCGCAGCCGACTCAAAAGCTCCGTTGAACCCAATCGACATCACACCCAAATCCGTCGGATTGGAGGGCGATGAATTGTCATAACCCCAATAGATGGTGCTTCCATTTGCTGATGGAGGTCCGAAAAGTGGTGATGGATTGGGAATCGTCTGTGGATAAAAAGTCGGTCTCAAGCAGCCTCCACCGCTCGCGCTCAGAGCAGTCTGGAATGCTACCAGTGTATCCTGCGACGCGGCAATCGCGTAGGCGGAAGCTCCGCCGCCGAAGATTACAGGCGAGCCTACCATGGACGTCGTTGAAGGAGACTGCGAGCAGTATTTGTCCACGCCCGTCGTGGTGAGATGCATCGCAAAAGCTTGAGTACCGCCATTCGCGTACAGAACAGGCGTGGGGTGGCTTGTGTCTGTCGATGCCGTTGAATCGAGAGCGAGGCTGCCGGTGATCGTTCCGACGACAGGAGATGCTGATCCCGCCTTCCATGCCCTTGATCCGTTCGTCGTATTAACCGCAAATATCGAATCTCCGGAGGTCACACTTCCGCCAACGATGACCAGTCCCATCTGGTCCGACAGGACGGGCGCGGTGGAGAGGTTGACCGCCTCCTTTCGGATCCACTTCACTCGGTTGACGGCAACGCTCGTAAGAGTGACATCTGTTCCGGGGTTGCCCACCAAATCCTTTCCTGTCACGGTGATAGACGAAACGGTGCCAGTTCCATCTGCCGTGGTCGTCGTCACGGTTGCTTTCGACAACTCCGCCGGAAACTGGAAGGTCCC
>Ga0209237_1000027_pt1 | contig 58644 bp, 58 predicted proteins | sample GraSoi013_1_40cm_2_FD_185820 | JGI IMG/M metagenome (GOLD analysis project Ga0209237, IMG submission 185820) | Grasslands soil microbial communities from the Angelo Coastal Reserve, California, USA - Sample 10_02_2013_1_40cm (SPAdes) (version 2) | ecosystem: Environmental > Terrestrial > Soil >...
GGCGGCATTGGTGATGACTGCTCCTCCGTAGGAGTGGCCGACCAGGATTATTGGGCCGCTGATGCTCTGGAGGAAGCTGGCAATGTAAGCGGCGTCGGATAGTAGGCCTCGTAGTGGATTGGCCGGCACGTAAACCGTGTAGCCCTGTTGTTGAAGGATACCGATGACGCGACTCCAGCTCGATCCGTCAGCCCACGCGCCATGGATGAGAACGATGGAGGGTTTCGGCCCGGATGCGGTACCAGATCTCGCAGCAACGACATAAGCTGGAACGATGAGAAGAGCGAGGATTGCTAACGAGATGAACTTTTTCATATCTATCATTTCACCCCCATAGACTGGAGTTTAGTGGCACGCTGTTTGGTTTGATAAGTCTGCAAGTGACTGATAGGACACTTGTAAAAAGCACAATCTGAAAATGAAATAACAGAATTCCAGAGTACACACAATGACCCGGAAAACTTCGTGAACTCTTCAATCGCGGAGCAATCAACCTAGCTCGAGGGTTTCTCTGAAGCAAAACGATAATGCGTTCAGGGTGTAGCGTTGGACGTTGGTTGGTCAGTTGGGTGAGTCTCCTAAACAGGGGGCCACGGGCAAAGGCACTATCGCCCTTGCTTTGACCTCACTGTTCGCAATTATACTAGTTACTGTTCACATTATTGAGCCAGAAACCAACTTTGGCCCCGTCAGTCTATACTCTCTCGGACCCTATGGTTCCGTGATGAGGACGGGTTTCGTAGTTCTCGGTCTCGCATTTTTCTCCATCGTAGCGGGATTACGGGGCCGTGCGAGAGCCACCACCCTTTACAGCGCTGATTTGATCATGCTTTCCATAGCCGGTGCAGGGCTTGTCATTATAGGTGCGTTCAATACAGATGCTATTGGGACCCCTTCGGCTCTATCCGGTCTCATTCATAGCACGGCTGCAAATATTTGGTCAGTCTCGGCGATCGTCGGAATATTGTTATTCGCTATAGCTTTTCGCCAAGACGGAAAAAGCATAGCTATCGGGCGACTATCAAGAAATCTGGGAATTGCTGCAATGATAACCTATCTAGCAGGATTTCTTGGTCTCGGAGCTGTTCAGCCTAGACTGTTCTTTGCACTAGTCGTCCTCTGGATGAGCCTCGTTGCCAACCAGCTTCGTTCTGGAAAACTCACAAAGCTCGCCGTTCTGGAGCCTGCCTAGGCTCCTCCCAATGAAACGATCAGGTCGGTCAGGAAACCGGCCAGAAGCCCGATGAAGAGTCCGACCATTATCAGATCGTTCCTAGATTCTCTTCTCGCGGTATTGTACATTAGAAGGGTGACGTAGATCAGGGCTCCGCCGGCTAGTGATAGGAACATGATGTAAGTCAGTTGAGACACCCAGATGCTCCCGACCAGGGTCCCGAGGAAGGTGGGGCTGCCGCCGATAATGCCCATCTTGACGAGGAATGAGACTTCTGGTTTTTTGGAGATTCCTGTTAGTGGTCCTGCGATTCCGAAGCCTTCGGTGGCATTGTGGGCTCCGAAGCCTACGATGAGGACTACAGCGAGCCCGACTGCGCCGGGGGTCGCGTAGGACTGACCGATGGCTAGGCCTTCGCTGAAGTTGTGTAGCCCGATGCCGACAGCGATCATCGTCGCAAGATGATGGGGGCTGCCAAGAAGCTCTGTGCCGTGCTGTTGCGGTATCTTGTCCGGTGGACCAACAGGGGTTGATTTTCCTCCGTGATTGTCGTTGCTTTCTTCCACAGCAGCTAGTTTCTTCTTGGTTGAGATGATTCTTCTGAGATACCTCTGTTCGTAGAGAGCGAGTCCCAAGAGTCCGAGACCCAGACCACCGAACAGGGCAAGAAGATCTATGGCCGCATCTGTGGCCGGACCTTTCACTGCAGCAAACTTTGTCGGCTGCCAGGCGGCGGACAGCACGTCAGTTATGAGGAATATGAGAATTCCCATTGCGAGCGCGTTGAGGAACCCTTTCTTCATGCGACTGACGTTCTGGAGCAGAGCCATGGGTAGGCCTAGGAATATGGTCAGCCCGGCGATGGCTCCCAGCAGTAAGAGCTGTGCGTAATCTATCAAGCTGCAACCCAACTCTAGGTTATGACATACGTCATTTAAGCCAATCGACGTTAACGAAAGCTGTTAACACTGTTAATAACAGCCCACTCGTGTTCCAACACCATGCGAACTATCGCCGAAGGCGTTAGAAGCGAAAACATGATTCCGGTCGTTCGCGCTCGCCTTGCGCTTAGCTTGCGACGGGAGGGTCTCAGAGTGACGGAGATCGCCGCCGCACTCAACACTACTCCCGCTGCGGTGGTTCAGTATCTGAAAGGGAAGAGGGGTAGATTGGTCGCGCGACCTGCCCAAGTCGACCGGACGATCGACGCCCTAGCCGAGAAGGTCTTGCAGAGGGTCCGGAGTGGCATGAGAGAGGGGGTACGGATGCCTGAATTGATGGAAGCAGCTGACCAGATAATTATTGCCAGCAAGGGCAACAGGATGCTTGAAGAGACGACCCAGAAGAGGGAGAAACAGGTCGTTGAGCTTCTTCGACAGAGACTGGAATTAGAGCTGAAAGCTTCGGAGAGGTGCTTGGAATCGGCTGTAAAGTTTGACGACCAGTACTCCAAACTTCTGCTCAGAATGATAGCTGCGGATAGCATGAGGCATGCTGATGTTGTTTCTCAGATCATCTCATGGACCGAACTACCTCACGAACCTACTCTGAACGTTCCAAAGAAAGAATTCCTGGACGCAATCTTGCAGATAGAGGACAAAGCGGGAGAACAATCGCTCAGAGACACAGTGAAAATATCTCACCCAGTAGCGAGGCTACTTCTTGAATGGATCGACGCCGACGAGAGGAAACACGAACGGATTATTGGCAAAATGGTCCATCTTATTCAAGGCTCGGCGTGAAGACTTTCAGAAATCCCTATTGACCGCCGATTTCTATTCGAAACACCGAAACTGCAAAAAAAAAAATCGGACCGGCCGCCAACGTGTTCGTCGTGGTTCGAGACCCTTCAAATCTCCGGTGCCCCACTCTTACCGCTCGGGCGCCGGTCCTCTATTTTTCGCTACTTTGCTGGGTGGTAGGAGAGGAGGACGATGCCTGAGGGGAACGTCTTCGATTCTGCAAGTTTCAGAACCTTCATTGTCTCCGCGTTGTCGTCGAAGAGTCGTTTCCCGCTCCCAAGGACAACGGGATGGACCATGAGCCGCAATTCATCGATGAGGTCATGCTGTAACAACGTGTTCACCAGCTTACCACTACCGTAGACCAGAATGTCCCGACCCGGCTGCTGTTTCAGCTTCTTGACCTTCCTCCACGACATTCGTTTTTATCAGGTGAGAATTGTTCCAGTCGAGTTTCTTCAAAGTCGTTGAAACGACGTACTTGTGCATGTTGTTCATTTTATCAGCGAAACCCACATCGTCCTTCCTTGAAGGCCAGGCTTTTGCGAATTCCTCATAGGTAACGCGTCCTAGCAAGAGCGAGTCGCTCGCCTTCAGTTCATCCATCTTGTATTTTGGAACTTGACCGTCCCGGAATTTGAAACTCCACCCGCCATGCTTGAACTTCTCAGCTCCTCCCGGGTCTTCCACTACGCCGTCCAGGGACACGAACTCCGAAATGACTATCCTTCTCATGCTACTAGTTTCCCCCGCGATAGCGAAGACTGACGACTCCGTTCTTGTACGTCTTGGATTCCAGTAGTTTCAACCGACGCATCTCATTCTGGTCTCTGAACAAGGGCTTTCCCTTGCCGAGAACGATAGGATTGATGTTGAAGAAGTATTCGTCGATCAAGTCGAGACTCATGAAGGTTGATCCAAGTGTCGGACTCGCGAATAGTATGAGGTTCTTGCCAGGCTGCTTCTTCACCCTAGCAATTTCTTCGCCGATATGATCTTTCACGATTCTCGTATTCTGCCAATGAACGTTTTTCAGGGTTCTAGAGAAAACTATCTTGGGTGCGGGATTGAGCCATCGTGAATGGTCAAGATCATGCTTCGACGCTGTCGGACTATCCGCTGCAGTCGGCCAGTAGCTTTCCATGAGCCGATATGTCACTCGTCCAAAAAGAGCCGTGTCAGCTGAGTCTACCAGAGCTTGGACATCTTCGACGAGGTCGTCGTCAAAACGGACCCAGTCAATTTCTCCATTCGGACCCGCAACAAAACCATCAAGAGACACGTGCATGAGCCACACAACATTTCTCGTCTTGATTCCCTCTCGATCTCAGATTCTCTTCTGATATTTAGTCTGACAATCTCAACAACAGTGCTCAAGGGGGGTTGGTCCCGCCCTCGTAGGGCCCCCGGGGGGAAAAAACCCGGGTGGTCACGTTGCAGTCTGTTGCATTGGGGTTTTCTCGTGCCGCTGGCCTTCGCGTTGCTCTTTCAAGAGTTCATCGAGGCGCTCGTAGGATTCATTCATTCCTTCTTCAGCACCGCTCTGGATCATTCCGTCCCGGTCGGCGACTGACTGGAAAACTGCTTGAACAGTCAGCCTCGTTCTTCCACCAGGCAGTTCCTGCAATCTTAGCGTCTGGAGAGCTACATGTCCCTTTTCCGGTAGCCCTTCAAATTCGAAGGTGTCGATCATTCGTTCAGGCGGGAGAACTTCGTGGATCACGCCATGGAATCCATACTCAGTGCCGTCCTTGTCTTTGTGGATGTATCTCCACATGCCTCCGCTTCTCGGTTCAAATTTCTCGAGCCTCATTGTGAGCCTTCGTGGTCCAAGCCACTGAGTGTAGAGCTTGGGGTCTGTGTGTGCTTTGAAGACGAGCTCGCGAGGTGCGTCAAACTCCCTTGTGACGAGGAACTCTTGCTTGCCAGGTTCAGCAGTAATTTTTGTCTTACTCACTTCTTCTCACCACCCTTCGCAAGTTTCTTCTTTTCTGCTTCCAATAGTTTGTCTAAGGCGTCATAGCGAGCATCGTAACGCTTGGTCATTTTTTGAACCCAGTCTTCAAGTTCCGACATCGCCCCACGGTTGATCTGGTATATGCGCTGTTGGGCCCTTTTTTCCACGCGTACAAAATTGGCTTTCCGCAGTACCTTGAGGTGCTGTGAGATTGCTGGTCGACTGACGTCAAAGTTATCGCAAATGTCTGTAGCGGACAATTGTCCTTTGGTGGCCAGGAGCTCTATGATGCCGCGTCTGGTAGGCTCAGCTAGTGCATTGAACAGTTCCTGCGTCTCCGTCGCGTTGTCTCGCTGTACGCTTGACATACGATAAGCAATCGCTTAATTAAGCGTGGACTTAATTAATCTTTCTTCCATTCATGGATTGCCAGACGCGAAGCTCCAAACCCTGTTATGAACAAATATTACCACGATATGACTCTGTCCGGGAGGACCTTCTGGAAAATCTGGAGCGCGTCCACGGCGTATTCACGGAGGATCGTTTCCCTGGTCTGAGTTTGTCTTCTGGGCTTGAAATACGCGCCCAAGGGCACGATGTAGAATTGAAGCTTCATCTCCTGCTTCACGCCATCCCTATAATTCATCTCCAAGTCGTACACGTGAAACTTGTGTCCCTGCCTTCTCATCGTCAGCCAGACGAAAAATTCCCGTAAACGGAATTTCGGCTCTCCCTTCGTCATGACAAGTGAGATGACCGCGTTATGCGAAACGGCGATATTCGAAGCATCAGCCGCCAGCGACTCCAGAGTGGTTTGCTCATAGTCCTCAAGGGTCTTCGGCTGCACATCAGTCACCAGTGCCGTTCCGTATCTCATCTCGCCACGAAGCACAAAACTGCCCCTCGTCTTCTTCTGACGGATGAAGATTGATCGACGATCAGTTACGAGAATCGCATACTCCTTGGGATAGTCCTTGTCCGGCACGATAACCCGGTGGACCAGCCCCACCTTCCTTTCAGGAGCCGTATATGGCCCCTCCGCAGTTTCGTACATCACTTCCAAGTCATTCGGGCCTCCATATCCGTCTGGGCCAGATTCTTCCTATAACTGCCGCTCACAATTGGTACACTCTCAACGAGACCAACTATCGTTACCACATTCCATTCGAAGCGACACGTAAACCATCCCGTTATTAGACAGAACCTCGGATGCTCGGAGCACCAGCATGTTTGTCGGTCACTTTGCTATTGCATTTGTTCTCTGGAGGCTGTTTCCGCAGGTTCCCTTACCTGTCGTTCTGATAGCGGTCAGCTTTCCAGACCTCCTATGGTCGTTACTGGTTCCGGCCGGCGTGGAGAAGGTTCGAATAAACCCGGACAGCCCCCTGCAGAAGTTTATCGTTTTTGAGAAATTTCCCTACTCTCATTCGCTCGTCCTTGGGAGTGTCTGGTCGCTCCTTGTCGGTCTCCTGATTGCCGGGCTTCTGAATAATCCGCTTGTCGTTCCGGTGTTCGTTGCGGGTTCGGCTTCTCACTGGTTGCTCGATACAGTTGTGCATCTGAAGGATTTGCCGGTCCTTGGCTTCAACGGGGACCGGAAGGTGGGGGCCGGATTATGGAAGAAAGGCCCGGTCGCCTTCGTCGTGGAATACGCGTTCTACGTGATTGTTATTCTATTTGCTCTATCGGGACTCTCACTAGCATACGCACTCATTCTTGGGGGGATCTTTCACGCGATCAATCTCCCCTCATTCTTCGGGTCCACAAGAAAGAACAACATCAAAACGTCCAACGGCTATGCCGGTCTGGCACTATTGGGATTCGGATCCTTCACACTGATTGCCTCGTTGATTATCTGACGAAGTCATCAAGGTTTGGAGATCGTTGCTCTGATACTGTTAACCCGGTCTTGATGATGATCCATTCACGCTCGGGCACAGTTGTCCGCTTTGTCGCACTCTGCGGTATGACCGCTCCTGTTTTGATGCTGGTTCTCTGGACAGTTGCCAGTTTGATTATGCCTGGATATGACCAGCTCAGCCAGTACGGCAGCGAGTTAGGCACTGGTCCCAACGCTATCATCATGAACACAAACTTCTTCGTCACCGGTCTCCTAATCATCGCGTTCGCGACAGGACTTTTCAAAAATGTCCATGGGGGACGATGGACTCAGATTGGATCGATTCTGCTACTGGTCTTCGGCACAGGGGAATTAGCCGGAGGACTCTTCCCATGCGACCCGGGGTGTCCCATAGCCACGCAATCCCTTTCTCAACTAGCGCACAATGTTGACGCGGTTATTACCTTCGTGGCGATCGCACTAGCGCCATTACTGTTTTCTCTGGGTTTGAACCGTGATGATCGTTGGCAAGCCTATCGCTCCTACTCTATTGTAACAGGACTCCTAGCCATCTACCTCTTCTCGATCTTCTCGGCTGCCTCCCTTGGATACCTTGAATATGTTGGACTTTTCCAACGACTATTCCTCGCCGTGATGTTTCTCTGGATTGAAGTCGTTGCCATACGGCTCTTGCACATTTCAGGTCATGGTCGCTCTCTTCGGCCTTGACGCTTGGAATCTACAGCGGTAGAGGTTTAACCTATTTGAGAACTCGAATGCCTTGCTAGGTTCGTATACCCCCCGAACCCGGACCCTTCAACCATAGTATTCTCTGATCAAGTCTTGGAACGAAGGAAGAGGCTTCATTCTCGCAACCTCTGCTGAGGCCGCATGATACCTCAACCCGTAGCGCAAGAAGGCCAACAGTACGTAAGCTGCGTTTTCTCCGCGAGGAGTTAACATGTATGTGATTCGGTCCGACCTCACTGTCCTTTCAATCAAGCCTTCTTTCTGCATATTTCGAAGACGCCGCGAGAGCACTCGAGGTGTAAGGCCAGGATTATTCCTCAAGATCTGACCAAACCTATCCAGTCTGAGAAATCCAATATCTCTCAGAATTAGCAGGGTCCACTTCGAACCTAGCGCCTTGACACTTCCTCGCACGGGATCCTGTTGATACAGGAGCTTGGGGCCCATCTTCACTTCTCTCGATTTGGACCGTGCCAAAACAATTCAGTATCCTTCTGGACCCTAGCAGGCATATTAGTATCCTTTGGATAGTTAATCTCGATGAGGAAAAGTTGGTACAAACAACCGAGTCACAGAGTGATGTTGCTCTGAAATACTTCGATCATTGGTCGAAGAAGGAGTACGAGGCAAGCGCCCGATACCTTGACGAACACCTCTCATTCACGGGTCCCATAGACAAGTTCAACAACGCTCACGACTACGTTCAATCGATCCGACGCCTCGCCCAGATAGTCATGGGGGTGCACAAGAGGAAAACGTTCATTGATGGAAACGATGTCTGCTTCGTGTACGACCTAGCGACAAACACGCCCGCGGGGACTGTTCCCTGTGCGGAATGGATTCACGCGGAAAATGGGAAGGTCAAATCGATACAGGTCTTCTTCGATGCAAGACCCTTCGCAGCCATGTTCGCCCACACGTAGATCCAACCGAAAACACGTTAAACCCTAACCTCAATATTTTTTGGCCTGGCGCAGCTAATGAGCGATAGAACCGATACGAGGAGACCTCGAGCGCAGGGAATGATGGCGTTCACAGAGCTAGCGAGCACCAATCCAAATGAGACAAGAAAATTCCTCGAAGAGATATTCGGTTGGAAGTTCGACTCTGTCCAGATGCCGTCGGGCGAGTACCTAACATTCCAGAATCCCAAAGGAACTACTGTCGGGATACGAGCAGTTCAGAAGTCAGAGAGTCCTGGAAGCACGAACTACGTTCGAGTTGAGGATCTCGATAAGGCAGAAATGAGTGTTCGGAAGAGAGGGGGCCAGATCGTTCTCCCACGCACGGACATTCCAGGCATGGGCAGCTTCTTCTGGTTCAAGATCCCCTCCGGACCAATAATGGCATGTTGGCAGGACGCGAAAAAACTGTAAGTTCCTTCGTCAATTCCGCATCCTCCATTCGTAGCGTGCGGAACCTATGCAACTGCTCTCTTCTCCTCAGCCAATTGGCTGAGAATCATAAACCAATTTGTCTAAGGTCGATTGGCGTATATAGCCGGTCTCGTCTGCATTTCTGATGCTTTAATTTGCCTATGATTGACGTATATGCACCAGCAGACCTCTTCCCAGCGGGAACCGACGGTCGGCTTGGCAAGGAGCTCACCATGGCCGTTCTCCGCGCCGAGGGTGTCGCGACTCCTGGCCCGTTCCACCTGAATAATACTGCTGCTTTCATCCACCGAATGGACCCCCACGCGGTTCACACCGCAGCCACCGACTCGGCCCGCACCGTGCGCGTTCAGGTCATCACGCCCCCAGCCGCGTTAACCCGCGAGGGCCAGAAACAACTCGTCAAAGAGATCACCGAGATTATTACCAAGATTTCCGGCGACCCGACCCAAGCCACTCGCACCTGGGTGATACTCACCGAGGCAGCAGAAGGAGGTTGGGGACTCTCAGGCACAGCCTTCGGACGCCAGGAGTTCGCGGCACTCGCCGCCAAAGCGGCCGCGGCGCGGCAAGTAAGCGAACAACTAGCCTAGGCTCTCTGCCAGAGAACTCTTCTGTTCGGAAAGACTTACAGTCTGCCTTTAGCCCTAGATCCCTGAGGGAGGAGTCATCCCTGCCACTTGTTCGACCAATTCTTCTTTACGACAATGATTGTGGAATATGCTCCCGGTTCGCCCATCTCGCGAGAAGAACCTCTAAAGGCTGGATCGACCCCGTAGGCCTCTTTACCAAACGCGGAATGAGAATCAAGTCTGATTTCTTCAGTCCTAGGGATCGTCCTGACGACAATTTCTGGCTCCTATTGGGAGATGTCGGTTATGGGGGGAGAAGTGGTCTATTGCCGCTCGCGCGAGAGATTGTTAGAGGTCTAGTCCTATGAGCGAGAGAGAAGGGGAGTCGTGTACTCGACCTAAGAACGCTGTAAGCAGAATTCTAGGCACCCTGCGTCGGGGTAGAGTGGTTAGACGAAAGACCAACCGGTGAATATTGAGACCGGGTTGCTAGTTTAGTCGTAGGCTCTTGTCTGCGTCGAAGCCCCGTCTTCGTCCCCAGGCTTTGATCCCGTCGAGGATCTTCTTTGAGCCGAACCAGCAGAGAGTCGTGAATATCGCCTTCAGCGCCGGGTTCAACTGCAACAATGTCGGGGGCATCGTGTGCAGCTCCAGCACAGTGTGCCTCCAGCTCCGGTATATGACCCAGAAGCGTGCCTCATCGACTTGGTCGTCGATATTGTAGAACCCGCTCTTCTTCAACACGCCCAACGGGACGAAGCTGAGAGGGGTAACGGTGAAATGTGCTTTGACGCCGACTTCCTTCTTGAGTCCGTGCTCCATCCGATCGATTAGACGGACAGTCTCGACGGCATCCTCAGAGGTCTCGCCGGGCAACCCGACGATGATAGTGTAGGCTGGGAACCAGTAGTACTCGTTGAAAATCCGAGTCCCGTTATAGATGACATCCTGCCACTCGTCAGGGCTGAAAGGCTTCACCTTCAACGGCATGTACTTTTTGATCAGCTCACTCGAACCCGTCTCAAGACCCGACTGTATTCCAATATGCCGCTTGCTCCCCTTCAGAACAGTCTCGGAAATATCCCGGATCAAATCAGGGTCAGCCCAGGCAGGAGCAGCCGTCCCGTGAGTCGGATTAGCATAGCCTATCCCCTTCTGGGACATGACGGTGCTGAAGAGGTCGACCACGGCGTCATGGTTGGGCATGAAGCCCTTCTTGTCCTCCAGCTTGTAGAGGAAGATATCCTCGCTGTGGACCCAGACGTTCGGGTTCCCGATCTTCCGATTAACCGCGATTTCTCGCTCTATCTTGTCCGATGGATAGTACTTTGCTATCCTCAGATTAGGCTCGCAGAACTGGCAGTTGCGGCCGCATCCCCGCATCACCTCAACAAGCCCATGAGTTGAAGGAGCCTGAATATCCGGAATGTCCTCCAGCTTCGGCCCGCGGGGAACGTGAATGAACTCGGGGCTGTTGTTCGACTCGATGTCGTTGTAAATGTCTCCAATCACATGGTCGCACTCGCCGATTACCACATGGTTGACGCCTAGCGTCTTGGTGTCCCGGTCGCGGACTTCCATCTGCCAGCCCCCGGACCCGCCGAGGACCAGCTTGGCCTTCGGGAACTTTTTCCGGGTCTTGTTGATCTCTCCAACAAGCTCCAGGAACTTCACCTTCGTGTACGCGGTCAGCTTTCCGCCGTCGGTGAACATCATGCTCACCGGTCCCAGACCCATCGGGTCCATGGTCGAGATTCCGATAATGCTCGTCTTGTCGTCTACGAACTTTGAGACATGGTCGGGGTGAGCAACCACCACCTCGTCCGCACCGTACTTTCTGAGAAGCGAAGACTCTAGCTTCCGCAGCCCATAAGGAGCCTTCTCCGCTACACCATCATGATGACGCACTGATGGGGATAGAAAATCGAAGACGAAGCGAGGAACCTTCTCCGCAGGAGCACAACTGAAGAAGGGCAGGAGAGGTATCCCCCAGTATTCGCTCATCTGGGTGGAATCAGCAGTAAGAACAATCCTAGTCAATCACGCGCACCCTCCATCATCCGGCAAGATTTTTCGATGTCTTGCTCCTAAAACATGGTATTCTCGGGTCGTTGAATATTTTAAGCTAGCGTACGATTTTCCGCGAAATCGTTCCTGAGACGCCGAATTCGTCATCTATTGTCAAGAACCTCGAATCCTGTAGTCTTTCTGGATTCTTTCATAGAAGAGTTTTTCTACCTTTTTATCTCAGGCAAGGTAGAGACAGCGTGATGCCTTATCCAATACGATCCCGAAATCGGCGATAATGCGCCCGATGCCCAAATCTGGGCAGGCGATCTTGTGAACCGAGTTTTTCACGCTTGACCCTAGGGTAAAATCCGGTCTGGAAGATCATGATTCAAGCCTATTCTGCGTTCAAAAACGGGATTGTCACTTAGAAACGTTCCAGCTGGCGAGAGCCTTCTAGAAAAAAGGGGGCAGGAATTTTTTCTCTGCGTGACGCGAGAGATGTTTTCCTTGCTCCTCTTAGGCGATTCTTCGCAAGACCTGAAGAATCCAGACTTGCCATCTGTCTCTCTCCCTAACTCTTCGAGGAACGACTGACATGAGTAGACTATAGCTCAATGATCCTACAAGACTGCTAGAGCTGGAAGAAAACCGGTGTAACTGTCGGACATCTCCGATAGCGATGCCCATAAATCCGCCAAGCAAACCCAACAGTAGCGAAATGCAAGCTGTAACCAGTCCCCAAGCGGGAACCGCAGCCCCGGACTTTACCACGCAGAACACAACGGGCAAGACCGTTCATCTCAAGGATTTTCGGGGCAAGAAACTCGTCCTCTACTTCTACCCCAAGGATGATACTCCGGGCTGCACAGTCGAATCCTGCGGGCTCCGGGATCAATACCAGAAAATCCGTGAACTTGGCGCTGAGGTGTTGGGAGTAAGCGTGGACAGCGTCGATTCGCATCAAAAGTTCACTGAGAAATTTCACCTACCTTTCCAGTTGCTAGCCGACACGGACAAGAGCATCACGAAAGCCTACGGTGTTCTCAACGATAAGTCCAACATGGCCCGACGAGTCACATTTCTCATCGACGAACACGGCAAGATTCTCAAAACATTCCAGACAGTAAAGCCCGACCAGCACCCGCAAGAGATCTTGGACGCGCTGAAAGGCAAGCTCTGATAATCATCACTTCATTTCTCGGACAGCATCGGTGTCTGACCTAGCCAAAGCTATCTATCAGGCAAGAACAGCGCCTGTATCCAGTGACACTTTACGGTTAGAGTCGGGGTCCACGTCTCCATCGCCAAATCCTTCGACAATGCAGTCGACACGGCGGTTGCGGAGAAGTGTGATACTTTCCAGGTATTTACCCGGAATCCTCGGGGCTGGAAGTTCAGCAGCCTCGATCCAGAAGAAGTGAAGAGCTTTCGAGAGAAACTCGAAAAGAGCGGTCTCGGCCCTGTAGTCGATCATATGCCATACCTTCCGAATCTCTCGTGTCCCGAGAACGAGCTCTACAAGAAGTCGGTCGACACTCTCGTCGCTGAAGTGGACCGTTGCGTGGAACTTGGAATCCCATACCTAGTCACACACCTGGGTAGTCATTTGGGAATGGGAAGGGAAATTGGACTGAAGAGAATCAGCAACGCCCTCAACCAAGCCACGAAACACGCGAAAGGCAACTTTCAGATCTGCCTAGAAAACATGGCGGGCACGAATAACAGCATGGGTTCGAAGTTCGAGGAGGTTCGGGAGATATTCGACAGCGTCAAACAGAAAGACCGCGTCGCCGCCTGTCTCGACACCTGTCACGCATACGCCGCCGGCTACGACCTTCACGTGGAGAAAGCTGTCGACAAGACCCTAGGCAAGTTCAATGACACTGTCGGTTTCGAGAATCTCAAGGTGGTCCATCTGAACGATTCTGAAGATGGACTCGGTTCCGGACACGACCGACACCAACACATCGGATTGGGTTACATCGGAACAACAGGCTTCAAGGCGATACTCCACCACAGAGCCATCAAAGACCAGCCGCTAATACTTGAAACCCCGATCGACGAGAGACGAGGAAACGCAGGCAATCTTGAAACTGTCAGAAAGCTGGCGAGATAATTGCAAGTAAGCATCAACACATACTCGCCTCGGGAATTACACCGGATAATTCAAGACGCAGCCCACGCGATCGAGAAGGCCAGCCGTGAAGACCCGACAGCGCTACAAGAGATCAGCGACTCGACAAATGGCGATCCGTTCCGAGTTCTCATCGCCACCATACTATCGCACCGGACAAAGGACCCCGTCACCGCACTAGCATCCTCACGCCTCTTCGCCAAGTATCCCCGCCCAACCCAACTCGCCCAAGCAGACCCAAGGACCATCGCTCGACTCATCAAGCCCGTCGGCTTCTACAACACCAAGGCGAGGACAATCAAGCGAGTCGCCAAGATAATATTGAAAGAATACAAAGGCAAAGTCCCGGACGACATGGAAGAGCTTCTCAAGCTTCCGTCTGTAGGCCGGAAAACAGCAAACTGTGTATTGGTCTACGGTTTCAAACGTCCCGCGATTCCTGTCGATACGCACGTGCACAGGATCTTCAACCGTTTGGGCGTAGTCAAAACGAAGACTCCTGAAGAGACAGAGGAGGAGCTGACGCGAATAGTTGACCGGAAGGATTGGCTACCACTCAACGAGGTCTTCGTCAAGTTCGGCCAGTTGATCTGTAAGCCCATCGGACCAAAATGTTCAATCTGCCCGCTCAATGATAGATGCGAGTGGTATCAAGAAAACTACAAGGACAAGAACTAAACCCGCGCCGAAGTATCAATAGCCGTCCTGATCTTCCGCGCCAGCATCTGGTTGATCCAAGTGACGTAGAGCGGGCTGTCGATTCCGACGAGATTCCCGGCCGGATTCAGGTCGGGCCGGTACGGGACAAGGGCGAGGAGAACACTGGCGGCGAGGCTGATCGCGAGCAATAGTCTGGGATGGGAGAGAATCTTGAAGGTGCGCGCTGAGTCTGACAGAGATCGGGTCTTGATTGAAGATATTAGAGTCCGGAAGGGTTCCATGACAAACTCGACGAATCTCTCAAAGCTCCGCGAGTAGTGACGCGACTCTCTAGTTCCCAGCTTGATCAGCCACGAGTAGAGGAGACCCAGCAGGAAGACGGTCGAGAGCGGGGCGAGAAACGCGTAGATGTTGGTGTTGAGACTAGAGAATCCGGGGGCACCTACATAGGGAAAGAACGCTAGTACTACCAGAACCAGAACTTGGAAAGAGAGAATGAGTAGGATTAGGCCCGTGAGAGTCGCCTGACGAGGCGTCATCAGAAGAGTCCGCAACAAGATGAAACGAAGACTCCTATTATACTTCCAATTCAGCTAGGTAGGGATGCTGGGATATCCGAGGCTAGCCAGAATAGTCGAAATTGGCTCCTTCTACGCGCAAATGTTAAATCGATAAAGAGGGTTGGGTGAATTTGCCATTGCAGTCCCCTATCAGACGATATCTACCTCATCTACTGGTAGGCCTAACGATAAGCCTCATCCTGGTAGGAGCCTACGCCGCAGTCGGCTTCGCCTCCAGCAGCGCCCCGAAGGCTCTCTGGTCAACAAACCCGCTCAGCATAACATTCTCGGGGAGCGGAGGCACGAGTAGCTCCGGTAGTGCAGGGGACTCGTTCAAGTGCGCCCCAAGCGTCACAGGCCCTATCACGCTTAAGACTAGCGTCAGCAATCCGACAAAGATCAGCCTGACCACTAGCCCGTCCACATTCTCATCCTGCGGTCCACCATTCAACACCATCACAATCACGGCCCACTGCCTCGTCACCGCACCCAACTGTAAGGGAAGCTATACCGGGACTGTGACGATATTCAAGGGATACACCACATATCCGCCCAACCTATCGGTTACAATAGTCGTGACCTAGGAAAGAATCCTCGTCAGATTGCCCAATGCCTCTTCTCCAAGACTTCTCTGAGTTCATTCATGGAAGAGACCGTTAGATCTGGATTCTCTTTCGAGAAGTCGTTGTATGAAGCGAAACCTGTCCTAACCAGAACTGTTCTGATCCCTAGCTTTTTTCCTGCTCGAACATCCCACCACGAATCGCCGACCAGAAACGCATCATCTTGTGAAAGGCGAATTTCTCCCAACGCCTTTGTTACAAGTCTGGCCCGCTGATCAACCGTCTCTTCCAAGGACCATAGCGTGCCACCTACGCCTAGGTCCTGCCGAGTCAACAGGAGATCGACCAAGGGAGTTACTCCGAGATGTTTCAGTTCGGACTCGACGACCCATTTCGTATACCTCATAGTAGCGATGCCGATCTTGAATCCGACACGTTTCAGCGCCTTGAGAATCTCGTTAGCCCCGGTCTGGAGTGTCGCCTTCTCTGCTGTGGCCTGGAATACTCTCCGGTAGGATTCGTAAACCGCCTCGATTATCGGTCGACCCTTTCCTGTTAGCGCTGTTTCCAGCACCATCCGGGGTCCGGTGCCTTCCTCGTAGGCGCGCAGATAGTAGTTCTTGACGTAGAACTCGTTATTAATTGGCTCTGACCCATGTTCTGTCAATGCGTGGTTGATGCAGTAGAATTCCCGCTCGTCGATACTGGCGAGTGTCCCGTCCCAGTCGAAGACAGCCCCTTTCAACCAGTCTCACCCGATGCCTCTCGGCCATGCAATGTAACCATATGGATTGCGTTGGGGTTACGCACAGAATATCACCGGACCCGAGGAGATTGCGTCTACAGGCCGAAGGATTCCATGGCCAACAAGTTTCCCAGCTCATCCCAAGACAAGACTGCCGATCTTCTTCTCGCGATCGGCGCGGGATTCCTAATCAACCTCATTCTTGGCGCCGCTATCCCAGAAGTGGGCCCGTTCGTGGCGGGGCTGGTCGCGGGAGTCATAGTGAAGACAGGCCCTTTCAGAGGAGGAGTCGCCGGCTTTCTCGCGGGCACTCTCGGCGAATTAGCTAGTATCGCCCTCTGGGTACTCACAAACCTCATCGTCTATCCCAACGCGCTGGTGCCGTACGCTTTCCAGACAGCGTTCGCAATTGTAACCGCCGTCTCGGCAGTCCTTGCCTTATCCGGCGGCATAATCGGCGGTGTCGTCTCACTGCAACACTGGCCCAGAATCCACGAGTTCCTCATGAGAGGGAGAATTGGCTTTCCTCTCCATTTACATCACTCAGCGCAGTCGAAGATCGAGAACAAGGAGGACTAGGCCCTGGAGGGCACGTCAGTGCGTCTTCTCGACACGACCCCTCGATGGCTAAGTCTCACGCTAGGCTGCTCCTCAGGCGTTCTGGTCGTGACTGGAATTGGGTTCTTCTTCGGCCAATTAGTCCTGTTTGACGTTACACCTTTCACGCTTCTACTCCACCTCCTCCTTGCTCTTGCTGTCTCGTCTTGGATTCTCAACCTTCGAATCAGAATCAATCCTGACCGGAAGCCCCTCTTAGCCATTGGAGTTGCTCTGGTTGTGGGTTCGATCTGGAGTTCAGTCCAGCAATGGATAGGATACTTTCAGACGGGCGTGGTCAGTGATATCATCCTCGTCGCTGGGGCTACGCTGATGGATGTTGCTGGTGGATGTGTTATCTACTCTCTATTCCATCTCAACATTCTCAGAAAATAATCCTCTCTGCGGCGGCTTAGCCAGCTAGTGCTCAAGACGCTTCTGAGACAATTGAGGCATCTTGTCGATGCCTAGATGAATCGGACCTGGCCTAGTCAGATCTGGCTCGGGCCTGAACAGCGACAGCCTCACGGATCACAGTTCCCTCCTTCGGGTCCTGTGTTATTCTCTGAAATGCTCTGATGATCTCTTTCGTTACAGGTCCAGGCTTACCATCACCAATCGGGACTCCTTGGATTCGAACTACCGGGATTATCTCGGCCATGGTTCCGGTTAGGAACACTTCGTCAGCGTTGAGCAGCTCGTAAGGGGTGATGTCTCTCTCATGGACCTCGTAGCCTAGTTCTTCCGAGAGCTTGAGGACTCGGGCGCGTGTGATGCCGTGAAGAATCCCCGCAGCTGAGGTCGGGGTGTTAACGATTCCACGTTTTACCAGGAACAGGTTGGACCCGTGAAACTCTGAGACCATTCCTCTATGGTCAAGCATTACGACCTCGTCAGCGCCTGCATCAATCGCCTGGAATTTTCCGAGGACGCTCTGGATGTAGTTGAGGGATTTTAGTTCGTGGGTTGTGCCGTCAACCATGTCGCGTCGATAGCTGGAAATTATTGCGGTTATTCCCTTCTCTCGGGCTTCTTTACCATGGGCTGGTGCTACGGGCTCGCACATTACGATGGTGGATGATTTGGGAGAGCTTCTCGGATCCAGGCCAAGGTTTCCTCGTCCCCTAGTGACGATGAGCCGAATGTAGGCGTCGGTCATGTTGTTCTTTCGAAGAGCATCAACCACAACATTCGCCATCTCTTCCTTTGATAATGAGACGCTGATCCTTGTGACTCTAAGGCCTTCGAATAGTCGTTCGATATGATCGCGCAGGTGGAATACTATGCCGTTGTAGGCGCGTATTCCTTCGAAGACGCCATCGCCGTAGAGCAGTCCGTGGTCGTAGACTGAGATCTTCGCGCTTCCCTTGGGATGATATTCACCGTCAATGTAAACGAGCGGTTCCTTCCCCGCCATGCAAAATGCCCAGAATGAAAACTAGCGGTTCGCTCTATAAAAGGTCAAGCTCCGAATGGTGGTGAGGTCGAGTAATCTCGACCTAAATCGTAATCTACCCGAATACACCCGACGGCTCTTTCTCAGTGGGCCGGTAGTTCAGCCCGGTTAGGAATATGCCCTGGAGAGAACGTCCGCCTTACACGCGGAAACCCCTTTCGAGGCCGCATGGTCGGGAGTTCGAATCTCCCCCGGCCCACCATGATTCCCTTTTCCTCGAACCAAACGGAGCTTCGAAGAAACCGCTTAAACGTTAACTGAAGTAGACTGCGCTCTTGTGTAGTCGAAATGAGTCTGGATCAGTCCAGTATTCCAGGTCTCGGCAAGGGAAGGCTGGAGGCTCTGACAGACGGCATATTCGCAACCGTGATGACGGTTCTGGTTCTGAGCCTTAGCGTTCCTGTTATCGCGAGTAATCTGACAGGTTCTCAACTGTCGTCTGAGGTTGCCACAGACATCGAAGTCTTGTGGCCCAATATTCTTGGCTATGTTCTCAGTTTCTTGCTGTTGGCTGTTCTCTGGATAAGCCACCATAGCGTGTTTCATTATGTTACGAGAGTTGACAGGCCACTTCTCTGGCTGAACACTCTCTTCCTGCTAACGATTGGGTTCCTCCCGTTTTCGACTGCTCTAATCGGGAGGTATCCTGAGGTGCAGGTGCCTGTGATAATTTACGGGGCTAACATAATCGCCACGAGCTTCTGCATGCTGGGTATCCTATCATATTCTGCCCGAAACAGCCTCTTAGTCGTCCCCGAACATGACAAGAGGGTCTTGCAAAAAATCAGAGCACGTTGGAGGACTGGGCCCTGGATCTATTTGGCTGCCATCCTGTTGTCCTTTCTAAGTCCATTGGTCAGTTTTGCAGTCTATGTCGGAGCTTTGATCTTTCTGGTTATTCAGAGTAGTTTTGGGTTTAGACATCGTCACAGAACAGGAGACAACTTCTAGATGCTCATGTCTCAGGCTGGGTTCGAGCCCTGGATTTCTCTCTGTAGAACGTCATAAGCGAGGGGCCCGTCCTTGTCGTCAACAACCATTATGATGTCACCATACCCTAGAAACGCGTCAAGGATGTTGACGCCGTTTCTGAAGAGTAGTTCAGTGACGTAAGACGCTATTCCCGGGGTCATCTCGGCGCGAGGCGACAGGTTGAGGATCAGTTTGGACACGTTCACCTGTGTCGCAGCCTCTCTAAGATGCTCCAGGTTCCCCCGGACGAGAGCGTAATCCTCCGTGGGCAGAATCAGTTTGATCGAGTTTGAGAGGGGAAAGATGTGGGGGAACTCCGAGAGTTCGCTTGCGGCATTTGATAATTCCTTGACTATAGCCGAGAACTGTGTCCTCGGCGCTCTTATCGTCACGTCTACTATTCCACTTGAAAGGGAGATCCTGGCATCCTTGAGAACTTTCGATGGATCGGGACTCTTGCTATTGGATAGAGTGTCTGAGAACCTTTTGATCGCTACTACTAGAGTGTTGATGCTGGCCTCCTTCCCGCTCAATCGTTGGACTTGGGGCTGGATGAATTGTGCGAGAGAGTGGAAGTTCATGAGTTTCATCTTCAAGCATTAGTAGACGGGGTAGTTTCTGGTCAGAATCTCGCGTACCGCTTCCGGGACACTGACGCTGTTTCGGTGAATTGTCAAATGCTTCTCCCTCTTCGGTATCTCTGTGTAATAGATCGGGGTTCTGGAATAAAAGCCTTAAATGCAAGTAACATCTGTTACTATACTGCAATAAAATGCAGTAGAAAAAAACAACAATGCAAACCAATATGAATTTCCCGACCTACGTATTCGCGACCGTCAATTCGGGCCGCGCTACGAAAGTGGTCGAGGAGCTAAAGCGAAACAGCCAGATTGACATCATCGCACCGGTAACAGGCCGTTGGGACCTAGTCCTGCGCCTGAAGCCAAACACTCCACACAACATCTACCAGACAGTCAAAGAAATCCGCGAGATCAGTGACGTAAGGACAACCGACACTCACACCGGCTTCGACGGTATGCAGCCGACCAAGAAGCTCGAGAGCCAGATGGCCCTCGGCGTTTCTGTATTGACCTGTGAGCACAACACTAGCGAGAGCGTCATAAAGCAGCTCAGCAACATCCCAGGCTTCATTGAAGCAACCACAGTACCCGGACAGTTCGACATCGTCGCACTCTGGCAAGCAAGAACCTCTGAAGACATCGTGAAGAATTCTGTTGAGAGAGTTACTAATCTCCCAGGCATCTTCAAGAGCGAGACACTTCTCGCTTATGCGCCGTTCTTCAAAGCGTAATCATCCAATATAGCTCCGTCGACCTTCCCCCCTTTTTTGTGGGTCCGAAAGGATACCTGGATAAGCAAAGGATTCTAGTCAGTAGCTTGACGATTACTCGGAAAGCGAAATCAGGTTCACGAATCATCTGAATCCAAGATAAAGCGCGGTTCCCCGAGGATTTTTTTCGGCACATTTGGGCTGACTCGCCAGTCCAGCCCGAACAAGGTAGTCTAGGTTTCTTACCCCAGCTTAGGCCGCGTGGTCAATTGTCCGTCGTATTAACCGTAGACCAACAGCAGCAGGTTTCAAGCTGGCAGCTAGGACAATTGGCAGGCGTCTCTGAGATCTGACACTCGCCAGGACTGCAGTTGCAGTCTGCACACCGGGGCATGCTGCGACTCATGTTCCGAAAGTCTAGATGTTGCTTCCTCCTAATACGTCTGTCACTTGTTAGAGTTGTGAGTGATAATTCTAGTCGAGTTAGACGTCGTCTGTAGACGCCAATCTTGAATGGACTGTCAATACTGCTAGTTACACTATTGTTGTCTTGGGTAAGTCCAGCGACATAACAATTAATGGGTGAGGCGAGATGAATGAGAATCGTTCGTCTAATACTCTCCGCTGCTCTAGGAGCATCAGCAATGGTCGGAATTCAGATATTGGCGACAGATTACTGGCTATGGTCCGCCTCGCCAACACACGCCTATGGACTAATGGCCTTCGTAGCGCTAGACTTAGCCCTGATAGTCGGAGTCTGGAGGCTAACGCGACTGGCTCTCTTTGGAGCTCTGCTGACGGCAACAGTCCAACTGATGGCGATGCTCGGGGACATTATCGCGGGAGAACCGGCTGGCCTTCCGGCAGCGGTCTTCAGGAATTACCTCTTGGCCGACACAGCCTACGTTGGCCTGCTCATCACTCAGGGCCTCATCATGGCAATCACCATCGGAACCTGGGCTCTACCTCATCTCCACGGTCATTGGTTAGCCTCGTTGAAAATATTCAGAAAGTGAGTAGAGAGATACATCCCGGCTCTCGCTCGAATCTGAGAGGGTCCTTGATCAAGTCTTGGTCTTTCTCCTGCATTCTTCTAGTGTATCAACAGCGTAGCGCAGGTGGGGGATCGTGATGGAGCCGCCTACAATTAGGCCGACGTTGAAGGCTTCGAAGAACTCTTCATCGGTTACTTTAGTTTCAACGCACTGGATGATATGGTATGTTACACAGTCGTCGCAGCGTAGAACAAGTGATGCCACCAGGCCCAACAATTCTTTCGTCTTTCTAGGTAGTGCACCGTCATTGTAGACTTGTGTATCAAGATTGAAGAACCGCTTTATCCCCAAGTTTCCCTGGGACAGAATCTTCTCGTTCATCTTTTCCCGATAGCGTCGGAACTCTTCTAGAGAGTGCTTACCGGCCGTACTCATCGCCGTCGCATTCCTATGCAGCGTATTATTAGAATAACATGGAGCTCCGGCGGTTTAGGATTTCAGGTGCATATCTCTCCCTGCGGGGGTTGCTTCAGGGCGAGCAAACCTACTGACTCTATGTCAAGAGAGTACTATCAGAAAGTGGAGACCGATTCCTGGGCCTTGGCTCTAGGGTATCCATGTCGAGGCAGAGATATCTCGCGGCATCGAACACGCTGAGCGCCTAGGGGCTTTCGTCCCGCTCTGCACGAGGGTTAGCGTGGCCGTGAACACCTGGAACCACGAGCTCAAATTAGCCCGATATCGCACCTTAACCTGAGTAACGAGAGGAACCTTACCCGGAATTGAGAAACAGCAATATTCACCTTAGAGAAGAGCGCATTGTGGCGCCGTTTCCCCATCTTTCTAAGGTCATAGGAGACTATATTCTGCCAGATATATCCAAAGGATACTATCTCAACCATTGAATCCGAAACATTTTTTATCGACTCTAGGAAAGCTACACGTGCAGTTGATTTCTTATCTGGTTGGGTCTCCTGGTTGGAGCCTCATGCGTCTCTCGGGTCGGAGTTGATCTTCGGGAGCTTATGCTAACTCAGAAGTTCCGGGAAAGAACTGATACTGTCTCCTTTAGGATCGGGAGCGGCATTCGCCTAAGTCTCGAAGAAGAAGCTAAGAAGAGTGGCGTCAGCTTGAACACGCTCGTTTCTCAGATCTTCACCTATCATACAGGCTGGGGACGGTATGCTAGGAGACTGAAGCTGATTCCTCTCAGTAAAGACCATCTCAGGGAACTCTATCAGTTCATGACGAAGGACAAGATCGAGGAGACTGCCAGGCGTCTGGCGGAAACGATGGGCCGTGAACACATACTCTTCCTGTTTCAGCGAATAGACCTACCCAGCGTGATGGAGTTTATCGAAATATGGGGCAACCACTTTGATGCTTACGAGCACCGTTTCAATGGAAAGGCGCATTTCTACACGCTCCACCATGACGTTAACCTCAACTTTTCTCATTTCATCAAGGAGTACATGACATCTCTACTTCAAATCACGATCGCCAAAGTTCCGCGCTTCGAAAACGTGGGTCCAAACTCGGTGACCTTCAGCTTTGAAGACTGAAGGTCTCATAGAGACTGCTCTAGGATCTCCCCGACGCGGCTAACGCCGAGAGTGGCGACGAGTGACAGGGCCGTAAGTAACCAAATTTTTCGCATTTCTGTCTCCTTTTTCAACTGGGAACTTGTTTCATCGCGCCACTCCTCGGCGCTCCGCCAAAAAATGGCAGTCGGCACTGCATGCACCGTTCTTAAAATGGGTTGCAAACAACTGCAGGAAAATGCAATGCACGATTGCAGCAAGGACTTGGGCTGGATCCAGGGATGACTGTTTGAGCCTACTTGGCATAGGTCTTGTTGCTGGAGAGAGGGAATGGAGCGCTTGCGTTGCACGGGCTCACTTCTTGGCCTAGTTTCCTTGTTTGTAGGCTGGATTGGCACTTGTGACCCCGAGACAAAGCCAGTTCGCAGTGTTGGCGATCGTCTCCTCAGTTCTTCCTATGTCTTGCGGCAAGTCCTAGACCCACGGATTAGGAGTCATACTGATACCGCGAAGTGATGATTCGATGGTAACAAAGAGAAACAAAAAAGGGGAGGGGAGGCGTGGAATGCACGCCTGTTTCTAGGTTGTCTCTATGGTGAAGGTGTATGTTGCTGGGCTACCCGAGACTTCATGCGCGACGCCACCGCCGACGGCGAACATCGCATCAATGGAGACTGACACTTGTTGTCCAGAGGTACCGCTGTAGGTGCAGGTCATGCTGAATGTTGCGCTGTCGCCAGGGGAACCGAACGCGGCCAAGGACCCTGACAATGCCTGGCTGTTGCTCCCAGTGCATGTGACCGTAGCACCATTCGGTGACGAGACTGCGAGCGTGCCGCTGAGCGTCACAGCAGACGCGCCATAGTTGCGTATGGTGAACGAGTATGTAACCGTGCCGCTGCCGAGGGTAGGATCATTGTTGGTCGGCGAGTTGGTGAAATCGAATGCTGTTATCTTCGGAATGCCGAAGACGACCAGAATCTCGTTGGAGTCACCGCACGTTGTCGAGGTTGAGGGTCCGTTGATTGCACCATTTGGAGCGTAGGCTGCTATCCAGTAGTAGGTGCCTGGAGCTGTTGGGGTGAAGGGTGCTGAAGTGACGCTTAATGGAGAAGAGCCACTGACTGATTTCGTATCAGTGAATTTCGAGTTGGTGCCTGCGGTGCAGTCTGAAAGGCTGGCGTAGGCGTTGAAGGTCACCGTGCCTCCGACTGTACCGCCAGAAGTCACTGTGACCGTCGCAGTGTCAGTCGCGGAACCGCCGAGAGTTATGGGTGTGGGTGAAACACTTGTTGTTATGGATGAGCCTATAACGACCAGAATCTCGTTGGAGTCACCGCACGTGGTCGAGGCTGGGGTGCCGTTCCTCGAGCTTGCTGGTGCGTAGGCTGCTATCCAGTAGTAGGTGCCTGGAGCTGTTGGGGTGAAGGGTGCTGAAGTGACGCTTAATGGAGAAGAGCCACTGACTGATTTCGTATCAGTGAATACCGAGTTGGTGCCTGCGGTGCAGTCTGAAAGACTAGCATAGGCGTTGAAGGTCACCGTGCCCTGGACCGCGAAGCTGCTAATAGCATTGGTCACGGTCGCAGTGTCACTCGCAGAGCTGCCGAGGGCGATGGGTGTGGGTGAAACGCTTGTCGTTATTGACGAAGTTGTGCAGGTTACCACCGAGCCAATGGCATAGTCCATTAGAGTGGCGGTCGTTGAAGGAGAGGTTCTCGTGTCAAAGAGGAACTTGTTGACGCAGGGCAGGTTTGAAGGGTAGACAGCGGAGAGGTCTATTCCAATTTCTAAGAACTCCGCTGGGGCAAGCGTGTTCGAACCTGAAGTCTTGTCCTGGGTAGGCCATGGAGTTGAGATGGAGACCGCGTTTGAGACAGCACAGAAATTGTCACCGGATCCACTGGTCGTACAGTCAGCACCACCCGTGGCGGTAATGCTCGCCAGTCCGGACCCAGTCCATCTGAACGCGTTGAGCGTTGTGACAGATCCACCGGTGGAGAACTCTGCTACTATCAGAGTGTCGTTTACTTGGTGAGCACCGCTAAAGCTCACGGCACCCTTCGTGCTGGAACAGCCGACAGTTGGGTCCTGCAACAGCCAAAGGCCAATATCGCCCGCACCGTTGTTCGCAAAGCGTTCGAATGCTGCGTAGAGAAATGTGTGGCCCTGCCTGTTGGGCAATGTGGGGAACGTATTGATCGCGGCGAAGCTGTAGGCGTGTAGTATGTCGTCTTTGGGAGTAAGGTTGTTGGAAGGCGTACACTGCCATCCAGCATTGGCAATATCCAGAATATCTTTGCTACCTGTTGTGAACGTGGTGGCGTCGGCTCCATGAGGCCCGTCGTTGACCCAGCCGTCAGGTTGACCTATTCCTCCGCATGGCGCTGGTGTGTTCGGAGTTCCGCCAGCAGTAAAGACTCCCGAACCCCCTGGTCCAAACCAATCAGTCGGGCAGGCTGTCGAAGCGTTCTTCACGATGTTGCCATCAAGCTCGAAGACTCCCGCGTTTCCAATATCAGTGACCGCGACCGCGTTCTTCAAGAGAGGTATTGCGATCGCTAGCGTCATCAGCGTTATCACGATAGCTGCCTGCATGTACCGTTTCGAAAGTATCCATTTTGTTCTGTATGAAATATCTCCTATCGTAGACATTTGTTTTTCCGGTCTAAGCGAGCTCCAGAGAATGCTAAAAGGAGGAAGCAAACAACTGCATACAAAATGCGATTTCCGTCTTGGATGCACAATGTTGCAGGGTCAAGAGGTCTATCTTCGTATACCCAAGGCTACAGAGAGCTACTCCCAGCGGCTGCCGGATTAAGTCCTGCCTTCAGGTTTTGGATTTCAGCCATCACCTTCCGACCGGCTCCGTGTTTCTTCAAAACACCACCGAAACCCATAGGCGATCTCATCGCTTCGATGAACTTTCTCGATGAATATGCTTTCATCAATGCGCCCGCTAGCGACGTAGCGATTGTTCTCGTTATGGCGTTCTTTCCAGTATCAGCTACGCTAGCTCGCAATTCGAAGGACTGATCATCGAGAATGCGATGAAGAGTCGATCTCAAGAACTATAGGGCTGGGAGGCTCGGATTCAAAACTAGCAGATAGTAGGCAAGAAGAACTATTCCAACGAAAATTATCAAATAACCTACAGCTTCCAGTCCTCTCTTCAGCCTAAGGAGTCCTACCTCGGTGAGTGCTGATTGAAACCGGAATATTCCATGGAAGAGCGAACCTGCCACTGTTACGAAAACAAACAAAACACCTAGTAGTGTGCCGGTGACCAAGAAGCTTGGATCCCTGCTTCCATTGAAAGGCCACAGTCCTAATGGGTAGGCGATTCCTGTCAGGTAGATCATGACAGGCAAGAGGAACGCCGCGATCATTCCTCCGAGGGAGAAGATTCCCCAGAGAATTGCGTGCAACCTTGCAACCTTGTGGGCCTCTCTCATCTCAACACCAGCAACCAAATGACTAGGTACGAGACTACGATTAGGAGAACAAGATTCACTGCGAGCGCCTGCCAGGGTTTACTGGTGGTTTTCCCAATCTTCATGGGAACCACTTGACCCAAGAGGTAGAACCAGGTTACTGCGTGGTACAGAGTGAAGATGAGGGCGATAAAGCTGAACGCTATCATTGCCGGGTTCTTGAGCAGGTTAAGGAAGGCGCTGCGGGACCCGGTGACCCATAGTGAAAGTCCGTAGATGTAGACGAGGCTGAACAAAGCGACGAATAGGCTCGTCCATTCTCGAATCATGTACTGTGTATAGTGACGGTTTGCAATCCACCATCCAGGAGTCAGCTTCCTCCGTAGTTCGGGAAAGCGTTGGTTCTCCGTCACCCTATCGTCCTCCTCTCGGCATCAGGATCGAACGTATTGCATTCGTGGCTCCCAAGATCTTTGTCTTCTGAATCGCTAGCATAGGATCAACGCCCTTAGGGCATACTACGCTGCACTCACCGACGAGTGTGCATTCCCAGACGCCCTCCATCTCGTGAACTATTGGGAAACGGACGTTCTTTCCCTGATCCCGCGAATCCTCAATGTAGCGATAGGCCAGAGCGGTTGCGGCTGGGCCTAGGAATTTTTCGTTAAGGCCGTAGATGGGACACGCTGAATAGCAGAGCATGCAGTTAATGCACGATGAGAACTGCTGATATCTCTCTAGCTCCTCGGCGGATTGTTTGTATTCGCCCTGTTCTGGAGGGGTCTCTTTCTCGCGAATTATCCAGGGCTTGACCTTTACCAGTTTCTGCATGAAATCTTCCATGTTCACAACTAGATCTTTGATGATTGGGAAATTGGGCAAGGGCTCTACTGTGATTGTTCGTCCTTTGAATTCGTGGAGGAAACTAGCGCATGTCAGCTTGGGTGTCCCGTCGACGCTGGCTCCGCAGCTGCCGCAGACTCCCATTCGGCAGGACCATCGATAGGTGAGGGTTCCGTCGAGGTTGGCCTTGATGTAGTTCAGAGCGTCAAGGACCACCATGTCGTTGCGGTATGGGACCTTGTATTCTTGGAAGAACGGTTCAGGTCCCTTTTCGGGGCGGTACCGAGTTACTCGTATTGTCGCGGTATCCATGCTCAAGGGCTAGTATACCCGCTCCTCTGGTTTCCATCGCGTTATTGTCACGGGGCTGTATTCGATTCTTGGGGGCCCGCGATTCCAGTACGCCATTGAGTGTTTCAGGAATCGAGTATCGTCTCGTTTCGTGAAATCTGTCCTGTAATGGGCTCCTCTAGATTCTTGCCTTTGGACAGCGGAGTAGGGGATGGTTTCTGCGACATCGAGCATGAAGTCCAGCTCGAGCGCAGCAACGAGTTCTGTGTTGTAAACGTGGTCCTTGTCCTCGACGATTCCATTCTTGAGTCGCTGTTTCAATTCTCCAACTTCTCTACACGATTCTTTGAGCGTGTTTTCGTCGCGGTATATTCCGACATGTTTCTCCATGGCCACTTGCATGTCGGTCCTAATGCTGGATACTCTCTCGCCTTGCTCGTGCTTGAGAAGCTGGTCGAAGATTCTCGTCTCCTCAGCCATGGCCAATCCTTGAACAGGGTTTCCAAAACCAGGATCGTTCTGCCTCAATGCGAATCGGGCAGCGGCTTTGCCTGCTTCTGCGCCGAAAACGAGACATTCAGTTAGAGAGTTGCTACCCAGTCGGTTGGCGCCGTTCATGCTAACGCAGGCAACCTCGCCGGCCGCGTATAGGCCCGGTAACCCGGTAAATCCATGAATGTCTGTATGGACCCCTCCCATCATGTAGTGCTGACCAGGCCGGACGGGAATCGGCTCGTGGGCCGGGTCTATCCCGACATATCTCTCGGCTAGTTCTTTCACGAACGGTAATTTCGTTTCGATCACTTCTTCGCCAAGATGTGTCAGGTCAAGATGGACGTAGCTCCCGTAGGGTCCATCGAATCCTCTTCCCGCACTGATCTCACTCATCTCGGCCCTGGATAGTATGTCTCTGGGTCCCAGTTCCATTTTCCCAGGAACATACCGTTTCAAGAAACGTTCACCATCCCTGTTCAACAGGTGGCCTCCTTCGCCCCGCGCAGCCTCTGTGATCAGAATTCCCGTGTTGGGAAGCAACGTGGGATGATACTGGACCATTTCCATATCCTTCAACGGCACTCCAGCCCGATAGGCGAGGGCCATTCCATCGCCCGTCTTTATCCATCCGTTAGTTGTAAACTGGAAAATTCGCCCACATCCACCAGTGGCTATGATCACTGCCTTGCCTAGAATTGTGACGAGTTCGCCGGTCCGGATTTCGATAGCGGTGACGCCATCGACTCTGCCATTGTCAACTAGTAGGGAAGTGACGAACCATTCATCGTATCGACGGATGTTCTCGTACTTTAGAGAGGTCTGGAACAGGGTGTGGAGGAGGTGGAAGCCGATCTTGTCCGTCGCGAAGAGTGTTCTCTTGACGGTCATTCCGCCGAACGCTCTTGAGCTGATTCGTCGGTCAGGATCTCTGCTGAAAGGGCATCCCCAGTGTTCAAGCTGGATCGCTTCTCGCGGTGCTTCTTTTACGAAGAACTCTACGGCATCCTGGTCGGCGAGAAAATCGCTCCCCTTAATCGTGTCATAAGCGTGCGAGTCAAAACTATCATAGTCTCGTAGTACTGCGGCCATTCCTCCCTCAGCAGAGACCGTGTGGCTTCGCATAGGGTAGACTTTCGAGACGATCGCAACATCTAGCTTGGGCTCGAGTTCGACAGCAGCTATCGCCGCGCGAATGCCTGCTGCTCCGCCGCCTACTATGACAATGTCGTGATTGTGATGTTCCAAGCCCGCAAGTCCCTGCTGGATCTTCTTGGGTTAATCAGTTGGACCGTACTTTAAATGATCTAATTAGAAGGCGATTGTTCGACTGATTCATTCACTTAACGAGGACTATTTGGGCAGCAACTAATTGGCTGGGACCTTTACGGCCATAAGGCCCTGATTATCCAGTCTCAGCTGAAGCGCGAACGCTCCGTGGAGCGCCCCCAAGAATCTAGGCTCCATAGTGTTGACGTTAGCCAGGAAGAGCGCTGTCGCGTTCGGGACGCTGAGTAGATCGATTAGCTGCTTGATGCCCGAATAGACTTGTTCCCAACGCTCGCCCCTGATCAGTTCGGTGATGCTGTCGAAGACGAAGCTAGCCCCGGAGTTCTTGCTGTTGTCTATGAAATCCGATAGTACTGCCGCAACAAGTCCGAGCTCTTTGTCAGGAATCTGCATTTCACCATCAGGTAGCTCGTCGGGGACAGAAATCAATGAGGACGCGGCGATGATCTTGATCATTCTCTTTCCTTTGATGGCTCTGTAGAGTTTGCTGGACTTGGTTGTGAACAGTACGCAGAGTTCGGCGTTGCTGATTCCCTCGGCGAGGAACTTGTCGACTGCTCCTTCATAGTCGGAATTCGTGTCATATTCTAGTAGGATGATTGATCCTCTTATTTTCTGATGATCGAGGTCGACTATGGATGAGAACGGGTCTGTAGATTCAGACAGATTGAGAAGCTCCATACCGCTGTTGCGGCGGAGGAACTCGGTGAGTTGCGGTCTAGGGGCCTTACTGCTCTCCAGGAGAAAAAGCTCGGCAGGCTCCTGATGTTTTTCGCCTGTCCCGCCGTCTAGTGGCGAGACTGTGCCTTCAAGATTGTCTTGGCCCAGCTCGTTGACGAAAACCGTTGAGGTTGGGCCGAAGCTCAGCCTGTCCGACAATCCTTCGCGCGGGAAGCTGTGTCCGACCCAATTCTCTGAAACAACGAGTCTACCACTCTGCTTCCATTCACTAAAATGAGACTCATGCTGGGACAGGTTTCCTACGAGCCACCCAGTACTTGACGCGCTGATTACGACTCTTGCGCCAGAATCAATCAATCCCTTGAGCGTCGACGAGAGAAACGAGATTGCTCTCTTTCCTGAATCGTGAAGAATCAGATACCGGTGCCCCGGCTTGACGATGGTATCGGCAACAAGTTGTCCAGATGAGAATCTCCCGAAACCCGAAGGATAGAGGTGAGTGAGGGACATCAAAAAGAACAATACTGAACCCGTGACAAGCGCCATCTCCCATCCGTACGGGAGAAATATCGGAAGCAAGGGAGGCTGCGTTCCGAGTATGAACAGGAATGTGCCAACTGTGACGAAGAGGGCCCAAGTTATTGCAAGAGTGGCCATCGCGTTCCTGATGTGGGGCGGCTTCGCTCGCCTTCGAGCTAACAAGAATAGGGTGGTTGGGTAGACCGTTCCAGCCGAGAGTAAGACTATGGTAAAAGGGAGGAACGAGTTGGGAAGGAACAGGTTGAGCCCTATCCCCGCGAAAACGACTCCTTCGTAGAGCAGAAGTGATGTGCGTGATTTAAGTCTCGACCAAGCTTCTCGAAGAGTATTGCAATCCGGACAGAAGCACAGGCTTGCAGCGGCCAGCCCGACAACAGAGAAAACCAAGCCCGCACTTACATTCTCGCCATATGCTGCCCAGCTGTAGCTTAAGTTGCGAAGCATGTCGAAGACGATTGCGGATAGGAAGAACATATTGAGTCGAAAGAGGTTTCCGGCTCTGACTCCGGTTATGGATGCTTTCTGACGGTGAAGGCGCCAGAGTCCGATCGAAGGAAGTATTAGTGCCGTAGCGTCAAGATAGACTTCGATGTACGTCGGGCACTACGCTCCAATTATCGAGATTGTTTGTTAGGGGCGTTGCAGGCGGTTTCAATCTGGCGTAACTGTCAGCGCATGTTGAACGGTACTGTTCGACGAAGGACCTGATTCACTTGCTCAATCTCGTAGTTGAGACTGAAGTTGTTTCACTAAGCTCTCGTAATCCTCTCTCGTCAGTCTCTTCCTGCGTTTGGATCCTGTCCATATCGGTCGTCCCCACATCGGGTCTGTTTTGTAGCGAGGAACAAGATGCCAGTGAAGGTGAGGCATTCCATTACCGAGGAGTTCGTAGTTCATCTTGTCAGGATTGAAAGTCTTCGCAAGAGCTGTTGCTACTCGGGACATGTCTTCGAGGAAGCTTTTCCTATTCTTGTCTGTTAGCTGGTAAAGCTCTTCCTCATGATACTTGAGAGTGACGAAGGAGTAGCCTTTGAAGAATTGGTCCGGGTTCAGCTTTCCAACCGACGTGCGGGATTCAAAGAAGATTAAATGCTGCGGTTCCCGCAGGCTTTTGCAGATCCAACAGTCCGGTTTCAGCTCATCCAAGGACGACACCCCCACAATTTCAAACCATTCAATAAACGTGCGCTACGGAAGACCTGGATCAGAGATCGATGATGCACAGGCCTAGGGTTTCGTACGCCAACCTGCGGGCTCAGTCCAGTAATTTTGCGCGATATGGAGGGGAGTGCGGATAGAAAGAGCCGAGGAGTATTCAGATACGCTTATGGAATTGAGTAACACGTTGCCGCCTCAAACCGCGAAGCTCGACATTTTATGTCGCTTCACCGCGATGCTTGCAGCGGTTGTCGCCGATGGAATTGTTCAGACATTGTCCGGGATGTGGACGGAGGTTCCACATCAAGCTGGAGAGCAAGAAACTTGTTGACTTAGAAAGGACGTCAAAACCAACACGTGAAGGTCAACTCTTGCCCGGCGGGTCAGGATATGGCGCGCGAATAGGAATCGATGTTTATGAGGGCAGACCAATAATCATTGACGTTGAACAATTCCAGTACGCGTACAAGTGTACGCATTGTGGACACGAATGGTCCGAGAAGCATATTGAAGAACACCGGGAACGTTGACAACAGGCATCGAGACAATAACCGGGACAAACTCTAGAACATGAACCAAGCAGGCTAGACCGATCTGACGAATCTTCGGCTAGATCAATCGTCCTGAGAGCCACTCTTCCCAATCTCTACCTCGTCAACACGTTCCCTGGAAGTCAGGGTACCGATAGGCTAAACTAACGCTGTTAGGCTTCAATGTTCTATTCTTCGTTGACCAAGAAGCAGAGAAAGACCCCTCTCTGGCAGTTCGACCCATCCGTCTTCCAGCCGGGGCCCAAAGCTAGATTCCTCGAGCGTCACATTATTGGCCGAGCAAGATCTCTCGGAAAATACACGCTCTATGCTCTCGCTTTCGCATATCCTGTCGCACTTGTTAGTCTAGGAATCATCTTCGGCGGTCTCGTTTTCTGGAGTTCCTTCGCCGGCTCAGTAGGCCTCATGTGGCTAATCATAAGGAAGGCAGGCTATGCGAGGAATTTTGCAAACTGGGGGGTAGGCAACAGAAGGTTTCTCGGGCTCTTCGGAGCCTTCGGCATCGTCCTAGCGTTCTTCTATGGACTCATCTCCGTGCGAGAATGGGTCTTTCCCATCTTTGGCGGAGTCCTAGTCATCGCTCTCATAATAGGCGTAAGACGGTTTTCAGAGAAATAATCTCTGGAACTTCTTTCCTCCGTCCATTCATGCGGTCGAACATCTCCATTACTCGAAACCAGTGGGCCGTTAGCCTGTGTTGAAGCGATCCGTTTGAAACTACTTTTTCTTCGCTTTGCCCCTAGTTTTTGTGATGTATGTTGCGACTGCCACGAGAATGGCTAGGGCTGAGGCAATTCCAACATAAGGCGCGAACAACGCGAGTCTATCCACGGGCAGCGCCGTACCTCCGACTGAGGATGATGGATTGACAACGAACTGTCCCAGCATGGTTGTCGGATGGACTGAGCAGTAGTAGGTATAGGTACCGGGCGCGAAGTTCACAGTGAAAGTAAGCACAGTGGAGGTTGTGAATGTGCCGGAACATACGTCTGCCCCTGGGCAGTCAGGCGTAGGACCGTTCTTGTCAACGTCCACGAACCATCTATGAAGAACGCTGTCACCACTTGAGAGCTGGAGGGTGAGGACGTCTCCTTGGGTGACTGTGATGGTAGGGTTAGGTTGCGTGCTCGTAAAATTCCAGGCGTTGACGAAGCCCACAAGGCCGATCGATTGGTTGACTGCTTCGACTCTTGGGAGTGAGAATAGGTTCGGCAGTCCAAGGATGACTGCTGCCAGCAAGAGGGATGAGAACAGGATTATTGAGAACCTACGGTTCAACATGCAAAAGCCCCCATACCGGTAGGAGGTTAATAAGATTATCGAAAACGACCATTGGGGGACCCTTCCGCGAGACGAGGGAAAACGGACTAGATGATTATCGCCTCGCGAGGCTTCTCAATGAAGTAAGGGGATGTGTGGTTTCGAGATTTTCACAGGGTCCTACGGGGAGACATGTTTAGGAGCCTTCCTAAGGCGTGATTTGAGATGGAGTTATCATGATCTCAATCTCTAGTTTGCGAGAACTATTTTTGAAGTTACGCGTTTTCGGTTGGGATTCATAGCTTCTTCTCCCAGCATTCGCTGCAGAGCTTCCAAAGCTTTTGGAGCGTCGGCTTCCGTGACCAGCAAGATATCCTCTGGGGAATTGCAAATGATACCCACAAGGTTGACATCGTTCAAGGCTAGTTCAGTAGAGATCCTCGCGACGATTCCCTTGGTCCCTCTTGCTTCAGGCGGAAATAGAAGAGATATTTCGCCAAGATAGTTGGAATAGCTGATGATCTCTTTTGGCCGAAGCGTTTGGCGAAAACTCTCCAACGCTTTCTGGTCGGCGATTACCCGGATAGACCGGAATCCAACCGTCACCCTGAGGCTTTCTCCCCTGGTTGTCCTGATCGCGCTCGCAAACTCTGCGATCCTCCTCAGGATGCCTGGACCGTCTCAACTGCCAGGTCAGCTACTTCGTTTCTAGTTGCGATTTCGCAATCTTTGAACACTTGTCGGTGTCGATTATCATTTTCACTGCCGAGAGGGTAGCGGCGAACAATACCTAGGATGGCGTCGAGAGTCGAGTCCAGGCGGTTAGCCTCTAGGATGTATCTAGCGAGTGCCCTAGAGTTGATAATTCTCCGTTGAAGACCCTTCTTTATCACAAGGTCGGCTTCTATGAACCTCTCTACCTGTCGCCTGATATCTGCCACAATCAGCATATTTGGGTCGCAATTACTTACGTTTGTCCACGTGCGACAACATCGTTAAATGAATTCACTCCGAATTGGCATTAAGAGAGCAGATGAACAAAACGCACTTTCTCGTTGCTACGGCAGCTTTGCTCGCGCTTATGACATCCCTCGCCTCTACAAGCCTCGTCCACGCTCAGACTCCTGACTTCAACATCGCAGCGGCCCCTCTCGATATCTGCGTCAGTCCAGGCGAAGCAGCGTCCTACCTCGTCACAGTCTCAAGCACAGACGGCTTTCAAGGCAACGTAGAGCTCGCCGACAGCATTGATCCAAACGCGACTAACGCTCCCACACTTTCCCCCATCCCATCGAGCGTGAGTCTGACCAGCGGTCAGAGTGTTACGTTTACCCTAACCGCGTCCACGGTACAGGCTACCCTGGAACAGGGCTATACCATTACGATAATCGGAGGGACAGACGTTTCAGTGCAGTCTGCGACAGTCTATCTGACAGTCCGGCCCGCATGCGGATCTGTCGGTGGTTCCCTTGTACCCGTGAACGGCATTGGCATACTAGCACCTTACGCTATCATTGCTGTGACCGTTTTGGGCGCTGGTGCTGGGACAGCAACACTTCTCTACAATAGACGATCCAGAGTCCGATGATTCGCAAAGCAAACCTCGAACTCTTCCTCTCTTTTTCTCAACCCTGGTAAGCCTTCGCTAGCCTAGTAGACCCGCAGGGGGAACTCGAACTAGCAGACCGACCAGGACTATCCTATCCGCTCCGGTTTTCTGGCAGGCCAGCGACATCAACTATGCCACAATTGAGCAGCTCTCGAACTCTCGGCTCCTACAGGAGTGCGAAGATAACCCTGGCATGTGTGCTACCGCTCTCCGCTGGAACGACCTCAACCCCGACGACTATCTCCTAAACGCTGGAGACTACCAAGGCTCTGAGGGTGGGAGTGAGTACGCACCAACAACAAGCCCAAGCACCCAGCGACGCCGGTAGAACCAGCCGCGCCAGGACCAGCCCCCGAAAAAACCACACCCACGATAGCCGGACTCTCGGCGGTCTTACACCGTTGCAGGAACTGTTCTGGTGGCAGGCCTGTTAGAATTTGGAGTCGATTCAGGCGGTTCAGATATCTCTTCCGGTTTAGCGGTATCTTGTTTCGGAGCCAGCGCTCCACACACGGAGGCCTCTGAAGGTATCTTTTGGCTTCAGCTATGTTTTGGTGTTTCTCGTCCGGTCCCCTAGTTCAGAACAATTCCACGGCAAAACCTGTTCTTGACATCGCACAGTCGTTCAATGTTGAATTTGGCTCGGACAGGGTTAGTGACAGGTTTACGGGCAAACCTTGCGGTTTGGCTAGAAGTGAGTACCGTATTCGTTGATGAAGCATGATAGGCGAATTAGACTGTTACTGGGACAGTTTTGATCTTTAGCCATTCAACCCTACTTGCCTAGGACTTCGCCAGTCATGCTTTCGAATTCTTCGAACGTAATCTTAGCCGTCTTTCTTCGCGAGAATGCTTCGCGGAGGCCCGGTATCTTTACAACCTCGATACGGCCGTGATCTGCTTTGTACACGACCTGGTCACCAGGCTTCAGGCCTGCTTCCTCCCTCACTTCCTTTGGAGGGAACAATTCTCCCTTCTGCCCGACGCGACCGGACGCCTTCGTGGCCAAATCCGTCACCGGAATAAGCCTTATTCATCCGAAAATATAAGTCTTGCACGACAACTTGTCGTCTGCCAGAAGTATCATGCTCGACACGACCTATATCCTGCCTGTCTTCGGAATCGATGTCGGTGTCGACTCTTCGCCCTCAATTCAAGGAACCCTAAGCCGGCTCGTAGAGAGAGGAACAGTGCTGTACATCTCCGACCTTTCTCCCTTCGAGGCGTTCATCAAAGCCTATAGGATCGCAGAGAAGTTGAAAGATGAAAAAGGCAAAGGAGAGGCAAAACTTGGCATGCTTTTCATAGTGAAAGGAGACTGGCTAACAAGAATTGATCACGAGGACGATGAAATAATAGAGGAAGCCTTCAAGATCCGTCAGATACACAATGACCCGTTCGACTGCTTCATCTTCGCATCAGCAAAAGTGAACAATATTCCTCTAGTTACAGAGGATCAAGTTGCAAAGGAGTTCCTCCAAGATAGGTTAGTGATGACTTGGGCAGTGCTGAAGAAACATCTGAGGGCATAGATTCAGGGAAAAAGCAAAGAAATCGAATTAAGACCATTCTAAAAGCTACGGCGACATCCCATCGACTTCGAGGTCCGGCCAGGGAGGGGCTCACCGTCACTGTGAATGTAACCGTGTCCTAATTGCTGGTTTTGCCCCCGAGATTTGGCAATCAAATGATTCGATGATAAATATGAGTTTGCGCAAACCTTAGAGTTCCACGACAATCTTTGAGACTTCATTATTGTTGTGATATGCCCATGTACAAATTGTCCCTCTCTATTTTCCAGTCCTCCTCTAGTCCAGCTGTAGGCCTTGGTTGGTCTGGTCTTAGTAATACGAACGTCTTGGCTCGCACCTCTTCCATCAGATAGTCCTTCTCGTCTTCCAGCCAGCCGAGCTTTTCTGGATCGGAGACTGAAACGTATGCGTCCACGAACGCGTCGACAGGAAGGTCTAGGCGTTTTCTCATTTCTTGCAACCGGCGGATCACTTCTCGGACAAAGCCCTCTCTAACCAGCATGCTTGGAATTGTGAGGTCCACATAGACTCGTCCTTCCTCAAAGCTTCCGATAGCATGATTCTCAGGCATCTCTTCTCTCAAAGAGACCATCTCACTCGTAATCTTGTACTCCTTCTCTTCCAGCTTGACTAGGAAATGTCCTTCTTCCTTGAAGGCACGCATGAGCTGGCGGCCGTCGAGCGAGCGGAGCTTCTCTGCGATCTTATTCGCTTCTCCGCGAAACGCTGGACCGAGGGCTTTGAAATTCGGTTCAACAATAAGTTTCTTCAATCGTTCTTCTTCGGTTAGACTGACCAGTCTGACGTCCTTCGCATTGGCCTGTTGAAGGAGGAGTTCGCGGAGGGTTCTAAGGGTGCGTTTCACTATGGGCTTGTCGGCGACGATTAGGATTGTGGAGACGGGTTGGCGGAGCTTGATCTTCTTTGATTGGCGTGCTGAGGCTGTGGCGTCAGCGATGTGTTGGACGATGCGCATTTGCTCTTCCAATGCCTTGTTGATCGCTTTCTTGTCTGTGCTGGGCCAGTTGGTCATGTGGATGCTTTCCGGATTCAGACGTTCAGTGCTTCTGAATGCTTCTCGGTAGATTGTCTCGGTGAGAAATGGCATTGCTGGGGCTGCGAGTCCCAGCCAGCTTCTGAGGGCGTGGTGGAGGACCGTGTAGGCTGCGAGTTTGTCTCGGCTTGTTTTTTCTAGCCAGAATCGTCGACGGACGAGTCGAATGTACCAGTGGCTGAGATCTTGAATAGCGAACTCTCTGAGCGCTCGGACTGCCAAGTGGATTTCGAGCCGCTCCATGTACCTTGAAACATCTCTCACCAGCGTCTCAGTCCTTGAGAGTAGCCACTTGTCTTCGGGATGGAAAGATCTCGCTAGTTTTCCTGTCGCCCATTTGCCGGGATTGAACTTGTCGAGGTTCATGTAGAGAGTTGCAAAGGAGAAGACGTTCCAGACAATCTGGAGGTCTCTGGCAGCCGTCTCTACAGCGTTCCAGGAGAATCTGAAGTCGTCCCAGACCGTAGTCTGGAGAGTGTAGAATCGAAGAGCATCTCTGCCATGTTTTCCAATGACGTCTTCTGGGCTGACAAAATTTCCCTTAGACTTGCTCATCTTCTCACCGTCTGGGTCCAAGGTATGTCCATGCATCAGCACCGCCTTGTAGGGAGTCTTGTTGAACACTAGAATGCTGGAGCCTAGCTGGTTGTAGAACCAGCCTCTGGTCTGGTCGTGAGCTTCAACGATAGTGTCAGCTGGCCACCATTCTCTAAGTTCCTTCGCATTAGGTGGATAGTCTAGCCCTGCCCACGACGCTACGCCTGAGTCGAGCCATCCGTCGAGCACATCTTGCTCTCTTTTTGCCGTGCCGCCGCATTTGCATCTGGTTTCTATTTGGTCGACGCCATTTCTGTGAAGTTCGAACTTTCGCGGATGTTGAATGGCTATTTTTTCTAGTTCAGCTCTAGATCCAACTACTGTGTGTTCTCCGCATTCTTGGCATGTCCAGACGGGGAGTGGAGTTCCCCAGTAGCGTTGACGGCTGATGACCCAGTCCCGAGCTCCCACAAGCCATGTGTGGAATCGTTTGGACCCTGCCCATTCCGGAGTCCATCGGACTCTCTTGTTCTCCAGGATCATTTTCAGTTTGAATTTGGTGACTTTGATGAACCACTGGTCCGTGGCTCGTAGTATGAGGGGGGTCTTGCAGCGCCAGCAATGGGGATACGAATGTTCAATCGTCTCCTCTCTGAAGAGTAATCCTTTTGCTTCGAGGTCCTTGACAATTACCGGGTTTGCTTCTCTGACTTGAAGTCCAGCGTATTTTCCCGCTTCTGATGTGAAGTGTCCCGACCCGTCTACGGGCGACAGTATCGGTAGTCCGTTTCGCTCGCCTACCTCAAAATCCTCTTCACCATGGCCCGGAGCCATGTGGACCAGACCGGTCCCACCGGTCATCGTAACGTACTCCGAGCTCAAGAATACTCTGTGAAGTTTCCCACCCGTCTTCTGATGAGCCTCTTCTTGCAATGGCGGGACGTAGGAGACTCCTTCTAGGTCGCGACCTTTCATCTCGTCCAGGATTTTGTACGGTTTTTCTTTGAGTACGGGCGATAGTCTCTCTTTGGCGATTATCAGCTTCTCGCCGTCGACTTCCACGACCGCATAGGTCATGTCGGGGTGAACCATAACGCCCTCGTTTGCAGGAAGAGTCCATGGGGTAGTCGTCCAGATTAAGAGGGATTCTCCAGGCTTGTCGACGATGGGTAGTTTCACGTAGATGGAGAAGTCCTTGATCATGCGATACTCATCGGTGACCTCGTATCCTGCCAAGGCTGTTTCGTCGTGGGGGCACCAGTGAATAACTCTCAATCCCTTGTATAGCAGTTTTTTCTGGTGTGCTTGTTTGACGGTCCACCAGACTGATTCGATGTATCTGTCGTGATAGGTGATGTATGGTCGGTCCCAGTCCATCCATATGCCGAGATCTTTGAAGACTCGCGTTTGAGTCTCTATGTTCACGTCAGAGTACTTCTTGCATTCGGCGATGAACCGGTCGATGCCGACTAAATTCTCAATATCTTTTTTTGATGTTAGATTGAGACTCTTCTCTACCATCAGTTCAACGGGTAATCCATGACAGTCATAACCTGGTTGATCGTGGACATTGTGGCCATTCATTCGCTGGAACCGTATTACTACGTCCTTCAGTGTCTTGTTCCAGCCCGTCCCGACATGGGGCGGATTGGTTACGAACGGCGGGCCGTCTAGAAAGTAGAACTTGGATTTTCTCAGAAGTCTTCTTTTTGTCTTCTCATATGCCTGGCTAGTCTTCCACCAGTGGAGAACCTCTTCCTCGGTTTTTGACGGTTTGTACTCTCGGCTGATCTTGCCTACCGTTTTCACCGTCAACGGTTTTCCTGCTCTGGGAAGGAGTTTCTGGAATCGAAGATCTCCGGCCTCGCTTCGGCCGACGATTCACGTTCCCTAAAAAAGTTAGGGGAAGTGGCTCGATCGAGTTACATCAGAATTATTCAACTTATTACCGTCTCAAGAACGCTTTGAGGTTCACAGACGTTGATTTCGTTAACGCTTCTCAAATCCAATGTTGACGGCGTACCCGCTCAGACTGTGACCGATTTTCCTGATGAGGTTCACGAAGGCGAAATGCTCTGGGTCGATGCTGAGAGTCCGACAAGCCAGGAGCTTGCTGATCTGAAGAGTAGATTTGACCTGGACGACTATGCCATCGAGGATGTCATTCACAGGAATCAGAGGCCGAAGCTGGAGGAGTATGGAAAGAGTGTGTTTGCGGTAATCCATGTGCCTGATGTAAGGAATCGTAGGAGCGGGATAATCGAGCTCTTCGTCTTCTTCCAGAAGAACTGGATCATAACCATACATTCAGATGATTCAGAACTGATCCATTCGGTAGATTCTAGGATTAGAGCTAGGGGTCTTGCTCCACTTACGACCGCCCCCTCACCTGACCTGTTCTTCTACATCTTTCTTGACTTCGCGGTTGATGCCTACTATCCGATATTGGACGAGGTGGAGGAGCGACTTGAGGATCTTGACAAACAGGCAATCACGACCTTCAGGACACGAGTGAAGAGAATGGAGAACGTGGTCTCTATCATTACCACGATCGGTGGAGTACGAAGAAAGCTGATGACTCTTCGACGATCTCTTACGCCAACGAGGGACATGATTGGAATGGTGATGCGTGGTGCAGTGCCGTTCGTAGCTGACTCAAGTCTCAGGAGCTTCAGAGATGTCTACGACCATTCTTTCCAGCTCTTGGAGACGATCGACAACGATCGGGACAGAACTAGCGATGTCCGAGACCTCTACATCAGCCTGCATTCCGCTTCAACAGATAACACGATCAAGTTGCTCACACTTGTCGCTACGATATTCCTTCCACTCACTCTTCTTGCTGGAATTTATGGAATGAACTTCAGTGCAGGTTTCTTCCAGCCTGGAAGCGGTGATCCGCGTGGATTCTACGTCATGATTCTAGCAATGGTGATCATATCATTGGGGCTTGTCTACTCGTTCAAGAGAAGCGGCTGGATCTAGAACGTTCCGAATTCGACTCTGTAAAGCCCAGAAAAAAGCATAGTCATGCAGATTGGGCTCAGCGCTTCCAAGACGCAACTGGAAATCGGCTTCTCAGCGAATAACAAGTGGTCCAGTAATGCCAGAAGATTCATCTGATGGGATTGTGAGAGTAGGATGGTTGAGTAGAACGGGGTAGCCTTGCACGATATGTTATGGTCAGACGGTTCTGAAACCTTCTTGAACAACCGGAAACGCTGAGCCTGATTTGAGCTCGCAACCTGAGAAGCCAAAAAGCGGGAAGAGGAAGAATCTAGCCCTCACTATTACCACGGTAACAGTTCTACTGCTGATAATAATCAGTCTCCAACTATTACCGCATTCGACTAGCCCACCTAGCAAGATCTCAAATCTTGGAAGCAGGGTTGCTTCGACGAACGACTGGCAGGGACTAGCCTGGGGTGAGACCCGGAAGCTAGCGGTCGACGCCAGTACAGGCACGATCTACCTGGCATACAGATCAATGGTGGCAGGCGTTTTAGGATACAAGGCCTTCGTAGATTTCTCAACAGATGATGGCTTGACATGGTCTCACTTGGGGAGCGGACCAATCCACCCGGGCAGTCAGGTGCAACGAGTCCCTGCCTTGGCGATGGGGAGCAATAACGCCCTGCAAGTCGTCTGGAACGAGGTCCCGACTGATGCTTCGGCAGACCGTCAAATATGGTATTCACGATGGTTGGGAGACAGATGGTCACAGCCAGCGAACATACCTTCCTACATACCCGGATACCAAAGTGCGACAGATCTCTCACACTGGCAGGAGCACCCGGACATCCTCGTCGATCGATTCGATCCCTCGCGTGTCTACGTGGTCTGGGAAGGGACCGACCTGACCAACCTTGCAAGCGGACCATGTCCGTCAAACTGCACCACTCCAATGTTCACGGAATCTGAAGACGGAGGAAGCAGCTGGTCCAACTACACGAAACTGGTTTCACCGAATGGGGAATCGCAGTCCAGACCCACAATCGCTCAAGACTCTAAGGGCGTGTTGCACGTGGCGTGGTATGCAACCAATCAGACGATCGAAGGGAATGCCCAGGTCAGATACGTCTACTCCACCGACCACGGAAAGACCTGGTCACCTGAGACACAACCCGTCCCTGAGACTTATGGAATAGACCAGCGCTATCCTAGCCTAGCTGCAGACTCTCATGGAGACATCTACATGGTCTGGAAGGAGAGGAGTCAGTCGTCATCACAAAATCAGACCCTATGCTCAATGTTATCCGGGGGAGTCTGGTCCTCGCCGATTGTCGTACATCCTGATGCCCAGAATCAGATGTTCCCAACCATCCAGGTTGACAATGAGAGCAATGTCTACGTCGGATGGCATACAGGTGGACCTTTCTCTTGGCAGGGGGACCCGCCCGGCCAGTTTGACGGCTCGCAGATATGGCTGGCGAAGTTCAACGGGACATGGTCAACTAGGCAGCTGACATCATCAACAACCAACAGATTCATCAACCTTCCTGAGAACCCGTTCAACGCTTCCAGCGTTCCGATAACATGGATAGAAGGTGACTCTCCTCGGCCGTACAGTATCATGTACAGCACGGTCGCCTTCTAAATACTGCCTCTGGTTCTCGTACCAAGAGGGCTCAGGTTATGCAATGATGCCCTTCACGGAGTCTCGTGAGTACGTCAGACCGACATGCTAGGTTCCGACTTAGGGCTTTGGAGACTGTCTGGTTCCGACCCAACCCTGGCTGTTCATAGTTACCAAGGAAAATATCTTCACAGGGATCATGACGAACAGCATGAGAAAGGTGATGATGATAGCCAGAGACAGGTCGCTCGGTACCCGCCTCAAATGGCTGAGCCCTTTGAAAGAGCGGCCGCCAATGGAGAAAATGAGCCACAGCAAGGGGAAGCTAAAGGCCAGGCCGAATAATGTCGTTACCGTTCCGGGATGAGTGAGCGCAAGATATAGGGTGGCTAGAGCTCCAAGTGCGAAGGTGTAAGGCGTTATGGTCGCATGGAACATGCTGACCGGCAGAATCCAAGGCTTTCGCCATACCCACCCGTCCCAGAAGGCCCGTAGGTTGGCCCTGTAGCTGTTTCTACTCCAACGGACCTTTCTCTTGACAAAATGGCCGAACCCTCCAGAGTAAACGGTCTGAGCAAGCGCTGTGCTCTGATAGACCGTCTTGTAGCCACGAACAAGCATAAGATGGGTGAGCCTTACATCATCGCCTCCGATGCAAGTCTTGCCCAGAAAGGTCTCGCCCGTAAGCTCGGCCAGAACAGGAAGCAAGAGGGATCTTCTGTACGCAGCTGTCCTCCCGGATAGACAGTTCACGACCCCGTCCACGGACATTGATGGAACAAAGTCAATGTATCTCAAGTCGAGAAGCCAGTTCTCAATCCTCCATATTACCGATTCCTCAGCACTTTCGACGTTCTGCCTAGCTGAGACGCCCGCGACCTGAGGGTCGATGAACGGCTTCAAGATCTCCTCGATGAGGTTTCCCGCCCACGAGGTATCGCTGTCCGAGAGAATCACTATTTCTCCCGTGGCCTCTATTATTCCTCGAACCAGCGCCGGCCTCTTTCCGGGCTCTTCGGTCACAATTAGCTTCAGACTCGGGAAAGACTCGTGGGGAAAATTCTTCTGAATGTTCTCGATGTTCAGAGAATCCTTGTGGTCGACCACCAGAATTACTTCCCCTATTTTGTTTGCGAGGTAGGACTTGATTGCGCGGAGCAGGACATCGGGATCTTCCATGTAGACGGGTACAACGACAGAAGTCGTCGAAGTGAAGGTTCCCCGAAAAGGCTTGTAGGTGGTCCCGTATAATCTTCGAATGACCCATAGGCTCCAGGTGATTGTGCCGACAAGGCCTAGGGGTATGAGGGGTAGAATACTAGCCATGAACGATGAGCTCTGGGGCTTCCCGTCCTTTTTCAGTCAGCATCTGGTTGACCTGCTTGACCGCTGACAGAAGAGGAAGGGACTTTCCTCTGCTCATCATGAACGAGATGAACGCGTCTAGGTCTTTAGGAAGACACATGCCTCCAAACGCGTGGCCCCCGTGGGTGCCCCAGTCTTTCAGGTCCTCTCGAAGCCCTAGGGCAAGGAGAGGCATGACTCTGCTGACTTCCTCTGATTCTACGCCTAGAACTTTACACGCATGGTCTATCTCGTTGAAGAAGCTGATCTTAGTTGCATTGAATAGGTTGGCCGCATACTTGATCATTTCGGAGGTCTCTAGACTGCACTGGATGATGGGGGATTCAAAGGAGGAGTAGACTGATCGAAGGGTCTCGCCTGCTCTTGTATCCGCTTCTCCAATCACGATTGCCCTAGGGTTCAGAAAATCCTTGAGGGCGAGTTTTTCTCGTAAGAATTCCGGGTTGTGACAGACTCCTAGTGTAGGGCCTGACCGGAGCCCGGCAGAATCTTCGATCAACGGGATTACGAGTTTTCTCGTTGTTCCCGGGGGAATCGTGCTCCGTACCACGACGAGATGATAGGAATCTCTTCCGCGAAGTGCGTTTGCAACCTCTGTGCAGATTGAGACAAGCGGACGAAGGTCGACGGTGCCATTCCTGGTCGGCGAAGGCGCGCATATCATCGACACATTACTCCCGTTCACTGCGTCTTGGATGGAGGAGGCGGTCTTGTGCCCTTCGGCTGCCAGCTGCATGAGCTTTACGTTATCGATGTCATAAAACACCACGTCGTGACCTTTCTTTTCTAGCCCTTTGCCCGTTGCCTTTCCGACGACGCCAGCGGCGATGACTGCGATGTGCAAGCCGAGCTAGTTTCCCCGAATCTAGAGGCTTGAGCTAAGCCTACATATATCTGTGTCTATACATTCGAACACAGAAGGATACGAGTTGGGAAAGTTGTTACTAATGTCAAGAGTTCCGGTCTCGGTCCTAGTTCTTTGTTCGTCCGCGACCGGTTATTACGCTGACTAGGAAGGTGGCAAACATGAATAGTAGGAGGAGCATTAGCATCATACTCACAATGGAGAGCAAGAATAGGGCTACGAGCCGGAGGGGGAGAACGAAGAAGGTTCCGATTCCAGCCAACTGCTGGAGTATCTGCCCCTCTTGAGTCCGCTGTAAGAACGAGTCGATGTATTGTCTCATAAACGGGTTGTTCACGTATTCGGAGAAGAGCCACCCCCCAAGAGCGATTATGGCGACAAGCTCGATCAGGATAGCTGTAGTCTTGATAGAGGGTCTCACGACGGGATACCCACTCTTGTCAGACGACGGATTTTGATGCGCAACCGGTATTTCAGCACGGATGCCCACCTAGGATGTCCGTCGCTTCCTTTGCTTTGCTCCGGTGAGTTCTGAGGGCGTCTTCGTGCGCTGATTTTTCTAAAGGCTTCGACTCCAAGGGATACGATAATGGCTGTAGAGACTCCGATGATGCCTATGCTCGTGGGGTTGAGCTTGAGAAAGGGTTGAGGGGAGGTCGGTGGAGCTTGAGACCCGCCTAGGAGTAGGTCAACGTTTACGGGACCGTGGATCGTGAATGTGAAGTGTACAAGGTAGCCATGCCCTGTTGGGTCTATTGTTGTCTCAACCGCGGACTGGGGAAGTAGGGCTTTGTCTATGAAAACTTCCAGACTGTCAGGGTTAGGGAGAGATGTTGTTGGAATCGTCACGTTCGTGTTGGCGATAATTCCGTGGGGTCCGTTAGCTGCAAAGTGAATCGTGCTTATCGTTGACTTGACGTCTGAGATGGTTACATTGGCTATGATGTAGCAGATGCCCCTGATTCCACACTCGAGTGGTATGGGACGGTAGACAAGAACGGAGAAAGTCATTTTATGCGTTATCGGCCCGCTGCTCCCGATCAGAGTGACGTTGAAGATGCCTGCCGGCAGATCGTTGGTTGCGGAGACTTTCAAGAGAAAAGACGAGGTTGAGTACATCGGGCTTGCAGTGACAGTCAGCCTCCCTGGTATGGCCCCCAAGTTTGGTCCTGTTGGGGAAATGAGTACTGCAATGTTTACTGAATCAGCGAACCCGTGAAGGCTTGATAGGATTACCTTTGACGTTCCAGAGGATCCTGGTCGAATCGACAACATAGCTGGCAGAACGGTGATGCTGAAGTCAGGAAGCCTGGTAGCATTCCATAGGTTCGTCTGGGTGATTCGGTAGTGGGCAGATGCTATCCGCGTATAGTTCTGGTAAAAGCTAGTATAGAAGAACTCTAGCAAGACTCCGGTGACTTGGTCGTAGATTCCAGCTTTGCTGAAAATACCATTGTAAGGCCCTGAGATCGTCGATGTGACGTTAAGGATGTTGACCCGCCGGTGCACCCCTAGGTAGATTCTGTCCCCCGTCTGGTTTATCGTTGGGACAGTTGACGAGTATGCTGGGTCAGAGACCGGGTCTCCGGCCCTAAGATTGGCCGCCAGAAGACATGGGACAAGGCAGTAGCTTGTCAGATTACCGTTTCCAGCCGAAACGTCGCCTAGGAGCCGATACTCTATAGATACTGTTGCATTAGCAAACGCCGCAGTTGACTCAACAGTCACATTGCTTCCAAAAACTTCTAAGACACTATTCATCCGCCAGTAGGTATCCTGGTACGACTTGACTATGTTCTGGTCACCCGAAATGTCAGACGTCGAAGATGCGGAGAAGTCTCCGTATTTGACCCAGTCGCCGGCTTTGAAGCCGGGAATGAAGCCTTGCCAGAGGTTGGTCGAAACGACCCTAGCACTGATGGACTCTACAAGAAAGTAGGAAGAACCATTCCTAGAGTAGGTCTCGTTCATGTCTGTCCGGGTCGCGAGCAGGAATCCTGAGGCTCTGTCCCAATATCTTAGCAGTCGTATCCATCCGGTTACAGGTGGCCGGAGTGCCTGGGTCGAGTTGAGGATATTGACTTCTCGGAACGTCCCGAGATAGCTTATCGATCTCGTAAAGTTGAGAGTCATTCCTTGCCAGTTGGGGATGGTATTTCCGCTGCGCAATCCAGCCTCGATGACGAAGGGGCCAAGGGATGTTGGAGGTGGAGACCCCGTGGATATGTTGGTTGTGTTTGTCATTATGGACTGTGTTCCATTCTTGAAGCTCGTAACGATTCCAAGAATCACGCTCGTTCCTGTTACACTCTGAATGGTAGCTTCTATCGAGTCTACATCTCTGAGAGATGACCCCGCAAGTTCGGGGTTAGTATCGTTTGATTCGTAGTCGACCGAGATATTGCCTAAGCGAACGAACTCGCCGGGATTAACTCCGACGATCCGGTAGGTAATCAGCTCGCGGGAGTCGATGACTTCCCCTAAACTGTTGAGCGATAGAGCCTTCACAGATGTCTCTGCCTCAAGGCTGAACCACAAGTATCCGTCGAGCACTGTGCCGCTCTGGCCATACTCGGCAACTAGAAACGTGTCAAAGCTACCAGCGTGCACAATCACGGATGTCTCGTTGATCACCCTTCTAAGTATGGAAACTGGGTTCGAGAAATTCACGTTTAGGCCAGCGTTCGAGGTCCAGCCAGAGGCGGTGCCATTCCACCACCATGGTTCAGCGGGCTGTAGCGGAAACGCAAAGAGCTGTCGAGGGGGAGTGTACACTGTATTCGTAATAACATTGTAACCATCGCAGCCGACACAGTATTCTCGGACAAGAGACCAGTTTCCCGGCACGATCCATAGAGTGTCGTTGTATGCAGCGTTAACCTCGCTGCTCACAATGCATCGAACGTTACCGCAGGGCACTGTTCTGCGAATGCTTTCATTGCTGTTTCCTTCAATTCCTAGATAGTAATGCCAGATATCACCTTGCCTGAGGACAGGCACGGCAGACGATGCCAAAGGGACATTTGCATGCCGAAACACCTTGACAGGCATGCTTCCTGTATAGGCGTAAGGCAGAGACAGGAGTAGGACCGAGAGGACAACAAGTCCCTTGATATTCTGTTTGAATGGTCCGTGTTCGCTTGGAATCATGATCTCCTTCTCTCCTGTTGCCGCTTCGGATCTCGAACCTTGAGGGCCAAAACCAAACAACCATTTCGAAATTGAGACATAGATCATTCTTCTTGGCAGGATTTATCATTGTCGAAGACAACGGCCAATTATGCATAGGATCGTGGAAGATATCAAAATGCATCCGCGGAATTCCCTGTCGACGAGTCTCCATGTTGTTAGACGAGCCTTCTTAAGAATGGCCTCTTCTGGCATCGAAGCCGAACCGGAAGGAAAGGCGTGACCGATGGGACTTAGCCGCCGCGATGTTGATTTGCCCAAACCCTTTGTTGCAACGTTCTGTACTCTTGGTTACGTGTCTTTCTTGTGGTCTTGGTTCGCTTGACGCGAAGACTCGGTGTTGTTCGGTTCATCCGATTGTACCACTGTAGCTCAGTTGCAAGTCGACGATTCTGGGCATGATATCTTGATAGGAAGATACCGACGCTCAGAAATCCCCCAGCGATCAGTCCGATTGTGAATAGGGATAGCATAGAGACCAGACGCGATGTGCTGCAGAGAATGCATATTCCTCCACTGGGCTGGTTGCTGGGTGGTTGCGAAGGAGGTTGGGATTGAGTCGTTGACGCAGTGGCGATGCTGACTGTCTTTGACGAGGTGGTCGTCTCGCCTAGGTAGTCTGTGGTGGTCAGAACGACGGTATAGTTTCCCGCTTTCGCGTACAGATGGCCTACACTGGTTCCAGTAGCTGTGCTATCGTCTCCAAGATTCCAAGTGTAGCCGTAGGGTGCCATGCCGCCATTTGAGGACGCCGTAAAGAGTACAGTCTGTCCTGATTGGGGAGTGTCAGTATTCACTGATATGGTTGCGGTCAAACCACTATTTCCGGCTGTAATAGTCACTCCGTTGAAAGCTGTTGCAGTTGCTCCAACTGAATCGGTCGTGAGCAGAATGACCATATAGCTTCCCGGCGAACCATAGGAATAGGTTGGTGACTGCACACTGCTAGTTCCTACCCCATCTCCAAAGTTCCAAGAATAAGTGTACGGCAGTATCCCGCCTGAGACTGAAGCGGAGAAAGAAATTGACTGGCCTGCCGGTCCAGTTGGAGGTGCGACCGTAAACGATGTTGAAAACAGCTGTGTGGTATCAATGGTAAGTTCGTAGTAGAGTTGGATCTGAACATTGTCGAGACGCAATCCCCAGAGGTTACTGTCTATGGGGAAATTATTGGCCGGATCGTAGGCTTCAAAAGCGAGCATGCTGTCAGTATAGAGCCGCCATCTTTCAGGGCCAAGTTTGACGACTGTGAAGTTGTGCCAATTACCGTCCATTACGTTGGTGTTCGAGGAAATCTCTGCTGGTGTTCCGTCTGGCTGAGAAATGGTCGAGTAGCCAACCCCGGCGCAGGCTATCAGGTCGGAATGGTTGACATCTAAGCTTGTTATGGTGGGGTTCACTTGGACCTTTGCTCCGACCACCGTTGTTCCCGCTGGTTTAGTGCTGTCCGTTCTCCAGAAGAGAAAGTAGAGATTGCACGCGTTGTGCATGTTTGCCCAGAAAACGACACCTTGCCGTGTGACACCGTCCGAGTCAGGCACAACCGTCGGTGAACTGCCGAGGATCTTGAAGTAATAGCTGGCTGATACGACTCCTGGGTCAGGAGATGTCATCGCTGCTCTTACCCGATCAACGTTAGCGTAAATCGAGTTGTCCGCGAGCCCGCTAATGCTACCCGACATGACTGAAAAATTGTTCGCAGGCACAGTGAGGGTTTTGATTGTCGTCGGGGTTGATTGAATGTTGGCGAAACTGGCCATAGAAAGATCGGAAGTTCCCATAAGAAGCTGATAGGTCAGGGGACTAGTGAGGAGTATTACCGTACAAAGAAGGAGGAGTCTTAGCTTGAGGATTGAAGTCTGATCGAATAATCTCAACTCTGGATCTGCTCCAATGAGATGGAGACTCGAAAAATCGTTCTCTCACCCGTGAGGAACCATGGGTGAGAATAGGGTCTCTTTTCGAAGGTACATCCATGCATGATTGGTTCCATTATCTGTTTCCCCTCTGTTTCGGGTCGCGGAAAACCCCCCGCGGAAGCAAGGGATTCTTCAAGCTCGGGAACGAAGAACTACTCTTTTTGCTGAGCAAGTTCCCCGACGTTATCACATAATTGGCCCAGTCGCGAATAGGCAGCATCTAACTTGGTCTCGGTTCCTCTCGTTCATGTGCTTAGTATTGCGTGGAGAGTTCACACGTCGAGCGAGCGGTGTGGGATGAGACGCTCCAAGTGCCAAACGGGATGCTCAGATGAACCGAACAGTCAACACCTAGCGAGAGAATGAACATCGAACGAGGTGGGTACGGAGGGATTTGAACCCACGACCCCGGGGTTTCATGCGTCCCTTGGTGCCAGAGCCCGATGCCCTGTCCTAGCTGTTCTCAAGCCCAGCAATGCTGAAGTGGTTGGGTCTTGATCTAGACTACGGTCCTGGACTGCTCCGAAACTCTTCGGAATAAAAGCTAGCCTTGGAGTGTATTGTGTACTCTGGGGATGTCGCCAGACTAATAGGCTGGAATCGCGGCATGGATTCTGTAATGACCTCACACGATCGCAGGTTGTTCTGGAGCGGCATATGGGTCTTCTCCGTTGCCACGGCCCGTTCCTCGTGTCTAGTTGTACTCGCTGATTTTTCTTTGGAAGTATGCCTTCTGGAGAAGGGCTGAGGTCTCAATCCAGCCACGCTTTGGTATCTCGAATAACGTGTCGACGTAGTTCATCGCCGCGTCCATGGAGTCGAATTGTTCGAATCTTGTCTTGAAGAGCGCTCGAAGACTCTCTCTGACGTTCCAGACGCCAACCGGCATTATGTAGCCTGGATGAATCTCTCTCAGCATTATTGCTCCGGCTTGTCTTCTTATCGCGTCGAGATACTCCGAAACTGCTAGTCTGGCTGAGTAGTAGCAGCCTCCTGGCTTTGCGTAGGTCTTTCTGTCACGAAATCCTTCCGAGTCTCCTAGCATGACCGGTCGATGTCCATCTGGAGAAACGTAGCTGCTATTCTCGACGTCCGTAGCCATGTTTACATCTGGGAAGCTGGTTGCGAGCAGTTCGGGCTCGAACCAGGCTTCGATCCATTCGAACCTCCAGCTCTCAGGTGTTAGAATTCCTACGTAGGTGTTGTCCAGGTAGTTGTACTTGTAGACTCGGTATTCGTCAATGAGTGGGCTCTGCCTAACCCGTGCCATTAGTCTGAGGCTGAGGCTGCTGTCCACGGCGGTAATGCTCCATCGTGTTGGGACGAGTTTTCGTCTCTTGTTTTCGCCGAACATGCCTAGGCTGAACGCTCTCTGAATCCGCGTTACTAGGACCCCGTTTCTGTACAGTTGGAGAACGGCGTCGTTCGCCGGAAGGTCTCCGTCATAGAACGCTTTCTGGATTCTGTTGTCGGCGGTGGAATTGCCTGTCTGAAATGAAGCTAGGGGTGCGATGGGGCCGAATGGTTGAGAGTCCTCCCGCAGATCTAAGACTTTTCGCGGTGGTCGAACAAGGATGAGTTCAGCGTCAACTGGTCTGGTCATCATTGCAACGTCTTGCAACGTCTCAATCAATTTACCTCCCTTGTGAGCGTCATAGACGTTGGCTTTGCTGTAGCCTCGAAGCAGGCTGTACCGAAAATCTACGATCTCGTCGAATCCCTTGCCCATCCACCACTCTGGAGTATCCAGAATCTCAGTGTCGCCTGAGACTGGTGGGACCATTGGGCCAACGAAGACCTTCGGGTATCCGAATCTTCCCACGAAGACTCCTGGGGGACTGGACCCGGAGATTTGTTTAGTGTCGAACTCTTTGTGATGGGCCGCTAGCGTCGTGGCCTTGACGTGTATCGCGCACTTCTCTTCACCTGAGAGTCGTTGGACCCTCTTGCACATCGGGCAGAATCTCTCTGGGGTCGAGACTATACGGTCTCGACGTGACTGTGCTATTCCCGCGTATGTTAGCATGTTGCCCAATGGTGGAACCATCCGAATCTCAGCACCCCTTGATTCTGACGGGGATCCTTGGTCGACCCATGCTATGGACTCACACTTAATGTTGAAGAGATGTTAGAGGGAAAACAGGTAGGGGTTGTTCCGACCGGTGCAATATTGCGGGATTATGGCGTGGATATTATCGGCTACTGATACGTGACAGTTCTCTCCGCGGCGAAGATCAACCCTCCACTAGTGCTGTTGGTTGCCGTCACCGAGACCGTCTTAGCAATAGTTCCAAGATTGGGGGATGAAATGCTCAGAAAGTGGATGGAGTAGCTGATGGCAGGCGGATCGACGAAAAGCTTCATCAAAGGATAACGGTCTTGGGCCGAGTTAAATGAATAGGGCGTGTCTCGTATTCCGTCGGGACTCGGACAGATGTTCTGCTGAGGCCCGCTGCAATTGTCCACTCCGTTATCGTTGGACCAGTAGTTGCCTCCACTAGGATAGCCGTTATCCCACATGTTCGAGCCGGGTTTATCGTCTGTTGCCTGGACGGTGTTGCCGAACAGATTGTTGTGGTAGATCGTAACATTAGTAGCGGATTGCAAGCTAATCCCCGTGTGTGCCTGCGTGACGTTGTTCTCGAAGATCCGAATATCAGTTGGGGATATGTTGAATGATACGCCTACTAGGATTCCAATGCCGTTGACGCAGCAGGCATCCACAACACTGTTTTGGGATACTTGGACATTGCTGGATGACAATATTGCAATCCCCGTTCCATCGCCATAGGGGGAGGCTGCAGTCATCTTGACCTTGTTCTGGGAAACGGTCGCGTTGGAAACCCTGTCGAGGTCTACGTTGTCACCTACTCCACCCATAACCGTGTTGCCGGTAACCCGAATACCGGTCCCTCCTCCCACCAACAGTGACGTGGCCCAATTACCACCTTGAGTATCGGCCGAGATCTCGTTGTTCGCGATCGTAACATCTGATCCTCCACTGATCTTGAAATTACCGGACGCCACTATATTGTTGCCAGAAATCAGGCAGTGCTGGCAGCCATTCACATCCAAACTGTCACCAGAGCCAGCATAGTTTCCAAATGGTCCGATAGTACTGCCCTGGAGGACAAGATTCGTGTCCCCTCCTGCGCTAAGCTGGTTGATGATATCGCCGGATAGTGTTACGTTAGTGGAAGATTGGACGGTGAGCCCAGGGTAGCAGAAAAGCCCAGGTGGCGATTGGCAGTATGCTGTTATGTTAGACGATTCAACACGGCCATTTGAAACGCCGCTGATTATTGCAGCCTGGCCATTCCCATTGACACTCCCATCGACTGAGATCTTCCTAATGATGAAGTAAGCCGTGGTGTTGTCTATCTCCACGTGCACATAGGTTCCCGGACGTGCCCTGGACACTGTTACTCCGCTAATGCTCCAGCCAGATATCACGTACGGGTCCGTGGCCGTACCAGTCCCTGATGTGACGCCGTTGGCTGAGGTGAACCCGTTGTTTCCAACTATCAATACGTAAGGATAGTTCTGCAACGCGAGAACCCGCGGAAATATTGGGTTTACCATGGTGACTGAAGTAAGCAAGACAGCGGCTAAGACCAAAATAACCGCAAACAGTCGCCTTATGTTTATTATCAATATTCAGCATTCCAGGGACATCTTGTCCCTCGATATAAGCAGGACGCCTCAGATGTAATCAAATGTGAGGCGGAGACGGCCGAAGGGGTTTGGTCAAAGGAGTTTGGTGAGGGCGAACGCTAGGAGGAAGCCCGCTACCGGGGATATTATCCAGCTGGATATGATGAGAAAGACGTTTCTAGCGTTCATCATTCTCATCCGTCGCGCGAGCCCGGATCCGATGATGCCAGAGGACACGGTCTCGGTGATCGATAGGGGCACTCCGAGCTGGTTCGCCAATTCAACCGTTGCGGATCCTACTAGCTGAGAGAAAAACGCGTTGGGGTAGCGGAGGCTGAAGATGCCTTCTGTTAGTCTTCGCAGAGCACCTCGTCCTAGGACGAATGTGCCGAGGACAGCGCCAAAGCCCACGGCCACTGTTGCGTAGAGTGTCTGGTTGTAGACGACTCCGGCGATGAGTCCGAGGGTATTGCTTCCGAGGACGTATGCCGAGAGGAAAGAGACGAGTAGCAAGCCCGTCTTCAACAGTGAAAGTTTCAGCCAGAGGTTTCTAGGGCTGAGCCGGTCGTCCAGTCCTACCAGCAGGATCCCTAGTGCGGTGGCGGCGAGGGGAACGAGGAACCAGAAGGCTAGGATGAGGGTGAGATATCCTGAGCTATTGAAGCTTCCGAGGGCAGCGCTTACTCCGAGGATAGCGCCTGTGAGCGCCTTGGAGAGGGATAGTGGAATCTGTGTGAGTTCGCCGCCGAGGAAGACTATGAGCGAGGCTAGTAGGATCGAGAAAGTTCCTGTAGCTGTGTCGATGGGCAGGAATATTTCCCTCACCCGGAAGAGTTTCGGTCCTTCTAGTACAAGTCCGAGGATGTAGCCTATGATGGCTATCAGTATGCCGGTGCGTCTGTTGACCATGCCGCTTCCGATGAGTGGTCCGCAACAGGCGGAGAGGTTGTTTCCTCCGACTGCCATGCCGAGTAGTCCTGCTAGTACTAGTGAGGCGATGTCTAGTGTGGGGATCATTGCTTGGTTAGGCGCCTAGTGCTTTCATAACCGCGATGACTAGGTCCGACGCGTCCTCGCATAGGTCGAGAATATCGTCCGCTTCGATCGTCGTCTCTAGATAGTTGTGGAAGGACGCGTAATCCAGTTTTTCCCAGGACCCGTAGATCTCGTCCAGCATCGCGTCCTTCACATCATCTCCTTGCTCTTCCAACTGTTCGATCTCTCTCGCGAGTTCGATCGCTTGGGTCCGGTCTGTCCCGGCAATCTCCAGCAGTTTCCGGAAGGCTCGGAGCTGGGTTAGTCCAATCTGGATGAGGTGGATCATCTCTTTCCGGTTCGTTGTGTCAAACTCTTTCGCCTCCCGCAGCGGTCGGCGTGTAACCCGCCGTAGTTGTCGTGACAAGCCGTGGGCCCGATCCAAGATACTGTCCACGTTGTCGGCCAGCCGGCCGAAGTCGTATTCGATCGAGGCCGTTATCGACCCGCGGCCCAGCATCTCCTCAAAAGACTGGGTAATCTTGTCCCCCATCTTCTCCAGAACGTTGATCCTCTCAGTGCAGATCTCAATATCATGCAGCCCATTATGAGAACCATTACTCGTACCATTGCCAGAGCAGGAGAGAATCTTTACCAACAGTTCTAACGATTCTTCTCCGAGACCCGCCAGCTCCTGGATCCGGAGAAACGCGTCCTTCTCTCCGGGAACGAAGAAGCCTCTGACACGGCGAAACAGATCGCTCAAACCTTGTCCAATTCCGTTAGAAGCTGATAGGGAGAGACTTCAGTCTTCAGAATCCGATAGAAAAGAATGCTGTCCCTAGGCGAGGCAAGAGTGTTGGATGTTCGCTCCGTCAAAGTATATACCTCTGACTCGCAATTCAGATTAGAGACGATTCATGGCGCAAGCCCAGGTTGACCTGACCAAAGCTGACCCAGTAGAGTTTTCGATGAAGGACGAGCCCTGGGTTAAATACAAGCTCGAAGACGGAACCTCGTTGTTTGGCCGACTGATCATAACCAAGATTTTTCGCGGAACCGACTACGACCCAACCGGTCAACCAATCTATGCATGGTCGTCCCAGAACTTGTTCACAACCATCGCTCCAAAAACGCTGAAGAGCACGCCGACGAATCCTCCCCCAACAACTCTCGACCCAAACAGCGTTAGCACTACACACGTCGATTTCGAGAGGGTTGGGGTCGAGAGATGGAATGTTTACGAGCTATCTGATGGAAGCGTCTTGAGAGCGAAACTGGAGATAACCGGTATTCTGAGGACGGACAAGTACGGACCCGACGGCGAACCGCTCTACGTCGTGAACGCGCAGATGATTCCACGAATAAAAGTCCCGGAGACCCTGATCAAAAGACAGCTACAAGCATCAAGACAGGAAAGAGACCACAAAGGACTATACGGCTAGCTCGAAGAGGAGACCAGGCATCTTTATTTTCTTGACAGCGGACCATCAGTATGCCGAAGCATGACAGAGATACCAAGAGAACCCGCAGTTACAGACAATCCCGCTAGCCAAGCTGTCCAGCAACCCAGAGCCCAGGGGCCCAGCCGTAGCTCAAGAGATGAGAGTCAACCGTTGCTCGCAGCATTCGCGGTCCTGAGCTTCTGGCTTCATTACCGGCGCACCTATCAACTTTTCAGGGCTGCCAATTCTCTCTCCGCTATTGTTACTACTATTCGTCTTCTTGCTAGTGAAAGGGCTCGTTAGACGAGAAGTTCGGAGAGAGTTGGCGCGAATCTCCTCAAAATGACAATGCTTAGATTCTGAGCAGAAGAATTGCGTTTGCGATCAGCAGATCGATAATGGTGAGAGGGATCGATCTCTTTGCGAATCGTGTGAAGCTGAGCCTCTTCTTTTCCTTGTTGAGAATGTTCAGGGCGACCATGTTGGAGGCTGTTCCTATAGGAGTAGCCATTCCACCGATTCCGGTGCCGACTGCGAGCGCCCAGGCTAGGGGCGCGATTGATACCCCCGGATAGCTGCTCATGGCTCCTATAACCGGGATGAAAACCGTCACCAGTGGGACGTTGTCGACGATCTGGCTGATGAGCGCAGTGGTCCAGAGCACTAATGTGACTGCTAGGGCGAGATTTCCACCGGATTCCTGGACCATCCAACCTCCGAGCTGGACTAGTAGTCCAGTCTTGGCAAAACCTGCGACTAGAATGAAGAGGCCTCCGAAGAAGAAGAAGATCTGCCAGTCGATCCTGCCTAAGACATCACGAACTTCGCTGGACCGAGACGACTCATAGACAAGAATCAGAAACGCCGGAAGTAGAGTTGCGAGGGCGGCCGAGACTCCGAGAAAAGTATGAACAATCAGAAACGAGACGGCCAGCCCTAGAGAAACGATGCTAACCTGTAGGAGGCCCCGGTCCTTGACGGCGCTCGACGGATTCGGAAGCCGGACCGGTCCACGCTCACGGTGCCTCCTCATCGCGTCCCGATGCAGAAACCCATGATTCCTCATATAGAGAATAGAACTGTTCACGGCTAGGATAGCCAGCGCAATCGGCGCAGTGTTGAACAGGAACTGGTTGAAAGAGAGATTGACCAAGGGCGAGGAGCCGATGATAACATTTGTCGGATCCCCCACCATTGTGGCGATTCCGCCTACGTTCGCTGCCAACACCTCCGCTATGACAAACGGGATAGGATCGATGCCAAGGCCGTCGAACACCTCCACTGTCAACGGGACGATGAAGAGAGCCACGGTGACGATGTCGAGGAGGGAAGCCATACCCGCCGTTAGCAACGGCAGTAGAACGTACATGAGGACCGGGTGAGCGTCGACCGACCGGGCGAGTCGAAGGCCCATCCATTCGAAGAAGCCGGCTTCTCGGAGGCTAGAGGCTATGATGAACATGCCGAGAAGGACGCCGAGCGCTGTCCAGTTGATCGCAGAGACGAGATCTGTCTCGCTCAAGACGCCTGTCCCAACCATAAGAGTGGCACCCAGGACTGCGGCGGAGGGCTTGTGAAACCTGTCCGAGAGAATCAGACCATAGATTCCGAAGAAGACCCCGACTACGAGAACCGTGAGAGTCGTGGAGAGAGCCAAGTCTTTGGCTGGGTCTGGTCTATCTCATAAAAAGCCTGCCGAAGACATGAAGAACAGTCGCAAAGAGACGTGAATGTCTCGCTGAAGTTGCCGAAGAAGACGCTCTGGAGAGTCAGCGAAATCTTCGGGCTCCTCACGGCCAGCTGTCAAATGTTGCCCAAGTATTGAAATGTTGCGACTTCAATACCAAGATACCAAACCGTTCTAGACGCGTGAAATCGATTAGTCAAATGAAATGGGACAGACGGCTATCACTAAGTGTTAAATTCTGACCGGTAGCGGCGTTGCGACTGCCAATTCTTCACTTCCTCGCCCTCCTTTTCGGGCCTGACACTATTCCTATGGCAGAGCGCCGAGGAAGGGCGCGATGAGACGAAGTACCCAAGAAAAATCGGAGAAAACCAAGAAAAATGATTAACATGAGAAGCAAGCCCAGTGCCGTCTTTGTTCTGCTAATGTTCGCGATTTCCGTGGTGGCCATTGCACCACGCTTAGGATTGTCAGTCCCACAGGCGCACGCACTTACCCCGAAGGCACTGATTAATGGTGATACGGTCAGCGGAAGTCCCAGCATCGAGGAGCAGCAAGCCACAGCCCTCGGCTTCTCTGTCACCGTAGTAAGCGGCGCGACATGGGATAACATGACACAGGCGCAGTTCGCAGCTTACCAAGTGCTCATAGTCGGCGATCCAACCTGTAGCACCCTGGCTCTCTCGGTGACGAGCAACGCCGCGACATGGGCACCTGTGGTCATGGGAACGGCGGTCAACACCC